>JAABUK010000634.1_pt1 | contig 72162 bp, 103 predicted proteins | sample 5559141 | NCBI WGS metagenome assembly JAABUK01 (sample SAMN10711869, study PRJNA513367) | rock metagenome | isolation source: Antarctica rocks | place: Antarctica: Victoria Land, Pudding Butte nord | collected 2016-01-03 | reverse complement strand
GATTGCATCATCCTTCCAAGCTCGGACGCTCGCAAGCTCAACAAGTGTTTCCAGTGCACTCTCTCCAAGCAGAAATGCTCGATCGACCGTGCGCTGCACAAAGACGAGTTTGATGAGCAGCTGCTCAGTCCCCGCTTCGATTTCACTATGGACATGTCCAGCGAGGACGAGAACATGGCGTTCGACCAGCGAGGACGCCTCGAACGCTTCACTCGATCACGCTTCAATCGTTTGCAACACTACTGCGATTGTTGCGCTCGACAAGGCTATCCTTCCTCTGGAGAGCACCTTGAAGGATCTCAGGGCTACTCGCTCAATTCTACTTGAACCACTCTCGAAGTTGAACAACTCGAACGACCATTCAAACAACTCGGACGACCATTCGACCGATTCGGACAGCCATTCGAGCAACTCGGACTCGGACGCCTCGTCTGTGTTCAACCTTGGCGGTCCCCTCGCTCGCTCGGCCTAGCATCGCACGCTCGCTACCTCGAGTGGGAGTGTTGGAAGGCTCGGATAAGCCCGCGCGCGACGCGTTCGTTCATAGTGTGAGGGTTTTCACTTCGCTCGTGCTTTTATATGCATTCATCATAAAACTTCAACAGAAGGGTGGTGATTGATGACGGTACGCCGCGGTATGAAATTGGCCTGTGTATATTTTCTGTCGGTCAGTCGTAGGAGTTGGACGTCGGGCCTTATCACTGGTCGGCGTAGCACCCTGACAGATTTCTCCCGCTGTCCCATGATGGTTTTTCCGCGTACACGGGTGGACCGCCGGATATTGGTAAAGCCACTCGACATGGTGTGATTTCACAAGCCATTTGTCCATCGGTGCAAGGTCATCAACGATACGAAGCCTTTCTTTTTATTGCCAGAGCTGCTGGGAGATCTCCAACTCCCCATTCTCAACCTCCAGGGAGCCGAGTAGAAATCTTTTCTTTCTCAATTCGCTCAGACTGATTGCAAATGCTGGCGATCGAAGGTTTCATCTTTGCGTTGTGGTCATCAGCAGAGACGTGGTCGAGATTCGAGGTGCTGACGACTCACTTTCAAACTCGGACTGCTCATCCTTCCAAGCAAGAATGCCAGCCGCAATCTCTTCCAACTCTTCTTGGCCGATTCGGTGGATCGAATCGGATGGAGATGACTGACCACCTCCAAGCTCGCCATCTTCTTGCCTCGTAGCCTCCTCCTCCGGCGTCGGTCTGAATTTCTTGCTTGCTTGTTGGATGACGTCGTTGTTACCTCCCTCCCCCACTTCGATCCCTCTCTTCTTCACATCTGTCCCCGCCATATTCTCGCGTAGGCACCAGAGCCAATTGCCAATGAGTTCGTGACGTTCTTCGACTTGGTCGCGGATGAAAGTAAGGATCGGGATGAGGCAGAGGAGATCGGCCGGATCGGTGACGTCCCCCGTCCAAAGCGTGGAGATTGTCTTTCCCCCCCCCACATTAGAGCAAACAAGAGAAGCAAACCAAGGGGCAAAACTGACGTATGTCACCGATGGCGTCTCGAGCTCTTTCAATTTCGCCTGTGCTTCATCCGAGATCACTCCCGGCCCATCCTTTTTCCACTCCTCGGTCCCCCTTCCCCCTCCCCTTTCCCCATGGACCATGACGACCAATTGCCAGATACTACCGCCGCCTGTCGTCTGGAGACCGTAGACACGTCGGATCGTCTCGGTCGGTGGGCGGAAATTGACTGAATCGGAGAGTTTCGCTTGGTTGGCGAGTCGAAAGTAAATTTGGATACCGACGAGACAAGCGGTGATGTTTTGGATCCTGGCTTCGCCAGCTCCACCCCTCGGTCCCTTCTCCTCACCAAAGAGAAAAGAGTAGTACTGAAGCGCGTGCGGTACTATCGGGGCGAAGGGCGGGGATTCGGGGGGGAAGAAGGGACGTTAGCCGCATTGCGAAACATTGGCAAATCCAATAGGAGAGACAAACGATGAGAGAGTTCAAACATGACCATCATAGGGGACAAAGCTTTGATATACTGGTTGACGTCAAGTTTGAAAGCCTCGGAATTTTTGTCCGGAGCGATCCTGATCTTCTTTCGATCGAGACCGATGAGGACGTCGGGTTTGACTTTGGCGAGGGATCGTAATCCTAATTGCAGCATGATCACCGAATCGGTCGCTCCCGAACTGTAAGGAAGAAAGGGCGGCGTCAACCATGCGGAACAAGCTTTTCTCCAAAGTCAAAGGAGAGAGAGAAGGAACTCGTGTGGGGGATTAGACTGACGTATCGACCTTTGCCAAAGCTCCATGATCGAGTAGTAAAGCTCGAAGAAGGCGTGAGACCGGACCGTACCAAGATTCCTCGGAACGTAACTCTCGATCGATGGCGTCAAAATCCCGCAAGCAATGACGGAGTTCGAGGAGTAGAGGTGAAGACTGGTTTGGCTAATCACGAGAGGAGAGTCGACATCATGAGCAAATCACCCTACTCCTACTCCTCCCCCGCCCCCTCCCCGAGAGAGAAAACCTCCTACTCCTCCCCCGCTCCCTCGACGAGAGAGAGAGAGAGAGAGAGAGACAAAAAGAAAACCCCGTAAACGACCTACCGGATCTTGTTCCCTGACGAGTAGATGGACCCAACCATCATAAACCTCCCCAACGATCCTTCCCTTACAATTCCTTCCCATCGGATCTAATCCATGCCAAATCTTCTCCTCCATAGTCTGTTCAAGAGTAGCGAATCGGATCCCCAAGCTTTGAAACGCATCGATAGAGAGTTGTTGACCTCTTGTCGTCGTCTCTTTGTTTGATGGAGCTCTGGTTGACTCTTTGTTTGACTGAGATGATGATGAAGGTGAACCGCAAGAAGATGCGATCAACATGTCAGTTTTAACGCGGTGTCATGGAACGATGGAGGGAGGGGTAACAAGACTGGGTGGCGAAGATTGGGGGAGTAGTGACGTGTGTTTCGCCCAGGGAGTCTGTATCAAACCACCTCGCACCCTGGTCGTCTCCCATCGGCATGCATCCCCTTTAGCGAGCAAGAGTAGTGTTGGGAACACAACAGAGGGCACTTGAATCTCCATTTTTTGAACTGCTCAGGGCGGGGTGATTGATGTTGAATAACCAGGTTCATATGATGCGGATAGTTCGTAATAGATCGTAGCCGCGCGTCTTGTAGGAAGATCAAGAAGGTGGATGTGACCTGCAAGGATAGACTCTTCGCACGCAGATAGGATGCCAGCTGCGACTTGATGATCGCGCTCATGCCAATTCACAATGATGTCGCAGGCGCGCTCTTTGAGCACAACGTGTGCGCCTCGCTTTGCTAGCTTCATGCATGAAATCAAGTTGAAGGCCAGCGTTTACAAGATCACGCTGGACGTATACAAGCAAGTCCAACGCCCTTTACAGCAGTAGTCCCTCAAAAGCCCTCAACCGCATGGTTCTGACCCTCCGGCCAGACGCCGGCCCCCGCCATGCCAAGACCAAGGCCCATGCCTGCTCGAATCGCGTTCTACGGCAACATCAGCAACTGAAAGCTTATCGAGAGATAAATAAGCTCACCTTGAGCTCGTCAAGCGAAGGCTGTGCGGTCTGCTGCAAGGGACCTTGTTGCTGTTGGCCAAGGATACCGCCGAGCGCGACTGTCCGCCATTGCTGCACTTGCTCAGCTGAAGCGGCGTTGTGCGGGAACAAGCTGGCGAGGAGCGATTGGGTGAAGGCGTCGTTCCCGAAGTTTTGGCCGTGCTGCGGCTGCTGACCCGGCTGGGGGTACATGCTGTTCGGCGCGACATGGCTCGGACGACCGTAACCGGCCGCGTGTGACTGGACGAGATGCGCTTGCTGCTGCTGCTGTTGCTGCTGCTGGCGTTGCTGTTGCGCGAGGAAGAGCATGTGCTCGGGAGACCATGTGTGAGGTTGCTGCTGCGGGACGTCCTTTTCATCGGTCGAGGCGTTCGATGACCGCGGCGAGGGGGTGTGGGTGTACACGTTGATATCACCGGTCATCGGCGGTGTGAGGACAGCACCGGGCTGCGAGTTGGTCGGTGAGCCGGAGGAAGACTGTTCGAACGAGTCGGACAAGAAGTTGCTGAACGGGTGCGAGCTTGTGGTCGATGGGGCCGAAGTAGGGTTGACGTTGAAGGCAAAGTCGTTCGACCAGTGCAGGCCGTTGACAGTGGGAGTCGCCTTGACCGGGCGCTTGTCAACGACGGGCATATTACCGAACATCGCCTGTGAGTGCGCGATGGCGTCGATATCGGTAGACGATCGAGGGGTGATGAGGCTTTGAACGTTGCCGAATGACGCAGCGACAGCGGCGGCTGCCTGGTCGAGGCTCATTTCGTTGACCATGTCATTATCGTCGTCATCATCACCATCGTTCCCCATCGAAGCGAAGTTGCCAAAGACTTCCTTTTCGACGCTGCAAACATCATCGACTTCCGCGTTCCAAGCGGAGCCGCTGTCCTTAAGCGCATAGCCGTTTGCCTTGCGCCACTCGTTGACTTCGTTGAGAAGCTCATCGTGCTCGGCGCACATGCGGCGGAGAAGCTTGGCAGCGAGAAGACGCTGGTCGCGTTGATACGTCAGGTGCGAGATGGAGCCATTGACAATAGCAGACTTGGACGGGCGGCGGTGAGATGCCAGTGACGGCAGGAGACGAGCGAGCGAGAGGAACTTGCCGTTAAGTGTCTCGCGACGTTGACGCTCGATCGCGTTGTGCTGATGTCGCTTCTCGGCGGTATTGACGCGCTTGCGAGGTTTGGACTTGGATGCCGCCTTCGGTTGTTGAGCGGCAACGACGGGGGTAACGTTGATCTCGTTATGTATTGAAACGGGTGATCCGGAGAAGGGTGAGAGGTTGGTCATTTTGTCGGTAGAAATATTGGGTTGATTCGCTAACGAATGCGTGGGTGTTTCGGTGATGTTCTGCTTGATTGAGTGGTTGGAATTCTGATGATGTTGATTATGGGTAAGATGTGAAGAGGAGGACGTGCCGCGAGACGAATCTCAAACGTGCACAAGGAGGTCGTAGGGATGTGGCTGGGAGGTTATGCGCCCAGCTTGGCGGGGATGACTGGTTCGGATGACCAATCGAGTGATGTCGGAATTGAGTCGATGTGAACGGAGATGATTGGTATGAATGCCAGATCGACGGACGAATGACGGTATCGTTTATCGGCGATGACACTGGATGAAGGAGGATGTTGGATTGGGTCGCGAGCTCTATTGTGCCACGCGATGAGGGATAGATACGTCGTCCGCGCGTATAATAGGTCGCAAGGAGAGTGGTGAGATGGTGATGAGATGGTGAATGTTGGGAGGGACGGGTGGAGATTGTAGTTGATGCAGGAATGGGTGTGATAGAAAGAGGATGCGCAGGCGAAGAAGGTAGCAATTTCGTCAGCGCAATCCTCCTGTCGGATGGGGGCATCGCAATGGCCCAAAGCGAAATGGAGAGGTGTAAGGAGCACCGAATCGGATTTCGTAAGTCGAGGACAGGGGATAGTGGAGGAGGATGGGTGCTACGAGAGACAAGGAAGGTTGTCTCGGGTATGTGGCGACAACAGCGCCTGGCCTGCACGCGACCATCCTCGTCGACTCATCCCACATCCTTTCTCACCTCCGCGCCCTCTCACATGACCGTCTGTAGACGCAACGACGTCGATGCCCTTCACCACGCTGACCCTTCCCCGCTCAATCCCCGTCAACAGGAAGCACCCCAAAGCGCTCCATTCCCCTTATCTGGAACATTCCGCGCTCCGCATCGCCTCCCCAAACATCTCAGATACAAACTCACGATGCTCAGCGGGATCCAAATCACAACGAGGGGAGAGGTCGGCTCGCGGTCGCGAATTCGAGCTTCGGGCTCGTATACGTTTGATGGGATAATGATATGGACGGAGACGAAAAGAAGGAATAGAACTGCCTAGGCCTGGGGGCCAAAACGAACGGATGGGTGGTCCAGGGCGGGACGCCAGCGAAAACGAGGGGAAGGGGACAAGGGGATTCAGGGTGGAATTGCGCAATCACCCAATTGGGGTTGGCTCGGCACTCGGTAATCAAGGCTCCCTGGATTTACCGTCCTACCTTTCAAAAATCGCGACAGGGCGACCGACCCCAGCGCCCGTTTGCGTCACCGAGTTTCAAGTCACTAGGGGTCTGCTTTACGAGGCCCTGAATCCCTGTAATCTTGCCTAGCCTCGGAGTAGGCGCCGATATCACAACGGTAAAGCTCGGTTACCGGGGATCATGTCACTCAAAAGCATTTTGATTAGCTCAATGTCGCCAAGACATGCCGTCATTCCCCAGAACCAGGACACTTTGTGCAAGCCCGCTTTACATCAAAGCGGCCATCTTGACGCTCTTCCTGACAGCGCTGGAAGAGCCCTCGTGGAACTTGTACAGCGCGCGGAATCGCTTCTTCGGCTGCTCAAGGACTTGGGTTACTGATGACAGTCAAATCAGCAAGCCACGAGCCATGATAGACTCACCTTCATCATCATCTATCCTGGTCGATACGGCAAAGATCTTCGTAACACGCCGTCCGAAGAAGTCGCTGGCGGGCTGCGGCTCATTAGCATAGTCACACCGAAAACCTAGGACAAACAGCCTCGGTCTTCGATACGTCATCCGCAGCTCTTCCCTTCCTGAGACACCATGGATCCTTAGCTTGAAATGCAGATTGCTGAACGACGCCAGCTCACTTCGCGACCCCATACATCCCGGCAAGCGATTGCGCCGTATCGGTACTGCCTTCTGCTCCAGCTGCGCCTCTCCGCCGTGCTGTCTCGGCACCCATCTAGCCAAATCAGCTCTGCTGATCTGCTGTTACAGGAAAGACTCACAGCCTGGGCGACGAGCTGCCGGACGGCAAACCGGGAAGCCGCAATGTCCTCTGCCCGTTTGCCATCGTATTGCACAAATACGTCGATTGGTCTGGAGCGTCAGGTGGGACAAGTGTTGTGGCTACTGGACATACGGTTCGAGCCGCATCATAGGTTGCCCATTCTCAGCCTTCTCCAACCAGAAACTCAGGCCAAGTGCAATCATGAGTTCAACAAGGCGGGAGAGGACGGCTCGTTCAGCAGGCTTGACGATATTGGCATTGACCTGAGACAATCTTTAGTCTTGCGGCCGTATTAGCTTATGATGGCTCACCGGCTTGAGCGGCGGTGAGATGATTCGCATCAACAGAGGGATAAGCTCTGTCAAGGCCGTGGATGTTGGGAAGAGGGAGCGTAGCATAGGCGGTATACAGGTCTTGAGGCCTTTCGCCACCTCTTCATTCGCGATGCGGGTTTGGTAGCTCTACCTCATCAGCTCAGCTATGACCTCATGGCTCACCTCGAAATCCGCCTTCGGCCATTCCGTTGGCTTAGCATTATTTGCAGGGGCCGCCATATGGCTGTGCCACGGTACAACAGCGTATGGGAGATACGCCATGAGCTCGTAATCCTGCTCTTCGTTGACCTGTGTAGATACTCGGTCGTAATATGCTAGCCAGTCGTGCATCCGATTCACGTTGTGCAAGCTCGCATCCAAGGGTTTCAAATTGGGATAATGCTCAAAACACCCTTGCACGACCTTATCGTAATCCCCGCATGCCTGTACATCGAATGCGAGGCGGTTGACGTATCGCCCGTCATCGATACCAGCCGTTTTCCGCCGTTGTTTGGCAGCGATGGGTATGAAAAGGGAGTTCCAGACTGATTGTAAGGTGGTACCCGAGTCTTTGAGGCCAACCGAGGAGGATTTGATCGCCTCGTCAGTCACGCTAGCTGATTTAGATTTGATGAACTACTGGGATCAGCTGGGATTGCCGTATAGTACGGCTACTGACTTGTAAAGTGTTGAGGCAGCTCCGCACATCCCCGCTTGTCACTTCGACCAGGCTCGTCAGCACTCGCAGATCCGCTGAGAGGGTCTCTCGATCGCAAATGTCCCGTAATCGTCCGACCAAGAACTGCGCCTGGGGTTTTCGGAATCGCACTATCCGAGCGAAAGGGCGTAGAGGTCGCAGTGATGTCGCATAACTAGCGTGCGGTCAGGCTAGGAGTCTCTGGGAGCAGGAGGAAGACGATTCACAGGTCATTGCAGATGCAGATTATCGGCCGTCTCAGTGGCCTTGCAGGAGTATTGCCTGTACCATATCAGCTCAATCGCTTGGATGGAGCAGAGTTATCCACTTTTCCGCCGTGCCGGCACATCCTGTATCAATTTGATCAAACTCCGGACAAAGCTCTGCTCATTTGTGAGCATCTGAAGACTCCTTCGAAATCCTACTGACCGTATCACCGCCTCCACTCGCTCCGTCAATTTCATCGATGACAATGCAAGTCGGCCTCCCCTCACTGGCGATGCCTGTACCAGCATCGACAGCGTTCTTGATCCGCGTGGAGACGGTCGCAGCGGACCGATCGTCGGATGCATTGATCTCGAGGACTCGATATCCGGCGTGCCGGGCGACAATGTGGGCCAAGGTGGTTTTACCGTATCCTGGCGGACCGGAGAGGAGCAGAATCTGCATTCTTCGATCAGTCGAGGCTGGCAGGAGAGAGACGACCTACACGTTCTCTGGGTCTTCCCAGCGGGTCAATCTAGTTCGCATCAGACTTTGATCGTGGCAGTCAAGGGTGGTTTACTCACCGGTATATTCTCTCGGTCGTCTATCCGCCTCTTCTTCCCCGGTACTACCCGCCTGAAGACACACTTATCCCATTCCTTCAGCCAATTCATGACTTCTCGGTGTACCCGCTGCGATAATCAGCTTCAGTCCGGACAAGACAAGCCTCGTGTGAGACTCACGTCCTCCCCAAGAAGGTCCGAGAACTTCTTCGGCCGATACTTGTCCACCCACATCGTCGTCGACGATGGTCCAGCGATTGCCCCGTTCATCCGACGCTGCTCCGTGTCGAATCGCTGTTGAAGCCTGATATCCGTCCAGGCAGATCAGCTTGTGAAGTCAGGGATGCTAGACATGCGCACTGCAACGCCTTTTCCCGCGACTTCAGCTCATCCACTTCCGCCAACAGTCGATGTAGGGGTGTTGCAAGGAGAGCCGATGTTCCGACGGCAGCTGCCGAACCTCTTGCTTCGACCTGTCATCTGATTAGTACGGACATCCCAGGTAGGTATGCAGAGCGGACTAACGGGAGGCTTTGGCTTGGTCCGCCGCTTGAAGCTGATGTTGCTTCCAGACGCCGTCTCTGCTCGAAGAGGAGGAAGAAAGCATGGTTCTGGCTCGTTGAGGAGATGATCCAGACGAGCGGTATCGATGTCAAGCGGAGGAGTTAGCGTGATGCGAGATGCCGCGGAGGACATCAGCTTGGCTCCATGATATTCAATCAATGACGTACCAGGCGTAAGTGCTGGAGGTTGGGGCAGCGAGATTGGAGGTTCATCGAAGTCGAGTATTCTAGACGAGGTGAAACTCGGCTTGTCTCTCTGCTCGGATTTCATCAAAGCCTTCACTTCATCCTCCAGATCCGACGGTTCATACTCGAAGTCAGGAGGTGGAGACTCCATCCTGAGCTCCCCCGGCCGTACATGACCCTCCTCCATGTGAACATCGTCCCCATCTTTGCTGTCTGCATCGGTCACATGGGGTGGGGTGGGAAGAGGCAGTGGTCCTAGCAGGTCAGTCGGCTCGAACAGCGGTCGAGGTGTAGGCAATGCCGAAGTCATGACGGTAGGCCGAAGGAATCGGCAGTCTCGCCACTCGGTACCAAGGTAGTGAGGGCGAGGCAACAGAGTGGAGGATAGAAAATCTGGCAACGCGACGCGTCTAACTTTGGCCTCTGATCGATTCCTGCCACGTGGCTCATGGGGATTGTCCAAACGCGGCGCGATTCCATCCATCTTTCTCTCACCGCATGAAGTTCTGCCGAACCTGAGATGCTGTGATGCGCACTTGAACTCGAAATGCCTCGTGAGTTTCGTGACTGATTGACAGTGCGAGATTGAGGATCTTGCGCGCGTTCCAGCCGAGAAACCCCGCCAAACTTCACCTGGACTGTCCGGCAAGGCAAAATCTACCTCTGCCGACCCGAGGCGGAAATCCATGCCTCCGCCCACCAAATCCAAGAAGCGGAAGGCCGATGATGATCACGAAGATGTTTATAAGGTGGCTTCGACCAGGGGTTTTAAGCTGAAAGGATCCGGTGGGAAGAAGATGAAGGAGATGCTCGGCAAGGTGGAGGAAGGTGACTCAGGAGACGCAAAATATGAGGACGAGGAAGAGGAAGAAGAGGAAGAAAAGCTGGAGTCGAGGAGGAACGTAGCAGACAGTCAATCTCAATCTACCGGGTAGGGGTGCATTCGCCTGTGAAGCAATCATGGCTGATGGCGGGAGCAGGGTCAAGAAGATCGTCGCAGACATGAGATCTGAATTTAGCATGTCCCCTACCTATACTAGCCTCAACCGTCAGCATTAACGTTTTCCAGCCCACACATTGAAGCCGAAGAAGAGGGAGGACAACATCACAAAGCTCACTGGCAAATTCGATGACGTGTACACCACTATCGAAACGAAAATGGAAGAGAGAGACGCAGGCGAGAAGGGTGGTCCTGCCAAGTGAGCACTTCTTACTCTTTAGTCGCCATCTACTGATAACGATCAGATCAGAATCGATGGTCAACACGTGGAACGCAGTCGAACAGACCCTTCACGACCAAGAGAGATGTACCGCTAAGCTGAGGGACGCCATTGCTTCCCGTGTCGTGCGTCCCACCCAATCCCTCTTCCTACGAATCCCTGAATCACTTGTAGGGCGAGGTCTTTGTCCTTCAGAACCCGCTCGAGCAACACATCAACCAAGAGCATTCGCTCCTCATCGCCCTCGAGGAGACTATGGAGTTATGTTTGCCTTATCCCCGTTCCCACTGCTCTCCTTGGCTGACGCCCTAGGCAGATACGAAGCGGCCCAAAGCGATCCAGGCAGCGGTGCAAGACTTCCAGAAGAAGCAAAGGAAGACTGTGCGAGAAGCGGAAGAGAAAGCCAAAGTAGGTCACTTGTCTTGCTATTGCGCCGAAGCTGAGGTTTGGCGAAGGCCGCGCTGGACGTGAAGCAGCTGATACGGGCTGCGAGGAAGTTCGTCGCTGCAACGAGATGATCGCCGGGGGGTTCAAAATTCTGTCTGCTTATACCACCATGAAGATTTCAACATGTCGATGAGATTCACGAATGATATAATATATGTGTGTATGAGGTCTGTATGCCAATCAAGTCGTATCTCTTCAGAAGTCATAGAGATCCATGCGATCATGCCGAACCACAGGTCTCTTCCCTCCCTCCCGATGAGCATGCTCATGACCATGCCTGGCACCTCCTTTATCCGCCGTAACCTCCACCTCCCCACCGAATCTGACCTTCCCTCTCTTCTTCTTCTCCTCCTTCGGTCCCCTCGGCATTCCGACCCCGCCCTGCACCTTCTCCACACCCTGTATCCCGACCTTTTCTACACCCTCGACACCCTGTATCCCGACCTTTTCCACACCCTCCACACCCTCCACACCCACCCCATCCTGTTCCTTCCCAGCTACGGCCAACATCCGTCTAACCTCCTGCGCTGGCTCCGTCCTCCTCTCCCCTACACCTCCCTCCACACCAAGATGCACCGTCTCAATCACGAACCTCTTCCTCTTCAGCCTGAAACCCAGGTTATTGCCCCCCGCTCCGAGGAGGAAGGACGATTTGAGGGTTGGAGGGAGGAGGTGGTGGGTCGTCGGGAAGGAGTGGAGGGTGAGGAGGCCGTGTGAGTGAGGAAAGAGCGCTGGCAGGGTCGGGCCGTCTACCTTTTCAGTACGGTGACGAGTAGGGGAAGGGAAAAGGACGCACCGCCGAAGCCGTGGAGCTCGATACATCCGTCCACCGCCCATGCTAGGGATTTGATCCAGGCTTCTCGACTCAGTCCGAAGCCAGGGGGTGGGGAACGAGCGAGCACGGAGGGTAGAGTGATGAGCGCTGAGGCGGATTTAGAGCGGATCAAACAGCGCAGGGAATGGAGGAATCGATGAATCCCCTAGATCACCACCTCAATCAGCTCTTGCATCGGTTTTAGAGATAGGACGGACATGCGAAGTGATTTCTCCCCAATCGAGTGATCCCAGATCATGTACCGTCACCCTCGTAGCTGTCCCCTCGTCCGCCACCGCGAGGGTCTCGTGTAATCGCTCGATCGTCGCGGCAAGGGGGTTGCGTCGACTCGGTCCAGGTTCGTCACCGTCCACGATGCCAGAGCTCAGATCGATATCGCTCAGCTGGCCCGTGGCCTCGACGTCCTCGAGCACTTCGCTCGGTATAGTCGTCATCAAATTCAACTCTTCCCCTTTCGCATCAGTACCTCACAGACCAGTCCGAAGAACTCACCAGGTCCGGAACCCGCCACAGTCGTCTGGAAAGACTTCATCCCTTCATACCGCCACGCTATCTTTCCACCTCCTCTCCCCTCGCCCGGCCCTACTCCCTCACCTTCACTCTCGCTCCCACCTGTTCCCCCTTGTTTTCCAGCACCAGCACCCCCACCCCGACCGCCCTTGTCCCGCCCCCGATTCCCCTCCACCCACATACATCCCCGCACCACATCCCTCACCTCCCCCTCCTCCCCAATACACACGCCTCTCTGCCCCGTCACCAACCCCTGCGCAACCCAATACCTCTCCACGAGCCTACCCCACGCCGAGTGCGAGTCTGGAGCGAGGACAAGTAGCGTCGAGCCGAGGGGAAGACCGCCTCCTAGGAGGTCGTCGAGCGAGGGAAGGCCTGTGGGGAGGAGGTGGAGATTAGGGGTCGAGGGGGAGGGGTGGGTGCCGGGTGGTGCGGGACGGGTGGGTAGAGGTTGGCGACGGGTGAAGGAGGGCATGCTGGGGCGTAACATTAACAAACACTCCAGGAAGGAAGGAAGGAAGGGTTGATTTCAGATTTTCGGTATTTTGGCGAAAAGTGAACTGGCGAGGTGGAGGTCTCATCAGGTTTCGCGATGCAGTACGCGCTATACTCATGATAGCCAAATGAAGAACCAGATGGATTCGTATATGCGCTACAATACAGTGAAATGCCAGAGCGACCTCGCCCTACCCTAACGAAAATGACTGGCCCAACCCGGCCTCCCCAGATCAATTCTGCACGTCCTTCTTCCATTCCGGCCACTCCGCCTCTTTCACCGTCACGTCCGACGCCCTCTCCGTAGACCTGGACGACGCATCCGAATCCTTCAGGAACGCGTCCACCTCATCCATCGTCTCGTCGCGTTGATCTGAAGGCGGATCGTCGTAGGGTGGCGGTGCGACGTGTTCTCGATGGCTCCGTGTTCGTAAAGGGAATTGGGATGCCTCGGAGGATGTTCGGGCCCGTGATCGCTGAGAGGGACCGGATTGGAACATCGTCGGTACAAAGTATAGCAGTCCAGTTTGCCGCCGATCGCCGGGAATCAGGGAAGCTGGAACGGCTAGGATGAGATTTCCAGCACGCCGGAATGCAGATGCGATATCGCTTGGCACATTACCGGGTATAGATAGCTGATCGAGGGTAGGTGAGAGCGACGTCGAACCTGTCCCCGAGGAGCCAGTAGGAGTGGTGGATCCAGATTGTGTCCCGCCCATGAAAGCCGAAATCGGCAGGATAGGCAATGGCTGATATTGCTGATTCGATCCGCCAGTCCATCGGACATATGCCAGTCGAATCGTGCCGAGGAGGATGACCACCCCTCCAACATACATCAGCTTCTTCCCCCATGCGCCGAGGAAGGTGACGAAGCCGGCGTCATCGTCGTGCCATGACGACCCGTAGAAGTGGGAGAAGAATGCGTGGGGTACAGTCGCGGAGGGCGCGTTCTTGCCGTAGAGCGATTTGGGCAGGATGCGGACCTCGGCGCGGGGATGGGCGTCGGTGAGTGGATGAGCCGAGGAGTAGACGGTGTATTGCGCGGAAAGGAACATAGGACTGCGGTCATCAGCAAGGGTTCGAAGAGATAATGGGCGTCAGACATACCCAGTGGAGAACATGACGGTGGGGTAATTGGAGAACCACTCATGGTTGAAAGCAGGAAGAGCATGAACAGCATCCTCCATGAACGCCGAGCCCTTCGACGAGAAGATCAGGTCGTTAGACACTCCGACCTGAGGGACGTCAGAACGGGACGACTCGTCCATTCGACTGGCTCACCGGCTTGGTGATCGGCAGAATCACCTCCCAGTCTCCCTGTAACAGCGAATCCATCCTCCGCCGACACCCAATATCTAGATCCATATAGATTCCGCCAAAGTGATTGAGAACAAAGTACCGGATGGAGTCGGCTCGTTGAATAGGGTACTTGTATGAGTCGAATGTTTGCAGGAAAGCGGGGTAGTTCTGCTCGACGAAATCTCGTGCGAGACCGTCCGTCCAGAGCATGTACTCGCTGTATCGATGCCGATCAGCGCCATTATGTCAAGTCAGAGGCGAGGGGACATACTAGTCGGGCATGCCCTCCCGGCACTCCTTCCACGCTTTCCGCCATTTCTCCGGCAGATGGTCATCCTTCCATGTCTGATGGATCAAGCGGGGTATCTTCTCGCCGGGGCTGGGCATCCTCCTCAGCATGGTCCCCGGCGACGCCAATCAGGAGCAGCCGAACTCACCCTGCCGAGACATTGAACAACCTCTCCCAGCTATCCGAGTTTTGCACCGTCCCATCCCAATCCTTCCTCATCCAGTACCCGCCCGTCCCCTGCCCATCCACATCCCATACATGACCGTCACCCGCCAAGCTCTCTTCCTCCTCGATCCCCACCGCCTCGTCATGACCCTCTTCCGCGCCCTCGACCTCCTCCAACTCCTCCCAGACCTCCGCGATCGTATCCGCACCCATCACACCCTTATCCGGATCGAGTTTCTCCGAGACATCCTCCCATTCTTGCCTCGGGTGTATCCGACTCGAGTCTTCCGGCTCGTATGAAAGTTGGCTAATCGCATCCGACCTCCGCCAAGCCACCTCGTCCTCTGTCAAATAAGCGTACGTCGGGATATTGAGGTAGTATTTGACGCTGGAGAGGACGATGACGGTACCGAGTAGGAAGAGGGCGAGGAGGATAAGGATGGTGATGATGATTTTCTTGGATCGGGAGGTAGGGGGTTTCGAGGAATGTGTGTGGTGTCGGTGGGAGGACATGGTCCGGGATCGGAAGCGAGAGTGGGGGGCGGGGGCTTTTGGAGTGGTGGGTGAAGGGACGACGGAGAGAGAGACGCGTCGACGGGGATAGGAGTGGTTGATCTCGGGTAGGGAACCGGTTTGCTCAAAGGTGAAGACGGAGGTGGAGCGGTTCATGTGGTCGACATCTCACTCAAGGGATATAACAAACCCCCCTCAACTATGCTCGTCGGTCCGGACAGAGGCGTGGTTGAAACTGCGGAGAGGCGACCGAAAAAGGGCGGCGAGAGAGAGGGGTATTGTCAAATTCAGGGGTAAGGGCAGAAAGGTGACGGCGGTCGCCGAGGATCAATTTCGGCACGCTTGCGTGATAAGTAGCGATCAGGATATCACGATCAGCGACATTCATGCTGACTTCACTCCACGCGATGCACCACTTTCCCGGGCACAAGAGACAATATTCAGCTACGACGCCCCATATGACGCCAAGACCACCGCTTTTCGCGGTGACCGCGGCCTCGTCCACTGCGCTCATGACACTGCTCGACGTTATGACTACAAGCTAATGCGTGGACTTCCCCGGGTATACAAGATACATGCGATGCAAGATACGACTCTCACGTCCTCGGCACATCCTCCGCCGCGTCCTGCCAAGAGCTCGAGCTCCCACTATTACTCTCCCCCTCGGCTCTCCTCGCTTTCTCCACACCTCCTCCCCGTCCCCCCGGCTCATCCCTATACTCTGGTGGATCCGCTGATGCCGGATCGTCATCTCCCAGAAAATCATCGTGGTACCGCAAAGCAGTGCGCTCGTCCACACCACCGCTAGGATCCTCCTCGTCACTCTCATCGCTCGGCCCGTCACCAAACGCGTCGTACAGCTCTTTGCTGCCAGGTCCAGCTTTTGCTCCACCGCCGAGCTTGCGCCGACTACGTTCCAGAAGTCCCATGGGGACGTCCTCGGACACAGGAGCATACGCTCCTCGAGCGCCCTCACCGCTATTGGCCAGTCCGAAGAGGTTACGCCGTCTTTTACGGGCGCGAAAGTAGAAGAAACCGCCAACGGCGGCACCGGTGAGGACGATGATCATCCCAGCACCAGCGATCCAAGTCGACTTTGCTCCAAGAGACTCGATGCCATCAAAGAAGCCCTCATCGACATCGCCGGTAGGTTCCGTAATATCCTCGAGCTCGGTACCGGTAGGCACAGCAGTCGCGCTTCCACCCAGACCAGGTTGGTCCGCCTCGCCTGATGCCTCGCCGTGATCTCCAGGGAGATGATCGGTCGGTTTGGGTTTTTGGCTGACTGTGGCGGACGGTTCCGAGCCGGTCTGCTCTTCGTCCGGCTGGCCTTCCTCGGCTGGCCACCACGCTTTAACGAGCGACACGTCGACGCATTCTCCCCATAGCTGGATAGACCATGCGATGAATCGACCGGTAGCATCTGGGTTGATGGCATCTTTGACCTTGATTGTCCAAGTCCCAACCGGGTTTTCGTCCCTCATGTAATATAAGCTGGACCCTCATACTGAACAGACAATGTACCAATGTTTCAAGCTCATGAATTTCCATCCTGGATACCCGGTGTCCGCGTCATCGAACCTCCGTTGCCTGGCCAGCACACTGGTGATGCCATTCGGACTCGTGACCTCGACCTCGACATCGCCTCTTCGCTTATGATCGATCCATACGCGAATCGTGACATGCTCGAGCCGTTCAAAGTTCGAATCGTCTAGCATCTCCGAGGTGATCTCATATGTACTCGTAATGCCATCTTCAGTGATCAGGGTCCCAGACGGTTGAACAATTGGTGGCGGGTTCGTTTCGTCTGTTGGTGAGCTCGTATCGTCCTGGGGGAAACCAGAGTCATCTTCATCGTCCTCCTCGTCCTCTTGTCTTGACAGCTTCCTTTCGGTGACAGTGTAGGTGTCAGGAAGGTAAACAGCAGGCGAGTCGAACCATGCTTGAGGCTTGACAAGCGACCAGCCCTCGGCAGCTTCCACGAATTTACCAGCATCGACTCGACCGTAGCCATCTGGAAGGGGAGACACTAAGCACAGCGACTTCGAGGCAGGCGAACACCTTACATTTGTAGCTGAACATCCGCCCAGCCGACGTCTTCTCCCAGTCAGGATCATCAGCATTGAAGAAAACCGCCGTTCGGACGGAGATGTGCTGCAAATCTCGCCAAGCGAGGTCGGGCCTGCTCAATCAGCTTGATTCTTCTGCGTAAGAAGCAATGGCTAAGCAATGGCCTACCTAACGGAAAGCGCAAGGGCGAAAACGCCGACGGCCAAGGGTGCTGCAGCAGATGTCCCGCCATGGGTGTGCGAGCATTTATTCTTGCCAACGTCGGTTGTGTGCTGCGAGTCGTCAGCATGATTCACGATGGGCGATGAATCGCCCTACTATGTGGTCTCCGTTGCCCGAGCTTGGAGCGACCATCATCATCGCCGCGCACAACTCCGAGTAATAAGGATGCAACCCCTTCCGATCCACCGCTCCCACCGTGATCGAGAAGATCGAGTTCGTATATCCATCGAAATTGCACTGATCATCCACGCCTCCCCCATTACCCGCCGCAAATACGAAGATTGACCCCTTCCCATCTCTGCCATTCTGGATCCCGTTAACCATAGCTTTCAGGATGATACCGTCAGGAGCCTCCATTGACTTCCCGTCATCAGGCGGTCCCCAGCTACATGAATAGATGTCGTTGAGCTGATAGCCGTAATTCAGGGCTGCGGCCTCATCGGCATCCGAGATTGGCGCTGATAGGATGCGAACCCCAGCGACTCTGGCGGTGTAGGAAACGCCGACGCCGCACACGTCGTTGCGCACCGCAGCTATCTCGCCCGCACAGCGCGTACCGTGCTGATCATCGGACAGACGGGGTAAGGGAAGCTCGGTGTGATCGTTGAAATCGTATGATCCTTCGGCGAACTGTTGTCGTCAGAGCAATGCAGCGGGTAGCGGAATGTACGTACGAAATTTTCACTCAAATCGTCGCTGTTCAGGTCCAGTCCGTCATCGACAATGACCACGTGGACGCCATCACCAGTAATACCTCTCGCCCAAAGACCGGTGACGTTCAGCTCGATATCCCTCATCTGGGTATTGATGAGATGCCATTGCTGGTTCAGCATCGGATCCGCTAATCCCAGATCATTCTGCGCGTATAGGAGTTCCGCGTCGTCCCTCTCGTATAATCCATTTGAAGAATGTCGAATGGGAAAGGGGTGTGATGTGCCGCGTTTGGCTCGTTGGCGGAGGACGAGTGGTGTGAGGGATCGAAGGTGGAATTTGTCGAGTGATCGGGGTGTTGTAGAGCAAAGAGACGACCATCGTTGGAGCACCGGATCGGAGACTGATGATCGCTTAGATTGGTCATGGTGAGGTGTTCCGCCTTCTCGCCGGACCAGCCAATGTCCTGACAATTCGCCCAAAGGTTCGACGAGCTCAACCCCTAGCGATTGGGCAACAGATGAAGCGAGGGTCGGAGAGGAGGCGGACGAGAGTTCAAGAGTGTAGTATGCATGAGAATCGTACGTCCGTCGACGTGGTAGGCGGGGTCGGAGGTTGGCCGAGATGAGGGGAGACAAGAGGAGGGATAGGAGGACAGCGAGGTAGGGTGCAGGGAGTCGCATGGTCAGAATTGCGACTCCACAACGATGTCGCTGCGGCGATGCCTCACGTCGGCGTGTGACCCAACGAGTTTAAGGGTCTTTCGAGGCCTTGATCGGCCAGCTCAGAGAACCTGAGCGGCACGAAGTTGAAAAGACACCTCCGTTTGGCCGAAAAGTATCAAAACGCTCGGAGGCGAAGCAGCGTGACTGTGGGAGACTACTTTCTGCTTGGATCTTGCCCCGCCAATGCTCTCTGTGATAAATTGATTGCGACCATGTCGGACAGGCTCGAGGAGGAGCTAAAGGGCCTCCTCAAGCGCGTGTCGTCCGCCAAATTACCGCACCTTACGTCTGACGATGTTCGACTTCTCGCCAACGGCCTCCTCCCGACCTCGATCCGCTCAGCCCGCTCACTGGCATTCTTGTGCCTCTCGAAATACTGTCAAGCGGTACTCAAAGACGAGAAGTCTGACGAAGAAAAGACAGACTTAATCTTCTCGAATTTCAAGCCCTTCCTCGAGTCGTGCTTTGCGGAGCATGACGAGGCCGAACCTGAACTCTTCATCCCCTTCACTACCCTGCCCGCTGCCCTCTTCCCCCTCGCTCCCCTCCCCGCCGTCCGACTAGTCACAACACCCCTCGATGCCTCGTCCGACCCCTCACCAGATGCTCTGTCAGTATTGCTCGAGGCAGCCGAGCTGCCCTCGCCGTTACAGCCGGCATTGGCGGAACTGCTCGCACAAGCAAGCGGGACGAAGCCCGGCCGAGAGCTCGTGCGGAGCCGAGCGATCGAGTGGCTCAGAGGAGCTGTCGAGTTTGGGGATAAGAGCGAGCTGGGCACACTCTGTGCTGTTGCACTCAGTAAGCTCGGACGAGAGGAGAGCCTTCCTGGTTCAGATCAGAGGGCGGGGGTCGACCCAGAGGAGTCGGACGAAGAGGCTTTATGCCAGAAGATGATGGCATTCGTGATGTCAAGACCCTCATCAAACTCAGCATTACTGCCTACCCTTGAAGGACTTTCAATCCTCTCCGTCCGACCTCGCATTCAGGAAGTGCTTGCGAGATCCCCCTCATTCCTCGCATCACTCCTTGCCCTCGCTCCGTCTATTGCCGCTCGAGGCGGTTCTCTCCCTGTCACCCCGAGAGGAAGTATGGATGTCGACGACAAGCTTTTCGAGCCCGTCGAGACCAGTGTATGCTATGGCGTGACGACAATCCTGGTCAATCTCACGAGTCGGAAACCGCCAATGTCAGCAGAGGACCAGCAGATTGCTAAGCTTCGCACTGTGGCTATCTCGGGGAAGAAGGGCCCAGTGCGGACAGAGGAGGACCCGCTGGAAAGTGAAGAGGCGGTGAAGCAGCGTGTCAAATGTGTCCTCAAAACGGACTGCGTGTCTGCGCTTAGGGGGCTAGCGAGGGCGGAAAGTCGCCTCGTGAAGGAGGGTTTGGGGAGGTTATGTCTCAACTTGGTCGAGGACAAAGGGGATCGACCTGCATTTGTGAGAGAAGGAGGTGCCAAAGTCCTGTCGGGAGTCGTACGAGATCTCACGGTTGGCTCGGCAACATCGAAAGACTCGTCAATACCGAACGATACCATCGTTACTCTACCCGCTGCACAAGCACTCGCTAAACTCGTCATCACGATACCTCCCCATCTCCTTTTTCCCCCACCCCACCTTACTACCTCCTTCAACGCACTCACCCCGCTTTACACCCTTCTGATTCACCCCTCATCCACCCCACTGCAAGCTTTCGAATCCCTCATGGCGCTCACCAATCTCGCCTCGATCGATCCGTCGATAGCTTCTCGCATCGTCGAAGCCACTGTCGCTCCGCCTCACACCGAATCGGTGTGGCAATCCTCAGGACGTGATGACAAGGTCAAGGTCATAGGAAAAGTGGAGGAGCTCATGCTCGATGACAATAATATGATCCGTCGCGCCGCTACCGAATTGGTCTGCAATCTCGCCAGCTCACCAGCGGGATTCAACTACGTTACCGGCCACATGGCGGGAGGCTCGAGCGCGAGGGTCAAGTCTCGGTTGAACATCCTCCTTGTCCTTACCGATGTTGACGATCTGCCAACCCGGTTGGCTGCAGGTGGAGCTTTAGCGATCCTCACCCAGTCGAAGAGCGCTTGCGGAGCTCTCTTGTCCGAGGCCTATGATGGATCGACACCGAAACGGACTGTTTGGAGTCGCTCACTCCGGATGCTCGACCCGGAAGACGCTGCCCACGAGCTAGATGAGGACAACGAAGCTATCCCGGCTATCTCCAGTACCCCTCCCAATCCTGAACTCGTTCATCGCGCTGTAATCACGCTCCTCAATCTGTTCACCTATGCATCATCTCTCGACGAGAACCGGCGGAGTACCGAATTTGCAACGGCGAGAAAAGCTGGGATGGAGGACAAACTGCTCGAGGTTCTGCGGTCAGGAGCTGGAGAAGAGGTTTTGCAGCCGACAGTAGAGTGCTTGAAGTTACTGCAGAAGTACCCAGCTGGATCGTGAGCGAATACCTAGCATTTATATTGTGCATGGGCACCATACCTGATGGAGCCAACTATGAAAAGGGATACCCAGGATAACTGGGCGAGAAACTTAAGAAGAGCTGCCACGCGCAATATCGCCGCAATTTTCCTAGTCCATGCTGCTTGATTGCTCCAGCTTACTCCAATTCAAGCTCTCATTGATCGTGCCAACACCATGGCTGCTCTCACTCGGTAGGTCACTGTCTCTGTCACGCATCTGTATCTGTCACGCATCTGTATCTCTTTGGCGAACGATCGCTGACATCATGCTTTCAAGCGCCCTTCCTGCCCCCATCTACACCCCCGCTCCTGAATACCAGGACCTAACCCCCATCCTTCCCGCCGCTCCAGTCATCCAGATCCCCAAATACGGTGCGAGAAAGGGATGGAAGCCGAAGAATGCATCAGACTTTGGTGGAGGTGGAGCATATCCTGAGGTGAGCTACGTGCTGGGCGTCACGACTCGCCACTGACCTGAGCAGTGCCATGTAGCGCAATATCCCCTCGATATGGGCCGGAAGAAGGTGAGTATAGGTGGACATTCTGGTCATCAACTAATGGATTGGCTGTAGACGGGTGCTGGGACGACGCTCGCCATGCAGGTCGACTCGGATGGGTTGGTGCGGTATGACGCGATTGCGCAGAGTGGTCGAGCACCAGGTAGCAGAGTGCAGTCGAGCTTCAAAGGTCAGCTGGATCAGATGCAATCTGCATCCAGCGTGCTGATGTCTCTCAGATCTCGTACCGCTTGCCAATCGGTCCGATGTCACCGACAAAGAGCGAGAGATGGAGCGCCCCGACGATGCCTCCATAGCCGAAACAGCTGAACGTACTCGTCTTGCACTCGAGCGCATAACCCACGGCAAGATCAAAGCCGCTCAGCCCAAACACGTACCCAAGAACAACAACGAGTCGACCTATATCCGATACACACCCGCGAATCAGACCGACGAGGGAGGGAAGCAGAGGATCATCAAGATGACGGAGGTGCAGGAGGATCCGCTTGAGCCGCCCAGGTTCAAGCATAAGAAAATCCCGCGTGGACCGACCGAACCGCCGCCGCCAGTGATGCAGAGTCCGCCAAGAGCGGCTACTGCGCAGGATCAGAAGGATTGGATGATCCCGCCGTGTATCTCCAATTGGAAGAATAATAAGGGGTACACGATCCCACTGGATAAGCGACTGGCCGCGGACGGGCGAGGGCTGCAAGATGTGAATCTCAGAGTAGGCTTTGCGGTGGATCTGCTGACAGTACCTCTAGGTCCATATCAACGACAACTTCGCCAAATTCTCCGAGGCTCTGTACGTTGCCGACCGACATGCGCGCGAGGAGGTTCGGGCTCGATCGCAGATGCAACAGCTTCTCGCCCAAAAGGAGAAGGCGCAGAAAGAGGAAAATTTGCGCTTGCTCGCACAGCGTGCGCGAGAGGAACGCAACGGCATCACACCTGCGGTCACGGGATCATCGTCAGCTGGAGCGGCCATCAAGGCGCCGGTCGAGGTGGGTGTTAATCTTGGCGGATATGGCAGCGAGAGCGAGGAGGAAGCGAGTGACGAGGAGGACGAGGCAGTCCAAGAAAGAGAACAGGTTCGAGCGGAGAAGAGGAAGGAGCGGGAGAAGGAGATGCGGATGTCGAATATGGGGACTGAGATGCGGGCGAAGATGCTGGCGAAGTGGGTCATCCTTTTGTCTATGGGATCAATCACTGACGTGACTCAGGGAGCAAAACCGAGACATCTCGGAGAAGATTGCGCTTGGCCTCGCTAAGCCTACAGCATCGAAAGAGACTCTGCACTCTCGACTGTTCAACCGAGAAGCCCTGTCGACCGGCTTTGCATCCGAGGACTCTTACAACCTTTACGACAAACCCTTATTCCACGGCTCTTCCGCCGCCGCAGCTATCTACAAATCAGCCGGTAATGCGGCAGGAAACGACGAGGCGTTTGGTGGCGGTACCGAGGAGGGCATCCGGGAAGAGATGTCCAAAGATCGTTTCGCGCTTGGCAATGCGACCCGCGGATTCGAGGGAGCAGAGGGCGCGGAGGTGCGGGAAGGGCCGGTGCAGTTCGAGAAGGATGTCGTTGTGTCCCTCGATGGGACATCGGATCCGTTCGGCGTGGAGCAGTTCATGGATGCTGCGAAAAAGGGTGGGAAGCGGATGGCGGATAGCACAGAGGAGCTGGCGAGGAAGAGGATGAGGGATGATTGAACCTGTCATACACAGTGAGAGATTATGATTTTGGACTTCGTTGTAGTGATCTGGATGCAGCACAGTCTTATACCTTACCCTGACTCGCTAATTAAGCAACGTCGTGAAGTCCTCTGTTGGCACAACGACGAGCACTTTATCGTCCACCTCGCGAGGTATCGGTACTAGCATCTGATGGTGAGATGTAGCTTTTCACGAAATCAAGTCCAGTTATCACCGTTAGTCCACTCATGGCACCAACTTACTGGACCGTTCCCTGGTCACCTACGACTGTGATGGCTGAGCCTCAGCTTTCGATGAAAGGACTATTCGCACTCGCATTCTGATTCATTCTCGGTATTATTTCAAGCTTCGACTGCCCCTCATCACACAGCTCAAAGCGAATTCTCTGAGATCAAGACTGAACCATACCGAATAAACTTGAAGGCTCGTGACATCAGTCATCCAGGCAGAGATGCGAAACAAAGGCGCATCTGGTTGTTCCATGCGACTATACGATATCTGGCTTGATGATGCCTTGCTATTCACGGAGAGGACACCGAATACCTCTGCAGTACCGCAATCCCGACGCGTATCGTCGGAAGAAGTCCGCAAAGTGATTGTCATCGTGCCAAGGCTGTCGGAATGCAATCATGGAACCTGTGTCTCCAAGACCGCGATGGAGAACCCGGATGGATACCCGACCAGCGTGCACACACTTGAGTTGAACGTGGATGAGCTCGCTTCGCTTTACACGGTCAGGGATGAGGAGGAAGGAAGGAGCGGATCAGGATTCTTCGGTTGGGATGAAGAGGGGTACGTCGAAACCCTTGAGGATGTGCCACGGACGTGTGAAAGACGCTGCCGTGAGGAGGTCAGTCAGTAGGAGATACAACTTTCTGAGCTGCAGGGGAAGGAGGTACTACATGTTTGAAAGGAGACGGTCTGATACCTGAGCTGCAAAATCGTGATGCAGAATCTGTGCTAGAGATTACAAGACAACCATTTAGAAGTTGATGCTTTTCGTAAGACGCTGATGACGGGGAGTGGCAAAATCATGGTCCAGCTCTATCTTCAGAGCCCGCTCTGATCCGGAGCGCCATCCGCACGGATCATCTGCCTCACCTTCACATCGGGGCAGGACCGTATCGATCGTGGCGGAAGATTCACTGTGACGGGCGGTGGGTTTGTCACTTCCTTTCGGGCATCATGACTGTGACGCTGCATTTGGACGGCTGCATCAACTTCTTGGACGTTTTCTCGTGTCTCACTTTTCAGCGCCGATGAGGATCTTACAGCAACGTTGTTCTTGATTATTTGGCAGGATCGCCCGGCTGCAGGACAACTAAGAGACTTGGGTCCCGCACGGACCAGACGTCACTTACCAAGCTCCTCACTTGATTTATTTCGCCACAATGACAGACATGCAGCTACAACACAGTACATCTCGAATTGCTTCGACGCCGCCGATGACGCTCAGAAATCTGGGCATACTACCGCAGTGCATTGTCTCGAGTTAGATGATTCAGATGGATCTGACATGATGGTCTACCTAGCCCGAAAATCGAATTGCCCCGCTGACCACTGTGACCTGGACACCAGGATCGGATTCGACGCTGTCATGCCGATAGACGAAGACTTTCACGTGATTGTCAGCCATGCGTAACTCATCACCAAGAATGAAATCCTCTTAAAGTACAAAACCATGAAGGGGGATGAGCAGAAGATATCCGTCAGGATCTTCCCTGATGAGAAAGAGGAGGACTGCACGGTCGAGGAGTCGAAGGACGACCTCAAGCGAAGGAATCAAAGTCAGAGACTGGAGTCCTTGGCACGCCGGAGCGAGATGAGCAAGGTCAAACCGCATATCTACTGTATATACACCACAAGCTTCCTGTTTCAGGCTTGAGAATGTAGCGATGCATCGGCCACCCTTTTCTCACCTGACTCTTGGGGATTGATTCTCGCTTGACTTCAGTAAGGAGGAGATGAGAAGAAATGAGGTCGGGAATCCGCTTACGCGGATCAACCAACGAAGGAGCTGACCTGAAGCTCAATTGTAGCCACACGAGTTCGTCCCTTGCAGGACAGGTCGTCTTTGAATGCTCATCCCTTCATCCATTCGCAGATTTGACCGCACCGCTGCTGTGTAAGGATCTTTGCTGATCGCTCCTCCCCAATCACCAAGCCCGTCATCTGTCATTAGCCTTCCGATCGTACATTCGGTCAGAAGTCATCCTTCACGTTCACTTGGTATTTCCATTTCCAGTAAAGACCTTCCACCTTGATCGCGTCGCCTAGTAATATGTCAGACACCTCAGCTACTCAGTCAGAGGTTAATACCACCAACAAGGACGATGCCACCATTATCGGCTATGGGTCAATGGCCTATCTCGACTTGGCCTCCGATCGCACCGAGCTACACAGCATCATTTCTGCCGTCTACCATCCCGTCATGGCAGATGGGGTGACCAAGGTGACCGTCTATGAGCCAAAGCTGGCAAGCTGCTCCAAGAATCGTTGCGATCTCGATACGAGGGACGAGGAGTATCGACATCACTCTGATCATGGCAAGCATGTCAAGATCCGACATCACCGTGATATGTCTGAGAGCGAGTTTCTCTCCAAGTACGAGGGTCAGAGGGTTTGAGCTTTTCGGATTTCCGTATTCCTTACCCAGTGTCAAGGATTCTGGACCCGCTCGTCCAGAAGGCTGATGGGGGGACGTCGGAGCCCGAATATCGTGGACTCGCTTGTCAGCTTTGGGCTAGAACCATAGAAGTCAAGGAAGAGGAGGGTGAGAGGCGCCATGACAGCGATGAGGCTTCGTGCATTGTAGACACCTGCTGCGGCGATGCACTGAGATGTTGCAACCGTTTGGCTCTTCTTGATGAGATCTCTCCTTATGACCATTAGGCTTTCGTGATTCGTATCAGTCGATCCCGGCATATACCGGTTGCATCGAGACGATCCAAGAAACAGCGATGTCTTGCCATCCCGGTCCGAGTCAGCAGACTGCGGTGGGGGTTAAGTCCAGTTTGACCGGGCGAGCGGCGACCATTCCGAAAGCTCGTAGCAGGACTCGAGCACCCATTCGTCGTCGCAAAGCCATGCGGTACTAGATAGACGATGTGCTGGTCACAGCGCGATGTGAACACCCTCGGTAAGGTTGCCGTTCTCTGGAGGACCTAATGTGCCTCGTCAGGCAGACACATGCGGAACAAAGGGCTAGCTCACGATGCCTCGACTCCTGTGCTCTTTTGGGATTGACGCAAGAGACACCCCTCAAGGTCATCCCACTCTCGACTTGTCATCTGAGGCCTTGGCATCCGCAGTCCTCATCTCCACCCATGCATGCGCATCTTCTTCAGACTGCCCGGTCAACCTTCCAGTCCAGTTCATCCCGATATTCCGGTATGCTCGCTGCACTATCTCCAAAACCCTATCTCGTACTCGCCCTTCCGCCCAACTGAGGAGCATCCGCTCGTACACCGAGGCAGATGGGTCGGTGAGGAGCGAAAAGTACTCGATCGGGCTGAACGTGTCGGGTGCGAGAGCGCGAGAGGCGCGGAGGGCATAGGTCAGAGCGGAGCGGGTAAGGAAAGGTTCCGCTGGGGGAGAGCAAGGAGGGTCGTTGTCGAAGGGGGATTGCAATGGTCGTTTGTGAGGTGCGGTGAGCTCGATGAGCGTTGAATGAAAGGCGGAGCGGGAGTCTGAGTGGGCGAGGTGGAAGAGCAGCAGGAGCGAGGTGAACTCCGCTGTATAGTCGGCTACCTCCAGTCCAGCAAGCTTGTCGGCTAAGCCATCGAGTCCGCCCTTAGTACTGCTTTTGACGGTGTACACTCCTGGAACAAGCCGGCTTAGAGCGGAGAGTAGTTGAGGGGCGTTGTGGGCCATTATAGCCAGTCGAGCGGAAGATTCGAAGACTGCTTTGAGTCAGCGACTGGGAGTTAAGCATTTGAGATGAGGGGGACACCTGATGTTGCGAAGGTGTCGGTCCGATGGGAAGCAACGATACCCTCGCGCAGCTTCCCTAAGGGGACAGTGAGCTCGCATCGCTCATAAACAGCTAAGTGGGCACGAACTGAAGAGCAAGATTATGCTGCCCAGACTCTCCAGCTCCTCCGTTGCCCAAGCCGGCGGCGGACTATCCCTTCCCCTCGAGAACGCCTTATAATGCTTATCCAACTACCCCTCATCAGCTGATACTCCAGCCCAACTCGAGGGGACGAACTCGCTCATCGATATAAGCCCTATACCGCTCCTGAACAGCCCAGTCCTTCAGTCTAGGAGGGACATATCTCAGCTCAGGAGATCCTGCAGGGGGTCGGACAAACCCACGCATCGCCCTGTGCCGCGTCTCCCCCGCTGCGCGAGACGGATTGGAGGAGGTCCATCTCGTCGGACTCGACTTTGAGGGACCGGTGCATGGGTTTGAAGTCGGAGGCGGGGGACGCTAATGCTGAAGTCTTTGATGATGGGATACGCGAGGTTGACGGGCGGTAGGAAGGTCCGGCCCTGGGGTTGATGTGACTTGATGATGGGGATGTCGGGTTGGTGGGAGTTGGTGCGGAGGAGAGTGAAGCTTCGCCGCGCTGACGCAGGTGAGGAGGCACATAGCGCTGCTGCATGGCGCTGAAAGGTGCTATTCTAAGGTGTATGATAGCAGCTCAGCATCCGTAGAGAAGATGGAGCATATTTGGGTAATGTTCGAGTGCACGTTGCGGCGCGTTAGGGACCGGCTCGGAACCGAGTTCTCAAAGTTGCCCAGCAGCGACAGAAGGTGCTCTTGGAGACCGTGGAGACGGGTCAAGGTTGCTTCCGGTCTTTAACTGACGGCAACAAAGAGGTCATGGGTGTCATAACGTCTCATCAAAAGGCATCCATCCTCGACAGCTCCGAGCACCGCACAAGCACCTTGTTCTCCCTGCATCCCCTGACTCTCCTTCGTCTGCTCCACTCAGCTGTCTCCCTTCGCCTGATGCATCGGCATAATCGAAGGTCAACTCGTCGCCCACTTGGATCCTCCTCTTTGTCTACACCATCATCAGCCTTGTCTTCGTCCCGTTTTTGTGATGAGGTGGCACTGACGAAGATCGCAGCTCTCGACCACCCCGGACCACCTCCCCACCTGGCGACATGAATGACGCAATTCGGCTCACACGAGTGATTGAGGAAACGGCCGACGTTACCAATGTGTCGCGGATCAATATGGAGGGATCCGGAAGGAAGGCGGTAGGAGAGGGTGTAGTTTCCCTGCCCTTCTGATTGGCCCGATGGACGCTGTGACCAGCGGAAGCGGGCTTCGATGGTCGTGAGGATCTCGCCCGCATAGAGGGAAATGAAGGTGCCGGCTTGGAGGGATCGTGGAGAGAAGGTGGAACCGGTGAAGAAGAGGCCGAGACCGATGCCGGACGTGGGAGGCCGGACGGTCAGAGGAACTCTTTGACACAGTGTCAGCGAAGCCAGTGACAGATGAGGAGCGGACTCACCGTACGCCTCGCTGCGTGATGCGGTTGGCGCACGTCTCCGCGCAAGGGCAGCGGCGCGAGCACTCGACCAATGGGAGCTTTGAGGGTAGTGCTTCGAGGTCCAGCGTCTGTTGACCTTCGTTACTTGACGGTACACTATAGAAGTTGCCTGTCCAGGCTCAGCGAGGGAAGCGTAAGCCTGACTTACCGAACTGCGATACACAATCGCAGACTTCCCCGGCATTCACTGTACAGCTCCACCCATCGTCAGTAGCAGCCTCGCAATTGCAGGTCCAGCTCTCGTCGTCGTCATCTTCATCGTCATCGATTTCATTCTCGTGATCGGGTAGAATAGCTTGTGATAATGGTGTCCCATCCGGAAGAATCGAGTCCACCACGTACTATCCGCGATTCAGTGTGAGACATGCCAAATCGACAAGATAGACGGACGGTCCGGAAATCCCCGAGTAGATCAGTCAGAGCTTCGCTGCTAAAACCTTCCACCGGGACCGGCACTGGCTCTGATCCAAGTGAGATGTCTCGAGCTCTGACATGGTTGAGCGGTGTTTTGTCAGTCCGCATCGGGACATGTCGTTATCCCCAGTGACGGGAGATTCCAGTCTGAACACATGAGAGTGGAATGAAACTGCCACACGGGCGATTCGGAGGGTTTTGAGTTGAAACCCTTAGCGCCCAGAATGATTTTGATCCGGTGACGTGCTCCATCAGTCACGTCGCGATACGGGCTGGCTCTCGAATCACCTGCTGCGCAGCGGCTTCCGTCCCTGAGACGGCACTTTCACATATAGCTTTATCCCTTTCTCATCACAATCCCCATTTTCTACTTGCCACCTCAATCATCACTACACTCGTTGTTGTTTACGATCACTTCCACACGAACCACATCAATATGTTCACAAAATCTCTTGTTGTCCTCGCTGTGGCTGGCTCGGCTCTCGGTCAGATGATTCAGACACCCGTAAGTCGCTCGTCGATCTCCGCATCATCCCCCTCCGCTTTTCCCGCACGATCGTGTCAGCTGCTGACAATGCACGTTCTCTAGGCTTCGCTCGTCGAATGCCGTCAGTTTTCGAACAGCTTGGAACGTCTAGATCGACCCTCTGACTGCCATTTCCAGAACCCGCATCTCTCACCTTCACAGGTGGTACCGGGCCATACATTCTGTGAGTCCCGCCAGCTTGATTTCTTCATCCACCACTCCCTCTGTGTGATAGAATGAGCGGGATCGATGGACTGGCTCCTCGCGAGAGCAATGGCTTCATTGCACCGACCGCCCCGCTTCTCCGCCTTTCAGCCACTTCCCGTTCGGACTGAGTGTTTTCCTGAGCCTTGCTGACGGAATCAACTTTTCCTCTCCTCTCCCTCCTCACTCTTCCACTGCCGTCTGCCCTCATGCACCTCCCGATGAATCCTCAGTGCTGCGATTCCTGGTGGACAGGTCTCGGCTCCTTCGATCGAGACAATCAGCTCGGGTCTCACCTCCAGCCCTTACACCTGGAACGTCAACCTGGCTAGCGGTGAGGCCATCCGAGAGTCTAGAAAGGTTTTCTTATGTGCGCAGGAACCAACATCACGCTTAAGATTACCGACTCGACCGGTCTGATTGGCTACTCCTCGCCGTTGGTCGTATGTCATCCTTTCCCCCCTTCATGCAGAACCCCGCTAATTGGATTCGCTCTCAGATCCAACCAGGGTCTTCTAACGCGTGCCTCAACTCCACCGCATCGACCGCCGGTGTCGCTACTACCGGTGCCATCACCACCACTGCGACTGGGTCGATGACCACTGCTAGCGGCACCACTTCGGCTATGATGACAACGAGCACCACCTCGCTCATGATGTCCACTTCCGCTATGTCTTCGGCCCCGTCGTCTTCCGCCGCTGCCGCAAGTAAATCTGCCTCGTCCGCGGCGAGGTAAGCTTTCCTCTCCCCTCTTTTTTGATTGGGATTCTGAAGTCGCTCATTGTAGCACCCCCGTCTCCAGCACCACTCCCTCAGCCTCGGCGGCGGCGACCACCTCTGCAAAGGCTTCAGGCGCCTTTGCCACTGCCGTGATCGGTCTTCCTGCCATCGCCCTCGCCGTCGGCGGCGGCCTCGCCCTTCTGCTCTGAGCGTACTACACCTCGTTACGGTTGATATCCTCCTACCCTTGTCTACCGCGGATATAATCTCCTCATATTTCAAGCGTTTCTTTTCGGCCCGGGCATCTTTCTCGTCTCATAAAAGTTCGCTCTTGTCCTATCCTTACCACAGCATTAATATCTCTCTCCCATTGTTCGTTTTTCGCGGCGTAGCCACCATTGTCAGGGGTTGTCAGTAGTGTGCTAGGTCGGCTTTTCATGCAAAGAGTTCAAAGCAGCCAGGTTTCCTCAAAAAGCAAGCTTGAGCAGGATTTCCACCTGAAGTGACGCGACTGAACGCCTCGCCGTAAAGATTTCGCTACCTTACAGGCTGTACCCTTTTCATTCTGTGCCTGTCTTTGTACTCCTCGATAAAACTGGTCCTAGCCTTCTCGAGACGATTGCTGGAACCATAGCCTCCGACGCCTTGTAGATAGTACGATGGAGACCGTCCTCTATGGTGAACGGGCATTCTTTGCCGAGGGTCACTTCCCAGACTTCGCGGTCGAGAACCTCACATCGACTATCCAGGTTCGTGTTTCTTCCGGGACGACGATGTCGATCTATTCTCTTACCTCAGGTGCTCTTAGCGCCTCGGAGGACAAGTCGTCGCCGAACGTAATGATTCGACTCTCCTCATCGTCAACCCCTCCTCGCTTCTCCACACGAAAGAGCTCGAGAACCTCTCCTTCCTGTCCAAAAATTACCCCGACGTCCCCCAAACTACCCTCATCCCCTACCACTATCTCTCCATCTGTGCCCTCCGCTCAACTCGGGTCCCCCTCCCCGACCTTTCACCCGCCACCCCATATTTCGTACACCCCGACGCCTCAAGGGACCACGCTCCCCTCGGAGCTTGGGTGAGCGTCAACATCCATCGACACGAGGGCGAGTCCGCCGAGGCAGCCCGAATCAACGTGATCTCACTGCTCGAATCCGGCGGTGCCATCAGCGTGAGTAAGAGAGCCCATGCTGATTTACTGGTTGTGGACACGACGAGCCAGTTTTACAAGACTGTCAAGGCTGAGAAGGAGAAGTTTGGGAGGGATTGGCAGAAGCTGGCGGAGAGGGATTGGGTGGAGGCTTGTGTTCAGGAGAAAAGGCTGATGTGGAGGTCTATCAAAGAAGAAGCTGAGAACGGGGAAGAGTCGTTCGAGGATGAACCGGTTGGAACGGGGAAGGGGAAGGGGACGGGTAGACCTACTGGAACGTGAGTCGCGCAGTCAGGTGTGGATTCGTGCTGATGGAGGGATAGACCGAGGGTGGAGTATACGCCCCAGGATGACGACTTTCTGTGTCGGTACCTTGCGGCATTCCATCCGGATGGCTCATGGCATTCAAGAAAGACCTATCATTTGCTCGTACGTGCTCCTACACCCTAAGTGCGATTGTTGACGAGGCGGACTAAAGGCGGGCATGACTGCGGAATACCCAATCGCAGACCGACATACGGGCCAATCGTGGCACGAGCGATTCAAAAAGAACTCGGCGCCGTTCACTAGGCGGATCCAGAAGCTTGTGCGGGAGGGCGTGGATAAGACGCTGAAGACGGAGAAGGAGAGGGCGAAGGCGGCGCAGATCCAGGCAGCGAGGGGAGAACCAGTATCTTCGGAGGCAGCATTACCGTGAGTGCGGTTTGGGTACCAGTGCAGGGAAGCTGAGACGCGCAGTGCTTTGCGAGATGGCCATACTACAGCTGAGATGGAAGGAGCGAGATTGACTGAGGTTGCTCTACAGCGAGTTGTCTCTATACTTTTCCGCGAAGTTGGGCTGAATATCGCAGAGCACTTCAAGAGCCTCCTAGAGGTCTATCAATCCAACTGCAGGCTCAGGAAGCACCGCCCGTCCAAGCAGTCAGCCTGGATGTCTCCATCGTCGAGCTCGAGACTGCAGCAGTGACAGGCAAGCGGAAGCTCGTGGACTCCGATAGCGACCACGATCCTGCACCTATTCAGGCTGCAAGGAGTAAAGGCAAAGGTCGAGCTCAGGACCTCAGCGACAAACTCCCGCCAAACGGCGTTGCAGCAGAATCTCAAGCCGAACCCGCATTCCAGTCGCCGCTGCCTCGTCTTGAAGCCGACGACGCCGCGGTCGACCGGGCTTCAGCCAGTCTCGCGGAGAGCCAGAATACAATCAGCAGTAATGGCCATGATCCTCGCTTGGTTGGGGCGAAGACGCAGGCTGTGCTCGAAGCCTTCGCGCACGCCCGGCCAGCGGTATCTCATGGCTCGCCAGGGATGCGTCGTGCTCGTGTAAGGATGAGTGAACAGCCTGTCGCATCGAGGTCATACACAGAGGCTCGATCACCGCAAATCCAGCAGCGCTCGCCTTACGTCCGTAGTCCAGTCCGACCTGCAACCGAGCTCATTCGTACCCGTCATTCAATGCCTCCACAAGCCATTGACCGCCCGCCTGGGCAGTCCGGGACGACACGAATGTCCATTCCCCTTCGCCTCGACTTTGATTTCCGTGGCGTCACAGCTGGAGAAGGACAGACACGGTACGAAACGCCCAGTCCAGGACGGAATCGATCTCTCCTCCGCGACGAGATTGTTTCAAGCGCGAGTAAGCGTCGGCGAGCGCTTGAAAGAGCAGCACAGAGAGGCGCCCGGTCTTCCCCCGACAAGGTCTACGTGTCAACCGCCATTCCCGCCGCTCGATCTACGCCCGATCCTGGTATCCGACCTCATCGCGGTCGATCACTCTCACCGCCTCTCTCGCCCGCTCAGAAGACAGAGCGGATCTTAGCTGGTCAAGAACTGATTCGGGCAGTGAAGGATCAGTATCGGGCTCGGATATCGGGTCTGTCAGAGAAGTATGGGGTGAGACCGACCGAGTTGTTCAGGGTGGTAAATGAGATGCCGAAGAGCAGGGGTGGGGCGGGGAGTCAAGTTTACTGGTTGGATGTGGAGGAGGGGCTGAGGAGGCATTTTGGGTTTTAGATCGTCGTCGAGGGTATCACTTGTGTTGCAATTCTTGGTAATATAGCTGATATAGCTATGCATGGAGTCAAGCTACTAAATATCATTCAGCCTAAGCTTCATCGTATTCTTAAGTACGCTGTGCTACTCAAAGACCTCCCTGTACAGCCTGTCAGTCTTGGACACAGGTGACAAGGCCACTCACATCGCGCCATATTCAAACACCCTGAACAATCTCTCATCCTGCATACTTTCTGTCCAACCAATCCTGCAGTCACTCGTCAGCTCCGCCAGCCCATTGACCAATCCCCCACTCACGCGTCCCTCCAGTCAAGTCCCATTTCGGCCTGGACTATACCGCGGTTCTCCCACTGCTTGAGCTCAGAGTCGGGGACGCCGCGGAACAGCACCTGGTTCCGTCCAGATCAGCGGTGTGGCTTCTCTTTCCCGGTGTTCACGGGACTAACGAAGACTCTGACGAGGACTTGAGGGGGAGGGATGATGGTGAGACTGATAGCCGGAGCGATCTGATCCGGGCCCAACAGCCTTCGAAACATAAACGATCTACCAGATTGGGAAGAGCTCCATACCTGTACGCCTGATTGACTCTCAGCTGATCCCAGAATCTCGGTATCAGCACTCACGATATTCTTGTGCCTAGTAACACTCGGTAGCCAAGAGGTGATCATCGCCGTCCGACTCTCGACTGGTAATCCGAGAACAGAGAGGATGCGGTCGATGTGCGGGACGAACGTGCTTTGGGAGAGACACCAAGCGTTCTGAGGTCTGATGTCTGGCCAAGCTAATTTGAGTATCAGCTTCGATGAGCTGACGGTCTCGTCGCATGCGCTCACCGGGAACGAGTCGGTCCTCAGGCTTGGTAGTAGCGGGTTTCGGCTTGCTCGTCGGCCTGCGCAACGTTCAGCAAAACGGAGGGCAGACGAAGAGGATCGGTGCACAGGAGCTCGACAAACAGGCCGCTTGATTCGGTACCGGTGAGCAGATCCTCAACAGTCCCCCCAGGCTTGACCTTGAGGAACCACCGGAGCCTCTGCCTGGCACCGTCCGGGACGAGCGAGGTCATCGGGTACGCGGTTAGCACCTGCCAGTCCACGACGGACATGGACACCTCAAGCTGTACCCCACTTTAGCCTACTAGTATCGACTTGCGGATAGCGATAGACGTGCACTCGACTCCTCCGGGAATAGCATGTCGACCCTCGGACGAATCGAGCGGGGTCGGAAGAGCAGTCGGGCTGTGTTCATATTGTGGACGATATCTGCGAACGTGTCGGGTCTTCGAGTTGGATATGTAGGATAAGACGCACACTTGGTCAGGACTTCGTTCGGACCGAGCTGCTGGCCGACAAATTTCTGCTTGAAAGTGGTTGGCTATCGCCTTCCGTCAGACTTCCGATATCGTGAAGTGTAGGAAGATCACCTCGATGGACAGGGTGCCAAGGTAGTCTGCATGTTCGGATCAGTCTAGTTCACAGCGGAAGATCGGAAACCACACCTCCCGCCGGAGGACCCTTGGACAGGTCACTGCCATCCGCATCAGCTCGCCCTTACAACCACTTCAGTGCTCACCCGGAGACCGTGCCGGTGAATGCGTTCGACTTGCCGGCAGACGTCGTGCTATGGATGTTCGTCTCCGCCGAGCTGACATCACCCTTACCACCTGGACGAGTTGGAATTGAGCTATGAGTTCGGCTCAGCGATATGAAGACGACGGACCTCCCCCACCTCCACCTCCACCTTCCTTCTTGCCACCCCCTCCACCCCCACCTCCGCCTCCTCCGCCTCCTCCGCCACTTCCACCAGCAGACTTCGGCTATCCGCATCACGCGATCAGCCTCATCCTCATTTTTTCTTTCACTCGCCAAGAACGATGACTACCCACGCTCTTCTCATACACATGCACGTCCAGCCTCGCAACATGTTTCCCCGCACAAGCATAATGGAACGAATCATTGTCCGTGCTAGCCCCCCCCGCCCATCAGCCTTTCTCCTTCTAACCCCCCTCGCCGCACTTACAGGAAGATGTCCTCGCCCGCTGCGAAGCCGCCGACGATAGGCATCTCGGAAGCCCGGCAGCTTAGCCTGACGATGTGCGTGGTGGGGATGCTGAACTTCTCGGTCGCGAGCTGGATCGCTTTCTGGTGTGGTACTGTCATTAGCGAAATGGAGGTGTTAGGGAGTGGGCTTTGACTCAGGTCGAGGGTAGTGGGTAGGGCGACGAGGGCCTCGCTGTCCCCTGCGGAGAGATAGAGCATCCGGGGCGGTTGAGCCATCTCGGAGCTCTACCTCTTGGAGTCGACCGTACCCTGGCGTGACGAATGCTTGGATGAGATTGTGAGGGGTTTCCGCAGAGGTGGATGCGTTGGTGAGAGACGTTTGGGAGATAAGGCGGCAGAATTGAGTATTGCTCTGCGCCTCTCAAACGGGTTTAGAAAGTCCAGCGTTGAAGGATGACAGTCCTGGTGAGTCAAGCTTACGAGCTTGAGCGGTGAGAAGGTGAGAACAGTATCATCAGGAAGAGAGAGGCCATCATTCTACGTGCGTACGCACGCCCGTGATGGCACAACGGAATGATCCGCGGTATCATCGGAGCGATATGCTCAATCGCTCGGCAACGCTGTGCCTATTGATTCCACTTGCTCAATGAGGCTCGAGAACACACGATGGAGGACCGAAACAGCGGTACCTGAGCGGAACAAACCCCGAAAGTACGTCAGCTGACGTCGTAAGAGCATTTCTTACGGCGAAGGAACAGGAACCAACTTTTTGTCTGCGTTTCTTCCGCATCTTCAATCTCCGCAAACGATCGACCTCTCGGCATCGGTAACATCAAGGAAGGTTGTGGTGATATACAAGCTTGCATGACGTGTACGATGCAACACTAGCTAGTACATCTTCGCCCTTCGACCTCTCAGATCCACTTCTCGCTTTCTCTGCCAATACCTTACGTCTTTGCTATTGCGTTTCAAACTGTCCATATACATATATACTTTCCTCCACATCCCCACCCGCCTACCTCCCCTGACCACCGAGCAGAGCCTTGGCCTTCTGCTCCATACTGTCTGGAGCCTCGTATCTGACCTCATCTCTTCCCCTGCGTGGGGTACCGTTCGTAGCTGGGGTCGCCGGCATGCTCGCATTGCTAGAGCTGTCCGGATGAGGAGGGTAGGCGTAGCCACCTGGCTGGCCGTATGCTTGGTGCGGAGGTGGGACTTCAGCCGTCTGCGGGCGAGAGCGTGGCGCTTGTTGAGGCGATCCAAGAAGCGCAGAGATGGCGAGTGAGGATCGCCGCTCCGAAGCCGGTGGGAGCCAGAGTGCATCTTGTTGACGAGGAGTAGCGAGGGCGTCGTCGAGGTGTTGGGGAGCTGGCTGAGCGACAGCAGAAGATGGTCTAGGCTGCTTGCGAGCCGCCTCTTGAGCTTCGTCAGATCGACGCTTGCGCGACTCGTACTGCCCATGTCCATACTGGTACGACTGGTCGTGTGGCGCACTGTACGAGAAGGGCGAGTCTGCTGAAGCTGGAGGAGCACTGTAGCCAGGAGGGTATTGTCCGCTGCTTGAAGTAGGCGGCGCCGAAACGTATTGCCCTTGCTGAGCGTAGTAGCCGGTGGGAGGGGGGTAGTTGTAGCTGCTGCCGGAAGATCCAGGTGGAGGAGGGCCGTAATGCTGACCGTGCTCAGGAGGCGGGTAGTTGTATCCCTCAGCCGCCGGAGGGTAATGACTCTGCTCATGAGGAGGGTAAGCGGAGTGAGGGGGTGGCGAAGACCAAGCGGTTTGAGGCACGCCTGGCGGATACATAGGGGCTGCAGGTGGACCATGCGCCGAGGTCGGTGGCTCGGACTCAGCGTAGTGAGCGGGTACTGGGAGCTCACGACCGCTCGATGACATCGGCCGGGAGGGGTAGGGCAGCTGAGACATGGATTCCGTGGATGATGCTGTTCCTGGCGCCGTGGGTGGACGAGGCACCTGATCATGGTAGACGGGCTGGTAGCTCGGGTAGCCAGCGGACGAGGCAGGACGACGGCTCGGTCCCGCCTCCTCGCTCTGCGGCACGGCTTGATGAGAGGAGTATGCTTCTACCGGCTGGTATGGGTAATCGAAGCCACCACCAGTACGAGGTCGTCCATGTTGGGGAGGCGGTACATTCCATTGCTGCTCGCCTTGGCCGTATGGCGTGTATGGCGAGTCATCAACCTGAGAACCGGGCGAACCTTTGAGACGATAGCCCTCGTTGTGTCGAGGACGCTCAACGGCATTCTTCGGCACTTCGACAACCTCGCCTCGCTTGCGTTGTTCGCGATTTGCTCGTTGTGAGAGAGCCGCGTGAACCGGTGCTAGGGAGTTGAGCATCGCTTCGTTCACTCCACTCTGGTCGGCGTGAACTGTCGCGGAATGCTGACGAAGGTTATCGAGCCTAGAGAATGCTTTTCCGCAGTGACAGGGGAAAGGTCGCTCGCCAGTGTGTTTCCTAAGAAATATCAGCTTGTGGCCCCAGCGCTTTGCCTCACCGAACATGCCGTGCAAGGTGCTCGCTTCTCGTGAATACCTTGTCACATTCTCCGTAACCTCTGCAGCGAAACATCTTGCCACCGCTCACGCCAACAGGAACAATCGGAAGGCCGTCAGGAGTGAAATTTACGCTTTCAGGGCGGCCGTTACTAGTCGGTGGGGGCGAAGGGATAGGCTGATCGGTGGGAGTCTGCGACAGGCCGTAGTAGCTGCCGGAAGCCGGAGGTTGGGGTGGGTAGGTGGGCCCACTCAGAGGTGTGATAGGTGGTTGAGGTGGATAGCCATGCGAAGATCCAGGGGGAGCTATCTCGTGGGTCTGGTACGGCGAATGCGCCGGAGGGTTACCTCCTTTCACATACCCCTGACTTGAATGGAGTCGTTGAGGGGACAAAACTTCGTGCGGGGGTGGACCATGTGCCGAACCAGGTGGACGGGAATAGTATGTTCCGTAAGGGCGATCATCGCTCTGTTGATATGCGCTCATTGTGGAATGGGTGTGAGCACTCGGAGGGCGATGGCTCAAAGGGGCAGACGTGGTGAGGCTCATCAAAAGCCTCGTAAATGATCTGAGTCCGAGGCGGGAAGCGTCGATCAACCAGGGGTTCTAATCTGGTTCAGGACGGGATACTGGAAAATGCTGCTGATCTCCCGAATGGCCGATGGATCCGCGTAAAGGTATGGGCCTCGGCTGGGGTGTAGTGTTTTGATAAGTCGCGCGGACGACGATCGAGCGAACGATGACGCTTTCAATCTGAGGTCGAAACCGGGGGATGAGCTGGCGGTTTGAGAGGAGGTTTCAGGATAGGGAGTTATGTCGAGGATGGAAGGAGGTGTTTTACAGGCGGGCCTGACCTGACGGTAAGAGCTGGGAATGGTCCTAAAGGAGGTTTTATCAGCATATGTTTCGACTGACGGGCCAAAGGCAGGAAGGGGATGGATGAGTAAGGAGATCAAATGGCGGCAAAACGCTGATACACAGTACAGGCGGGTTGTGTCACCGAAACGAGTGTGACCTCTGGCCAGAAAATCCCCGCTGAGCAGGTGAAGAGGGTCACGGAATGACCCGAGTCCGTGGTAGACGGAGGAAAGACGAGACATCGAGGTACAGGCACGAGATCGCACCTTGATCAAGATAAGGCGAAGTTGCAATGAAGCGAATGGAATGGCAGAAAGGCGAGTCGGAAGGAACCTGTATCGCGGGCACTCTGGGTCAGCTTTCGTGACAGATATGGCCGGGAAGTAGGGGGATAAGCGGTGTTGACCGCTATGATTCCAGCATATCAAAGGACGCAAACAATGATCGCGGGGATGGTAGCGGTCCTCCGTAGAGGAACCCTCGGTGGACGGGCAGGTCGGAAACGGGAGGTACATCATGATCACCGATTCCCGTAGCAGGGAGTGGGTTCCAGTGAAGTAGATTGAGGAACATACCTTGAATCAGACTGGTGTTCTCGGCGTCGGCCGGGAGCCCGGAAATAGAACGCGCCAGAAGCCAAGGCAGCGAAGGGTGTCACCCTGTTCTTATAGCCCTCGTCAATGTCTCAGCGGGAAGCAAGCAATCGCGTCAACAAATGATCAATGAGGCTAAGGATTGAGGAATGCGAGGTGAATGTAAATCGCAAGGTAAGGCGGGGTGAAGTCGAAGGTCAGGTCCCGCCCCCAGGAACACAGCGAGATTGAGATTGTCTGGAAGACAACTCCGCGTCTCCCTATAGCCAATATACCCGGATTCCCGGAAGGGGGAATTTGGATAGGTCTTTCAGGGTCGACCCTATTTTCTGAAAATGCGATACTCGGCGTGGGCCCTACGATCACCGTTCTCTCGACGACTCCCACCTGCACAATACCCTCTCCAACCCCTCTATCCCCCCTCACCGTTTCATCCCGTCTCCCAGCCTCCTCCCCACCATCCAGCTATGTCCATCAGTAACCCCTCATGCATCTGTTTCAGAGCTCCCCATCCACCGAGCGGACAAATCATTGGGATCTCCGATAGATTATCACCGTGTTACGTCAGCTCGGGTATTCAGTCACCTCTGAATGATCTTTGGCGTTTTCAGAAACAACGCTAGTGGTAAGAAACGCCAAGGAACCGGCGCCGCGAGTTAGCTTACTTTCCCTTGACGGATGGCATGTTGGAGGAGATCTTCGAGACCCATTAGCGCGTTTCAGCTTGGAACACCGGGATTGCGTAACATTCGTCGGCCACTGACGTATTTGCATCGACGAGACTTGGGGTATGGCTGACTGGTGCTCGTCATCATCTCGCTTCGCGGTCAACCGCCTGCGTTTCATGTCAAACGTTCTTCTTCGGAGGGCTGGCTTCTACGAAGCGTTGTTTGTCTTCTCCAAGTAACCAAGGCTTGTCGAGGAAGCTCTCGCCCAAGAGAAGCATCTGCCGTGGTGCAGATGCATGCCAAGATGCAACCCATCTATCGATCTAATGTCCTTGACCATTCGCTGCGTACGCTGCTGTATGGATACTAACCGCTCGACCCGAAGGATCTGACGAGACGCCCCACTCCTGCTTCGGGATCCACCTGTTCGCGCAATACAGTCAGCGTCTGCTGTTGTACCATGGAGGAAAAGTATGCTAACCGGACCGCTGTCTTCGCCGCTGCTTCTGAGGGAAAGTGATGCTCGAACAGCTCACGAATCCAGTATGCCTCCTTAGTGTCGGGCGCGTCATGGGGATACCGTTGTGCGCGTTCCGCGAACTTCGCATCGGGAATGACGGCCGCGGCTTCGTCCTTGATGCTAGAGCAGAAGTCAGACTGAACGGAAAGCTGAGCTACGCGAGACATACCCATCAATCCAGGAGTAGCCAACGCCGTCTGAAAACTGCGCAAGGTCATCAGCCGGCTGCTGTGGATACCATGCTAGCTCACCTGCTCTTTTTGCCGCCAGAGGATCGAGTCCGGGAGGTAAGCCTTCCCCTCAGGTGCGCAATCGAAAGCTTTCCGCAAGATGTACTGGACATGCCCATGAGCTTTCTTCTGATTCATCTTCAACTCCGACTCCCACCTTCTCCATCATCGGCCGCCCATCCTCATCAACCCCCTGATGCGAACCCTTGCTGAACATCTTGTACTTGGCGTCCACATTCATCGCCACCTCCAGGAACGCCTTATCGAGGAAAGGCACACGGGCTTCGAGACCCCATGCCATGGTCGACTTGTTGGCTCGTAGGCAGTCCGCCGTGTGCAGGTTCTTGACGCGATTGACACATTCCTCGTGAAAGTCTTTGGCGTTGGGTGCGGCATGGAAATAAAGGTACCCTGGCGAAATCATGAGCTGATTGCCAAAACCCAGAACTTCTAGCCTACCTCCAAAGATCTCATCGCTCCCCTCCCCACTCAGCACCATCTTCACACCCATCGCTTTGATCTTCCTGCTCAGCAAGTACATTGGTGTGCTGGCCCGCACCGTTGTGACGTCGTAAGTCTCCAGATGAAAGATGACCTCTGGAATCGCATCGAGACCTTCTTGCACGGTGAAGACGTATTCATGGTGGACGGTACCGAGGAAGTCTGCAGCCTTCCGGGCAGCGATGAGATCCGGCGCGCCGGGAAGACCGATGGCGAAGGAGTGGAGTCGAGGCCAAGACGCAAGGGGTGCATCGGTACCTAACACATTGAGCTCATATCAAGGCAAAGCAGGAGACTTACCTGGATTATGGCCCGCTGCAATGGCAGATCTCCGTTCTATCCGCAACAACTCCTGCTGCTCTGCCATCCCATCTGACTCTCTCGCCGCGATGGCTGCAATCAAACTACTATCCAATCCTCCGCTCAACAGAACCCCATAAGGCACCTCCGACATCAACCTCTTTCTCACGGCCGTCTCGAGCGTTTCTCGTAACAACTTATAATCCACCGGGTTGTGAGGGACCTCGCCATTATCCGAATTCCACCATGTTGGGAAGAAATATCGCTCTACCTGCTTTGTCCCCGAGTCATAGAAATGTCCAGGAGGGAACGAGATGAGGTTATCGCATTCCTCGTGTAGCGTCTTCAATTCGGACGAGAAGTAGACGGTTTCGGGAGCAAGGGAGTTGTAACCCATGTAGAGGGTAGTGATACCGATAGGGTCGCGTGCGGCGATGATACGGGATGGGGTCGTGGAGGTGTCGAGTAGGACGAAGGAGAACATTCCGTCGAGCATGTTGCAGAGACCGGTGTCATGTTCCTTGTACTGCAATAAGTCAGCTCACGACGACAAACGAGAGCTTGATACAGCTTGAATTGCTGAATGATGACTGACCAAGTACATGATGACCTCGCAGTCGGAGTGCGTCTTGAACTTCGCAGGGTGCTTCAGTCCCTTTCGCAGTGCCAAGTGGTTGTAGATTTCGCCATTGACGGCGAGTATGAGCGTCTCATCCTCATTGACCAGAGGCTGAGCACCGGTATCTGACCCGTATAAGCTGAGTCCACGAGGCGAGAGTCTGAGTCAGCTCACCAACACCGACGATAGCGAGACGCTCGTGAACAAGCACGGTATCCTTCGACATGTAACATCCCGACCAATCCGGACCTCTATGTCGCTGGAGCTTGGACAAAGCAATGGCTCGAGGACGGAACGAAGCGAGGTCGCCTTGCCGTTTATAGCAGCAAAAGATGCCACACATGGTGAGTCGCTCGCCGCTACCAAGGTATTGGAGAGACCAGCAAGGCAGCCAAAAATCGAACGGGAAGAAGTCGGATTAGTCGCAATCAGCAGAGATCAGTCACTTCCCCACGACATTCCCGAGGTTCCCCGGTCGCCACGTCATTCTTCACTAGGGACCTGACTTTATCACCTTTCCCGAATCGGCAGCCGACAGCCTTTGATTGGGTGATGGAGCGTTTCTTTATGCTCCATAGCCCTCGTGTAAGGAGTTGAAATGGGAGTAGAATGCATAGTCGAGAGAGAGAGAACGGTCTGGATATTTGAATGTGCATATATGTGACATGAAGGTCGGGCGAGTTCGATGCTTTGGAGAAAAGGCTGGGAATCGCTCCGAGCGAGCGGCGTAAACTCGATTTTTGGACTTTGGATCGTTGCGCCCCTTCCCCTGACCTCTTTTCTCCTATCGCCAACTCTTCTACCTTTGTCTTCAAGCATCTCCATTATCAAAGGCTTAGCGGAGGAGGGAGTCGTGATACCTTGCTTTGGTGTAATCTCTCCCGCGTCTCACCCATGCCATGCCTACCGAATCCGCCCCCATCCCGCCTCCACCCGCTCCTGGACCATCCCACCATCCCTCCCAATTGAGCAGCATCAAATGCTCTCTCTGTGGTGCTGCGGGCGGCTCTTCAGCCCCATCACGGGGTAATGAGGGTGTGGTGGTCCTCTCTGATCCCGTCGAGCGGGTGTGCGGGGGATGTGTGAGGGCGCAGGAAATCCATCAACGGGATGAGAGGCGAGATATCGGTATGGGTCTGGGGATCACTGGAATCGGAGAGGAAAGGGAGAGGGAGGAGGAATGTATGATTGTGGAATCACCTACCCCGATCTACACCCACCCTTGCGAGATACCCCCCACTACACCCTCACCATCGCACCGGTCGTTCTCACGATCCCTGCCGAGCCAGCACACACGACCTTGGACGACAGCGAGTATCTCGACCCCGCCGATTCCGGAGGAGCGGGTGCGTACTCCGACGCCACCTAGACCGGTTGAGGAAGCGGATCACCCACCGAATCCCTTGCTCGATGTCACGAAGGCGAGGGTACCGAGCATTGGGCGGGGTGCGCTGTACCCCGGTAGCCTGTTTAGGGGGACTCAGACGAGTGGAAGGAGCGCATACGAAGTGGAAGTGAGGTTCCTGGTGAGTCCAGCTACCTTGAGCACCGCTAGCGATCTAGTCTGGACTGGATGCGTCGGATGCATGGTAGCAGCTGACACCTCGCAGGACGTCAACTTCCCCGAAGCGACCCTCTCCGGCTACCTCTCCATATCCCACCTGACCGACGCCCATCCTCACCTCACGACATTCTTCACCGGCGAGATCATAGGTCCAAAGAATGGTTTCATCACCGGCTCACGCTTCGGGGCGACCGAGCACGACGACATGCGGCACTGGGGGCGGTTCGAGCAGTTCCGTCGACCGTCGACTAGAGCAGATATGATTCGGCCAGAGTTGTTGTTTCGGGACCCGTTGCCGGATCGGAACCGGGGAGAGACGAGGGCGAAGGAGAGAGATTTCGTGTTTCTGAGGATAAAGGAGAGGTTCTTGGTGCCGGATCATACGGTGCGGGATATTAGCGGGGCGAGCTTTGCGGGTGAGTCCATCATCACCAGACTGTTCAGCTTGCTGATTGTTATGAAGGGTTCTATTTCGCCATGGTCGACTTCGCACCGAGTCTCCAATCTCAGGTGGACGTCCCGCCCGCTCCGACCTCCCCGATCGCACCGAAGTCGCCGCTCATACCTACGAGCCCGACCGTGACCAGACGAGTCTCGACGTCTGGTGACACGCGTAGTCCATCCCGACCTGACGGTCTGAGGCGGAGGCGGGAAAGCTCAGCGAAGGTGGCGGAAGTCAATGAGGTGAGGAGGGAGGCGACCATCCGAGGGGTACGTCACATTTCCCCTCCACCTTGTCTACCGATACTGATGAGAGGCCCTCCTCATTGTAGTACTACTTTCACTCCTTGGTGAGTCGAGGTTGTCACGGCGAGATCGCTGAGCTGACAAGACTCTTACAGAACCAGGAACCCTTCCAAGAGCTTTACCTCACGCATGTCCCGGCGCGAAGCAACGGGACCTTCGAGCTTCGCTGAATGTCGGCTGAAAGACGGCGTTGTATTACCACTTGTCTCTATATCTGTTGTTAGGCTCATCTCGTGTGAGGTTCAAGGATGTGAGGGCGTAAAGCAGTCATATGGGAGGAGAGCCAACTCGGTGTAGCTGAGAAGCAATCATGTCAGCATCGTGGCACTGATTCAGCTTGCTCTGCCTATCGTTCGGCTTCCGAAAAGTCCAGCGGATAAAGTTCCGAACGCGCCAACTCGAAGCGCGTCACCAAATTACCTTCCCACGCCCTAGATCCTCCGACCTTGAGTCTCTAGAAACCGATCGAGCCATCGAGTACCTGATAGTGGTCACCTGGCTAGAGACCGCGATGGCGACCTTCGCAGCCCGCTCCGTTCCTTCCAACCCAGATATCCGCCTCCAACCATGGGTCGAGAAATAGTCCGTTCCTCTTCCTCTTCTTGTTTCAGCGCATACACATTGTCCTGACGTCCCCTGCAGCCGACCTCGGACGATCGAAGATGTTTCGTCGCAGGAACATACCGTCGCTGTCCTGCGCAAAGCTCTCGCATCTACAAACGTCTGTCTTTTCTTGAATTCTCTGGCCCAGAAAGTAATCCAAGTACAGCTGCCGCACATGCTATTCTACGGACCACCAGGGACTGGCAAGACCAGTGAGTCCTCTGCTTCCACTCCAGCTTACAAAATAAGGCTGATGTGGACAGGTGCCATCCTTGCCCTCGCCCGACAGCTCTTCGGGTACGGAATCGTTTCCGACTCGATCAGAGGTCTCGCTGATGGGAATGAGCTAGACCGGATCTTTTCCGCGGAAGGGTGCTGGAGCTCAATGCGTCTGATGAGCGAGGGATCACGGTGGTGCGAGAGAAGATCAAGACGTTTGCTAGGGAGACGCCTAGGCATGTTGGGATCTCTTCGTGGGTCATTGGTCTCGTTCTCTTGGACAGCAATTAACGATCTGCCTTTCCGTACGTCTTTGTCTCGCTAATTCGACTGCCTGTCTCGCTCCGCTCGCTGGTAGGGACGGCAAGACCTATCCTTGTCCACCATACAAACTAATCATCCTCGATGAAGCCGATTCCATGACGCAGGACGCGCAATCTGCTCTGAGGCGGATCATGGAGACGTATTCGCGCATCACCCGGTTCTGTCTGGTCTGCAATTACGTGACTCGGTTGGTCCGACGTCCCCCTTAGTCTTTCATATTGATATACGATTAGTATCATCGAGCCTCTCGCGTCGCGATGCAGCAAGTTCCGCTTTAGACCGCTGGCTCGTGGAAGTAGCCAGAAGCGCATAGAAATGATTGCTTCGGCGGAAGGAGTGAATACAGATGATGGGGTGAGTATCTTTCGGATAATATCGGTATGAAGCTGACCAGGTATAGGTGCTCCCGCTGATCCTAGAGCTTGCGAGCGGAGACCTGAGAAAGGCGATCACGTATTTGCAGACCGCGCAGAGATTGCATGGGGCCACGGATCCACCAACGCCGATTACGTCCATGTCCAGTGGTTCTAGTGCTATCTCGCGCCTGCGCACGCTGATGGGACCGTAGTTCACGAGATCTCAGGAGTGGTTCCGGACGAGACGATCAATGGGCTACTGCGGACGATGGGTGTGGAGCCTGGGGAGGGCGTCAACTTGTCACTGTCAAAAGAGGGGTTCGAAGGTGTGCGGAAAGCCGTGAAGAGGGTTGGCCGGGAAGGGTGGTCAGCAGGTCAGATCCTCGAGCAGGTATGTTTGCCCCATCAAGGCGAGTCTAGAGCTCAAGTCGGAATCAGATCCACGACGCGCTCATCCCGATACTTACCATTCCGGCCATCCAGAAATCACTCGCTGCGCTCGCTATAGCCGAATGTGATAAAGGACTTTGCGAGGGAGGGGATGAGGAGCTACAGTTGCTCGAATGCTGTTTACGGATCAAGGACGCGATGGCGCGATCGGAATGACGTGATGCATATGATCGAGATATGGGTGGGACTGAGTGAGCCCGACTAGAAGCGACGCCTTTCATTGTGGAAGCATGAGTAATGCGCCCGAGAGCGCGACAACGAGAATATCGATCGCAATCTAGAATTTAGCCTAGGAGCCGGTCGTTTGAATTCCCCATCCGACCGTCGCCCTTGACATCCCGCTCGACCTCCTTCTCCTCGGAAGCATCCTACTTCGATGGACAGTTGAGGCGGGTAAAGAAGTGTACGATGGGAAGCCGAGGGCGAGGGCTGTGCTGTTACCGTCACTTCTACTATCACTTCCCATAGATCGTGACCTGACCCACACGACCCGCTAGTCCTACCATTCCACCTGGTCAGCCACCCGAGTATGATCGCACCTCACTCGAACCCCCTTCCGACGCAGAGCGCACCTGTGTCCTACCCGAGCGCAACGCTCGCTGCCTTCGCACCTCCCTCGAGTGCTTCTCCTCCATCCTCGACGAGACTTTCTGCTCGTCTCCCACCGAAAAATCACGCTCTGCGTCCGACGGAGTCGAGCTCGAGACCCCTTCTGTCGAGGCAGTTGAGGAGGACAAAGAGTGGGAGGAGTGAATGGAGCGTCGAAGGATGATGTTCGCCACCATGTGTTCCGAACGGGATAGACATCCGGATTTCGATGGGTATCGAAGTATCTCAGCAACACTTGTTGATCTCCTGAGGAATGCTGGATGCGGAGAGGGAGAGGGGTCGTCTCCGCCGATGCCGATCATGTTCGCTTTGCACATGTCGTTAAATCACGCGAGAATGTACTGAGCGATCTGCCACGATCCTGTTTTCCTGGCCTCACCCTTTCTTTCCCCCCTACCGCAAAGCATGTCAACCGAGGATCAAACGTCTACCCTACCACTACTATTCCGACTACCTCCCGAACTCATCGATAACCTCCTTGACCATATCCCTCCTCGTCTTCAACAACGCACCGCCCTCTCCCTCATCCAGGTCTTCCCTGATTATCCTATCTCCTCGCGGAACTTGTGGAGGCACATGATCGTGCATCGGGCTCAGCAGTTGATGCCGATGTGGAGGAAGTTGAGGGAGGAGGGGAAGAAGGTGGATGGGGGGTTGACTAAGGAGATTCGGACTTTCTCGCAGGTGAGTCAATCATTACCTCTACGATAATGGCTCAAGGGGTGCGTAGCAATGCTGGCAAGGCGATGCAGATATCTTGAACAAGTAAGTTCGGGCCTGGCAAGGATACGTGAGAACTGACAGTCACAGCGTTATGAGATGCCTACCGGACGTGCGCGTACTCATGCTGAACATCGGGACCAACATCGCCCCGGAACACCTTGAGGGGATGTTCGAGGAGCCTCATTTGGGGATCACGAGGATGGAGATGCGTTTCAGGCCGTATGTCGAGCAGGCGTCTTACTATCAGTTTCTGAAAGGTGGGTCCGGCCAGCTATCTTACAGGACAGGGCGAAGCTGATGATTCGGTTTAGGGTCCTACTTCGATACAGCTGTGGAATCGCTCTACCGGCACTGGCCCGAGATCCCGCCCTTCACCCATTTCAGCATCGTCCAAGACCTCCCACCGCGTTCTACCGTCAACTCCACTGCCGCCAACAATACTACCGCCAGTCTATCCAGCTCACTCGCCGACCTCTCCCTCGACCCTTCCACCTCAGACAGGGACCGCGGATCCGATCGCTCCACCCCACCTTCCTCGGTGTCCTCTGAGACAGTCAAGCCTCGGGGATACTCAGGCCACGGACCTTTCCCTTACATCAGCGAGAATATGAAGTACTCTAAACCGAAACATTTCGCTCAACCCATCGTGTTTTTCGATATCAAATGCTTGGCGAGATTCGGCTTATCACCCGTCGCTGCCAATCTGACCCATTTGCGATTCCGCGTGCCCTCGCGCGATCTAGCATACGTCCTTATAGGACCACAAGGGGCGTACGGGCGGACAAGCAATCTATTCCCGGCATTGCGGTATCTTGACATATCCACGACGAATGTCCGGCTAGACTCGGTGCTATCGACGCTTCTTCGCTGCTATGCCCGGCTCGAGCATCTCGTTCTAGATCGCGTGAACCTTTTCGGCTTCACCGCGCGGGAGAAAGGCTCGGAATTGTGCAAGGATCTTGCTGGGGTTTGCGTCTCGGCGGGACTTGCGCGGGGGAAGGAAAGGGAGAGGCAGATTGCGGCTTGGGAGCTGGCGGATCGGACAAGGCTTGCGCAGGCTGAGGCGGCGAGGCTGAGGAGTCGAGCCAGACATCAGACAGGCGACGAGAGCGGTGATGAGCGCGGTGATGGTGGGAGCGGCGAGGATCTGGAAGCCATCGCGGCGGTTCGGCAGGCAGAAGCGGCCGAGGCTGAACACCAGCGGCAGATCGAGATATCCCGGTCTCGGCGAGGCCATCGCTCCGCGGGTCATTCGACTTTCTCACTCCGGGACCGACCTATTCGCAGCCGCGCAGCCGTGACGACTTCGAGTGGTCCATCAATAGCCGTGCCACCTCCAGATAAGCTATATCTCGTCCTTCCACCCTTGCCTACGCTCAAATCCGTCTCTATGGGCGGTGAAGCGCACAGCCTATCTTCGGCAAACGTGTCGGAATGGGAGAACGAGTTCCATGCTGGCTGGCGAGATGGGCTCGCGAAAGTGCAGGGCTGGGCCATCCATGTCACGGACAGACGCGCCCGAGCCAAGCGGAAAGCGGACGATTGGCGAGCCCAGGAGACGAAGCAGGCTCAAGCGACGTCCAAGGTGAATGTCAAAGGCAAATCTCGGACGTCTACCCAAGTGACCGGAATCAAGCCGCCCACCGATATCCGGTTGTTCCGATTCCCGCTTCCCGACGAGCCGGTTGAGAGGGACGACCCCTCCGACCCGACTGTCGGGCTCATCGAGATCCACCCAGAGGGTAGAGACTACCTCGAGCCGTACAAGCTGGCAATCGCGAATGCCGATATGCATGCCAACAACCACGCTCTCCCCCCGCCTTGCGTGCTATGTACGATACCGGACTGCGAGGGTCCAGCTAGGCACGGGGCGGAGGGTGAGCGGGTAGATGGGAGGGGCGGGATGAGCGGGAAACATAGGGATGGATGTGGACATCTTGTGGGGAGGAGGACTTGGGGTTGGGGAGCGATCTAGGTGATGGGAGTTTGTACTGCTTGCCTTGAGATTTGGTTTCAGATGTAGCCTTAGTCACTCTGGTCCAGCATCATCCTACGCAAAACGGGGGTCCTGGCTGTGATGCATCCCTCGGTACTCGGATCTTGCCAAAAGAATCGTACTGACCGCTGCTCGGGCGTGCCGCATGTACACGATTATTGCCTCATCGATCGCGACAGTCTGAACCACGAGCCCAACTGGTACTCAACGCTTTCAGACTTGGCCATTCTTGCTTTGGATGGGTCTCTTGGTGCTAGTGTTCCTTGTCGCGCCTACTGGAAACATATGGCCTGATAAAGGTGGTAGGGTTCAGTGCGTAGGGCCGATGACTTGCGCATGGGCCAATGTATGGTCGAAGGATGCTTTGGGTGACGTTTGGCTTTGCGGACTCGCGCACTAATATACAGAGTAACTCAAAACTGAGAGCTGTTTCACTTGGACTACTGATATCGCCTTTACAGGGTAGCAGTCTGTTACTTCGTGGCAATTGCCGTCGACCGCCTCAACCGAAGAAGCAACCATCCCGAGTTCCGGCTGGGAGTATGTGTGCATATAGACAGCATAGGAGGCATGTAAAGTCTTGAGTATAACAGAAGACCCGCAGAAGATGCCGAACGACCTGCCACAATGAGAACTCCCTTCGGATAGTCATCCATCAGTATAATATAATCGTTCTGCTCAACGTACCATCTCAAAACGCAGAGGCCTGTCCGTTCCCTCGGCTAATACCTGCATCACCCATACCAGCCGCCTTCCCGAACTTGAAGTTCTTGAGCGCATCGAAGCTTGAGCTTTGGATGTTCTTGGAAGCGAGATTCGACGGCTTCTTCCAGGCTTGAGTCCAGTCGTCTTCAGGTTCTTGTTCTTGCGGTACTTGATACGAGGCTCGATGAGCTTGTGCTGCTCGAGTGAGATTACCGTATTCATCAGCGGGTCCGTCGTCGAAGTCGCCGGCAAAAGCGTTCCGGGTGACTTGCGATTCATCGTGTTGGCGCGCACCGACAAGTGGACCGTATTTAGATCCCTTGCCGGTGTAGACGTCGTACATCGGCTTATTATTGCAATCGGGAGCTTGCTGTACAGGACGACTGGGTGTGAATAAAGTGGTTGTCTTGGTGAACCTCGGGACTGGAGGGGGTCCTGGAGGCTGGGGGCCGTTCGGGGTGAACAGCGTCAAAGGCATGCGGAACCTGTCCGCGAGCTTTGGGCTTGACTGCTGCCAGGAAGAAATCTCTGGCCGAGGTCGCTTCGTCGGAAGGGTCGACCATCCTGGCGATGGTGAGCGCATAGCTGGATGATTGTAGAGATCATTGTCCGGATGCCTCTGAGCGTTTTCGTGTCTGTTCTGCTTCCTGAGGTAGTCGAGCTCTTCAGGGCTACGTGCACGTTTGTTTGGTGGGTCGCCAGACATCGTGGGTATCGTCGCAGAGCCGGGTAGCGTGGTGCGCTGGCTTGAGACGTTCTGGCGCGAAGTTTCTGCCGAGAACATAAGCTCAAACGCAAACAGAGAGAATCATCCGGCTTACTTTTCGGAGGTTGGGTCAGTCTCTCCAGAATCTTCTCTCCGTGAAGAGACGTTATCTCTTGTCGCTTGCGGCTCTCCTCCTCGAATCCTTCCGGGGAGATTCTCGGAGTCTCATGCCACGCTAGGGTTTCCAACCGGTCGACAATGTTGGCGTTCGTCGCCCGGGGTCCGAAAAGGTGGTTGGACTGTACTTCTAATGGCTGAGGAGTACGTTTGTCCTTGGTTAGTAGAGGAGAGCTGTAAGGCAATCTGCTTGAGGACGATGGAGCCATGGCAGGATCAGGCTGTGAATCGTAGGCAGAGACGTAAGTTATGGTGGAGGGACCGCTATGAGCGCGCCCGGATCTCAAAGGTGTATCGATGTTATCGGTTTCCGCTGTCGGACCGGACCGGTGAAGAGACGGTAACTGGGAAGAGGCTTCCACAGCGGGAGGAGCGACTTTGCTGTCTGTGTGATGGAAGATAGAGGTCATTGCAGGGGGGGAGAAATGTCGAGACAATTTGGCAGGCTTCGTGATGGTGATGCGCCCCTGCGTCAACAATTTGTTGCGCGGCCGCGATCTTTCAATCTCGCCTGAATCTTCAGAAATCGCCGAGACCTTCTCAAGATTCTGGTTGCTCGAATCCACCTCCTTCGGTGCTAGCTTCTCCGTGCCGCTCCCAGCTCCGCCCACCAGAGCATCGATGTCAAGGTCAGGGATAGGCTGGTCCGCCGAATCAGGGGTGATGCTGAGAGCTCTAGTCGTCATCTTCTTCTTGTTGGCTTTCTTGGACTTAAGTGGGAGAGATTTCTGTTTCTCGATGCCTTGAACGATAGGAAACTGGGCGGTAGGGGAGGCATTGGCCGCTGACGAGACTTTATCAGCTATATCTTGTTCTCATAATACGAGGAGTGCAATCCAGGACATCTTACGGATTCGTCTGAAAACCGGTCTATCGCCCTCATCTCCTTTAGCGCCTTTCCGCCCCTTCGCGGGAGCCTTCTTCTGCGCTTTCTTTCCCTTTCCCTTGGAAGGTCCTGTCTGGCTAGGTTTGTCAACTTCGTCGATGAGCGATCGTTTCGGAGCAGGCTCTATTAGGATCGGCTTGTTTTGATGGTTGTACCACCCAGTGTTCCAGTGTGCTGGCCTGGAGGGCGCAGCTCTCTCCTGCTCCGCCGCCTGTCCACCATTCCCCCTTTTACCCTTCTCTGGCTTCTCTGCTGGCAAAGGAATACTCCCATCCGCTGTAGCTGGCAGGACGTTTCCCCTCCCTTTGGACAGGTCAGCGTCGCCCTTCCCTGCTCGGGTATCCTTCTTCCCTGCTTTCATTTTCGCCATAGTGAATGGTGTCTCCTTGAAGACGGCACGGTCATCGCGAGAGCTGATGTCGAGATCGCGAGCGAGTTGAGCATCTCGGGAAATGGATGTGATGGGCTTGGCTGGTCTGCTGCCGGTGTCAGAATCATCCTCGTCGGAGGATGACGGAGAGGGTGAGGCGAAAGATCGGGACCAGGCATTGTCGATCGGCATGATGGGCAAAGTTTTCCGTCCTTCACACGAGGACCTGAAGGCGGATGCCTCCTATCAAGAACGTCATAGACTGCTGAATGATGCGAGATGAATGTTGATGACAGACAAAAAAGAGAAACGAGGAAGCGAGCGGCGGAAAAGATAACTTATAGCAGTCGCGCCAGTAGAAGATCCACGTGGCAACCGGTCCAGTCCGTTCCCAGAAGGCATCCTCTTTGGTAATCTCCTCACCTATCGCTTCTTCCATCCTCTTGTTGGTTCCATCCAAGGCCCGCGTCGGCAGGTAAAGGCGTAGCATTTCCGATTGATTTGTCATGTCTCAATCACCTGCGCCCGTCGCTGGGCCGAGTAATCATACCTCTCGAACCGACGCTAACCTTCTCCGTCAATTCGTCATGGAGTACCTTCAGCAACACGGCTTCGACAAAGCCCTTGCGATGTTCCAGGCCGGTATAGCGGATCAAGTGGGTACCGCAGACGAAGATAGGGACGCAGATGGCGAGGATGAGCCAATGGTCACACGACGAGGCTCCGGACAAGCTGGAGGTCGAGAAGCAATCTTTCGTGCTCCTGGACCTGTGGCTATCGAGTCAACGTTGAAGCGCAACATCCCGCAAGCTCAAAGTGTTTCGGCATCGACCATGTCCGAGAGATTGACGCCAGAGTTCGAGGCGCAGGCGAGGTATATCATCGATCAGCTCCAGAAGAAGGTTGGGACGCAGGTGGACGGGGATGGAGACGTCAGGCCTGGTGTTGGTGGAGTTTCCCTGCTCGATCCTTCGGACCGGATAGAGGGGTATCGAAAATACCGGAGATGGGTGGACGGAGGTCTAGATTTGTGGAAGGTCAAATTGGCATGACAGTACGAGGCGAAGCTGACTCGCGTAGGCTGAGCTTGATGCGCTATCCTTTCCCCTATTCGCCCACACCTTCCTCGACTTATTGGATTTCGGCTTCACAAAAGCAGGCAAGCGTGCAGAATTGTGGTTCCCCAGCCCACTGACGGTATTTGCCCTTAGCTCGGCAATTCTTCGAAAGGGATAAAGGACACCATGAAACTCAACATCCTCAAGAGATCTCGACCCTCGCAGCTATCTCGGACAGACAGCATGCGACCATCCATCCGTATTGTCAACGACTTCTGTAGAGCCAAAATCCTTTGTCCCAAGCTTGCAGCTGATTTGCCGCGTAGCTCGGAAAGGTACGCAATACCCATGTCACGCAATCCTCACGATCTGCTCCTGCAATGGTTATCCGGCGCAGGACTCGACGATGAATGGGAATCCGGTCTCCATAGTTCCGCTGGACGCGCGAAGGAGGCGGTCAAAGCTATCATCACAAGTCGTCTGACCCTCACCGGTATGTTGTTTCCTCGTATCACAATATCAGGTACCGCCTAACATGCTCAGTATCCAACTCCACTATGCCGTTGGACAAGATCGCCATTGTCTCGTCCAGCGGCCTCATATCCTCTCTCATTCCCTCATCCTCCTCGATAGACACCTTCAACTCCTCGACTACTCTCAAGCTCGGTGCCGCACCTATCACCGAGAAACTTCGCGAGCAAGTCATCCGTACCCTTCGCGACGAGGATTCCGGTGGTGTCAATGGGGATGCTTCCCCTCAAAAGTCAGCAGCCACGATGCCGAACGGACATGATGTAGACATGACTCCCGAACCTGCGGAGATCAAGCTCGAAGCTTTTGAGGATCGAGATCCAGACCTAGTCAGTCCGGACGAGTCGGAGACAAATCCTCCAGCACCGGCTGTGTTCCGGATCGCGGATGTCAAGCGGGAGGTAGAGGCGGTGAGGGATAAGCGGAAAATGATACGGCTTGGGCCGGGTGTGGAGGAGTCGATGGCAGGACTGAGCTCGTCTATACTGCCTAGCGTTGTGGCTTTTACTGTCCTCGACGGTGGAGAGGGGTGAGCCCTTAGTTTTCACTAGATGTCAATGCTGATTTATCTGTCAGTGTTTCATCCGTGGAGTTTTCGCAGGATTCCTCGCTTATGGCAGCTGGCTCGGCAGAAAGCTGCATTCGATTATGGAGCTTGAAAGGCGAGAAGCTGAAGGCTAAATCTGTCGGCATGTCTTTTCTTCCGCATCAGGTCCGCAGCTGAATGGCGCAGACCCCCTCGACGGGTCGGTTGTGGAAGATGAGGGTCTCGCTATTCGCAAGCTCATCGGCCACTCCGGACCTGTCTACTCCCTCTCCTTCGACCCAATATACGGTTCCGCCTCACCACCTCAAGGCCTCCTTTCCTCGTCTCAAGACGGCACTGTCCGCCTGTGGTCGCTTGATACCTACTCCAACCTCGTTGTCTACCGAGGGCACAACCGGGATGCAGTGTGGGATGTTGAGTGGGGTCCGCTGGGAGTGTATTTCGCCACGGCGAGTCGGGATCGGACAGCCAGGCTGTGGAGCTCGGATAGGGTGACACCCTTACGGATGTACACCGGACATTTGTCGGACGTCAATGTGAGTCAGATAGGATGTCGCCGTGAGATGTGTCCGACGAAGCGATAGTGTGTGCGATTCCACCCGAACTCATTGTACCTCGCTACTGGATCGAGCGATAATTCATGCCGGCTCTGGGACGTACAGCGAGGGGCATGTATTCGGCTTTTCCTGGGCCACTCGGATGCAGTGACCACCATGGCCATCAGTCCCGATGGCCGATTTCTGGCTAGTGCAGGTATGCGATCGTTATCTACATTCTGGCATACATGCTGACTCGTCATAGGTCTCGATTGCAGTATCTGGCTGTGGGACCTTGGCTCATCCCGGCCGCTGAAGACGATGACAGGACACAAAGCGCGAATCCAGACCCTCTCTTTTAGCGCCGAGTCCTCCCTTCTCGTGTCTGGCGGTCTCGATTGCACCGTGCGATGTTGGGACGTCAAGTCGGCAGGTGGAGAACGGGTCTCGGCAGACGGGATGGACGGGATGAGGCGGACGACGGGGAACGGGATTGATGCTGTTGGAACCGAACATGGGGAGTTGCCGATGGGTCCTGGCGAGTCAAGCTGGGATGCTGATCAGACGTGGGTGGCTTAAGTCCTGCCATACCCATGCTGATGTGGAAAAGCTCGGACCTGATGGCCACATTCTACACTAAGCGGACACCGATCGTCAAAGCGCACTACACCCCTCGGAATCTGTGTATGGTGGCAGGCTCGTTTGTAGCTCCAAGTCGGCCACCTCAACAGACCTAGTACAAAATAATGCATGACTATCACTAAGCTACACACCCTCTTGCTGATCTCGACAGGATGGGATTATGCTTTCTTCTTCTTCCTAGGTTGTAGCACAGTCACAACCTCCTCCTTCCTCTTCTCCACGCTCTTCACCTCCATCCCAACCTTCCCCTCCAATTCGCCGATGCACCCTTTCCACCCTTCCTCACCCACCTCGCCGCGCACAATCGCATGCACGCTCTTCAACCACATCGCCGATCCCTCGACCGCTAGATCCCGATTCCCGAAATCCACATTCAGCAGCGCCGTGAGCAGTCGTTCCAATATCGCCGGCGACAAGTCGGTACTCCATCGTTTCGGGTCGCCCATCGGCTCTGGTGCCAGATTCGCGGATGGTGGATTGTCGACATTGAGCACGAAGAACCCCGTGACATCCCCACTCGAACACTCCTGCCTGAACGCCATCCTCTCCCAGAACTCCTCGGAGCTCACCCGACTCAACGCCGAATGAGCGTGCCTCCTCTCCTCATCGTCGTCCGCTGCCTCCCTCTCTTTCTTGCTCAAGGCTTTGCCATCCACTTCGCGCTTGGCTTTGCGGGGACTGAGGTCGGGAGGTGCGGCATCTGAGACTAGCTCGGTGAGGAAGCGGGATCTCGGGTCGTCGGGTAGAGAGGGGATGAGGGTCGCCAATGACGATTCCGAGTTCGTTCGCATGAGTATCGGTATGGAGCAGGGCGGGGCGTATGACCATCTCACTCCGTCGGGTAAGGCTCGTTTGGGAGCACCCAGCATCCCAGCCGCTTCGCTCTCGGAGTACCTGGGGAGGAGGTAACTCAATCCCACTCCCCCACCTCCCCCTCCCTCTCCCTCTCCCTCGACCCCTCTACCCCTCCCATCTCTCACTCCCACTCCATCCCCGAGTATCCGCCTCGCAACATCCTCATAGACCCCCTTCCACCACCCACACAGCCTCAGTCCACCCACAACGCGCTTCCCACCCCCGGAGCTAGAGTTCGCAAAGAGGTACTGCCCCTGACTCCTCGCGAAGAGCTGAACGAACACCCGTGCACTCGGTCGTGTCGCCCGTCTCACATGATAGGCGATGAATGCCGTTATCAGGGTGCGCGTGAAGGGGTGCGGGACGGGCGAGTAGCCGGAAGAGTCGAGTTTCGAGATGTACAGGATCGAGGTGGCCGGGGATGCGGTGGGGATTGTATATAGGTATGCTGAAAGCGCAGAGACTAGGACTGTCGGATCAGGGGATGAGGAAGATGAGCTGGGTAGGGATGGGGGATCGAGGTTGCATGATAGGCCGATGAGGTATTCTCGCTCGAAGCATCTTGGTGGATGGTGGGCGTGAGGGAAGAGGGTGGAGGTGCGCTTTGAAAAGGAGGAGAGGAGGGTGAGATGGAGGTTGTGGGATGAGGGGAGGGCGGAGAGGGAGGTTAGGAGGTGATCTCGAAGTCTGAGATTCTAATGTCAGCTACAGATTAGCGAATTACCCCGAGTACATACGAGGTCTTGCGAGGGGGCTCAGCCATCTTACGATCGGCGTTGAAGGTCCATGGCAAAGATCTTTGATAGCGGAAACGGGATCATTCCGCCGCGTCCAGGGAACCACCCAAGTGATTTGGTAGATAATGAAACCCAAATCATCATGATACAAATATCGCCTCCATCCCAATCCCCCGCTTCTCCCACTCTCCCGCATTCCGCACTTCCTCGTCTCCCCCATTTTCTCTCTGAGTGCCCTCATCAATCTTTTCCACCGTTCTCCTTCGCCAATCCAGGTTGACAGCCACCAACCAAGCCCTGATCATCATCGTGTGTCTCTTCCGCATCTCCTTCATGCCCTCCTTCCCCTCTCTCGGCCTCGGATCCTCGGACAGCTCGAGCCGCTTGACTCCTCGCAGTATCTCGTCCTCCGTATGTCGTTTCACAGGGAGCTGTCGTAGGGGTGATGATGGTCGAGGCGAATTTGTACTCGGAGAAGGCGCCAAGTCGATTAGTGGAGGTAATACAGTCCGACCAGGTGCTTCCTCTTGGTCCGAATGTATGGCAGGGAGTTTGAGCGTCGGATCCGCTTGTTCGTCGCTGAGAAGCAGACTTCGAACCGAGATCTTTGGTGTCCTCTCCCCCTCTTCCTCATCCATTTCTTCGGGTTCCTCGATCTCTGTCCTCTCAGCACTCTCCCGTGACCGACTGCTGACCGCTGCGCCAAGAGGCGCGACGTGTCGATAAGTCTTTTTATAGAACTGCTTCGGAGCGAGCGTCGCGGGTGGCAAGTGATTCTTGCTGCGAGCGAGAGAGTCGAATGATGCGTAGCGATGTTCGGTCGGGCCCAAAGCGGTGTGGCCCATTTCGTGATTGCTCACGAAGCTTGGCAGCTCGGCATAGGGCGTGGGACCGAGGCCATAGATATTGCTGAGGTATTGAGGCTTCGGCGTAGGCACGGATTGAGCCATGGTTCGAGGAAGACTGGCGATTGCGCGTTTGGACACATCTTCCAGATCTGGCGCGCTGAAGCCTCTCGCTCGGTTCTGGTGCATGTTGCCAAGGGTCGGGTACAGGCCATACGCCGACGGCATTGAGTTGCTGTTGTCTTGAGTCGAAGCTGGACCTAGGTCCTGCGGGGGAATTCCCGGCATACCGGTCAGACCCAACGACGCGAGCTCTTCTGGGTTGAACAGGTCTTCGAGTGGTGACTGCTCCGACAGAGGTGGACTCGATCCGCTGGACGCGCTTCCGTGGCTGCCAAATGCATGGCCGTAAACCATGGAAAGGTTTGTCGGAGCGTGTTGGGTGTTCGCCGCGTCTCGACCGAGGGAGATCATAAACTGGTTGAAAAGCGCTAGGTCGGCTTCGGTCCGGATCTCCGGCATAGCCATGGGCGCCAAGGGCTGGTGCGCTGGTATATTAGGATTCGGAAGGGAGGGATAGGCGGGGTAGCCGCCAGAATACGAGGGAGCGGCAAAGTCAGAGGAAAAAGGCACCTGTGGGAGACCCGGGAAACCAGCTGGTAGGGAAGGTGGTACCAGCGAGTTCAGTCGATTTATCATGTCTAGTCAATTGATCAGTATCTGAGACTACATGTCGCATCTTGTACTCACCTGAGTCGTACATCGGCGCCACCTTCCTCTTTTTCATATCCGCGAGGAACCCCTCGAAAGTGTCATCTCGATCAAGATCCCGCTTCGAACCCGCATTGACCCCATCCGCCATCTGCGCGGCATACTGCTGGGTCTGCTGTTGCTGATATGCGATCTGTTGCAGCACCGACATCTCTCGCTGTTGTTTCATCGCGAGGTCCTCCTTCTCCTTGCGATGCAAGGCGGCGAGGGTCGAAGGGGTTGGTGAAACGGATTCATGTCCAGGAGGTCCTCCGAAAGGCAAGACGAGATGGTCATAAGGTGATGAGGGATTCGAATTCGAGCGGCCGGAAGAAGATGTGGGTGAGATTGAGCCGGAGATGGGGGAGCGGTCTGTATTGATACCGCCGGACCGACGTCTTTCGTCGCTGGCGTGACGCTCAGCAGAAGATGGCTCGTTCGAGGTAGCTGCCTTCGAAAGCTTGTGCAGCTGATGGTGTTCTGTCGTATGTATACGCTCATGCTTCTTGAGATCCTGTGGCCGTTTGAATGTCTTCCCGCAAACTCCACATGGGTGGGGTTTCAGTGGCGTATGAACTAGTTCAAAGTCAACCACTCTTCGAAGCGGAATACATGTTGCTCACCTCGCAGATGACTGGTAATATGGTCCCGCTTGACACACTTGACTCCGCACCCTTCCCATCCGCATGTCAAGCACAGATCATTGGTACTCTTCCGGCCGACATGGATATTGCAAAGATGGTCATACAGCTCGTCTGCGGAAGTTGCCCGGTATTCACATGTTGCCCACCTGCATTCGATCTCGTCGTCATCGGCGGACACCACACTTGCGCGCCGAAGACTGGGGGCGTAACGAGTGTTGATTTCAGGGGTGATGGGATCGGCGGAGGATGGGGAAACGGATGAGGAGTGCGACTTCGAGATTCGTCGGTGATGAGAGTTGGGTTGCAGATAAGCGGGATCGGGGAGGGTAGGATACGTCATGGCGGCGATAAGAATAGAGGGTATTGAGGAAGCGCGGGGAAGGGTAGACTCGATGAGTAAGGAAGGCTCCAGCTGTCCAGATAATCCCGCTTCTCAAGATGGAAAGGGATTAAACAGCGACGTATTGTGTTCGAATGGATTACAGAGCCGGACTCAACGCGGGCGCGAGTCGAGACTCTTGATCGTCTCAATGCTTGAAGAGGGAGGAATGGGTTGGAGAACCGAGGGAAGAACGGGAACTGTGCCAAGAGTTTGAAGGTAATGCCAAGCACGCCGCGCCAAGAGGAAGATCATTCCCCCTGTCTTGGCAACGGGGCGGACTGCGGGACAAAGCTTTACGTAACGCAGATGAGCTAAACCACGCCTCATGCGCGATTTATCGAACAAGAAGGTTGCCTTCTGTAAGTGTACCAAGCACATCTCTTCATATGCTAGTCATACCCATGGTGATTATGCTTGTCACTGGTAACCAATCAGAGATCTGCCTTGCGAAGAAGCTTCTTCTTCGCGCGGAACATGCTGAATCGCGCGTTCGTCGCAATGTCCTTCCAATTCCTCTTGAACTGGTCCTTGGGTGTCGGACTGGTAGCAATATTCATTGGCCTGATCCCAGATAGAGTGATAGTCACTCACTTCCATCCCTCTGGCCTGCCTCCGAGCTCACCCTTCTTCCCACCCCATTCCCTTGGCCTGTATTTCTCCTTCTCACCCTCCGTTTGCCGCAACAGTCGGTCTCCAGTCGCCCATCGACTCGGGAGGTACCCGCCTTCATCGATGATTGTCGAAGGAGCCTTTGACCCAGATCCGACAACGAGTGAGCGGGAGGACTGATGATCCCCGCTACCTCGTCTCATACCGTGCGCCTCGAGGGCTGATGAGAACGGTCCCCGAATGACATGGTCATGTACGGTCTGAACGCGGGTCGACCGTCCGTCGGTGGGGAATACAATACGTGGGTCGTCATCCTCGACGATCTCGATCTCAGGGAGAATACGTCCGCGCCCACCGGCGGAGATGACAGTATCGACGCCCAGACTGCCTCCGCGACTCATGCCGGTGCGGCGGGCGCGGTCTTCGCGTCTCTTCACCTGCGCGGGGGTCTCAGGGAACAGCTCTTCCCGAGGTCGTTCTGCTGGCTTCGGGCGATGTGAGACGTCGGAAGACCCGCGGGACATCGTGCTCAGCGGACCGGTATCGGGTATTTTGAGAGAGTCGGGATGCGCGGTTGTAGGCGTCTCGGATCGAGGCGCGTCGAAACCGGTAATGGTGATCTTCTTGTCAGGACCGATCGAGATCTTTGTGGATGTCACTGGACTCTCCTCGTCACGCCCATCACCATTTCCGACAGTAGTCGGTAATGTCCGGCTGGTCGCGTAGGATGATGATGAAGTCTGCCCGCCAAAGGTTGGGCTCAACGGGGACCGCACGTAATATCCCTGTGACGATTTGGAGCGTCCTCCGGCTCGATCGAGGTGAGACTCCTCGGTCGACCGGATGGATGGCGTGCCCCTTCCCGAGCTTCTGTCGGACAGGAAGCTCCTCCTTCTTGCCGCGGCGAGGCCGGACACCTCGTCTAATCTCCTCCTCTCCATATCCAACCGCTTCCTGGTGTCCCCCTCGTCTTTGCCTTCTCTTGCCGGGCCGTCGCCCCGCTCCGGGCTCCCATCACTCCCTCCCTCTGAAGATGAGCCGCTGGTACGTCCCCTTCGCTTGTCATTGCCAAAAGCGCTTGTCCGCCGGGACTTTCTCCTCGACATCTCCGCGACCCCAGCAAAGGGATCGAATTCGGTATCGTGGACCTTCCCGCTCGAATCGACGTACACACCGGACGAGCTAGGCGTCTTGAAACTGCCGAGCGATGAGGACGAACGTATCCCATTCGCCATGAGCTTCTTTGACCCGGCAAGCCCGCCTGCTGTCCTCGTCCCGCTATGTCGACTCGGGCCAGCGATGCTACTGGAATCACCATCAGCCGATGTCGACTTATATCCTGGCTGGAGGATGTGGTCGACCTCGGCTCTTTGACCAGCTAGTACCTGATCCTTCCGACCCTTAGACGAGAGGTTGAAGGCTGGTGGCAGAGGGGAGAAGGATGAGCCGGGATTAGGGTCGTATGTGACTTGGCGCTTGAAGTGGCCCTCAGTGAACGCTACAATCTTGGTCAGCTGATAACTGCCAGATGACGATGGGTGACGGACATGGACGATAGGTCTTGAAGCCACCTTCGATCTTGCGGTCCCCATACGGGACACTCCCGGCACCGCGGAGACCTCCCGCATCATGCTCTACTCCTGCATACGAGCGGGACGGCTTCGCCAGCATCGTTATCTACGATGAAAGCCCTCGCCAAGCAGCTTCGCGAGGGTCAGGAGGGGATGATCGGGCCCCTCGGCCCCTCGTGATGCGCGGGTAGATGGAGGGGAGAAGCTGTGATTCGGTGCACAGGGTGCTGCGGTATGCCTTGTTTCCGTCTCAGGGGGTTGTGGGATATCGATGATCGGATATCGATGATCAGATATGTAGGAAAATGCTACAAACACCATCAGCTATACATCTCAGCAGCACACTTTGGATAGCTCACCGTCACGGAGGGATCCGCAAGGATCTGAGGCTCTACAGGGGTCCGAGGTTGAACGATGCTGTCTTGACAGAAAGGAAGTCAAAAAGCGGGTGGCAAAGGGCTATTCCTTGGACGAATCGGATGGACAAGCACTCGAGCGCTGAATCGCGGACAAGACGATGATGAATAAATCTCAACGTCGGTCAAGCGTTCACCGAATCGTTGCCCGAAGGTGAAGTATCCCGCCAAAAACCAATGGCCGTTCCCGGAAACGAACATAAGCAAGTCCGTCCCTTTGTGGAAGTTTGAGGCGTCGTCATCGATGCAACGCGTCTGCTTTGCCGTCATCGCTGGATTTGTTGATTTTTCCCTATGCCCGACCTGGACAGGCGTTTAGCGGGACAGAGGATTGATCGTCGCAGCGTATGTATCTGTACGTAGGAGCGGCCGAGTTGATTGCCATGGACATACCGCTGCATCGTCTGCGCGCACACGCCAATGCTTTGGCACCGAAGGACAAGCTTGTTATCCTGCTCTCCTTCTCACGAACAAACAAGTCATGCCTACACAACTCTCTCCTTTGCCCCTATTAAATCATGAGCAGTCGGGAGTTGCCTCGCAATAAGAAAGGGGCTTGGGCATGAAGCTTTGCGAAAGGCCAGCTGAAACTCGAAAGGAAGGCCTGTGCGTGTAATGACACGGTTTCATCTTGCTATTGATAAGGTCTGATCCGCTCTTCTCTCAAGGCCCGCCTTGTTTCCTTCCTTCCCCAATCCCAGACTCCGCTCGATACTAGCTGCTCGACGTCGCCAACATATGGGAGCCCTCCGGATGACCTAAATAGCTAGCGAGACAGGATTACGAGCCGAAAGACGCTGCTTCTGGTGATCGACTGGTGATGCTTGCGCGGAGGGGACGTTTCGTTCAACCTCCTTCCGCCGAATATAACAGCTCCAGCTCACCCTCGACGTCATTCGCGACTACAGCCACCATTCGAGCGCGTGCATGCATTCGATTCAAGCCCTCAAGTCACGTCTACTCGGCTCAGCATGAAGTCGCTCTTCTCTCGCCTGCGAGGCGCGCACACTCCCCCTCCTTCTCGCTCGCCTTCCGCATCACAGTCAAACGAGGATAAGGAGAACCTTCCCATACCTCCCAATCCACCTTCGAAACCTGGCAAAAGTAGTCAACCTGTTGTCAAATCTGCACCGGTGTCTCTGCGCTCTTCCACTCCTTTGGGTCCGATCGACTCGCAAACATCATCTTCGTCATCCGGTTCCACTCGCCCCAGGTCCACGCGAAAACAGTCAGATGGCGAATCTCCTCCCAACGTCGAGATTTGGGATTCTGCAGGAGGAGGAAGGGCGCGGACGGTCAGCGCAGGAGAAGCAGGAGGGAAAAAGGTGACCTTTCGGAGTCCGGCGCCGACCCCTTCAATAAATACCGAGTTGGAGGAGGTGGCACTGCTGGACTCGATCATTGAGGCTCAATCCGAAGGGAGGGGCAGCAAAACAGACAACAGGCGAAACACCTCGGCATCACCCTCGAAGAAGCCGTCTGCTCCAGCCAAGCTATCTCGACCTCAACCAACGAGCCGTTCATCAACCTCACAGTCCTTTTCGACCCGTCCTCGATTCAGCTCACGACAGTCGCTACGCATCACTGCACGCAAAGCTTCCCTCCCTCCTCTCCCGACACGCTCCGACTCATTCTCCCAATCGAATCAGCGTTCCCCTCTCAGGTCATCTATTCTTTCGCCTGCGCCATCGAACGCTTCGCTCGAAAGGACAAGCGCGAGGAGCTACCTTCCCCCACCGAACAGCTGGGGCGAGATGGCGGATGAGGAGCTCATTGCGAATCTTGGTCCGAGAGAGCGCACTAGACAGGAGGTGTTGTGGGAGATCGTCAGCAGCGAAGAAAGGTCAGTCCGGACAGACTAAGATATCAGAGGCATGGATGATCCAAAGGAGTTGTTAGGGCTGATGAATCCCAGATATGTGCAACAATTGATCAAGCTCAACGACACATTCTCCCGTGTCCTCCTTCCCCCTTCCGCGACATCGCCATCCCTCAATATGGTCGATGCAACGCACACCTTGTCACGCACTCTCTCACCTGCTTCCCTCAACTCGCGTACCGAGTCCTTCGATCACTTGCCTATCGCCGCACATTATGCCTCGAACACCAGCCCTTCCGATGATCGACCTAGTCCAGCCGTCGTGCCTGGGCCACGGATGGAGGCGTATCACACCCTTACCAACGGTCGTCCGAGTCACAAGAACGGTTGCAACACGCTCAATCGGGGCAGATCCCACCAATCATTGCCTCCGCCATCAAGTAGTGCCAATCATTCGGGAGGAGGTGGTTTCTCAGCCTTCACTCGGATGTCCTACCAACCTCGCGTGGGGTCGACCTCATCGAGTATCCGGTCGGTCCCACAAGACGTGCATTTACCGGAAGACCTCGAAACTGTTGTCGCCGTTCTGGCTGGCGGCATTCTGGAGGGCCATATCAAGCTCGCTGCAGCTCTTCGGCGGCGATACGACGATCAGTATCCCCTCGTCCGCAGTCTCGCCGATGTCTTTACCGCACATGTAGGTATAGAGTGGCCATAGCACGCGCTGACCTGAATAGTCATACATCCTGCGGGAGTATGCGACATACGTTCTTCACCTCGAGCGAGCGCTTTCCCAAGTCGACGAATCTCTATCCGCTTGCAAGTCCACGACTTCCAAGCGGGCATCTCGGCGGCTGTACGGAACCGACAACGGACGATTGAGCAAGCTGCTACTGTCCCTTGAGGAAGTTGCCGCCGAGCGAGGGGAATCTGGCCTCGTCATCTCGCTCAGCAAACCGTTTCAGCGACTCCTCAAGTACCCGTTACTGTTTCAGAACTTACTTTTCAATACGGACCCCTCGCTCAAGGAGTATGAAGCGACGTTGGCGATGGTGGACGAGGTGGAGCAGATCGTGCGGACCATCGAGGATGAGAAAAGCTCAAGCGAGGACAAGGAGCGGACATGGGACGTCTTGGCAAGGATCGAGGGGCTCGAGCGGGACAAGGTTCGTCCTCGTGAACGGGAGCAGCCTTCGTTGAGCTGAACACATATCGTTCAGATGCTTGTGACGCCCCAGCCAAATCGACTCCTGATGAGCGAGTCTCAGCTACCCCAGTCTGAGGGGCTAACACCGCGAGATACCGGAGTCAAGCAAAAGAAAACTCTTCGAAGGCTTAGCGATATCTTGAAAGGCCAGACGGAGCAGGTCGATCTTTGGGTCGTGTGAGCGCATCTCGTCCCTCTAGAGTGAATCGAGACTGAGCTAGATACTAGGGTTTTCTCCGATGTCTCATTGCTTTGTGAGCGGACCGGCCTCACCCACCTGCCGGTGTCGAATACCAAGTCCAGCGCGTCAAGGTCAGACAGCTTGACAGAGCTGAGCGGGCGAGCGAAGAACGCGACGACCAGCCGACGAGGCCAGTCGATAAAGGCGAGGAACCTCTATCGCGTATGTTAGACGATCTCATCGGACTCATAAGACTGATTCAGTCATATCATATAGCTTGTCAAGGTGCATGAGTGGCACTTAAACCAGAAGACAGGGAGCATAGAGGGATTGTGAGTAAATCTCGTCATGGCTGAATTCCTTGCTGAATGACATTCGATCTCTAGGCTGTCCATGGACCAGTAGGTCTTTCGGTATCGCAGAATAGAGCTGGCCTGATACATTTCAGTGTTTCCCGCGCAAGGTCACGACCTCCTGAAACTTTGGCTCAGCCAACTGTCGAAAACTCAGCGAAAGCTGAGATCTCATCCCCTCAGACTCCCCGAAAACCTAGAAAAGTACCGCTCAAGGGTGATGGCGGCCCTTCGCCAGCCCGCTCGACTCCTGGACCCCGTGATGCTTCGACGTCCGATACCGATACGGTCATGTCCGACCACCTATCCGTCGCCTCATTCGCGTTTAAAGGCTCCGATCAGATCAAGCCGAAACCTCGCGCTCGACCAGCAAAGTCCTCGGCTCCGCCGAATCCCGGTAATGAAAGGTCCTCAGGCGGGTATGTGGCAAGTGATGCGGCAAATGCCAAGTTCGCCAATCGACTCAGGTCGACGGACGACGGGGATAACACTATGAGGCCGACCAGTCGTACGAGGAAGAGTCTCCTGCCAGCGATGGCGCTCACCGCTGCCAATGGTAAAGCCGATGTGGCGCAGCATGGGAGAACGACACCTGTGACGAAACCGCCTTGGAATGCGTCGACTGTCCCGATCAAAGCCCGTGCCTCCCCCTCGGTTCGGAAAGCGACAGCGGCCCCCCAGCCCGTGACAATGGATGGGAAAAGGATCAGAGGTCAGCTGGCGCCGAGCCCGAGCGGAAACTCTGGCGTGGCCGGTCTGTGGACGGCGGATCAGGATCGAGAAGCACCGCGGAAGCGGACGGAGCCGGTGCTTGCTGGCGGGCAGTTTGGCGGGAGGATATGAACGAATCTTGACGAAGAACCGACGAAATCAATCACTTCGGTTGCTGTATATCGTGGACGAAGGGCAAAACATGGCCGTATTGTGCATAATGACTAGACGAACGTAATGATCATGATGCTCGGGTCGATATGCGATAGTACAACAGGGTATCTAAATGCTGGGTATGCTTCTCTGCTGGACGAGTCACAAGGTGAGAGGATGCGCTACGAGCTCGCGATAGATTTCCTCGGGAATCTTGCGGACGTTCATGAGACTGAACACGACGATTTGTCTGGCGTTCAGTGGCGGGAACGATCGAAGGAGCTTCATCGGGCTGGCAGTGTCAGCATTCCCAACATCACGAGAAGGCGAGAGTTAGGATACCTTGGCGAATCGAGCAAGTCGTCCCGCATGTAGTGGAGCTGAGCGATGATGCATAGGATATTGAGGTGGACGCCAAAGGCTAGTAGGAAGCTGAGTCGGTTCAGCCTGGGTGCGGATCCTGCAAGTGAGAGAGTGCACTTACTCCCAAAGCTGCAAAACTTCTTCCAGAGGAGGTGTACAGGCGCATAACGTCAATACCGCTGATACATCTCGTCAGGCGAAACAGGAACGAGTTACGCGGACTTGGGGATACGTACATGGGAAAGCGTAGAGCTCTGCAGAAAGGTTCTTCTCGCGAAGATGATCGAACAGTGCGGGATCGAGGATCTCAAGGCATTGGTCTAGGAGCTGGGGGTGTGGCTCGGTTCGTGCTTGAGTTGGGTAGATACGGAACCCACCTTCAGTCCTCTGTGCACACCTATCAGCGTCGGCTGGACGTATAGCGGACAACACGTCTCGATGAAGTTCGAGAAGCAGGCGAAGGCTTCGAGTTGGGTCGGCATGGCATACAGAAACGGGGCGCAGAGGACGTTCATCCCTGCGTAACCACATGATCAGTCCGTCTCGCCTACCCTGCGATGTTGAAGACGCGCGGTACATACCTTGGACATAGGTGAATGACATCTCATCCCGCTCCGACCCTAGGCACTTTAGCTATCCAAGAAAGCTTAGGAAGGAGGAGAACGGACAGTGGTTCTTCCAGACGAATGCCTCGAGGAGGCGGATCAGCATATCCTCCTTGACCTTCCCCTTGAACTGTGTATCCGTGGCCATCGTCCGGAAAGTATCATTCTTGACTGTCCAACCATCAATCCAAACTCATCAGCTCGATCTCGTCAACGTCCAGACAGGAACCGATGTACTCTTGGTGCTGAGTTCACTATCCCCCATCGATACGTACTTCAGATACTCATCCGCATACAGCTGGTCCACATTGAGCATGAGCTTCCAAACCCTCGGCCGTAATCTCGGTCGTCCAGTCTACAGTCCACCCAAGTAAGTTATAGGACCAGAGGGCCGGATTTGGTACGAACAAGCTCGGGCATACCGTCTGTGAGAATGAGTTCTCGGATCCGCTTCAGACCAAGGGCGATGTCTCTAGGGCTACGATCCACCCCGGTCGGAGGGGAGAGGAGGGCGTTGAGACGATCGTCACTCTCGGTCGGGGACAGTGGTTCCTGGCGGGGGGAGGATTTGGCGCGCGAAGGTGTCGACGTGGTGGACGGCATACGTGTCGTGATAAGGAGGGTCACAGAGACGGGCCTAGATAGAGGTTGATGGGATTTTGTGCGAGATCGAAACGGTCCAAGCTGAAACAGCGGTGAAACGGTCAGAGACATGATTTGCTTCCGCTGCTCCAACTTTTCCAAAAAAGCTCGCGGTGATTTCCACGCTCTTCCTCTTCCACCTCGCGCTATTTCTCCCGCTTCGACTCTCCGCCAGCTCCGCCGTGACCGATGCGATGCACTTGATTCCCTGCGATGCTCAGCGAGGAACTATCCACTGACATGGTGGGTGTTCTTCGTCTTTTCATTTCCCATCTCCTGACTATCGAACAGGACAGGATCACTCAGGTATCTCTCCAGCTGTTGTCACCAAAATACGCGCTGATATGTGTATGAAGCTGCAAGATGCCATCTTAGACGTCCGTCTCCTTCTACTTATCGGTATGGACCGCTCCTCATGACGCCCCACCCAGCTACTCACGATCACCTCCACCTCCATCGAATACACCACCAAGCGTACCCACTTCGAGCAGGTATCAATTGCCATTCCTGCAACGTTACATACCCCGCAAGCCGCGAAGAGGGGGGATTACAAAGGTTGGTCCCCGCCCTCGGCAATATCTCTGGTTCTGCACCTCTTCCGTCCCCGCTTTCCCTCTTCAACCACGGTCGTCTACCTATGTGTATTGACTGTGGTCAAAGCGGCGATTGAGACCTTCACAGCGGATATCGTGAGACGGGCGAAGGATGTGGAGGTGTTGATCGCGGCGTTACCTGTCAAGGACGATAGCGGAGAACGGGTGAGTGTGTTGTCGCCCGTGAATGAGGCATGCATTCATGCTGAAGTGCTCGGAAGGCGAAAAGACTCCAGGAGCTGCAGGTAGAGATGGGAGCCGCCAATGCAGACTATAAGGAAGCTTTGGCTCAAGCCGGTGAGTGGTTATCCCTAGGGAAGTTGAAGCGAGTTTGACAGATCTCAGAGGAGCTTCTGGAGGAGCTGCAAAGTGCGCTAGGGACGGCACTCGGCGACGGGACTGGCAAGACCGGGCCCTCAAACAGAGAAACCTCGAAAGGAGACGAGTAAGTCATAGCAGCGTTGGCACCCCGGGACATCATGCATTCAGATACCCCGGATCTGCTAGCCTCCTGGAGATATCTTCGACAACCACAGATCAGCCATAACTAAACATGATCCCATCACAGTTCCACGCCCCACTTCGCGCTACATCAGCATGGATCGCGTCGGGAATGGATCGACTCACCAAATGCACTGCCTCTTCGCCTGCTTCCCCTCAGCTTTCTTGTGAGGAACATGTACCGATGCAGATGTCTTGGACTTCCTCTTCCTCCCCTTGCGGGACGCGGGCTTCTTTTTGACGGGCTCCGAAGGTGCTTGCTCCTCTTCGTCCTGCGCTTATGATCAGCTCAATCACGCTTGAGCCGAAAGAAACCATACAGGAACACCCTTGTACGAGATACACAGCTCCTCGTTGGTCCTGATGTCGCGGCGAGTGAAGATCACAAGGCTACAGGCTAGATGAGTAGAGTCCGACTCAGAGCAGCATCCGTCGCTCACTTCGGCCGCTCCGGGTGAAAATCCTGCATCATCATGGTCAGCGATCGAAGAATCAATCAAGGAGGACTCACTTTCACATACGCCTGCGTGATGTCCAGGTTGGGATCGCAAGAATGATTCTAACAACATCGCGGTCAGCTTGAATCTGGCACTACAACGATTGTCACACAAAGAAGCGGGTATACTGGGAAGAAAGAACATCAGTACCGTCGACTGCAAAGCTGAAACCACTCACGTTCTATCGCATAAAAGCAATTATTTGGAATCAATAGTCAGGACGTCTCTGCGGTGCATCGCCGGTGCGGGCTTACGCCGTGATGGAAAGCGTCCACTGAAGCTTAATCAGCTCTGCGACTCCTCATAAGGCTACGAGCTCCTGACCACTATAAGCCGAATATTTAAAGTCATCATTTCCGTCGAGTATCGCAGCAGCCCCCGCTCTTTCAGCCGACTCTTCGGCGATTTGCGCTAGTCTCGGATCGATAGCCGCAAGTCCTGGCGGCGGGTTGGCGACTTGATATCCGTCGCAGTCGAAGAGGTAACTCCAAAGGCAATGAGTCAAACCTTGAATCGTGTCTTAACAATACCTGCTCACCTTCTACCAATCTCCTCCAACAAGATGCCCCGTGCCTCACTTTCCGCTTCCGGGATCAGCTCGCCGGAATAGCTGCCGATGAAAGTGCCTTTTGCGATCGGCACTCGAGCTCGGACCCCTGCCGTGGCGATCAGCAGCTACGTTAGGCTTCGATTCGTAGCGTACCCCAGCCCTTCTTTTTCTATCAAATTTGAATCAGCCGTACTCTGTTGAGGCTCGACTCACGGTTTTGAACAAATCGATCTTGGTCCGAGGATCTCGGCCCCGCTGTATGACCTGTGATCACCATCAGCACTCGGAAAGGAGCATCGTGATTGCCGGCCCCACTCTATTCATACAAGTCGCCGGACATCCACACGTCTCGCCGCATTCCCAGATAGGTGCAACTATCTGAATCTTTCCATACCTACCGTGTATCAGCGTCGGCCAAACGGACTTCTACCATTCACCCACTCGTCATATGCGAAACCGTCGTGCTCGAGGTTGTAGAAGTATAGTTTCTGTCGCTTGAGGCAGCTGCACATCGCCGACCTCGGGTCGCACGGCCCTTGACAACCACAGCCCAGGCCCAATTCGGGATCCGGTACTTGTGGATGGTACAGCATGTCATTCGAGCATTCGAATTCAAAATCTGGTGGGGCTCCTTCTGCATCG
>JAABUK010000631.1_pt1 | contig 72263 bp, 101 predicted proteins | sample 5559141 | NCBI WGS metagenome assembly JAABUK01 (sample SAMN10711869, study PRJNA513367) | rock metagenome | isolation source: Antarctica rocks | place: Antarctica: Victoria Land, Pudding Butte nord | collected 2016-01-03 | reverse complement strand
ATGAAGTGATTGTGCACAGTGTTCATTTGCGAAAACAGGGAGGACCTTTCAAGACACCATACTTCACAACTGTATGAAAGGACTGGCTGTACCAGAGATGAGAACAAAGAGCAGCGAAGATGTGTGTGTTGCCAATTCAAGTCGCCAATTCAAAGTGTGAGAGCCCAGGATCAGTTTGGATAAGCGAAGAATCACTGCTTACCAGTAGGATTATCGCACTCAGATTCGCACGCACATCCACCAGCACAGACACAGTACTGCTGTCTTGTCCCAGTTGTTCAGGACCGCACCGCACCGCACCAGGGCTGCGCTGTGTGACTTGCCGTTGCAAAATATGCACATGCTGTGGCTGCTAGACGGGACGTTAATAAATGTAGTGGCCATGGCCTTGATGGTTCTCCCGAAAAAACCTGCGAAGCGTCGCCGTCTGCTAGCTGTTGGTGATTGATAGCCAACGCTAACCACACACTCTGCCACTGCAGGCTGCGCACCGATCATCGACCTCCTCGCACATTCTTCTTCTGAGGACGAGGACGACGGTGCTGACCATCAATATTACCAACCCGCTGTGCAGCGTCGCGGTCGCGGCAGACCACCAGGTACATTATTTGCCGTCTGCACGCTCTTTCACACCACATCTTGCTCCCAGTTTCAGTCGGCAGAGGCAAGGCCTAATTTGTTTCATGGGTCGTGCTGCAGGTAGAAAATCCAAGAAAGGCGCAACATCTGCTAAGAAAGGCATAGCATCTGGTGCCGCAAAAAAAAGTGTTGACTCTCAGTGTCACCATTTTCCGAGACAACCATGATTTGGATGTGGATGAGCTGTTGCCTAGGCTGAAAGACTTTGTGGAGGGCTGATGTGATGACATTTCCAGCTCATGATAACATTTCCAGCTGCGCAGTGACAATGCGTGACAATGCGTGATGTAGACATTGTGTTCTTTGGTGGCCATGTAGAACAGCGTTACTTTGAAGAAGATGGACCCAAGGCTGACTCCGGTGTGTTGGAAGTGAAAGGCGGCGTCTTGCAGCTGCGAGATGATGCATTATCTGTTTTAGCTGCTGCGTTGCCCTGTGCATTATTGCCTGAGATGGTGGCTGGCGCTAATGCTGATGACATTTTAGAGCTGCGCAAGCAGAATGCATCATGCTGCACAGATGTGTGACTTGTACAATAGCTATACAATAGCTGCCTATAGGCAGCCAGAAAAGGCCTGTCCAGTTTATGTGTTTATTTATATTTTTTATTTTTCTACTTGTTTGGGTTGTGCCCGCTGACATAGTGTACTTTTTTTTAAAGGTGTTCTTTATGACTGTGAAACGTCCTGCTCTGTTTTGAACAACTTCATTCAAAATTGTTTTTTTTTTTGGGTTCGCCGCCGTAAGGTACCAAGAGCACGGTATGTGTTAAAATGCTGAGGTAATTGGCCTGCCTTGGGACTTTATGCTGTTGTTGTAGCAATACTGTGACAGTTGCAATGCAATCGTTTTGGACTTGTAAGACTGCTCGATCATCATTAAAGTCATTAAAACAATTCGCCAGCTGTCCGAGGTGCGTTAAAAATAAGAAATAATGCAACGAGTATTTAATCGATTAAAGTTTATTCTAGCGGAGCGCGAGGAACATTAGTACGCGAGGATCATTAATACGAGTACGGTACCTCTATGATCCAGGCATTTTACCAAGCTCTGCAAATTAATGGGTGTGTCCTTGGGAACGTGCATCTGAATCCAATCTATCAAGGAATCAGTGATTTGATTCCGATGACCTGACCGATGACATGACTCCTGTAGACCCTCAATTCTCTTTTCAAAGTGGATGGATAATCACTTTTCTCCAGCGTTCCTTGCACGTGATCGTTCACTGCACCAGCCGCGCCGAGTCATGCATCCGTCGTGCATCATGATGGTATGGCTCATATTTTCTTCACGTGATCAAGGCTGACTACACGTGACCAGATTAAAAAACCCTTGATTGTCCTTTTGGCAAGATTTTTAGTGGGTCAAACCAACCATGCGAGGTTGCCTTTACGAGGTTGGTGAGCTGAGCTTACCTGGTAGGGGGGCGTGCTAATGATGTACGCGGCCCCGCCGGATTATGCCTGCGACACTCCGATGCCTCGCAAGACGACGCTCCTGCACACAATTTCTAAGCTGCCGCGGTGATCTTCGCTCAGCCGTACCAAGCGTCATAGTGAAAAACACTCGAAATTTGCAGCTTGAATTTGCTCATTTGCGCCTAGCTGAGTTATCGGGGCCGCAAGTCTTGTGCCCAGCTTTCTACAGTATCGTGGCCAAGTTTTGTTGCTGCACTCGGGTGCCTGCAAGAGGCAAGAGGGTGTTGCTATGGCTGAATTGGAGCTACTATCAGCACGGCTGAGATGTGGGTCTTCACAGCAGCGAGCCTTGACGTGGCACAAGCTTGTCAGCCTTGGAGAAAGCGGACTGGAAGGAGAGCAAGTAGGCAACCTTACGATCGCCACTTGTTGACGAGATCAAGCGAGTTTCGCGAGTTGTGCTAAGACAGCACATCGAAAGCGCTATAGCAACCTTGCTCAATGTGTCTACGTGGATGTTCTAGGTTGCCAAGTCTGGTTTGGTGCCTGTCCTCGTGGCTATGCTCGAGCAAAGACCATCCCGTCGCACCGAAGTCCAACAACAGGCTGCTTCCTTGCTTTTTGAAGCTGCAGGCTCAGATGCTGGCACGGTATGTTGGACAGCACTTTTGTGCTGGTTGCGCCACTAAAATGAACTTCAGCAAGTCACACTTATCGAAATCAACAACACCTGAGTGACTGATTGCTTGCTTCACAATGCTTTTTGTGTTTCGACCTGTAGGAAGCATTGATGGCTATTGACTGCGTTCCACGGCTGACAACAGCGTTGCAGTCTGGCTCATACATCAAGAAAGCAAAGGTTACTGCCATTCTTGGCTTGCTCAGTATGTGCTCTCAGCTGAAGAATTTGGAATGCAATTCCATGCCCCATCGCCATGCCTCACTCATGTCCACAATAGCTGTTCCAGAAGTGGTCAGGGTACTCTCTCAAGCAGGTGTGATGTGCAGCAGCTGCATGGCTGACTTTTAGCATATCTGTATCTCACAAGCACAAGCAGCCATCAATTACCATTTGACATTCTGAGCACATACGCTTGTGGCCCCCTTGTTCATTGTTCACATGCTCACAGTATACAGCAGAGTTTTAGCATATCCAGTTTCTGCAAATGCCCTGTCAATGCATTGTACCAGCCACTAGCCCTTATACACACCGCTAGTCAGGCTACTCCCCTCATGCACGATTTCTTATGCCGAGAGCTATCTTGAGAGACAACACACACAGTAGCACAGGGTTTTGCAGCTTGTGTTGCATCTCTTCATTGCAGCTTGTGTTGCATCTCTTCATTGCAGCTTGCTGGAGCCTGTATCTGACCACAAACCAGGTTTTAGATGGATTGCTCACATCTCATGTGCTGAATGGCGCACAGGCTGCAAATCAGATCCAGCCTGCACCACTATGATACTCAAGGCCTTGGAGGCAATGCTTCTGGATCCAATTTCAGTTCACTGCTTCGTCAAGGTGTGATGCTGCCCACTCTGCGTTTTCTTGATCAAACTGTGCTTTGTGGCGCCTTTGTTGCTTGAGCTTGAGTTGCATGCAGTGCTTGCAACAGCCAGTTTCATGCACAATCCAACTCACAAGTGTGGTGTGCAAATGCTGTTACAGGCTGGGGGAGTGCAAGTGCTTGACACGTTGCTGGCGCACATGCCAGGTCAATCGTCATCATCCTTGCTGTCATTATCTGGTGATGATGACAGCAAGCATCTAGGTCTTTGGGCAGCCAGTGAAGATGTATGGGTGCCTGCCCTGCGCATGTTGAGTCAAGTTGCAAAGTACAGTGCTATCGGCGCTCAGATCATTTTGGAGGTCAGTGCAGGAACCTCCTTGCCATTGCTGAAATCATCTGTTCAGTGTCTGCATCCTATTCTATTTGGTCTCTGTGTCTTGCTCACGCCATGGGCTCTCGGGTTTGCCACCTGCGATAACATCCTTCTGCCTGCAGCACCTGCTGCAGATTTTCTGCCTGCAGCACCGCCTGCAGCTGTAAACAACGTGAAGCTTGGTGTACTGGTGCACTGGCTTCCTACTTGATGCATACCCCTTGTGTATGGTACATTCATGGGAGTCCCCAGCATGCAGCCTATTTTGTGATGCATCATGTGCGACGGCTGTCTTGACACAACCGCTGCCAGTAAGCAGTCTTCATGCAGTTGTTTACATGTGTCATCTGTCCTGTACACACGCACATACGTTTGCATGTTGCAGGGCCCTTTGCTGTCAGTGTTGCTGCAATGTTGCAGCAGCACGTCCTGTGGGGTTCAGCTGCTGGCACTCACAGCCCTGCTCAGCCTTGCTGCTGTGCCAGACAACCTGCCAGCTTTTGCCAAGGTCAGTCCCATCTGCAACAGTGTCAGCTTTGGTGATTTCACACCTGCACTTGTCTGCCATGTGCACACATGTATGGCTGGTTGCCTGTGCACATTCACTGCTGCTGCTGCAGTCCGACGGACAACTACACATTGCTGCTGCACATCTTACTCAGCGTACACATGAGCGCTGATCAGCGGTTCATGATGTATTCATGTTGGTTTGTTCAGGGTACACACATGGAGTGATGCATCATGCACGCCACATGATTTACGAATTACCCATTGATGTTTGCTTGAGTGGTTGAGTTGCGAATTAGGCCTGTACACAGCATGGCATATACTGCGCAGCATAGCAAGTTACCTTGGAGGGGCGCTGTTTCTCTCTGTCTGACTGTCTGTCTGTCTGTGTGTGCGTGCATGTGACATGTGTGTGTGTATGTGTCTGCAAGCGGGGCATGTCATTCACCTGGCTGCAGCCATGCACTCAAGCAGCCCAACAGTGCAGGAAAATGCACTGCAGTGCATCAAGCTGTTATCTCCCACACTTAATGGATGCCAGGAGAGGCTTCTCATCAGTGCTATAGAAAGTCTGGCCGCCGGTGTACAAGACAGCAGCTCAGTCATGGGTGAGTTGCTTGAGTCATGCTCAAATGGTGATGGTGAATCGCTGGAGTCATGCTCAGATGATGACGATGAAAGTCTCATGGAATGTGACTCGGCTTGAGATGCTCAGTATGGGGTCATACGCAAGTAAAGTAAGAGTCTGCCAACAAGTGTGAAGTGCTGTAGAAGCACAAGAAGTAAGCCCTCATCAGTCACCAGCTTGTCTCAGTGTTGTCAGTATCAGTGGTTTGCATCATGGGTTGTGTCATGCGGATCTTGTCTGACGGAGGCAAGTTCAAAAAAGTCAGTTCAGTTTGGAATGTCCACGCATTCCATGAACGCTGATGGTCTGAAAGAGCAGGATGTCAGCAGTGTTGCGGCTAATTTTCACGTCAGTACGCGGATCGTGCAACTTGAGCCAAAAACCTCTTTCCAAAGATGATGTACGCACGTGTCAAAGGGTTACCCACAGTGCCTCTCAAGTCACCAGGCGTTTACCAGACCTTTGCAAAATTTGCTGTGGCTTGCGCTGCTGCCTTTGGCGTTTTCATTTTGATTTTCTTGTTTGTGTAAAGCTTATCAGTGGGGCTGCGTATCTTCAAAGTGGTAGTGATGGTGCTGTATGGGGATTCAGCTGATGTATGTATGATGTTAGCCCTCGGGGATCAGTCAGAGGGCTTGTTAGGAAGGCCTCTCCTGCTGTGCATGCAGGAATGGTGCACAGTCACTCTTATCTTACCTGTTTCTGTCTGAGTTCATGTGACAGTTCTGAGATAGCCAGCTTAAGAGCAAATAGTGCATTCTTGTTTGCTTGCTGTTCTGTCTTTCTGTATTTTCTGGGTGTCATGGGAGTCATGTCATTTTGAACGATTCGGATCTGCTCCTGCTTTGTTTCTACCTTCTTTACTCCAATCAGTTCAGTTGAGTACAATGTCTAAACGATACATGACTATGTTTGGGTTCAGGGGTTTTGAGTGCACAAGCATGCTGTTGCTGGTGTGTCTAGATGTACGGCAATTTCACATCTGACCTGGTTTCAGGGTTCTATTCAGGTTTTGGGAGCATTTGAATAGGAACTCAGTAAAGTGAGCCACCTGGAAATTATCTGGGCAAGACGGTCGGGAAAGTGCTTTGTTTGGATGGCATGTCTCTGGTTTCACATCTGTTTGAATTTCGACCATGTGTATATTGTCAAGCAGAGAGATGTGATGTGATGTGGTTGCTTTAGCATACTTTAGGCAGCATTATATTGTTGACACCTTTGTTCCGTAAGTGATCGAAGATGGCATGAAGCAATGCAATATACTTGTATGTCAACTGTGCGCATGACTGTCTAATGTAGTATACAAATTTTCCAGTAGGGAAGAAGTGTGCAATACCAGAATCTGTATTTGTGCCTGCTTACTTGTGTCAACACATCGGCGTTCTGTGTCTGTCAGACTTCTGTACTGCTTCAGCTACAGCTATTTCCGTAACAACCTGCAGCTTGTGTGCTAAGTTTATGTTCCGTGACTTGCAAGCTACCTTATAACCTCTTCAGGCAATGCCAGGCAAGTCACCAAGCTTTGCAGATTAGTGGGAAAGGATACACTAATCTGAGAGAAACTCAGATATATTTGTGTCTGAGAACTAGTCTATCAAGGAATTTTCTTCAGCCCAAAACGTAAAGAGTTGATTGGGATTCCCTTAATGTCACATAAATTGCACACTTGGGCACAAAAAGAATTGAACACACAAACATTACTGTATGTTCTTGTTTAGCTGAAGCCAAGCGCATATGCACCTTCAACATCACTTTTGCCAGCAATCAGGCTCTGGAGGGTTTGGAGCTGGGCTGTGCGCATTGTATCACAGTTTGCTTGAAACAAGGCAAAGTTGAGCACCATGGCTGAGAATGCAAGAAGGCTGCAGTTCTAGGTCTTGATGAATATCCTGAGTTCCCCACGGCTGCCTCGGATGATGCGCATGTCTGAGTCCAGGTATAGTACATCAAAGCTGGATGTTCGTTGCTGCCGGGATGGTTTAAGAAACTCTGGTAGCTGTGGGAGCATGATCTCTGGTAGATTCCCCTGCAAGACAAACAAGGATCGCATGGACTTCAGGTGTGTGGCTGTACTGATGTCTACTACAATGACTCACACATCACAGTGTCCAGAAGATTGCAGAAGCAAGGGCTTCCTGCCATGGCAGAACTGATGGCCTAGCATATAAACATGCAAGGCAGCATCCCTTGATGCAACAAGGGCATGAGTGCTCACCAGCAGACCCCCAATGCCACCTGTCACCTTCACTTCAGTGTCCTCAAATGTGATTTGAACAATGTTGCCGCCAACTGCTTCAAAGTGGTGCTTCAGAGATGCTGTCAGCACAACTGGCTCCAGCCCTGGCAAGCCTGCATTACAGGACCGACGGGTCAAGGTACACACAGGAGACAACATGGTGTGCTGCAGTCCAGGATGTCGACACGATCAAACGTCCATGGCAGCACTTTATAACTTTGACACATGCAGTGGAGCACACTTGCATGCACCAGTTACCCAGCCAGTGGCAATAATGACGTGCGTGCAGCCAAAGGACAAAGTAGTCATCAGATTCCACCAGCTTGCTCTTCAGCAGCAACAACAATGCACAAGCAAGTGCAGACAGCAAAATTGACAGAGTATACTCAAGAGTGAGCAGGTGTGGTACCTGTATACAGCTCCAAAACATTGTCCAGCTTTGATGTGTATGGTGAGATGACCTGGTACACCTGCAACAGCCACTCCAGGGTTGGCACTACAGAGGGGCAGCTTCATGTCACAGACACAAGCTTGTCCTTTGCCTTGGCTATGCAACATGTAATTGTGCTCTCTTTTGAATGCGACATGCATAGATGCTCCTTGAGACCACGAATCCAAGCAAGGAAGATGAGCAGCAGTGCCATGCTGTCTATGCAGTGCAAACTGCAGCCAGCTGGTCTACATCCAGCCAGAGATGGCACAGCAGGTGAAGCAATGACCAGTAGTAACTCAAGTGGATTTGTCCTGCAGCAGGTGACATGCTATGCTTGATTCCCCTTGTTGCTGCTGCAAAAGTCACGCTGAGCCTGCCAAAGTATGCTGTGGGGCACTCAGTAGTCTGCAAGCATCCTGTGCAGGACTGTGTTTACGCATACCCAAGCAGTCTGCAAGCATCTTGTGCAGGACTGTGTTGACGCATACCTGACCAAGGCTTGCTGGAAGTAGGCCGGCTGGTGGGCCTGGCTGACGACCCCCAACGCCGCCTGAAGCAAAGCCACTGCTGTACACAAGGCGCCAGGTTCCGCTCAGCTGTGCCAGCCCTGATGGCTTCTCTTCCTGTCCTGATGCTGCAGATCAAATGAGACACACACAGGTCAAAAGATGACAGGGAGGACTGGCTAGACTGCTGCCAGGTCACCCAAGTGTGAACGTGTGTCTTTTGTTGCGTTCCCTGATGGTGAGGCGCATGCTGTGGCCTCACCCTGTGAGTGTGTGCCCACTGCATAGTTGACGCAATGATACAACCTGACATGTATCAACAGCACAGTAGAGACTGTCATTGCCATTGGCACTGCAGTGCTGGTACTGGCGGGAGCAGCATGAGCTGCCACCTCATTATGGGCTTTGTCAGGACAAAACAACGATTGCGTGTGATTCAGAATCGCCATGATCTGCTGTTTCAACAAGCTAGGGTCTGCACCTGATGTCCATGATAGCATGACTGGCTCGCTCTGCTCTGTCAGCGCCAGTGCTGCACTCTCGACTTGCATTGCAGCATATGCATTGGCAGCAAAGCCCCTGTCGAGACCAGCAACACACTCCAGCAGGCGAAGCTTGAAGTAGTTGGCCTGGGTCTCAGCATTGGGCTTCCTGCCAGACTTGCCCTCATATGGGTTTGGCTCCATTGATGATAGAGACTGATCCTTGTATGGAGAGCCTGTCTGTGCTCCCTCTGCAGATAGATACACCAAGACATAGAAACCGAGAATCAAGAAGATATTGCATCTTTTGGCGTCAGGTCATGACAATCCAAGTATTACATTGGGCTGCCCAGGTACCAGACATACAGATGCAGAGACACGGCGTAATATCCATATCAGGAGGCTGCACAGCAGCAATGCCAAAATTGACTGAGAATGAGCAGTATGTCAGTCACAGAAGCCCCATGTGAGTGAATGCATACAATCACACACACACACACACGCACGCACGCACGCACACACACACACACACACCTGAAAAGGAAGCTTTGCGTGTCAACAGTGACACTGTAGAAGATGTGCACAGTCTCAGAGTTGGTCATGCGCAAGAATCCCAAGCCCATTTTGGTCAGAAAGGTCATGTGGCAGATCATGCGCAAGAGCCAGGGAAACAAGGGTGTCGAAGTGGATAACAGCAGCTGCCTTCAAAGTGCCCTTATTGAGCAGTGCCTACTTTGGAGGGAATCCACAAAATTGGAAGCAGTATCAACCGCTCCTTGAGCTGCGCTCTGCACTTGGTCAGCAGTGGTGGCAAGCTGCTGTGCTGCTGCATCTGCTGCGTTCTCAAACGTTTCCTCGAGGTCATCGACAACCTCTTGAGCATCCTGCGCAAGCTCATCTGCGCCCTCTTGGACTTGATCAGCAGCCTGTGAGATGCCTGCACAACAGAGGCGGTGCTTCTGATTTTCCAAAAGTTTTCCAGAAACGTTTCTGATTACATCAAGACCCCTTGGGAGATCACGAAGGAGACATGAAGCATGTTAATCAGATGTCGCATGTGGCAAATGAGCATGCAATTGTGGCAAGGTCAAACAGACAACAGGGAGCAGTGTTGCCACATGCACTTGTGGCAAGGTCGACAGACAACAGCAAGCAGCAAGTGCCACTAACTTTTTGCAGTATCAATCGAAGAAAAAGGAAGGTTGTTACAAAGTACTGTGCATTGAGTGTTTGCACACAGGCAGCATACTCTGCTTGCCAAGCAATGTCTTGCTTGCGTTTGTGATTTGATTGTATACAGGATATGCAGCAAGGTGCTGCAACTCACCATCAGCAACCTGGCCAGTGACCTCTTGTGCAGCATCTGCAGCCTGATCTACACCTTCTTGAACAGCCTCTGCAGTGTCGTCCACAGCTGCTGCACCATTTTTTCTGGCTTGGAGTCTCCTGGATTGCTCCTGAGCCTCAGCAGAGTACCTTTGAACAGCGGCTGCCTCAACCTTGTCGATCTTTATTGTACGTTCTGCACATACACAAACTCATGACTTGCCAAAAACATTCCCTTTCACCATCACGCAGCAGTCTATGCACTTGCATGCTTGATGCATCTGGCTGCGCCTGCCTGTCTGCAGATGTCACTGGATGCAAGGTCATGAAGCTTGCAGAAGTCTTGAGGAAGTGGTGAATTTGGTGAGCGAAGCTGTGAGGCTGGAGGAGAACAGGCTCACTTTCAGTGGAGGTTGTGCCAGAAGGATTGTAGATCTTGACCTCGACCACCTTTTCTCCCAGGGCAGGATTGCTAGTAGCTGGGAGATCTGCGTTCTTACTGGAAGTTGAGCTGACTGGCTTGCTTGGGTCAGCGCCAGAGCTTTTGGGACCTGATGGTCCAGGTACTGGTCGTCCAGTACCTCCAGCCTTGCTGCATGTCTGTAACCGTATATGAGGTCTGCAATGATGGCCACATTCAGAACTTGCTGGAAATCAGTACAGACAAACTGTGTCCACAAACACAAAGTGCTCAGCAGAGCCTGCCAGTGCCTGGTGACAGTCAAAACCAATTGCCAAAAGCCGGCGGTATTGCTGACAATCCTGACCTTCTTCTTTGAAGCAAAATTGAAGGTGTGGCCTTGAAAGCGCGGCACCGAAGGGGTCGGGAACACTGGTGAAGCGCACGAGGCAAAGCTGCTTCTAGGGAGCAATTTATGTTGGCTTGCATATTGTTGAATCTGCGTTGCAGATCAGCTGCAGCACAGGATGCTATCATGTTGTGCATACTATGGCGCCTGACAGCTGTTGACAAACACATCAATAACTCAAGGAGCAATGACGTACCTGAAAGCTCCGAGGGCTGTCGATGTTGCAGCAGACACAGCAATGCGACGAACGAGAAGGGTGCTGTAGTCGTGTATAGTCAGACTAGATTCGGCGGAGCTGATTTCAAGCTATACTGAGCTGAAGCATTTATCTCGTGGTCAGATAAAATTCGTCAAAAAATACGAATATTGCTATATGCTGTTTCTCAAATTGACATATTCGCCAGCATGCGTTGATCCGCCAGCATGCGTTGATCTAAAGACTTGGCGTACTGCCTGGGGCGTAAACAGAAAGATTGCTGACTGTGTGCCGCGCCAGACACTGAGAGGCGGCATCTTGTACTGTGCACTGAGTCTGAATCACTGCCGGACTTGCTTGTCAGACTCGTGTTGCATGTGGCGCAGGCAATTACATGTACATAAGCAAAAGTGCATCCTGTTTATAGACATTGCGATAAAACGCTCAGTTTTTCAGTATTGTTGCACAGAGTGGTCCTGAGCTTTGGACTCAATCAGTGACTGAAGAAATCAGAACTGAGTCCATGTACTGAGTAAAAGATAGAGCTAATAAGCATGCGCGAGCACTACCAGAGGTACTTAACGCTTAAACTGCAACAAAAAGAACAGCAAACATGCTGCTTGAGCAGAGAGCCACGGAAGAGACTCCTGACACAAACTAGGCAATCGGATCTGAGACGGCAAAATTGTTGCTTCACCAGAAAGCTTGCGGAAAGCTGGAAGCACTGCAACCCTTCAGAGTCTATCAAGGCAGATATAGACAAGCTTTGATGCCTTGTGTTAGGCCATATGGGTGTTAGTCAGGTCACACGCGCCGCATTCCCTTCCCAGATGGCTTGAGGCGCCCAACTTGCCGGTTGTGAGGCATTTCAGACAACCTAGCTAATAGGGATGCCACATCTGCTGTGTCATTCATGTAGAAAGGGGCTTTGCTGGGTTTCTGACCAACTGTGCATGCAAACACCTGCACGTGCACAGCAATCCAGCAATTTCAAGGGCAGCAGCAGCAAGTGGTCTGATGTCGCTAAGGGCTCAAGAGGCAAAAAAGCTGTTGTAGGCAAGACGATGCAAGAGGTGGCAGTGCAAAACCAGGATGCATGGCTGCGAGTTTATGCATGCCATGCAAGCGTTTACAAGCTGTGTTGCTACCCAGCTTGGATGAAGTTGCCTTGGCATTGAAAGCAGGCAAGGTCCAAAAGGCATTGACACACACTGTCTTCAACAGCCGCATTGCTGCGATTGACTCCTTCAAACATGCGCGCATGTTCACACAGTGGCATGCAGCTTAAGCAGCAGAGACTGTGATGGACTGCCAAAACACATGGCAAGGCCAAGGTGATGCTCTTGAATCCTGGACTGACAATCACCTCTGTAGTGAGATGTGGGGAGAAAGTGACATGCTCCATGGCAGTGAACATGTCCTCATCTGATCGGTCATCTCCTATGCACAGCACAAAGTCTGGCGCATTGCCTTCATCCGCCAGCTTCTTGAGGATACGGTCCACGGCAGCACCCTTGGAAGCACCCTGCAGAGAAGAAGAGAAAAGACTACACCTTTTGGCATGAGTTGAATAAAAAGCCCAGAATTGTACCAGGCTGCATAGGGGAAGGCACCCTGCACCACATGTCATGCAGATCTCTGGTCTGCTGCTGTACTGCTTTGCAGCATGCGTAGGCAGCACTGCGTTGTGAGCAGCTTCAACACAGGCTCTGGAGGGTGCTTGACGGCAGCAGAACCTCTTGAGATTCAGCAGCTTCAACGACAGATCACACAGGAACAGTGCATCAGGGATGTTCTGTTCTGAACGATGTGTGGACAGACAAGAAGCAGCGCTACAGGACATGTACAACAACAAACAAGCAGAATCTCAAGACATTGAATAACAAGACATGCATGACACGCAAAAACAAAGCTGTTGCAGGCAGACCTGAGGCTTGACCTCCACGATGGCCTGTCCAACAGTGACAACCACAGCCTCATTGGACAGCATGCCTTCCAGATGGTCCAGCAGCTCCTGCAATCATGCCTCAAAAAGCTGCTAAGATTGCTTTTGCCTCAAAAAGCTGCTAAGTTTGTTTTTGCCTCAAGCAGCTGCTAACATTGTTTTTGCTTCAAAAAGCTGCTGACATTGTTTTTGTAGCCACAAGGCTCACATGGCAGCGTGCAATACAGCATGTCTTCTGTATTTTGGTAGAATTTTTGGACTTCTGAGCTCTGTACAAACCTGTTTCTGCACAAACCTGTTTCTTGTCTTTTTCCCCTGCGAGACTTTTTGCCCCTTTGATGAAGGTGCTGCATGCTCATGCAACAATGAAAGGTAGCGTGAATATTCAGAGCGCTATGCATGCCAAGCAGCAAACACGCATGCACCAAGACTCGAGTAAATCAAGGGCTTTGATGAAGACAAGCGTAGAGGCTGTTCCACACATGCCTGCTGTTGACTGTAGCTTTACTTGCGCTGATGAAAAGGCACGTGCCTGCTGTTGACTGTAGCGCTGCTTGCACTGATGGCAAGGCAAGAAACAGATGTAGTCAGCAGGCAAGGTGTGACGCACCTTGGCCTGCCATCTCCCAAAGTCTGGGTCAGCATCCTTGTAGTGCCACACCAGTGCACTTTCCTTCACATCAAGGTAGCTACCATCCGTGGATTCAGTATACACCTGCATCACCCAACTGTGCGTCAGGCACAGGTCTGCTGTGCAGACACAACTGCAGCAGTGGCTAAGTCACTGCACACCTGTTACACTTGGAGACCAGTGTATGACCTGCAGACTGGTAGCAGGTCAGGTTCTGGTCCATGAGTACATGCTGGTGCTGAATGCCAAGCCGTGACTGACGATAAAGGAAAAACCAGCAAAGAGTGGCAAGCTACTGCTGCAGTGGACCCGCAACATGTGTCAGGACATGATTTGAAAATTGGGGCAGCACATGCAAGGCTGTCAACTGCTTCAGCCGTGAAGGGAAAATCTACACTCTTGAAGAGCCCGTGCTCTTACTGTCAGAATACAATGAGCACCTGCTGAGCATGCCGCTGAGAGTGCCTGAATAGTGCGCATCACGCATTTGGGCCCCAGTTTTCATAGCACAAAGCTTGCACCTTGGGTGAAAAGCATGTTTGATGAAGTTTGCAAGACTGATGGGGAACTATGGCGCACCTCAAGGATGGGTATGACCATGTCTTTCCAGCCCAGGTCTGCATGGCCCCCACTCTGGTTCTCCCACTCCTGGCTGGCTTGATACCGCAGGAAGTAGCCATGCTCTGCTGCTAGCCCCAGCCGCTCCTGCATGCACACACATACAGACCATGAACCACTTGAATGCTCACATTTAGAGTCAAACCTACTGAGTGTCGAACTAGATCTGTAGATGAGTGGCTGCTCAACACCTTTCCATGTCTCAATGCAGCTTTGACTGGGGTGTTGTGACCTGGGCATAGTGACACTAAAGCAGATGGCAAGAAAGTGCCACATGTGCAGACTACTTCCAGGAGCTGTTGCTTGCAAAGAGTTCATGGACGCGGCAAGACATGCAACCTGGAAAGCAACAAGAGTAGGTTCAAGCACAGGCCTAGAGTGAATGCACTGTGCAGGTGCACACCAGCAGGTGCACTCCTGTCGTGAGGGAGATAGGAGGTACAGTTGGCAGTGTGCATGAGTCACAAGTGAGGGGTGGAAGGAGCCCAGCAAGCTGGAAACAGCTGCCACTGTGCTCAAGGACAAGTGCATACCAGTGGGTTGGGAGCTGACTGCTGTGGCGTGCTAGGGTGAGGGGGTGAGGGGAGTTGGGCGTGAAGGGTCTCCCCTGCACCGGAGGGCCCTGTGGATTCTGCCTGGTAGGCAGGCGGTTGGTGTTGAGCCTGCGAGGCCTCTGAGTCTTGCGTTGGTGCGTCGGTCACCTTTGCCTGCATGCCAGAGAACATCAGAGGCTTGCTGCAACATGTCCAAGCGCCAATGGCAGTGGTTTTGTCCAGACGGATGAAGATGCTGCTTGGCATCTGCTGTTTGCAATGCAGGTGCATGAGGACTGGCAGTATGACGCCTGGCGCAAAACCTGGGCAGCTATGGTTGTCGTCCATGTGATGCTGTCCAGATGATGGACACTGTCATCTTTTCCTTAGGAATCTTACTTTCCAAATTCTGCAACCCTGCTGTCACCGTCAAAGAAAGATGCACCATTTGGCCTTGAGCATTCACGCTGAGCAACACAGCAGCATAGTTTGATCCTGCCTTGTCAGCGGATTGCTTCCCATGCAAGACAGGTGACTCATACTATACACTTGCGACACGGAATAGCATGAATGCAGCGTGAAGAGAGAGTGGTGGAGACTCACAGAAGGGTCAAACCAGTGAGAGAGCTCAGTGCGTGCTCTGCCACTGATGATGAAGACAAAGTTGTTGGGGTCAGCACATAAGCCCTGCACCATCTTGAGCACTTCAGCATTGGGCTTGTTGTCAATGGCTGTCTGGTCCACCAGGGTGCCGTCATAGTCCAGCAGAAGCAGTCGCTTGCTTGCCCTGCATGAAAAGGAGGATCATGTTGGAATGGGATGGCATGACCAAGTGCAGCCATTGACATGGTGGTGTCAGACACAGACAGGCCTGCCAGCATATACAGCAATGATGGACGCAAACAGAGCCTCTGCCCAGCTTGACCAAGAGACAGGTCCACAGACAACGGGCTGAAAGGCATGTTTGAAGAACAGGGCATGAGCACAGGATGAGCAATGCACCAATGTTGATATCCAGAGCAAGTGTCCAGCCACATTGGGTTTGACCACAGTGCAAAATGGTTGCATGATCCCATGATTTGTTGCTTTTTGGGAAATGATGGCAACAAACCTGGAGTAAGTGTTCATGACAGAGATGGGGTCCAGTCGGCGGAAGTTCTCCCCTAGGGAGACAATGCGGAAGGTGTCCAGTCCCAGACCCAGACCATAGCACTTCATGGTTGTATGCCGCCTGGTCAGCCGCTGCATGTCTGATACAAAGGACTGCAAAAGAGCACATCTGTATCATCAGCTGACATAGCTACAATGCAGCATGCACTACTGGACAGCTGGGTTGCAGTGCTTGTACACTGTTTGGACGACAGCCTTTGCTCTTCTTGTGCAGCATGACCTGGACTGAGTTCCAGGCCTCACACAGCACACCAAAGGGGATGACATAACAATGTGCAGTCAGGAGAAGCAGCTAGCCGATCTGTATTGATATGAAGCATTTCACTTGGGTAGATGCTAGGGGTCTATGCAGGGCTCACCTTGACCCAGAAAGCTGCTGTGTGGGTGGAGACATATCTCCAGTGCTTGGCATGGCGCAGGTGCCTGTCATCTTGATGGCTGAGTAGATGCCATCAGCAACACTGTCTACATTCCAGGGGTTCACTCTGATGGCGCCACTGAGGCTTGGAGAGCAGCCCACAAACTCTGAAACCACTAGCATTGACGCCTTCTGCTCTGCTGGGATGTCCTGTACAAAATGGTATCCATCTCAGCATGAATACAGAGTTATGGGCTTCAAAGGGCTCATGAGGGGGTAACATTGCAGGGGTCTCAGCTGACTGCATGTGAGGAGAAGCACAATGCACGCCCACTCGGAGAGATAAGCTATGACTCCTGAGAGTACGGTGTACTTGAGTAGCATTATACCTGTAACGATAATAACAATAACAATGACAATGACAATGACAATGACAATGACAATGACAATGACAATGACAATGACAATGACAATGACAATGAAAATGACAATGACAATGACAATGACAATGACAATAACAGCAACAATAACAACAATATCAATATTTAACAAGCGATCCAGCTAATCAGACCTGTGCTAGTCCTCACAGCTGTCATGTGCGCCACACAGGCAAAGCAACACATTGTGCAGCCGATTCATGAAATACAGGGTGAGATTCTGTATATGACGCATACAAACAAGACGACGTCAACCAGGAGAGTGAACTCACCGGGGCTCCTTGCCGGCAAACAATGTACTCATAGGGCACCAGGTTCATGCCATCCCTCGTGGCTGTGACAACTGCCACATCAGCAATGGAGTACAGGGCAATCTTCTCACAGAGAGACACAGGCCGCTCCACCCACACCACAGGCAGATAGCTGCCGCGACCGTACTTCTTGTTGATCCGGTCTGCCACACTCAGCACGAAGTCATGCAGCTCGATGATGTCCTTGCTGTTTGACCTGCAGCACGACAATGCGACACATTGATACTGCTCATGTTGCCAGCTGCGGCAGATGTCACTTGCTGGCATGTTCCACAGGTTGTGTGCAAGCAGGGCATGTTTGCTAGCAATGTGGCAGTGTGGCAGCAAATATGCAGTTGGGCACAAGCTTGCTGAAACATGTATGTGTCAATCCTGATGCGCCAAGTCAGTGTTGTGAATGCATGCCGCCCAAACGCCGAAATGCATGTGTGCAACAGTCAAGACCTGGTCTGATGCATCGTATGGGTTAGTACTGCTGGCAGCAGGTAGATGTTTTCATTTCTGGCTAGAGTGCAGGCAAAGCAGGGTCAGCTGTGATTGGCAGCGCAGTGACTGACCTGGGCGCATTTGTGACCTGAATGAGGACTAGTTTGCCTCTCCACTCTGGGTGGTGGTCCAGCACACGCTCCACAGCCATGAGCTTCAGCTCTATACCTTTGAACAGGTCCATGTCATCCACACCAATGAGTACCATCTGCCCTTGAAACTGCACAAGTCAACAGACGCTGTGAGATGTGTGCCCTGTTTCAGAAAAGCCCAAGCCTGCCTTGAGAGGGAAGGACATTAGCCAGTGCTGCATGCCTTCTGCAATGCAGATGGGCCGTCCACGTTGTGTATGCTGAGCAAGTAAATATGTCACACAGCTGTTGTCTCTTGTCGCCTGATGAGTACCAACAATCAGTTGCTGCTTGTGTTCTGCTGCCTAACAAGTAATGCGCAAAAGGCTTGCTGCCCAACAGTGGTTGCAGAACACATGCTGCCTGTTGACATCCTGCTGCCATGTACCTGATTCGACAGCTCTTCTCGTCTCCAGAGTGTGTCATCCCCAAAATTGTCAAGGAACCTGTCCGGGTTGACCCCCGTAGGCATGATCTTCACCCCAATATCTCTGCCGTAGTATTCAATCATGATGGACCCCCGTGATGTGACATGCTCCAGGCCCAGCATGCGGGAACAGCAGGACAGAAAGTGTCTGGCATAGTCAAATGTATGGAATCCTGCATCCAAATGCGCACGTCAGCATCAGCCCAACAGGGCAGTGCAGCAATGTGTGAAATGTGATAGCAAGACAGCAGCAAGGCTGAGTAATGCTACTAAGTAATGTTACTAAGTAATGTTACTTGTGATGACTCAGCCCTTAGCAAGCTGGGCAGGCCACATCACAACAACATGGCTGCTTGCTTGTGTGGGTGTGCTGTCATATGGGGGCGCGCTGTTGCATGGTGTCAGCAATTACTGTCATTGCAATTCAAATGCAGGTGCTCATACGCTCGAAAGGTGCGTGTGCATTCCTGTGAGCCACCTGCTGACGCCTGGCACATGTGATTGCTGCTGGCACTGGCACAGTCACATATGCTCAGCTTGCAGCGTGTGGGAGCATTGCAGTTGAGGAACAAAATGATTGCAGGTCTGAAGCTCATGCAGCGTATGTGATAGAAGTAATGCTCTCTAGCATCCCAAAACAACCCATCATCATCATCATCATCGCAGCAGCAGATCACCTATAAGGTCCACATTCAGCAAGGACCGCAGCAACTCTTCCCTTTTGGGGAAGGTTCGCCAGATCTCTGAAGATGGGAAAGGGGAATGCAAGAACAAGCCACAACGCAGCCGGTGGAAACGCTTGCGCAGTAAGGATGGCAGGACCAGCAGGTGGTAGTCATGGATCCACACAAAATCGTCATCCATGCTGATCACCTCCACAAGCTTATCTGAGAACATCTGCAAGCCGCAGCAGTCACAATCAACAACCAGGCTTGCATGGTACTGTCAGCGCCAACCTGTCATTCAGCAGCAGACGCTGCGATTGATTTTCAGCGGGTTTTGACGTCAGCAGTTCCTACTTTACTGTAAGTATAGCCTCCGACATGCATTTCAGAGCATTGTGCAGCCTAACACAACCTTGCCTAACTGCATACTGTATCTGATGCAATACATTTGCTCCAGGGATTTCATTGGACTCTGCAAACTAGTGCGTCCTTGGGGACGTGTATCTGAGCTCCAATCAATCAAGGAAATAGCCTTTTGTGGTACTTTACTCAAGCCAATGCACAAATTCTGTTGTCAGTGATGTCTAAGTGGTGCCAGGATGGCAGCTTGTCTAGAGAGAAACAACAGCTGGAGGCCCTACAAACGTGTAATTGATAGTCGCAAGCCGATGTGTGCTTGATGTTGCCAGTGAGCCAACAGGCTGCTGTACTGCATACCTTGTTGGCCTTGACATATGCTTGCCAAAGGTCTGGATCGAACCGGCTTGCGCTGTTTGGTGACAGTGGCAGCCAATAATGCAACATTGGCCAGAGCTGCTGTTTGCAGAACCCTGCATACCAGAGGAAGAGCTGTTTTCATGCTTCTGGAAATGTGAGCATGGCTACGAAACCAGCAAATCATCTGTGCAAGGGCCAAAACATGACACACCTTTGTAGTAGCGGTCCTTGAGGTCTGATCCCAAAAACACTGGAAAACAGTTGAAAGTAGTGAAGAGCTCAAGAGCCACCATCTGCATGCCAGATACTGTGAGAACACTAATGAAGCAGGAAGACTGGTGTTGCAACTGCTGTAAGCTGAACTGAGGCAAGCACCTCTTGCTCGTGAGAGTCAATCTCCACCGACAAGCAGCCAACATACAACACTTCATGTTCTTCTTCGTCAATGCCACCCTGTGCCACCACATGCCAGCTGTTTGCTATACCTTATCAACGCATCTCACAACACCGGGCAAGATGTACTGACCTTTGCCTGAGCAATAAGTGCATCATCATCCCATGCAAACTCCCAGCAGCTGTCATCTGCTGACCTGCTGCACCTGACTGGAAGGTGATTTGAGACAAATATGAATCTGCATACACAGCACAACAAGGTGCTTGGTGCAAAACTTCTGATGACTCAGCACATACGTTTTGTGCATGCTGATTACCTGCTTTTCCCATTCCGTCCATCTTGACTGTCAATAGAATTTCGCGAAGGTTTCCTTTTGCTGTCTCCAAAAGACAAGGGTCCTCCTGAAATAAAAATGCACCCAATGAGGAGCTTGAATGATGCGGTCAACAACTCAACATGCAGGTCACAGAGTGCATAGGAGGCTTCATATTCAGCGCCGTCTAGCTTGCTGCACAACAAACCCCTGGCCTGATGCGACTTTACCCTCAGTCAAAGCATCACCGCCAAAGCCTTCAGCCAGAGCTTGCAGGTTACGGTACGACCCGCTTGCCGACTGCATTTGTATTTATTTCGCTAGGTCGTACGAAGTTGGGGAGGGCGAGTAGATGCAGAGACTAGCATGGCAGGTCAGCGTGAAAGAATGGACGTCGATTTGCAGCTCGTTGTGCAACACTTGCCTGGATCAGGACAACACTCGCAACAGCTTTTTTGCATGCCGCTGCCGGGCCAATGCGATGTAGATGTCATTGCACCAACCAGAGCAGGGAAGAGGAAGAGTTCCACATATGCATGCATGGTTGATCAGACGTGCATGGTTGCATGCAACCTCTCTTTGTGCTGTTTGCTAGGACTACGTAGCTGGGTACAGGATATTCGGGGAGGAGGGAAGCAGGGAAGAGCACAGCAGGCTTGCAAGCTTGCTGCAGGCTTGCGAATCTAGCAAGGGTCCTAGGTGATCACTAAGCGTTACGCTGACTACACTGCTCGTTTCTGCCGATGCATCATCGCTGGACTGCTTCGAAAATTAAGTAAGATTGTCAGTTGTCAAAACGAAGTACAGCGGCGGCAGCGTGTAAGGTATGCTATGCTCTTGCACCGTACAACGGAGCGGGGCACCACCTGCGTCTGTGGCGTTGGGCGGGGACACGGCCGTGCCACAAATTTGGAGTGAGAGAAGAATCAATCAGTCCGTTCATTGGTGCAATCATCAGATCTGACCCTTCAAGCTGCCCACTGCAGTCGGCTTATGTGCAGTGGCTTCGTGCAGTGGCTTCTCAGCATAAACAGTGATGTCGATGTCCATGACAAAGACAGTGCTTTGGCAGGATGTATGCAACCTGTCACATAAATTTGAAACACAAACAAGTGCAAGAGATTGGTTTAATGGATTGCACCGCATCCCTACCCCTGGCTTTGATGCCCTTACCAGTCACATGTTGGTGACATCTGCCAGTCAAGTATGAGCACCAACCTGTCTTGCCATGAACTGCTGATGAATAATGCTGTGATAGTTCTTGTGTTGCTTGCTGGCTGCATGTTCAAATCGGAGTGACCTGTATGCTTTCCAATGCGTCTATACCTCTGAATGTTGCCATGGTGGGGTGACCCATGGGCTTGGCCAAGCCCAAAATTGCCTGCATCACAGCGTGGGAGATCCTCACATACATTGTGATAAGTTCTCACCATGCTCAGTGGTTCTGAAGAAGCATTGCACCATAGGCTCAGTGGTGCTTGCTATTGGTATTGCTGCCAGTTGACTGTATGGAGTTTACTCCATGACAACATATTGTAACGTTACAATATCTTGTCAGCCATTGAAAGGCAAACTGCAGCCCTGAACACCTGCAACATCATTGGTCCCTTTAATCACACATCTTAATCTTCCCTGTATGGGGTGTGATGTTGATTGCCAGTCGATGACTGTTGCTACCATTTCACTAGCTATCTCCCAAGCGCCCAAGGCGACCCGAATACATATTTTTGTGTTTTTAATAAAATATCACCGCTAGCATTCAATCGATTGATATCAACCTGGTCCACATGTGCACAATGCTGTTATCCAATGAGGTGTGATTGTGGAATCATGATCATTTGCACGGATCCGCCACTGTCTGAGACCCCATTATAATTAGGCCTGTCAATTTGCTGATGATTATGCCGCATTAGTGCTTGATCTGTGACCGTGGTAGCCAGCCGTGTTTGCTCCTTTGAAGGAAATTTGAACGCTCTGCGATCGCTGCCTTTTTGGGTATCGCTTTATCTTCGGTTCCAAGCACCCACGGTGCTGTTGTGTTTATATGATCATCATGAAGACGTACAGCATCATGCCAGCTGTCCTCACCGCGTTGCAATGCAAACACAAATGGGTTCCTTCAATGGTCCCCTTGAATTGTCGCCCCTGCCGAGGGTCCCGCTGTGATTAACTCTGTTGAGCTTACTTGGAGCGGAGCGAATCATGGATCATCACGCTCGCGCCTAGTTCCTCCAGGTAAGTCAATGGGTTGCAATTGAGCAATCAAAGAACCATGCAGAATTTATGTCGCGACCTTAACTTACGTTACTTTGGATCCGTGCATAACGAAGGAGATCACACGAGAGTCACGCCATGCGAAGAACGGTTGCTAGAGTTGAGCGAGAGTGAGCGCCGCGCTTGGCAAAGGCCGTTACAGCGGCAAAAATCTGTCCAAGATCCTGGTTAGACAGGGCCACGGAGGGCTGGTATAGTAATTCTTAGGTCATTCAGCAGGGGCGCTTCTCACGATTTGCTGCAGGTCGGCTTTCTAGCTCATACTACATCGCTAGAAGGCGTCCTCTGGCCGTGCACCCAGCAGTTACTTCAGCAGATCAGATGTACGCGGATGGAGTTTGCCGTTTGTTCCGCTATCCGCAACCCCCCCAGCTAGACTCGTTCTGCCCAGGAGGGATCGCCTGCAGAACGTGAGGTGAATATGCAACCCCGGTGCCTCTGGGTGTACCATGCCATCGCTGCTTGGTTGCAAACGCTCGGCAGGAGCTGGCACTAATCAGATTGCCGTGATCCAGCATTCGTTGATGTGGTCTGTGGGTGTTGAACGCACTTGTGTGTACTGTGAAATTGTTGAGTGCCAGACTGACCACCCGGTTGTATGGTCAAGGCTGCTTGCTGACTAGACGCCGTCGAACTGATGCGTGGTGCCTCATATACCATAATGCGGCTTTGTCCGTACCGGTACTGCTGCCTTGACATCTTCCATCCGGTTACATGTGCTCTTCAACGTCCACACTGCTGGCTCGTGTACAGTGCAGGCAAGGCTGGATGGTGTGTATGCCATAGCCAGCGGTCCTCTGGCAATTGGGGTCCTGAAGCGCGTGCGAAGAATTGACATGTACCAATATCAGACTGGTGCGTCGTCATCGGAGGGACAGCGATGGTTTGAGTCACAGCTGTACTTGTCGGCGCGCGACGAGCAGAAACGGGCCGGCTTTGACATAGACTCAGTCTCTCAACAAGTTGGTTGCTCTCCTCGGACATACTCCGCCTTACATGGACAGTTGCTCCGAGCGAGCTCACATCACAGCGCTGCTCCACTACGAGCACAGCTGTCACCCGGGGACTGGAGCTCCAACCACAGACTACCATTATGCCTAGCAGCCGGCAGGAATGAGATTTCGCGCGCCTCAGCAGTAGCATCTCAGTCTGCTTGCAGGCCCGACTTAGCAGCCTCTAGGAGCCAGCCTGCCAGGAACAGCCTGCAGTCCAGCATCCTAGAGCCCCACTGGCTCTCCCCCAGCAGCTCTCGCATCCTGCCTCATCAGCACCGTCTTCAGGAGCAGTATGTAAAGCAAGACTGTGAGCTGGTGACATCCTTGTTGCCAAGTCTTGCAGCTGGTAAAACCACTTGCTCTCACTTGTTTGGTAGAAGTTGCTCCTGACGATTGAGTACAGTGTTGTATGCAAACTCAGATGCTTGTTTTGCAGGTGCTCACTGCAATTACTATACTGATGATGCGTATCAAGCAGAGGTGATGCTGTTGGAGACCCAGTTGCAGGTGCGCCAGCATCACGTTGCGTGCTCTTTGTATCCCAAAACACCTCATGCAATCGTCCCATGCAAAATGCATCTTGTTCAGCAACACCAGATCACAAAGCAGGTCAACTACTATGTGTCAGCACCAACCTCTTGTTTTGCTTGATCTGCAGCAGCTTCAACCCTTGCCATATTGCTTACCTTCCCCCCCACCCTTAGCTGCTGGACGTCTGTCTGCCTTGCCACATTCAAGCTTCCAGGAGGCATCTACATCTTGTGCTCCCTCGTTCAAACGTCACCCTGCCGTACTGACCCAGGAACATTGCTCAGAAGCTGCAGCGCTGAGTGTTGCTTGGCCCATTTCACATCCCTCCCCACCACGTTTGTCAGGTGACCATCCATCAGTCAGTGAAACGACTCCTACATGGAGACTCTTACATGGAATCTCGGTTTAAGATGGCAGTAGAGTGTAGCCCTAATCAGTGGTTGTGATCTAGACCATGTGTGCATCCATGCAAAGTATATCTGGCTCCAGTCTTACAACCCTTTGGCTCACATGTTGCATTTCCCACAGCCTCAGGTATTAGCAATGAGCATGTACTAGATCCAAAAGTTCATGGCCTTGCTCTGAGTGCAGGTGACATGTTCCCAGTTTCCAATGATAGACAGACGTCTGGGCGCTTGTGTCCAGAGGACCTGCCTGAGCTTAGCTGCTCACCAGTGCCGACGCCATCGCCAATCAGCAGCAGTCCAGACACAGACAGCATGTGGAAGCATGCTTCTTTGAGGTGGGCAAATGAGGCTGCCAGCAATAATCTGCACGCGCGTGCACACTGTTGACATATCGCGTCACAAATGCACCGCACCTGCAGTCCATGATGCGGGCACCAAATTTGCATCTGCCTGCATGACAGCCATGGTCTACCAGAGCTTGTGAGTAGCTTTGCAGCACCCATTCAGGAGGTTTCATCATGATGCATATGCTGCGTAGTTTGCTGTCCTTATTTATGAGCGCTATTCACAAGCAATGCATTTGCGGTTACTGTAGTGAGGAGGACTCAGGTACAGAACAGACCCAGCCAAGCAAGGTGACTGGCCGAAGGAAGACCAAGATTGACCACATCACAGTGCAGTATCTGCGCGACCATCACTGCTTTGACATGCCATTAGCGGTAAGACAGCTGCGCATTGTCTGTACATGCAGCCATTGCCTCTGCATCACAGTTGTGCTCCCTGAAACATAGGAATCTGCAGTATGTGCGACACTATCTGTGTTTTAGTATGGGATGCTCAAGATTGTCTGTCCCGCTTTTGCATTGCTGGCTACCAAAAAGTCTGACTGGAAATGTAGGAGCAGTGAAAGCTGACACCAAAGAATGTATGCTAGATGCCATGCAATGATCAACAGCTGTGCATTATAGGAAGCTGCCAAGTCACTGGATGTGGGCCTGTCTGTAATGAAGAGGGTATGCAGAACACTGGGACTGGCCCGCTGGCCCTACAGAACTCGTGCCTCCTTGCAGAGTGTGATAGAGAAGACAGAGAAATATCTGGTATGCCTTGCCTACATTACTGTTCACAAATTGTGTACAAGTCAATGTCAGGCTGTGCACTAGTCTATTGAAGTGAATGTTGACAAATGGACAGTTGCTGTGATTTATGGGGTCTGTCTGTGTGTGTGTGTGTGTGTGTGTGTGTGTGTGTGTGTGTGTGTGTGTGTGTGTGTGTGTGTGTGTGTGTGTGTCTGTGTGTCTGTGTGCGCGACTGACATGACAGCGTTCTCTCAATGCAGGCTGATAGACGGCTAGATAATGAAGAAGGGGAAGCTTGCTCTGGTCAGAAGGCACATCTGCTGAAAGCCCTGCAATCACAGATGAACTCTGTCACGGTGAGGCATGTCCTACAAGCCATGTATCGTCATCTCTCAATTGTATTGAAGGAACACTTCTCAAGAATGTATAAGGCCTGCATGCAAAGTGGCCTGCAATGGCGAGCACTGGATAAGGGATGCCTGCACGCATGGCTTTCTCATAGTCAAATTCGATCTTCTCTGTGTGTCTGTCTGTGTGTGTGTGTGTGTGTGTTGCACTGCGGCTAAGAACATCTTTGTCAACGACTCCAGGGCATTAGCAGTGTACACAAGTGTCAGCTTTGTGTCCCATGAGTGTTTCAACAGACGTAGGTAAACCATGATGACAGAGTTGTGCTAGGTTACCAACTTCATATTGTTGGCAGCGCAAGACTTTCAATGCTTGATGCTTGGCAGGGTCAGGATGGGTCTGACCTCAGGTCTGACATCAAGAAGTATCGCCAATCCATTTTCAAGCTGAACTACAAGATCAAGAAGAGCAAGACCAACTGCAAGGCACGCCACAAGATTGCAGTTCCTCAGAATGCTGCAGACAGAGTGCTGGCTCATCAAGCTTTGGGCCCTTCTGGTGAGGCTGCATAAGTTTGCAAAGGTCAGAGAGACAAGCAGCCGCCTTGGCACTGGAATATTGTGGTGGGGTTCTGCCCCATGTCAATATGTTACCTGGCCTCGTGACAATGCCTGTTAACCACACAACCAGCGCTTTGCAAGCCCATGGTGTGCCCACATGCTGCCAAAGCAGCCTTCTATACATGGGCACAGAACCAGTGTTGTGTAGCTGCAGCAGTCCAGATTCCTTCCGCACTGTTCGTTCTGTGCTTTGCTTCAGCACAGCTGTACTGAGTATTGATTCACCATCTCGGACTTGTCATAACTTTCCTTGTTGCCAGAATGTGTGATCCGGTTCCCGCGTCTGTCTCCACCTGCAGATTTGTCTCTTGTACGTAGCTGCCCCACAGTTTGGGCGTCATCCTTTTATTGCGTTTTATGGTGTTGTTTGGCGTGCATGGTTTTCTACATGCCTCTGAGTCATTTACTGAACTCTGGGTCGATGGTGGCCATAAGAAATTCCACTGCAGTGCCTGTTACTGGCAACCCTGGGGGTGCAAGTTTCAACATTTTTATTGCCAAACATTGCAGCTGGCCTTGCCATTGGCACATCTTTCTGATAAGTGTTGCATCACTTCTGGTCCAGTTCACTTCCCAAATTGTGCCCATGCTGCTTTGTGCAGCCTTTGATAGTATCTAGTAGCACACCTTTCTGTTGTGGTACTTTCTTTTTGCTCCTCAAGATTGTCTGATGTGACAGCAAACTTTAAGGGAATAAGGCTGTTCCCCGTTTGTATTTAGTAATAATAAGCCTTCTGGCTTAGGATACTAGTTTACCCTGTCCTTTTAAAATGATAAATTGCAGATTGAAAATGCGTGGCTGCTTCTTTGGCAGCCTGTTTTGAATGCAGCCTGTCATGCGCGGTTGCTGTACTGGGCCTTCTTAACTTCTGTAAGCAGTTCTGCTTTTGCAAGTCATTTGTCGCAGTAACCAAGCAATTCAGACCGACATTCTGTGTTCTGAATGCGCAGTGTGCTGAACACAATGCTCCTGCACATTACAATTTTGCTTGAGGGCCCAGACCGGTACGGAACACCGGTACGGAAAATGAATTTGCAGAATTCCGGCTGACTGTAAGATAAATGCCCATCACAGCAGACGAAAGCTCTGAGTTCAGTAGTATAAGAGGGAAGGCACTCCCTCAGCACACGAAGAGTGCTCTGTGCGGCAGGGTAACCGTTGCTGCATGCAATTTCTGTCTGGCATGTCTCCACACTGCTGAATAAGTCTACCTTTGTAGGTTGGTGCATGCGGAGTCCTCATTGGGATTTGTGGCCTAATTTGTGATCTTGATAGGATCGATCGTTTTGCACTCTACCGTGCCACGTCACACGGTGGGAAGGACCTAGGTAGCACGATGAATTGCAAACAGATGCACGGTGGAGTGCACAATTAAACTGCTTGTACAGTAGAAGCATGTAGCATACCTTTTTGGCCAACAGCATTGCATGACAGCCAGTGTACAAGTAGACTGTGGCCACCATAAGGCCTTGCTTATACGTTAGAAGAGTGAGGGCACAGAACAGTCTAGTCTAGTAGTTTAGTGCGTACAGCTACAGTGTGATACATTTCAAGGACGCAGCTAAACCATGTGTAAATTCAAGTCAACACACAATGAGTCTTAAAAGTAACTCCTGTCATGGCACCCCTCATGGAAGGCATTGGCCTGCAGTGCCCCCTGCCCTATTCTTGGCATGACATCAATCCGCAACATTGGACATCATTCTAACCAATGGACAGAATGATCAGAAGGACAAGTGCTACAGCATCATTCTGCTGATGTGACTGTAAACATTGACACATCCACCACCTCCATGCTAGACGATGTTGTGCATCTGCTCATTGCCGGCCATCAAACTTCTCAGCTTTTCTGACCCCCAATAATCCTCAATGGACCGTCACAGCATGTAATGTCAGCCACCTTCCTTACAAATACTGTCATTGAGATGCAGATCACTGCATCACGCAGCCTACCACAGCCATATCTGGATGCGTGTTGCCATTAGTTCTGGTTCCCGACAACCCAAGCCTTCCAGTAGGCTGTGCAAATCAGTGCATGTTCAGGAATACATTGCTGAAATCATCAGGGTTTGCATCAGCATGACAACAGGTGCACAGGACTTCATTCCCATGTAGCGCTTGCCGGCTGCCAGCCCAACGTCAAATGTGAATGATGTTGTGAATCTCATGACTCAGTTGCAAACTTGGAAGCCTCAACCTCCATGCAATGTTGATATGAAAACAATAGTGTCTCCCTCTTGAAGAATTGTATCTGACATGCCACTGCATCCAACAGCAATCCGATTTGACATGAGTCAAATCGGTACATGAACAAACTTTACATCATTAGGTTGCAGAGCATTGCAAGGCAGGTTTGAACATGCCACCAACAGCAATCTGCGCTGCAGGTAATACACTTATACAGCTGCTTGTCCCACCTGAGTTCCCAGTCAACATCATTCACCAACACCAAGATGCCAGGTCGCCTGCACAATACCTAGGGGTGGGCTAGATGAAAAGATGACATGCATCTGCAGGATGCTATTGGTATAAGACTTGCATACTTTGTGATCCGGAAATATATGAGATCTGGACCGTAAAGCAGGTCGTTGATCCAGAGCTCAATACCAAGGTGTGTGTGCTGCTGAGCAAAGACTGCGCAGGTATTACACTGCTGCAGCACAAACGCAATATTCACAGCAGGACAACTTACACGGTGCTGCCTTGCAGGAAAAGCTCTGGCCTTTCTGTGAGAAGATTGTCCCGCAGCCAGAGCAACAGTTCGCCAAGAGTGAGCTGCAAATACCATGTGCAAATCAGAGTACAAATCTGGTTCAAATCAGAGTATAGATCTGCTCAAATCAGAGTATAGCTCTGATTTAACATAGTATGTCCAGCAAAAAGCAAATGCCATCAATACCTCAGGTGCTTGCTTAGGGGCCACCTCCACAACTGTGCTGCTTTGATTGCCGAACAAGATCTCAAGTCCGCCACTGGAAGAAAGACCAGGTGTCTAATGTGAGAACGGTACTCGAGTGTAGACATCTGACAACAGATTGGTTCAGTGCGTGCCTGAACTCAGCGGTGACTTTGACCATAGATCGACAACACACGCCCCAGATGCTGACGCGTGGGCTTGTTACTGCCCCGAGCAACAAGGTTGTCAAATACGGTCGGCTGACAGCCGAGATTTAGTTCAACTGCAGACTTCCGTCAAACCTGGTGGCAACGCGGGCCTGGCTTCCCAATAGTCACAAACACAGCGGGCGTGCTGGGAATCGGGTGACTCAGCATCGAGCTTTTTCCCACATCGCTGAACATTCTTGCACAGGTTTTTGTTCGTGTTCCCTCAATTAGTCACAGTAGAAGCTCTGGTCTTGACACTATTTGCTGCGTGCGACAGACGTGCTTCACAGACCAGCAGTAGTAAGCAGTAGTAAGTCGACTCGGACTCCGTTCTCCGGCATCGTCTCACCACCTAGCGTCCAATAGTCGTACACGTGAACTCTGGTCACTTCCTGGCACTTGTGGCAAGATCTATTTGAGGTGTAGCGAGCACGTACTCGAGGCGTCAATGCCCAGCGTATTCATTGGCACACATCATGCAACGATGAGACCCTGGCGATACACGGCCGTGTGCAAACAGCCTAGGCTTTGTGTCTGCCTGACCGCTCGGTCAAGCTCCACAAGGTTGCAAGCTACAGGTCCGCAGTGCTTTGTTGAAATGCGAGGGCGCCATTTGCAGCCGGCACACTTTTGAAGATCAAACGTGTGTATGGGGCAGGGCATGCCAAAGCATCTCAGGCTTCGGAAGACTTGCAAGTGCAAGACCCTCCGCTGGCCAGTTTACACCTAGCTGTTGCCGCTCATGAAATCCCTCATCCGGCAAAGGCGCGTAGTGACATTGCATTTTATCGTATTACGTGTCGTATATCTGTTGTCATGGGAATGCAATCCTGTACAGGCTTCGTATGGTGGCGAAGATGCTTTCTTTATCAGTCAGGAAAGAAGCACTGCTTTTGGCGTAGCTGATGGAGTAGGAGGATGGGTCAAAAGCGGCATCAATCCTGCAGGTTTGATTTTCTTTTCCATCTCAGCATCGTCTTGGCCTTGCAGCTTAATGAAGCCTGTAGTGCATTTGTCAGGAAATCACTATCATAGCGTAGTACCACAACCTTGGCTTTGCCCTGATAAGTCACCACCAAAGCCTGCTGGGTCTGATTTAGTATAAGTTTGCGCATAGTGTTTTGCTATGCAGAGTACTCCAAAACCCTGATGCGGGAAGCTAAAGCTTATTTTGAAGATGCCATTTTAGCAACGCCTCCATCTCAGTCTGGCACATCCTCCTCTGGCAACACACAACCCACAGACGGACAAGCCAGTCCTACATCAGACGCAGGATCCCTGTCTGGGAGTGCGCAGAGCACAAACAGTATTCAACACGCCCGCACTCGTACAGCTGCCAATGGCAGTTCTGAATTGCAACAGCCCTCTGCCAGCAACAGCAAGCCCGCTTCCACCATAGCCAGCAATGACACTCATGCACCGCAAAGCAGTCAAGCCAGCGCCTCATCAGCTGCCAACTGTAGCCCTCAGAGTGCTTTAGCAGCGGCTCACAAAGCTACTAAGCAGCCAGGCTCCTCAACTGCCCTGGTATTGCACCTCGGAGAGGGCTCAAACACTCTCAAGGCATCAAATCTGGTGAGGGCTATCCTAGCACAAAGTTGCTATCTGTTTTGCTGCAGACAATGCATGACATGTTCCCCTTTGCTTGCCAAACGGCTAATTCAAAGGCTGCTACTTTGCATTGCCCTCAGTGTCAGCAGTCCCCACAGTACTCCAAGCTTGCAGTCAGCAAAGCAGCATGGCCTTTGCACAAGGTTGCACCCAGCTTTGAGGCCACATCAGCCCTGGGCCTTCCCCAGCTATCATCCCCCAAAATGAGACCTTATTTGCCCAATCCCAAATCTGACTGTTGCCAGCATCGTGATACTTCCAACCCCTGCATGTTGCTGCAGTGCAGCTCAAGTGCTGTGACCTGCAGTCTCCGCGCACAACTTACGTGCGACTCAGAAGCATCTATACACAACCAAACATGGTGTGCGTCTTTGCAGGGCGACAGCGGCTTTGCTGTGTTCCGCGACGGAGCGCTCCTGTTTCAAAGCAAGCCACTCCAGCACTTCTTCGACTGCCCTTATCAGTTTGCATCGTGCCCAGACTTCACAGAGGACACAGACAGACCCGAGGATGCTTCAGAGTATGAGCTACACCTGACTACTGGAGATGTGATTGTTGCTGCCACTGATGGCCTTTGGGACAACCTGCACACAGCAGAGCTGTTGCCGCTGCTGCCTGACTCTGAGGACAGTGTGAAGCAGGTGAGCATATGTCACCCTGCAGAGTTGAATTTTTGACAGGTCAACTGCATCTTGCATGCAAGGGTTCCATCCAGCAAGCAATACACACATATGTAGGTGTGCATGGTACAGCAGGTTGATACGCAGCGCCCTGCAGAATCAGGCTTTAGGTGTCAGTCTATTGCTCAGTATTGCAAAAGTAGTTTAGCAGGCTGCGACTAGACTGTTGTAACAGGTTCAGCAAATGCACATGATGTACCATAGTAAAGTTTTGCTACATAGCTGTCTGCGCACTCGTGTGTGCTGATGTCGAGCCTTGGAGCGTCGGTGCATCCTAGATGTAGCATGCAACAGTCACAAAGCTGACGTATGCACAAATGCTTCATGCTGCCAGCAGTAATGCATCCCCAGCATCATTCCTCACATTGTATAGCATCGTAGTCAAGGAACAGCAACTGCAATCACAAGTAGCTGAGCCCTGTCAACTTGATGCTGGACAGCATCAAGCAGGGTATACTTGTAACATTTTTCACCTCGTTACCTTTATCACTGTTTTGGCGGGTGCAGTGGTAACAAAGTGATGCAGCTTGTGGCAAAATCTGGTTGGTGCCGACAGCTTTCAGCTTTGTGCAATCATATCTGCCTTTCCCCTTCACCACCAGTGGGTATGAAGCATGCAACAGCTCCCTTGTGCCTTGCAGGCAGCTCTGCACACCAGCAGTGCTGGATGAACCTCGCGTCCTGTCATTCTGACCTTTACAATATGTTGCATATTGATACATGTGACATTGGTTGGCTAATGTTCAGAGAGCTTGTTATGCTGCAAGCACCTGTGCCTCAAAGTAACCTGGACCGTATTGCTTCAGAGTGAGACTTGATTGACACTTCTGCGACACACTTTAGTGGTATGCAGGCTGCCTTGCAGATTGCTAATGCTGCAAGCACTAACGCATATGATGATCAGTACCCCTCCCCTTACACTGTGGAAGCACTGAGGCAGGGTATGGATTTACCCTGGTGGCAGAAACTGTTAGGTGCACGCTTCAAGGATGGCAAATTTCAGCTTGCACGTCTTCAGGTGTGTACAACCTCTTCTCATGTTGCCTATGTTGCATGCCGGGTGCTGGTATATGAGGCTCATCTATGCAGTCTGCATGGAGTGTTCCACTTGGTGATCAGTCAGCAGCGTGCAAAACCTGTGGTTCCAGCATCCTGCAATTGCAATTTGTTCCTGCAACAGAACACTCAGATGGGAGAGTTCAGCATCTTCCAATTTTGCTGGGTAGGGCAGCCTGGCATTGGTGGGAATGTACACCTAGAATTTGCTTCAGCTTGGCATGGCAAAGTGTCATGGCTTGAGCTTGGTTTAGCATGCTCAGGGTTTTGTTCAGGTTACTGTGCTCACTGGAGATCCATGAGTGATGCTAGGCTGCCTAAGGAGCTTTTGAGGGCCATGGTCATTGTTGGTCATTGTCTTGAAGCATGCTTTCCAGTCTATCTTTGAGCGTATAAGGGCATGTCATGGTTGGCACTGTGAATGCTAAAACAGGATCTTGTTTAGTGAAACCCTCAAGATAACACATGCCTATGAGACTAGGGGAAGACATAAAGGAACGAGTGAACGAACAATTGAATGAATGAAAAAACAGATGAGGATGGGACCAAATGCATCAGAGAGTGAACAAAAGATCAAGCGAGTGAGTTAGTCAGTGGTTAAATGCACTACAGACGCTTGGCATTGCTGCTTGCAGGGTGGCAAACTGGATGACATCACAGTGGTAGTAGCATACGCGGCAGCTCCCAGCGCTTAACTACCTATAACCTGTTAAACAGCATGCTTCTTGGATGCAAAAATCAGCATCACTGAATGGTCGTCACAGTTTTATGTCAAGGGTGTGGGCACAACAGCATGTGGCTCTACAGCGGTGTGAGGTCCCATCTGACTGCACTCTGGCCACGCGGCCCATAGTGACGCAATGTATGTATGCTGTCTGCCCTATTAGCTGATCTCGCAGGCATGTTAGCGGAGTGTTTATAAAAGTTCACAGACACAGGTGTCATGCATTAAATGCACTTCAGGCTGTTTCGATAGCCCACACGTTAATACACAACCTGTTGGAGTTGTGATCGTGAAATCTAAATCTCAGTCAAATGCACAATTGTCTCATTTGCCCCGGGGCCCAAAGCGAGCATTGTGCTTCTTGTAGTGCGATAAGTGAAGAATAGCACCTGTTCAACTCATTCTCTACATTGATCTGATCTCGTCGATGAAATGATGTCCTTGACAGTACTAGTGCCATGTTTCATGGTCATCACAGTAGATCTGAAGGCGAATTAGAAGGCAGGGAAGAAGATGCTAGGGCCAATCATGATTTCGAAGCCCATCCCAGATTCCTGCAGCAAGTTGACATTGCCAGGGTACAGCGTCTTCCTTCACAGCGGCACGTTCTCTGTTATCCAGCATAACATCATGTTCTCGGTGACCTATGCTGGTTGTGCTGAAGCAGCAGTACTGTGTTACATTTAGATAAATTGAGTCGCTGCTTGCTGAGAACGTGACTGTTGTGCGTTGACCAGAACCATGAACTTGGTGCGTGCGCTTCTTGCGTGTGTGCACCTGCTACAATGTTCCGCGTATGAAAAGCTTGCAGCTTGGTGGGACAGCTGTTTGATATGTGTATCAGTCCTCACCACCGGCCTGACTCAACCAGTCCGCAACCTTGTCATATCTGTCAAGGCTCTTTGCGTACTGTATTGGAAGGTGGCGTTCACAATATATTCTGTAGCCTGGCGCTTTTGGAACTTTATACACACTTGGTGCACAGCCTCGTGCTGTATGCTCAGTCGCTTGCCAAGGCTTCTTCCAGGCATACCCTATGCTGCTTTGTCGTTGCTCTGTTGCATCTGCAGTCAGATGCAGGAAGCAGCATTGCACCTCCTCTGGATGTGGACCCCTGGCGAGATTCACACCATCTGTACCGCCTTGGCTCACTCCTGGTGCAGCACTGGCACCAAAGGCTCAGATCCTGTACCTCCCAGCAGAGCATCCTTTGCATTTGGTAGCTTTTCCATCAGCCGGACAATCAGAAGAGCTCTAAACTGCTGCTGGAATTCTCTCCTGCGAAGCCCCCTCCGTGCCTGTCTGGCACTGCTGTGTCAGATCTGCGGTCAGCTGAAGGAAGCAGCACTGCATCTACTACAGTCCTGGACTCCTGGCTGGATCCTGATAACCAGTACCAGCCTTGCTCAGTTTTGGTACAGCACTATCAAGGAAGACTCTGCTGGTGCACCTCCCAGGAGAGCATGCTTCGCGTTTGGCAGCTTTGTAACCAGCCGGATCATCAGAACAGCTCTGAAGTGCTGCTGGACTCTGCTGCAAGGCGCCTCCCCTGCCTGTCTGGCACTGCTATGCCATGTCTGCAGTCAGCTGCAGGAAGCAGCACTGCAAATGCTGTGGTCCTGTACTCCTGGCTGGATCCATACAACCTGCGCCATCATAGTGTTTCTGTGGCACAACACTGGCAAGAGAGACCCTGCTGCTGCGCCTCCCGGGACAGCATCCTTTCCGTTTGGCGACTTCATTGTCACAGTAGTCAGAAGAGCCAGAACTTGCTCTTCTGGCATTTCCCCTTCTTCAAGCGGCACAGTAGGAGCATCTGGAGAAGCCACTGGTATGCATCCTGCGCCTGCACGGGACATGAGTGGTCAAGACAAGAGCGGCATGCGTGAACCCCAGTATGCTGGCAGTGATGGCTGTCAGGATCCTGCGGAGGCAACTAAGGTAGGTTTTTTCAACTTGTCATCCGCTGCTAGTACTGGTCATAGGCCTGCTGGTGTCTGTCTGGCAGCTTTGATGCTACTTTCCTGCCTGCTCACGACCTTGATGTTGTTGCGCATTTGTGACATTTTATGTTGAGAGTCAACAGCCTGTTTTGTAACCCCCACAGTGCAGTGCATTGCGTACAAGATGCTGCTGGTGCACCTTGCCTGTGCTCATCTTTCAGGCTGAGCATGCATGACTGAAAGATGAGCATGCACTTGCGACTCTTACTGTGAGATGATCAAACAATGAGACTAGTTTGTTGGATTGCTTTGCAGGTTGCAAGTGAGGTCCAGGCCCAGAAGGACGCTCACAATGAGGATGGTGACAACGCCCATGACACCAGGACAAGTGCCGTGCCTGATGAGGTGCCTAACACCAAGACCAAAGCTGCTCCTGGAAGCTGCACTGGGATCTTTAAGGGCAACAGTGGTGCGCCTATGAGGGTGCCTGGCAGCGGTTTGCGCGCCACGTCTGGCAAGGTGAGTGGCTGTAGCACTCCTTGGGCATTTGGGTAGTGTGCGTGAGTCTGTGTCTGTGTCTGTGTCTGTTGGGTGCTCAGCGTCGATACACACCTGTTCTGAAGTGTTGACATGATTTGAACAGTGCTTTAGCATTGCATTGCGCAAAAGCAAGCACTTTGACTAGTCTACCAATTTCAGCAGGACTCCAATTGTCCCACTGCAGATGTCGGGAGACAATGGCGCAGTCACAAAGTCTTTCTTTTGTCTTGGCAGCGTATCCAAAGCAACCGCTTTTGTGTTTGCAGCAATCCTACACTTGACATGCACCAAGTCACATCTATGTCAAGCACTTTGATGTATCCTGTGCGGCTGCTGCTGACATTTGTTTCGATGTGCTGCAGCTGGTGGTTGGGCTCTTCCAGTACCTGGAAGGCGCACAGCAGCGCGAGCCTGTCTTTGGGTTCTCAATTCCTCCTACTGAGATGGTGTCACCCTTCTGGGGTGTTGCTGAGCGCCGAGAGCTGGGCAGCGTGGAGCCAAGCAGTCTGACGTCAAACACACTGTCACTCAGCAGGTGAGCCCCTCAGAGTTTCATATCTCCTCATCACCGGATCAAGCAGCGCAACTCCATGTCAAAAGCGCACAACACCCCGCAGATTACATGCAAACCTGCATAAACATCAGAGGATTACCCATCAGTTTGTGTTACTGCATCTGAGTAAGTGTTCTCACAGCGCATCCTGGATGCAAGCATAATTGCATGCAGTTTGTGTCTGGTCGCTTGCAGGACTACGCAACAGCAGTATGTATGCATGCAGCATGACTTATGCAGGTAACGGCTGCATTCAGGCTGGGCAACGAACAGCGTTTGATGTAGAAGCTTAGCAATCAACATTTTGGCCACAGCATCAGTTGTCGGTGCAATGATTTTGTTGTGTCCTTTGCAGGCCAAGGACAAGCGTGCACAGCAGGGCAGCTTTGGCAGCAGCCATGCAGATTGACTTGCCCTGCAGCTGCAAGAAGTCATCAAAAGTCAGCCGGCACAACCAGAAGACTGCCATGCACAACCTAGCCCACCAGCCTAGCAGGACGGCAGGAATGTGCTTTGGCCGGTAGATGATTTTTGACACAACTGTATCAGAGTTGTATCAGACGGCCTCAGCACACAGTGGCAGCTTGAAACATGGCAGGAACAGCTGCAGCGAGAGTGCAGCCAGTTATTGTGACTTTCAGCACCGGCCACTACAGCTGCATTACAAGGAGTCATGCATGTGTATTAGTGAAACTACTTCAGAAACCATGGCTATGCTTGTGACAGACATCAGTAAAAATAGTCTTCATCACCATTCATCATGAAGACATGGCTTTGGATGGCTCGTGGTGTTGGCTGTCAGTCTATGCACCAAGCAAGAAGTGTCATGGTGCAGTACTTATGAGTCCAATACTGCATGCTGACACTTGTTGCAAAATCCTGTGTCTGCACAAATTCAATGTACCACTGACAGAAAGGCCAGCAGGGCAGTGCTCAGGCATACAATTCAAAAGAATCAGCACTGACCATCAGACAGACTGTGCTTGTCCTGTGCCTACACCGAACAGCCAGACGCCGGTCCGAGCAGGTTCCGGTCCTGCATCGAAGCTATAATGGCATCTGAAGACCTGGTGTTGGACCGCAAAGTGCGGGACTGGGTCGTCGTCCCGCTGACTTTATGCATCCTTCTTATGATGTTATTGCGGCAGTATGTTTCAAAGGTCAGGATCTGCACAGTCTGCAGCTGCGAAACGCAAGCAATCCATCCTCGCATTCTGACGATTACACGTGTTGCAGATATTGGCAAATCCTTCTGCTAGCAAACAACCTGTTGATACAAAGGAGTTGCGAGAGAAGCAGGCCCTCGCTCGCTCTCAGCTCTTGCGCAACAACGCAGGGTACATACCTGCTTTTGCTGTGCAGCAGAGACGTAACTTCTTCAGTGCAAAGGTAACTGGCTGTGCAGGCAGGCATGATACCTTTTACGTATACAGTGCAGTTTCAACTGCATGCAAAGTCTTTTATTATGTCAAGTGCCTTGTTGTGTCAATGCCATTCACTCTGTACACCTGCACAGAGCTTAAGCTGTGATTCTATGTGGATGAGTAACAACTGCTTGTCCTGCTTCTGCTTGCAAACTAAAAACCTAAAGCTCACAGATCCTCAGGAGTTGATCACACAGCGTTGCTTTTTTGCAGGAGGTGGGGGTGTTCCAAAAGAAGTCAGAGGCCAAAGGAGTGCAAGAGCAGCTCATGACAAATCCTGACATGATGCAAAATATGATGAAGCAGCAGCTGACAGGATTGGTGCCTCAGGTGACATGCCATGCCCAGCCGCTGACATACCATGCATTCATACCACCACAAGCACATGCCGCGTGTGCATGTGTGCCTGCATTCTTGCTACAATTTTTGTAACTTATGTACCTACATGCCTGCTGTCACACCACACCTGTGCATATGAGTAATCACAACATCTCTACATGACCACACATGTCTTCATGCATGCAAGCAGAAATTATCTGCTGAGTATGCTCTTTATGCAGAGCACGCAGGTGCTGCAGCACACGCACCGTCTCTCTGGCCACAGCTTGAGCTAGTCTTGGTGCTGCAGATTGCCATGGGTGCCTTTGTGAACTACTTCTTCTCTGGGTTCATTATGGGCAAGATCCCTTTCCCCTTGTCCCCCTCTTTCAGACTGATGCTTCAGGTTAGCACACTTCAAGCCTTGCCACCTACAGCATGACTCACTCCTGCTGCATTTGAGCCACAGCAATCTCCAGCCTCAACAGTTGGCATGAGTCAGCTAACTTTCAGCTGTCAGGATGGCATAGATCCAAATATTGGTTCAATGCACATCAGCTGTACCCTTGCATAGTCTGAGTCAGTTTCCAAGCCACATCAGACTCACTGACTCATTTCCTGGGCTGTGTGCAGCGAGGCATTGACTTACCCTCTCTGGACGTGGCGTACTTCACCAGTCTGTCATATTACATGCTGCTGTTGTTTGGCCTGCGTGGGGTGATGAGCCTCATGTTCAAGGAAGACACCATTGATGAGACCTCACTGCAGAAACAGCAGATGACCATGGGTATGGGTCAGATGGGGCAAGACCCCCAAAAGGCCTTCGAGCAGGAGCGAGCTGCCCTTGATGCGGTGAGCTTCTCCCTTCATGTCTGCCATCAACCAACTGTCCCGCATTCAGCCAGGAAAGCTTATTGCCGTGTTCCAACACATGTTTGGAGTGGGTGATGAGCTGTTGGGTGCTTGCTGAGCTGCTGTGCCAACTGTTGAGCATGGCATAGCTAACTTACACTGACAACAAGCGCACAATCAAGACACGAGCATGCAAATGATATGCTGCATACATCACAGCAGCTGAGCCTGCCCCATGAAAGGCCTATGTCCCACGTGGGGTGACAGCAGGGGGGTAAGCAGTTCACATGTAATGTTGGCATTGCGGCATGCAGATTGAGTATGTGTCCAGGCTAGATGGCATCAATGAGCTGGCAGCAGAGACGCTGCAGAAAAGCCTGAATAAGCCTCCAAGAATAAGATGATGCATGTGACAAACAGCTCTTCTCGATCCTGTAATCATTACATGATGTCTATATATTTACAAAGAGCCCTCTGTCCTACATTTGTCAGAAATGCCTGGGTGCAATAAAATTGCCTTTTCACATCGTGGAGATGATTTAAAGATCAGTGGAGGCAGTGAGCTGTAGTCACTCCTTATAGGCACTGAACGGTGTGCAGCATGTTTTGTACTGCTGCTTCCTGTGCATCAATCAGGTCCAAAGCTGTATATTGTTTGTAGTAAGATATTTACCGAGACTAGCTCAGCTATACATTGCCAGTGTGGCATGTTGTATGCCTGAAGTGTGCTCTGTATATCTGCCTCAATGCTGGTATCTGCTTGTGCCTCTCAACATGTCCCAGTACACTTGCAAGACCGGCTGTCTCTGTAGTGTTTCCAGAAAATAGCCACCGAAACAATGCCTGGTTTCAGCTCTACATGTGTTGTGCTTGCGCTTGTGGCCAGCTGTCAGGACTGTCAGCCTTGACCTAACAGTCAGCAGTACATGCTACCTATGTTTCTCGGCAGCTTTTAAGGTCAGCAAGCTGCGCAGGGGAAATGTAATAGTGCATAAACTCGGCCTCCTCAACCCTTGTCAACGCATCGAGCAGAGGCAATGTTACCGTTAAAGCTTGACCAAGCACAATAGCAACAGTGAGAGTAGTGCAATTGGATCGCTCACCAGTGCAGCTGCGGCTATCAAACAGCTTGATGCTAGTACCATTGCCGGCCACGCACGACTCCCATGAGTTGGTGTTGATCAGGTTCTGCAAAAGTCACGCTCCAGCGTTAGTGATTCCAATCCGATGCAGGGTGCTCAAGGTCAGCAATTCTCCTCAGAGACCGCACTTGTATGAGCACAATGCAACACAGCAGAAATTGAAGGTGTTGAGCTGCGCTACAAGCAGGACGAGGATAAGCGAAGATCATACCCTGCTATGGCCAGACTTGTGCAGGGGGAACATCTGTTGTCTGGCATCACCACCGGAATGTTTTGAGAATTGCCTGAATATTCTTTATCGTCGAACATGATCACAGGCGTTGTCGTCAGTGGCTTGGTGGCAGCCATGACGGAGACCACTCCCGCCAACAGCAGACAGAGCAGGAGGTGTCTTTGCAGTTGGTACAGATAAATAATGTAGAGCTACAGATGGTCGGGCAGATGGTCAGGCAAATTTACTGACTAATCAATATTCTGTGACTAATGGCGAGGGGTTTTATTTGTCATAACGATACTAGGGGCGAAGGCGGGACAAAGGCAGGACGAGTCGCGACCTCAAACCACTGATCTGGCTGTCAATAACATTGACGCAATATGCCTGGGCCTCGTGGCTATGCAGAGCAGCGTTACGACATCAGCATCACCATATTGCATGCTCTGCCGAGCTTTTGGGCTCACAGCTGACTCCAGCAGGGACGAGAAACGCCATGGACAACACAGTCTGGATGGTTGTGGTCGGCGAGGTGGCTGCTGTTGTGCACTCAGTCACTATCGGTACCATTTGCCATTGCTCCGCGCCTCAGTTTCAACAAGTACTTCTCACAAGTTTTCGCTTGTATCTGGTGGCTTTGGTGATCCCCACGTCACGTCACTGCCACTGCGGCAGGAGCCAATCTGATGGTCAACTGTTGGGGGACTGTGCTGGGTGCTAAAATGCTGAATTATCGGACCGCACTGATCCTTGGGGTCATCTGTCAGAGTGTTGGTGCTCTAGCATTTGGGGCTGAGGAATACACTGTCTTTGGAAATCTGTTGCAGCAGTGGACCAAGCTTGAACCCTACCCGAGGCTGACAGTATACGCACTGATGTGGATCGTTGCTGTACCTGCTGTCTGGCAGGTTTTGGCTGTATGGCAAGCAGTGCCCGTACCAGCATATCTAGGAACAGGTCAGTCTGATGATGCGCCTTTCTAGCTGTACACGCGAATGTTCCGACGTGTTGCACCATACCTGGAGCAGAATTCATTGTTAGTGCTGCTTACCCTGGTATGGCAAAGCTCATTCTGGATGGCTGCAATGCAGCTCTTGCGTCCTCAGACACCTGCTCTGCATAGCTTTTGTCACACTGGTGCAATTCTGCATCTGCCTGCATGCAGAGTGTTCTTACTTGCACCCAGAATTGTCATTGTGCAGGAAAGCACATGCCTGTCTTCACTCTGCTGCTACTTCATTCCTCACCAACCTGGCATTCACAGTATTACCAACAGGACCAGCAGTGTGTCTTTCACATCCTGCCTGTTGCTGTCTGTCCACCTGTCTGTTTGTCTTACTCTCTACTTCATGCAGTTGCCAGCACAGTTGGCGCCATTCTGGTGTTTCCCGGCGCCTCTCATATGGAGCTTGGCAAAAGCACCCCCTCGCCACTCTTTCTAACCGGACTGGGCTGGGCTTTGACTGTCTGGATCACTGCCCCAACATTTACTGCCTGTGGCTGTGCCCTGCTGTACCTTCTATTCAGGAACAAGGCAATGGGTATTGAAGACCCCCTCCATACTGCGATATGGGTAAGCTTGCCACCCCGTGTGGCAGCATTGAGTGGAGCCACCTTGTGCGCCAACGCATGCGGCATGTCATGTCTCATCCTCTGGAGCTGCCTAGGTGTTGATGCATTATCATATATAGCTCATCATCAGCTGGAAAGCAGCAGTATTGTTATCAATGCTCGAACTTGTATACTTCAATTGTATATTACATTCTTAATTACTAATGTTCTTCTTGGTACCATGATGTTCATCATCACTGCTGTCAACTAGGCAACAGCCCACATGTCCCTGCAGTTGCTGCCAGTAGTGGCGTGCACGGTGTCCGTGGAGTGTGTGCTGGTGCTGGTGTACAGCATTCGCTCACCCAATGGCACGACAGCCTTTGAGACCACACCTCAAGAAGCAGTCGTCATAGCAGCTGCTGTGGGGTCAGCAGCAAGCATTACCATGTGCCTTGGGGTTCCTTGTCTGTCACGGCGGCTGTGGCATCATGCAGTTCCCCTAGTCAAAAGGATGAACCGGCTGGGTTTGGTGAGCGTCTACTCGCGAGGTTGTAGGATGCATGTCGGGGGTTGAGGGTGCATGTCTAGGGTTGAGGGTACATGGTTTAGCATTCAGAGTGCATGGCTAGCGGTCAGGGTGCATGTCTAGGGGTCAGGATGCATGTCTAGGGTTGATGGTGCATGTCTAGGGTTTGAGGTGCATGTTTAGGATTCTGGATGCATGTTTAGGACTCAGGGTGCGCTTGGTGAGCATGTTTGTCCATCAAGCAGCACGACTGTCTGTGCATACAATGCTCGTGTACTCATTTGCTGAGGCCCTTGCGGAGTCATATTGCAGGATTCCAATAGTTGAGCTATGTTGTTATTTGTGGCCAGCAATTGCCAAACAAGTGCAGACCATATTTGTGACCTCTATCGTCCCATCAAGGGTTGATGCTATAAAAGTAAATTACTTCTCTTGCTTTTAGACTTTGCCAATTATAGCAACCGTCTGTGTGCATGTCTGTCATCAGTTGATCCTATAATGCCCAGCTGATCACGTGGTCTCCATTTTATCACATGGACCCCAGCTGATCCTATAGTCTCCAACTGTTTCTTCAGCACATGTGTCATAATGGCTGCTGGTTGATCAGGATGAAGCAACATTGCAAGAGCTGACAGCTGAGGATGCCTCCGGCTGGCTCCATGTGATGTGCAACAGGCTGTTCTCCATGGACATGTTTGCCCACATTCGCTCAAGTCAGGACCTGTTGCGCATCCACTCAACTGCTGAGCAGTTTGACCCGGCTGCTGAAGCCTTCTCTGGCCCCTTCCAGGTCAGATTTCCTGCCTGCTGCAATCTGCTTGCCCTTTGCGCCTGCCTTTTGTCTCTCCACGCTTGCCCTTTGCACCTGCCTTGTGTCTTTCTCGTCATGCCCTTCGCACCTGCCCTGCGTGTCTCTCTTCTTGCCTTCTGCACCTGCCCTGTGTGGCTCTCTGCTTGCCTGTGCATTCTCCCGTGTCTCTCTCTGCTTGCCCTTTGCACCTGCCCCATGTCACTCTCTGCTTGCCCTTTTCACCTGCCCTCTGTCTCTCTGCTTGCCCTTTGGGCCTGCCCGTGTCTCCTGCCACTACTTTGGCCGCAGTGGTGTATGTTCTTGCCACAAACTTTTGCATTTTAATCAAGTTTAATCAAATGGAGCCCGCACACAGTGATAATTGGTTTTCAGTAGTTTGCCGACGTATCTCAACTTGGGCTCCAGGCATATTTGCAACCTATGTGAGACCAGAGTTTGTAGCAATTGCCGTGAAGCTTGCGGCATTCCAAAACCCCCTTGCAAGCTGGTTGATCAGGAATGGAGGCAGTAATGACAATGTGGTGCTGTGTAGCATTTCCTACTGGTTGTTGTCATAGTCAGCAGCATGTGCACAGTGCCCACTGTCAATCCATCATCTCACATACACCTAGGCTTTCCAGAGCCTCAGCATGAGCTGGAAAGCGTTTTTATTGATAATAATTAGCATCATCAATACCATCTGATTCTGCTAGACTGCTTTTGAAAGCTTTGTGACGTGGTGTATGATCATCTGCGCTAGCATTGACACACGCTTTGTGTTGTAGGCATGCACAAGACAGGCTGCTCTGGAGAGACAAGACTTGTCCTGCACATACCCAACTCATCCTGAGCTGGAAAGCGTTTTTTAGTACTATTGTGTTGATTAATATTGTTATTTTTTCAATGTTTTAAAATTATCTGTGTCATAGATATCGTAATATCACCGTGTTATTATTTTTACTCTTCTTGTGTGTTGCAGGTTGTGTTGGCAGCTGTCTTGTCTGTGGCCTACGGCGCGAACACCGGACAGACGACCATGGGCATTGTAGCTATGCTGCATGTGATTTCCAAATCTCAAGCTGTTCCTGCGACAGCCACTCCGGGCATCGTGCTGCACGCCATAAAGACTGTTGCAATGCTGTTTGGCGCCATCACTTGGGGACCCAGGCTGGCCCCAGTCACAGGTATGCCATGCAGTTTTTCTCAGTTCTCTCAATTTGTTTCTGCACACATCCGCAATAGGGATGTGTTATGAAACCAAACCAGACGCTCAACAGCCTGTCACAGGTATGCCATGCACTTTTCCTCAGTTCTCTCAATTTCCTTCTGCACACATCTGCAATAGGGATGTGTTAGGAAACCAAACCAGACGCTCAACAGCCTGTCACAGGTGTGCCATGCATCGTTTCGCAGTGGTTTTGGTTCTCTTTTGCACAAGTTTGCCATGAAATTGTGCTGATGAACCAAAACAGACGCTCAACAGCCTGCCATAGGTATGCCGTGCATCCTTTCACGGTCGTTTTGATTCTCTTCTGCAAACTTTTGCAATAGAGTTGTGCTAGAAACCAAGACAGATGCTCAACAGCATGTCAATGCATTCTTTCACGGTCATAGCATTGTGCTAACAAACCAAAACGGACCTTCATGTGCCCATTTTTCTTTCCCATCCGCCAAGAGTTCGTGTAACCCTCGTTTGATTCAAGAGACACCTTTTCTTTAAAAACCGAGTTGTACTGGGCAGCCCAGTTTGATACCTGGCTTCTCATTATATTGTTGCATGAGGCGTGTTCTGTTCTGTTCCGTTCCGTTCCGTTCCGTTCCGTTCCGTTCTGTTCCATTCTGAGTTGTTGAGCATTGTATGCAGGTGTCGATCTGGTTAAGATGTCTCCATTTCGCAGCTATGTGGTGATGATCTATGTCACAGGCACCATCCTCTTCTTTGGTGCGCTCCATGAAGCCCAGCCAACCTTCACTTATGTCATTGTAAGCGTTTCACATCTGTAAGCTCGTCACAATTGTAAGCTTATGTCATTGTAAGCTTATACCATTGTAAGCTTGCCCACGATTGTAAGCTTTTCACAACTGTAAGCTTGTCACAATGGTGAGCTTTTGTCATGATAAGCTCAATTGCAAGCTTTTCACAATCTGTCTGGGTGGTCAATGCAGTGCAGGGATCTGCCCCATGCTCAGCTTGCATTTTTGTGATTCCCAACATGTCTTTCTTTTCATGCCTTGCATCGAGCATGACTTCTGCGGTGCGCACTGGTTGCCTGAGGAAGAAGAAGAAGAAACAGATCACAAGCTTTGACTAGCCAACAAGTTTGCATGAAGCTCCTCACTCCCACTGGATGCAGAAACACAAGTGGACAAGTCTGTTGCATTGCAACTGCTGCATGCAATGCTGTCCAGCAGCCAGGCTGGTCGGTGTATGCAGCCATGGCTTGCATTGAATGTACAGCACATGTGCATTCCACATGCACCACATGTGCGCCCCATGTGCACCACACTTGGCATGTGCCAATGTATGCTGCTGATGGCGCAGCAGAACATCAATCCTGTTCCTGAACCCTATACCTAACCTTGATTGTGATCCTTTAGGTGGGTACTGTGGTAGCTGTTGAAGGTCCATCGCATGTCAATTGTAAGCTGCTTGCTAATATCGTGCTGTGGTGGGTTGCTGGCTTTGTTGTGGTTATGTTAGCCACAGCAGCAGTCATAGCGCAAGGTAATGCTTGGCCCAACTGTCGTTGCAGCTTGCCAGTCGCATGAATGGTGCTTGAAGCTGTGTGTGTGTGTGTGTGTCTGTGTGTGTGCGCGCACGCGCATGTGTGTGTGTGGGTGTGGGTGTGTGGAGATGGTGTTGAGCATGGTGCACTGTTTTCTGTCTGTTTCAGGACCTGAGTCTGCCGGATTGTGTCAAGTGAATAGCACAAGTACATTTCAACACCCACCATCACAAAACCTGTTTGAGGTGTTCGAGGTGTTGTGGTAAGTTCAGGCTTGTCTGGATAACCATACACAACTGTATTCATCGTGACGTGCACACACACACACACACCCCTTGAGCCAGATACGTGAATGCAGGCATGTATTCGCCATCAATTGTCAGCAGTGATGCCAGATGACTAGAAGAAAGGTCAGAAGGCTGATGATCATCAGGTGAGCACCATTGAGATGAAACGCCATCTGGTAATGCTTAAAATTGCAAGATCATACTGGTGGTCTGTCGCTTATATTAGCATCTTTCGTGCATTTCTCCACAACATGTCTGGCTGTGCAACAATTGCATATGCATAGCATGGTCACCAGTCAGACCATATGGTTGCTGCAATCAATTAAAGTGCTTCTCTGTGCACAGCTTGACAGCTTAGAACAGTGTGGGTTTGCAGGTCATCAAAGCAGAAGGAACTGGCGCAGCAGTCTGAAGCCACACTCTGGTCTGACTCAGATCTTTGCTGGGCAAAACTGCTTGTGCATGAGCGAATGCTTGCGAATAGAGAACAGTCATGACTAAACAGCAGCGCCGAAGACAGTCAGGTAGTTAACAACCACAAAAGTGGCAAATTGAACGTCAACCCTGCTCTGCTACAGTATGGCTTACAGTACCTGATTAAGCTAGCACACCAGAGGCAGAAGCACAGCCATGATAAGCTGTACATGTGTGCACTATACAAACAGCTGGCTGTAGCTTGTAAAACCAACTTGATAAGTAAGCAGAATGATCAGAAACACTAACTCTCACATTAGCACTCATGGGTGTGAGTCTCAAGACTCAGTGACTCTCTGGAGTGATCAGAGTCTCCATATGGTTGCTGAGCCCAAACCAGGCCCAAAAACTTATGCAACATCATGCCAGCAGTAGCTCATTTCAAGCTCAGCGGTCTTCACGGCATTCTATTCCTCCCCTTCACCCCACCAAGAGATCATTCCCAGGCCCTCATCTTTGACAGAGGCAATGATGGTCATCGGGCTGAAAGGATTGTCTGTAGTTCCCCTAGGGTGCTTGTTAGAGTCGTTCTCATTGCCTTTCCTTTCCACCTCATTTGGTACTGGGTGGAACTTGACATCCATGACTCGAACACTGCATGCCAGATGCTGCCTCAGTGTGATGGCTTACAGCAGTACGTATCATGTACTTGAGTAGCTTGCAAAAGCCAGAGGGAAAGGTCCAGGCCACGCAGTACATCATCAGCATCTCAGCAATGATGCAGCCCATGTAATGTGGCTCCCAGCTGTGCTGTGTCCTGACCTACAACACCTTGCAGGACAAGAAGCATACCGGATGTCATCCTTCAGATCCAGGAACAAGTCGTTGCCGTCATACTTCCATGCCCACAAGCCATCCTGGCTGTGAAACCAATAATCTTCTGGGCAGTGATAGTCAGGAACGTGAAGATCAGAGAAGAATCCGAGATCAATCTGCAGTCCCTGCCTGCAACCACGTATCTGCTGTTCCCAAGACAAATCATTCAATTGTGTTATGCCACTCACAAAGCAACCTTGTCTTACTTGTCACAGGCCTTGAGCTTTCCCACAAGCACCTCTCCGATGAACGGCTTGAATACCACAAGCCGGAACCTGGTGTCAAAGTGGGCAGCACCGTCACTTGGGAACACGTAGCCGCCTGATACGTCCAAGATGTCGTACAAGGTTATGACAAGACCAAGATCAGGCACAACTTTGTCAATATAGGTCCGCTCGATCTCTGCAGTGACCGCTTCGAGGGTTGGTTTGCCAAGGTCTCCGGGCTGCACACGCAACTTATCTTCAAGCGTGCAAAGCACAAACATGGGATGCCTCCGCAGTTGCAGAGCCTCCCGGCGTCTTCACAGATTTCGCCTATTGCATGCTGCTGGTCGACGTAATTGCCTACTAGGTCACAGAGCCAATCGCCTTGGCCTTGACCGGCGATTTGCAATTGAAAAAGGGGAGCCTCGTCACACATGATACTGATCATGAAGGATGTCATCAGCAGACCTAGCAGCCTTGCATGTTTTGCTGCACATTGTGGAATTCCTGGCTGTACAAGAATGATTACACATCCATGCAAATAGGTTTGGCATTCACTTTATGATCAACAAACAGTACCAGGTATCCTCGTACAACACCTGCTTGCAATTCAAATGAAATGTGTCTACTGCTTGTGTGCAGACAAACGGACACTTTGTACTGCACTCCTGCAAGCAACATTTCCAAAAAATACGTCCACATCCAGTAGTGCTGCCAGCAAACTCCATAGCAAGCAACCTAAACACTAACACAGCTCGGCTCTACTGTACGCATGGTCACGGCCCAGTATGTGGCCCCTGCAGACTTCTTATTAGCAGTCATGATGGCCTTGGATGCGGCCAAGCAGACAAGAAAGCCTATTTGCAAGCTGGCATTATGCACTACTATTCGTAGGCATGCCTTCTGCTCAAACTCTGACAAGGAATGAACTGAACTTCACAGCAGTGACATCTCTGCAGGCATGATAGCCCCATGTTGTAGTGAAAGAGAAACACCAAACCAGCTTGATGACATGAATCATACTTTTCAGCGTCTGTGATCTCCTATTGTGTTCATTGACAGATGACCCAACGCCACGTTCAAACATCCTCAGCAGCAGACGATCCCCTACGCTGATGCAACAAATCCCCAGCCCTGTCGGTGTTTGCCCGCTCTTCTTCAGCTGTGCGACTCAATAGAGGCTCCCTTTTGGCAGCATCTTCAGGGTCCACTCTCATCTTGCGTGGGAAGATTAGACACAGAGTGAGCTGCAACAAACCCAGAAGAGCCCCCACAGCATTTGGGGCCCAGATGAAGCTGTTGTGAGTTGCCTGCACAAAAATGTACACCCAGGGTCAGCTATGTTGGCAATTGCTGCTGGGTCATGTAGGCTGCGGAGGGGGGGGGTGGGGAGAGCAGTACGTGAGCAGCAAGAGTTTTGAGCCAGCATCCTCTGTATTGTGTGTTCAGGTGATACTGTGGTTGGTTGCCTGCACCAGAAGCAGAACCCAGGTCAGGCAAAGTTGTCAAGGCCCTGATCTCAGTTCAAGAAAGCATAAGAATGTTTGGCTTGCAAGACTGCCAGATGCCAGCAGGAGCAGCATGGTCCTTCTTTTGTACCCAGATGCGGCTGTTGTTGACTGCCTGCTGCCTGCAACCAAATGGAACCCCAAACAAGGGAAGGCGCTAGAGAGTACATGCTGTGATAACCAAACCGCAGCCCCAGCTGTACAGCTCAGAGGAGCACCTGCTGAATCAGTAGCTGAAGTGAAATGATTCAGTGAGATGCATGAAAAAGAGTTCAATGAGTGCACTGGCTGCCCCTTTTCAAGCTTGCATCTGCCCTTGCTAGTGACCTGCAGCAGGCAAAAGAGATACACCATACACAAAGCTTCCCTTCCTGAACCTTGCTTGAGGAGCTTTTGCCATACATCCAGCAGGAATTGCCTTTCAGGGCACTACCTGTGAGACATGCTTGATCCTGATCTGAGCTGTCTGCATTACCCAGAAATGCTGCACATTCAGGCAGCCTATGCACTGCTTGAGCAATGGCAGCAGAATTGATGCTGGAGTGGCAAGATTTTTTGAGTGCTGCGCACTGGCTGCAATGAGCTGAGCTGCAACTGGCCAGACAACACATTGGACTGAGAGGTGCGCCTGCCCCAACATAGGGAAAGGGATGTCAGATGCGGTCAACACCAATACTGATTCACCTAACTGAATTCTATTAGAATAGCAAATGAGGCGTTTGCGAGCACTGAATGTTTCTCTGCCACTATACGTTAACTCGGCCGCTGAATCGGCCTGATCCCAGACATGTGCATGCCCCAACAGTGGTGGGTCATATAGATGGAGTCTGCCAGAGTTGATGGGACATTGAATGTGACCCCACTTGCTGCTGCTGCCAGTCACCAGCGGGCCACACAGCAATAAGCAGAAAGAACAGGACACTGTACAGCAAAATTGAGCCAGAACAAAACTGAAACAGAACCAGCAGATCAAACCGATGAACTGGTGAACTGTACTTTCTTGTTTTGCAAAGCACTGGTGTTGACCATTTGACATGTGACCAGTGACCCACTAAAAACCATGCATGATGAGCTTGGCACATATGGGCCAAACAAAAGGAACATGCACATGCATTCCACTAAACGGCATTGCTTACCCGTCCGTAGCCGACCCACAAAAGGCCATTCAGGACATTCATCATGCAAAGGGGCCAGTACAGCGAGGAGGAGCTTCTGCTGACGAGGACCTCCTTGACTGTTGTCAGGGGCGCTGAATAGTAAATCAGCAGGACCACATTTGCTGTGATGCCCCTGCACAAGCATGCTGCAGCATGTGACACAAAATGGCCAAAAAGGTAAAGTATGCCCTGCTTGCACGATTGCACACGCCACTCACAATTTTGAGCTGAGCATGAACACATGCAGATGGTCTGTCTAACTGTCATGTATGACACCAACTGACATGCAGATGTCTGTGAATTATCAAGGCACCCCAAGCTGTGCTGGATGCACTAAGGTGAGAAAATTAACAAACAGTGACGCTATCGGCAGCAGAAAACAGAGTTGACAGCGCTAGCCGCACCAGAGCAGCATCTTCTCATTCTTGCTCATGGGCATGGCAGCTACAGCCAAGGCTACCCCAGATAAAGCCACGCCAAACAGCATGATGAGAGCAGTCAACCTATTCCTGGTCTGCAGCATGCCCATACCATGATGATATACAGTCCTGTTATTTCTGTCGGCAACAATTGTTCACTAAAGGGTCACTGACACGATGTACAGGATCAGTACAATGCTCTGCAAGTATTGGATATTCATTGCTGCGTCCATTGCCACAAATCCCAATAGCATTGTACAGCAGGATTTGAAAGCAATCAGTGTGGCTTGCATGAAGGTGTGCACAGCTTATCATGTGCAAACAGACATATACCCCAAAACAAGATTATGCATGGTTTAACAACATTATGCATGGTTACAACAAGCTAATGCATTGCCAATGCATGCAAGCGCATGCACTGATTGACATTCAAGTGCTCAGTTGACTGATGCAGCATAATAGATGGCTCTGGATCTGACCTTTGCATCAGCATACCCATATGCACTCAGAGTGTAGAAAAGCCCCAGCAGTAGACCAGGGTCATTAGCCATGAAGACGTATGGATCTTTATTGACTATTGAGTAGCCTACCCAAGCTACGCAGTTGGCAACAACAACAGGGAAAGGGATCGGATTCAAGTCCTGCATTACACACGCTGTTGGCATGTTGCTAGCTGCATATCGTATGAACTTGCGTCTGCCAGTAGTCACATTGTTTCAGCCAAATAAGAGCACTGCTGACAACGGTTGCTACAGTCCTGGTACAGTATAAGAAGGAGAAAGCTGCTTGAGGTCATCAACGCGCAACAGTTTTATGCTCATGAGGCCTACCCCGATTCGACCCGTACGTCGCATATCAAGAACTGCCTTTAGAGGGGACAAAAACATAAGGGTTCCTATAACGACCCCCATGCTCGGAACTATTCTGGTCATGAGCTCGTCTTGCGTTATCATGTTGTCTCACGCCGGTCAGGCTGAAGAGGAGCCTCGAGTAAATTGCGGTCGCAAAATCAGTAAATTGAAAGCCCGTCGGTGTACATAGGCTGAACGGCGATTTCAGTAGGGAAGTTCTCTGCAGGAAGCTAACCCGGCGCTAGCTAGATTCCCTCATCAGCCCAACTTGTGTGAGTCAAAATCAAAGGCCGAGACAATAGTAGTGGCATGTAGCTACAACCATGTGCCCCGTGCTGCGAGGAAACATGATGTATGCTAGCGTTGATGTTTGCGTGACACAGTTTGTACTCGGATCGAGCTAGAATGGTATTTGACATTCCAAGTTGTCCAGGGCCCAATTGACCTTGCCCCAATTTTCCTTGATAGGTTGGATCACAGATGCATGTCCACAATGATGCACTGATTTGCAGGGCCTGGTGAAAAGCCTGGATCACAGGTATTGTAGCAGACACAGTACGCAGTGATATGATGCATGCAGGGCTGTGGTGTCCATCTTGGGCTGCGCTAGATTTATCAGTTATGGTGCAAGATTGGCAGTAGCCTGCAAATCTACTTGTGTCTCCTTTTCTATCTCGTCTGCGTATGTCAACACACTTGGAGGTAGGCATGCTGCTGCTGAAGTCTGCTTCATTGCGATTAAGTTGAGTATGGCTGCATGATGCAAATATGACGCTGAGGGGACACTCAAGTGTAACCCGGAACGGAACAGGAGTTGCAGGCTTGCATTGGACCTGAACAGGACACGAACTGGCCATCACATAGATGCTAGCTAGCAGCTGTGAGCCAGCCCACAGTTGGCGTCAGCCAACTGACGTCAAGCTAAACGCTGACGTCAAAAGCAAAAAAACATGCCCAAGGCATGAAATGATGTTACAAAAGCTGCATAGGCACACACACTTGGGTGTCTATGCACACTAGCCTATTCACCATTGGTGCTGCAGATTTGCAGGATACCGCAAGCAACTGTAACTCACACATGTGGCTTGAAAAATGCCTGTTGAAGCTGGTGGACTCTGGAAATGAACAAGCTAGCTTGCACAGTGCTGTCACGAAACTCAAAGACCAGAATGGAGACCCTATACCAGTTAAAAATAAATCAGCTTTCTGTACTTCTGCAATGTCTGTTTGAAACTACGCAAAGACCAGGGGGGGACATTGCTGAGCCATGCTGCTTACACTAACAAATACGGACTCCAGATGACGTCAGTCGCGACCACCATACACCAGGTTATGCGCAGCAAAGAGCAGGAACAACATGCCACCAGACAGAGCGACTGTCCTCTGTGAGATCTTCACTGCCAGCAACTGACCTGCACATGCAACAAACCTCAACATGGCGTCACAAACAAGCATCAGCCCAAAGCCCATGCAAACTGACACAGCATGCTGTGAAGTCATGTGCAAGCTAAATATAAACCACTGCTGTGCAGAAAGGCTGAAAGGCTGGCCTCAAGAAATTTTGCTGGTGCAAGCACTCGTTAGTCCAGGAATGTGCATACTGCACCACATGTGGCACGCTTATCCTAGCCAGGATGTCTGACAACGCACAACAACAGCAAGTGCTGCTGTCAAAGTGTAGATCAAACAGTAAAAGCGTCTATCATGTGCAGCAGGTGCTGCTGGGGTTTCTTGCTCGAACCTACATAATGATGCTCGCGCGCCCGCCAATCACCTGACACGCTGTCTAGATGCTGTAGACAGAGTCAGTGCAATCTGACTGAGACCTCCTCAATGCACGTTGTCACTTGTACACTGATTGCCTAAATAGGACCTCATACAGGAAGCTACTCAGGGATGTACATCTGTGACAATAGAGGAATGACTGAAGTAGTTTTGCATGTGAGGACAAGAAGGACAGGTATTGCCTTACCTCCAAGTACAGCAGTTCCTGTGCATATGCTGTGCCCCAAGATTGCCCCCACTGTTACCCCATAGGGGTTATACTCAGCTGCCAATGTAATGGTTGCTATTTGACTCCTATCTCCCCACTCTGCAGATTGTTTCCCAAGACTATGTGTAGCAGAGACATGTACCACACAGCTGTTCTCGGAAGCATTCTTGGTGTCTCACGGGTGTCAGATTCAGCTTCAGCCATGAAGTTGCCGAAGAAATAGCTTGCAAGCATGACAGCAAGCACATGCCGCATGCCTGAAAGCCAATTTATGAATTAGGCTGTACTTAAGCTTGAAGCCCACTGGGACAAAGCAGCCTTGTATTGCACATGTGTCTTGCAAGACAGTACACTTTTGGTTAACACCAAGCAAGGCCAACACAGCATGACTCAAGATTCTTACCTGCTAAGAAAGTGAGTACAAGACCTTCCAAAAAGACAGGGGTGCAGAGGCGGTTCAGGATTCGCTGCAGCTTTGTTCTCGGCTGCTGTTCTGATGCCTCCAGCTTGGCCTCCACCTCTTCTACCTCATCCTGAACAATGTTTACAGGACGCATTTGATTGCAGATAGCTAGAAGGACATAGGCTGACCACTTGGGTTGACTGACATTTGTCCTCTGTTGTCCGTGCAGCACTGTGCACATGTGTGATGTCAGCCTGGCATGCCTGCCAGGTGTTTTCCTGCCTAGTGATACGTATGCTACGCAAGATGCAGCGAGTGATTCTGCTTGAGGATATGATAAACCATACAGCTCAGCTGAGCACGATCCAACAGGTGCAGCAATCGCGCCAAGCACAAATGATGTAGCATGACAAGGTGAAGTTTTGTGCAGAAGGGAATGTCAAGTGCATCTGAATTGCAATACTTGTTCTGCAGAACACTTTCTGCCCCCCTAATGCAACGCTTGATGTATTGCTATGATGTCATCAGCTTGTAGCCTCAGCCTAGTTTCAGATTATACATTGCACGTTGCATGCAATCAGCAACCGCACCGTACTGTGTGATCAACACACGATGAACCTGCAAAAGTTGGTCATGAGTGCAGCAGAGCATACTTGATTGGAGGCTTGAGGTTTAGACCGCCACGCAATCCACAGCAACCGCATCCCAAAAAAGGTATAAAGCGCAGTTGCAGCATGCTGCGTGGCTTGCCTGGATATCAAGTTTGGCAGTACGTACCCTAGAGCTGTTGAAATGACCTGCATGCACAAGGGACGCACGTTGCAGGCCTTGATATAACTCTCTGCAAGCAAGCATGTAAACTGCATGATCATGCAGGTCAAGGTACACTCAACCCTGTGAGGCAAACCCATGCTAAGTCAATTTGCTGAGGAGATGACATCTTGAGCCAAAGCTGACTTGGACACTTTGTAAAGACAGTAGACTGCATGCTGGTGGTAAAATTCCCACAAGTAGAAAGTATTCCAGCTCACCGTCATGGACACCAGTGCAGTCATTGCTCCAACATATACCACGAGGCGTGGATGCCGCATGGCCATGATTGCAGCAATGATGAATGTTTCATCTCCTAGCTCTGTGACAAGTATCTGCAAACCAGCTGCTGTCATGAGACAAAGATCTTGGGATGCTTCTGATTGGCAACGCAGGTTTGGCCACGGCTCAGCGAGGTCATTACCATGAGTAAACTCTTGAGAAAGGCTTGTAGCAGGTCAACATTCTTATGCATGACCTCGCCGATGCTTTCATTGTCTTCGACAAGGCCAGCAGCCTGTGAAAGGCACGGTCGAACGACTTGCATGAGTTTCGACAAAGAGTGAAGCCAAATTTGTAGTTGGTCGTGATGTCAAGGTGCGAGCTACGTGCGGGTGGGTGTATTGATACAGCCTGCACCATCTGCTGACCTCTTTGGTTCCAGAGGCAAGCTCATCACCGTCGACAGGTTTGGCACCGTGAACGGAACAGCATAGGTAAAGTAGGAGTGCAGAGACACAGACCCAGCCTTGCAGCCGGGTCTTCATCACGGGAGAAACCCTTTGCTCTCGACCCGTTGCCTGTCACGTCTGTTATTGTTCTGAGACTGTGAAAGCTTGCTATATAGCGCCTGATATGCGTCCGGGACCGCGCCTTGATCTCAAGATCAGCAGTCGCCGCCGGCCTCAGACCGTACACGACATGACGCAAAGCCGATGAGCAGTCGTATCACCTTGTTCAGCTGTACTTCAGACGTTGGTGGACTTCCGGAAAAGGTTGCAATGCAGAAGAACCAAAGCAGGGCGATTGAGACAGGGCACAAGACACAGGACGGAATCGAGGATAATGTTAGTCATCACTGCATGTCATGGGGCTGCCCATAGGTCATGTTCCGAGTTCCAGGTGTGTTCTCCGGCACCCTTTGGGCATATGCAATGTGATCTCTTGAACACGGCTGTATGGTGGCGAGACAGCGGCGTCAAGTTGCCTGCACGCGTGCAAACAGTCCAGTCAGCTCCTGGTGTGATCAAGCAACGGAACTGTTCCGTGTTACCTTACGTTCTCGGGTAGGTCTCAGGTTGTAGCTGCTCAAATTAGCTGTAGAAGCTGACGCAACCATTGTTTTCAGACTTGTTGATGGGCAGCAAGTACACGTAGTTGTCAAGGTAGTCGACCTATGCAGCAACAGCTACCGAGACCAAGAACATCGGGACAGAAGTCGACAATCGTATGAGATCGAGACGAGATTTCTTAACAAGTACGCAGACAAGTTGCAACAGGTCTGCTGCAGTCATCAAAGTCTGTCCTTGTATCGAGGGCACTGCATGTTGGTCTGTAAGTCTGATGCATGCAGGTGCAAGCTAAAGTGCCTGATCTGCTGTATGAACAGTGGCATCCAGACGGCGATGGTGTGGTCATTGTCATGGAGGATCTGCGTGCCGGAGCCGGCCTACAAGCTGCCCCGACACGCCTTACATGCCAAGCGTTAGGCCTCAATTCCGCTCAGGTGCTGCCGAAGTGACATTTTGCTCACCCCTTGCTACTGATGCAGAGCTCTCTTGTGAGAGCAGGCGCTACAGCCACATTAAATGCAGAGCACTTCCTGCTGCATTGTAACCTAGTGCATTGGGAAACAAAAATTGATGCTTGCAGGCGGTATTAGCTTTGACATGGCTGAGTAGGATGCATGCTGCCTGCTGGGGCTGCTCGCCACAAGGCATCTGGCCTCAGGTTAGGGTCAACTTGATTAACAGAACAGGAAGACAGGCTGCACATCTGGGATCTGCATTGTGCTGCAGTGAGCAGAGACCATGCAATACCACACTGCAGTTTGTTGCACACAGCAGCCTGATGCATATTCACTGTAACTTTACTGCTGCAGCAATATGCACAATAAAGTGAGTCTAGCTACAGTACAACCAGATCCGTATGCCCGCCAGGTGAGTGCCTTTTGCATACCAAATCGACAACTACTTTGAGCTCTTGGTTTGAGCAAATGTGGTACAGAGCTGACGCTCTTGTATGCTAAGCTTCCTGCAGCTTAGTTAGTTGATGCAGTGTGCATCCCTGACTTGTGCAGGGGTCCTACTGGTCCCTGGAAAAGCGGCAGAGTGACCTAGCTGGCATGCCAATACAGTGGGCCAGAACCTGTTCAGCCTTTGAGATAGATTTCCCTGAAACTTTCGCAAAGGCATCAGTGCAGGTGACACAGTCGCAAAGCCTGCCTGCACCATTGCATATGAGGCTTGCCCTTTGACTGACTGGTTTTAGGCCATACATGTAGCATACCATCACAATACCTGTGGGTGAATAGGCTGTCCAGCACAAAGCCCAGCATAAGCTCGCTATGAAATTTGCTGATGCAAGAATCTTGACACCCCCCTGGCAGTAATGTCTGATTGGACTTGTGGAATGCAGTGCAAAAGCTGTAATATGCAGCACTGACAACATTGCATACCTGCTATGACAGAATGGTTGTGTCCATAAGATACGATAATTGACGCAGGCTCTTGCTGAGCGTCTCTTGGCGGTGGCTACAGCGGTTCATCAGGAGCTGTGTTTGGACAGTGCTGACACTTCAATGGCACAGTGGCGAACAATCATGCATGGCGATTTCAAAACAGCCAATCTCTTCTTTTCCCCAACTGCAGGTGTGAGACCATAATTGATCTGAGCAATTTGTTCCTGGCCTCCTGTTGAATGTTGCTTTGTGATGGTATGCTATGTGCTATACTAACTCTTGCTTGGTTCTTTAGGTGAGTCATGTCTGCTTTGCGACATGCACAAACACTTCTCTCAATGCATGTGTCTCATTCAGCTACCACCCATTTGAGAGACTTCCCCATAATTCATCGAGTCACTGCACCATCACCTTGTGGGTACATGACTTTTACGGTGTCACCCTGAATATGTTTTTTGCCTGGCCAGGCAGCAGCTGAATGCACGCCTTCTTCCTGTGCAGAGGCAGCATCTGTGTCAGCACATCAGCATGACGGTGAATCAGCTGTTGTGAGCGCCTGCGACTTCCAGTGGTGTGGTGGGGGTTTGGGAGTGACTGATGTCATGTATCTGCTCTGGACCTCTGTACAGCCACAGGTTGTGTTTGCTGAAGAAGAGGAACTGCTACGGTAAGAGAATTTGTTGTAGCTGCTGCACAACAGCCAAACGTGTCTGCTGCAGAGTTAGGAGCGCACTGCTTCTTGTGCAGTGCAGAGACAGTGCTCGTGGAAGTTGAGTTAAGCACCACCATACTTACGTCATTTTTTTGCCGTTGGTTGTGGTACTTTTGGCCGTCATATGCATGCAGGGGCATGCACACTGTAGCATCTTCATACAAGCCCTGCAGATACATGATGCAGCCAAGCAGTCACAACCAAGCAGTCACAACCAAGCAGCCACAATCAAGCAGTCACAACCAAGCAGTCACAATCAAGCAGTCACAACCAAGCACGCATGCACACACTGAGTGCTGCCCCACTCTTATGTCCTGCAATGGAGTAGTTCCTTGCCCTCGCTGGCAAATCTTGAGTTGTCTTAAGAGACTTTCCACAGCAATGATGGCATGTGCAGGTGTTACTACAGCAGCTTAATGCATCAGCTACAAGAACAGCATCATATTGATGGCAGCATTTACAGCTTTCAACAATTTGGCCACCACTATCAAATGGCATACTTGGATTATGTTCGTTTCCTGATTGGAGCCATGTGGGGCACAGTCACTCCGGGCACGTGCAATGCACTGGCTGAAGACATTAACCAAGGCATGCACAAGAGGTCTGCTAAGCATCTGGTTTGCATGGTGGAGAAGGCAGACATGGTGCTCATCCAGCTAGAGGAGCACATGCATAATCAGAGCGACACAATGCTTAGCTTGAGCAGTACACATAAGCAGTCTTCGACATGCTGATCAAGGTTTCCAACATACTGGTAGCTCAGAGGCAGAGCTTCGGTATTCGCTCAGACAAAGCTTGCTCGTCGCTTTTCAACAGAAAGGCATAGAATCAGCTGTTAGTATTGGCCATCATCTGTGATGCAACTTGTCCTTGGGAACTCGCCAATGCTGCTCAAATTCGTTTTCATGTCTTGATAAATGGCGCTGCCACGCTTGCCACATAGCACATGGACCAGGTTGTTCAGTCAGCACCACTTCCATTCCTGGACTTTCTGGCTGCTGATTTCATGTTTCAGGTCATGTTCTGCTGCATGGAAGGCAAACAGGCTGGACAAACAGCTACTGATCATGTGTTGTGGTATTGGTAAGTAGCCTGAGTCTGATGGGGCCTTTGACAGATTCGATATCTACCACTTCGCCCTTTTGTGTGACCTCTATTTGTCCAGCATCTGCCATTGCCTTGGCCACTTCACGAGTTGTATGCATTAAAGGACGCCAGTCATTGGGCTGAAGCTGTCTGGGAGCCTCACTGGGTCAGCAGCTTGAGCCTGGCTTTCGCTTGCGCAGCAGCTCCAGGATTATTTCTTTCAGAGCCTGCTTGGCAGCAGCTAGTACAGCGCTGTAGACTTGCAAAGAGTCTAGTGTGATGCTGAGAGGTGCAACTGATGCGTGGCAGACAGTAAAATTTCTATACCTGTTGTGTTTCTTGAGTGGCAAGAGACTCCCTTTCTGCTGTACCTGCTGTTGTCTCTTTAGCTTGCTTTCGGGCCTTCTTCATGTTTCCCCTGCTGCCCGCGTCTGACCGGCTTTCCTGCTCAACCGATGAATTGTTGTCTGGCAGCTTTCGTTTGCGGGGAGCCATGCTGCCGTGGCTCCGATCAGTGAACACGTCTGCTGATAAACAGGTGCTGCAGCTGTAATTGCAGCAACGAAGCAGGACTCCCTCACATACGGAAGACAATCATGCATGCAGCGTACAATGAATGAACTGCAGCTTCATCATGATCATTGAGTCAGAGCTTGAGCTTGAGCTTGCAGGGGTTCCGGCGTGGGTTCCGGACAGACCCCAAGTCAGAATTCTTCGTAGCCACGCATGGTGCAGAGCCTCTGAGGTAGCAGCTATGCTCCCTTGAGGTGCTGCAGCGTTGTTTTGAATTTAGATGTGCATGCGCACGTTCCCTTCAAAGAACACACGGCATTTTGCGATAGCAGCGTATGGATCAATAAAGCATCGCAAGCTTTCGCTCATGTCGTGGTTCACCCCGAAACACTTTGAGGATGCGCAGAGAATCTTGCGAGGTTTAGCTCTTGTTGCTGCCAAGACTGCCGCTGATAGGTAATGCGTGACCGCACGTCACTGTCAATCCTCACACCATACGGCATCTGTCCGCCATGAGCCAATGACAAGAGTCCCTGACTGATCGCAGTGAGGTATTGAAGCATGCAACGCGGGGCGACGTACGAAGGGCAGCCAAAGCAGCTGCGGACATGGCTAGATACCAGGCTCAGCCTGTAACAGACGCAGTAGGTCAGGCAACCAGAGATACTGCACAGTCTGCAAGCTCCATTTCCGATGTGTTGCAAGGTATGCTGCTGCTGTTGCTCAACCTATACACTCTGTGCTGCTTTGCACGTGTGTGAACAAAGTTTCATTTGTTGCAAGATATGCTGCTGCTGTTGCTCAACCTATACACTCTGTGCTGCTTTGCACGTGTTTGAAAAAAGTTTCATTCCTTACACGAAAGTACTTTGCAGGAGGTGCACAGAACGCGGAAGCACTGTTTCGTCAGACACAGTCTGGGGCTCAGCAAGCAGGTAGCCAAGCATATCAGCAAGCAAACAATGCTTTGTCTCAAGACACAGCTTTCAGCAGTCCTGAAAGTTTTCCGGCAGCACCATCGCAAGCATTTCAGCAGCCATGCAAGGTTGTAAAGGGCAGAATGCTGACCTTTGTCTCAGCTGGTGGCAAAGCCACACTCAGTAGCACTGCTCAAACAGGCTCTGAGCCAACATCAGGTGACACTTCTGTACAGTCCTGCTGTCTGTCCCTTCTGGCCTTAAGACATGTTGCGAGCACAATAATAGCAAGGTCAAGCATGTCAACACCAATCCCATCCACAGCGCTCAACTACTTCACGCAGATGCTGGTATTGACTCTGTGACAGCTCTTGTCGGACTGCTAACGTGGAGATGTGCAGGGCGCAACAAACATTCTCAGGCTGCATCCTTTGCTGGCATACCAGAACCAGTATATGCAGAGTCATCCTATGCCTCCCCCTCCACTGCAGCAGCGTCTCCTAACTCCCTGCAAGAGGTCCAACAGCAGCTGCAAGAGGCAGCTCAAGCACTGGGCAGCATAGTCAATGCAGGACCACGCGGCCCTCAGGCAGTCTACCAGGCCACAGAATCAGCTGCACAGTCATCGCAGCAGTCAGTGCAGAAGGCACTGCAGCAGATCCTGCAGTTACAACAACAGCTGCAGCAACAGGCTGCTGCTGGAGCACCTGATCTCATGCGACAGGCTGAGCAGGTCAGAGCAGGGCTCACTTCTGCCGGCATGACACCGGCAGGCTATGGCAGGGCACCACCTGCAGCTGCTCCTGCAGCTGCTGCACCATCTGCAGCAGCAGCAGCAACTGCACCACCTGCGGCATCTGCTTCAGTGTCAGGGTCCCAGTCAATTGAAACACAGGTGCCTGCAGCAGGGGCCAAAGAGCATCTAGAGTCTGCTACAGCGTCTCAGTCACTGCATCCTGATGAACCTGCACAGCCCCAGTCAGTGGCGCCCTTGCAAGCAGCCCCTGCTGATGACCTCCAGAATCCCACTTCAGTAGCAGAAGATGAGGTGGACACCATTATTGTCAAGACAAACCCAGCTGACAGGTACACCTGTGGGCCTATGGGCTCTGATCTTGCATGCCTATGGGTCCTTTGACCTGAAGTGGGTGTGTGCATGCATGTGATGGATGCATGCATATCCAAATCTTGCATGCAGGATACTGTACCTGCCGACTTTTGGGCAGCACTGCTTGAAGTCATGCGTCACTGTCTGCCCAGCAGTAAAGATAGCTGTCTTGCATAGGAACATGCTTCAAAGGTGCACATGAGTGTTGCAACTTTCAGACTCATCTGTTGTCATGCCAGCAGCTGTACGTTGCACAGCGTCGCCCAATGTATTGAAGAAAACATGGTTTGATGTTCTTCAGGCCTCCAGCTGAACCCAGCAGTGCTACTTCAAAGCCTAAACCACCACCCTCAGCATTCATTGCTGACCCCACTCCATCCCCCAGCTCAGGCCCCACCCCTACAGCTGCTGCTTCAGCTTATCCCACTGATTCTGGATCAAGCTTGGGTGAGGCCACGCAAGCCGCTGCTGCGCCGCTTCCACCACCTGCTAGTGCACCACAGAGCGCACATGCCGAGTATCGCAGATTGATGCAACAAAGGCACAGGGACAGGCTGAGCCTCCACAAAGACCAGGTCAGCTTTGCATTGCTTTGTTCTGAGGAACCCCAGAGACAGGTACACGGCGTGCACACAATGTCTGTCATGTCAGCACAACCTAAAGGCACTTTTGACTGTTGCACATCAGCGTTATGCTGACACAGATGCGCATGTGCGCAGATCAGTGAGCAGAAGGAGGAAGTGAGGAAGAAGTTGAGAGAGCGGCGCGTGCCTTCCAGTGCCTTCGGTAGAGCTGCCGGGTTTGCAGGCATGGGCGCCAGCCTGGTCTTTGGCAGCATGCGAGACTCGGTCAGTCCTCTCTCTTGCTGCTGCTGCTGTGTATGACTGTGACTTCATGCATCTGCTCCTTGCTCTGAAACCTCAGACAGTATCATGATTTGCCTCAGCCCTGCGTCCTTCATGCATGTGAGGGCTCCATCAGCAATCCCTTGATCACTGGCCGCAGCAAGCTGTAGCACGGTAACGCAACTTTGTGGCCTCACTCAACAATGCTGTGTATCACTACCATGCCTGGCTGTCAATGTTGCCAACTAAATTTGTCAGCAACCTGGAGCAGATGTCACGTCGAATGGCATCTCAATGCAGGTTGCAACAAATGGTCATCTTTGCTTACAGCCACAGGTCACAAACGCATCACATATATTCGGCACACGCTTGCTTTTGGTTTTGGGTGGATGCTTCGGTGCAGCTTTTATGTCAGGCAGAAGCCTACCATTGCCGACAAGCAGGCAGAGCACTCAACAGGACTGCACATGAAAGCTCATGCGTTGTTAGACTACGCAGGCTCTATTCATTCTCAGTGTGTCACTCAGCAGGCATTGTGACTACACAGCTGATGACATGCAGGTGAGCAACTACTTTGCCCCAACAGAGAAGGCCAAGCAGGAGGGCTACAATTCATACCTGACAGACAAGAATGCAGAGCGGCTTGCGACAGCGCTGTGCCGCATGCGCGGGGCAGCCCTCAAGCTGGGCCAGATGCTGTCCATCCAGGATGAGGGCGTGCTACCTCCACAGGTCGGATACTGTGCTTTCAAAGATGACTTTCAATGTAGGAACGACGTTTCTGAATTGAAATAGACGTTTTGGGATTGAGAAGAGCTATGTAGCCTTTGCATGGCCGTGTCCATGCAAACAGTCCAGGTGTGGCGACAGGCTTCCTGAGACAGCAGCAAAGCAGGGGCCAGTAACCATGCAAGTATGCACTCTTTGTAACTGACCAGTATGTGCCTCAGAGGCTGCACATTGCAGGATCAGCTTCTCTAATCCAATACTTTGTCTACCAAATGTGGCAATTGCTGGCAAGCTTTGGCTGTCTTGCTTGTATAAGACCATCTGGTGTTGCACATGTAAGGACACTTGTAATGCTTGCAACCCTCATGGGCATGTCATCCTCATTTGCGCTCATGACTGCCTCAATGCACCTCACAGAGTTCTCACACGTGGCAGTGGCTTCAACTTCAATGCCTTGGGGTCAACACAACCTGGGGGTAAGCACCAATCATTTGATTTCGTTCAACTCCATGTCAGTGTGCATGTTGAAGTCAACGTTTACCCATGTCAAGTGTGCGTTGTATGCTTCCCAGCATTTCTACTTACAACCTGTTGTTCACAGCCTGTTGTGAAGCCTATTGTGCGGATGCAGTTCCAGCAGGCCCTTGAGCGTGTGAGGGCAGGGGCAGATGTGATGCCCCAAGGGCAGTTGCACAAGGTGATCGAGGCAGAGCTGGGCGTGAACTGGCGCAACAGAATGGCCACCTTTGAAGATGAGCCGCTTGCAGCTGCTTCCATTGGCCAGGTCAGGCCCTTGTAGAGTCACATGACCTTTTAAACGCTCATAGCAAGCTTTTGTGCAAAGGCAAGACTTGCCCCACCTGGCATGCAACCTTGATCAGAAGCTGCTGCGGAAGTTGCACAGGCGCTATTGGTGAAACAGCACTCGAGTCAGGATCTCTTTCATCTCTTTGCTTTCCTGTGTTGCCATCTCTGATCTTTTCTGACACTTCATGTGAAAGACTTTCTCAAGGGACACAACCACTTGTTCTGCTTACGCTTTTCATGCTTTCAAAAGCTTCCTTGCTGATTGCCGTCTGATGCTTTGAGAGGGACACTACACAACCACTTGTTCTGCTTATGCTTTTCATGCTTTCAAAAGCTTCATTGTGATTGCCTTCTGATGCTTTGAGAGTTACCTACCAGGTCAACCTAAACCTTCAGAGTGCTCTGCTTCATCCCGAGGTTCCTGTGCCATGACAGGTGCATGGAGGCAAGCTTCATGATGGGCGCCGCTTTGCAATGAAGATCCAGTACCCTGGGGTGGCACGCAGCATAGAAAGCGATGTGGACAATCTCATGCGCCTCATCAATATCGCCAACCTGCTCCCCAAGGGTCTCTACGTGGAGCAGGCTGCTGAGGTGCGCAATTGGGGCGACGTGTACTGTGCAAATGGCAGTCCCTATAGCGTGTGCTGTCCACTAGCATTAGAGCAAACACCCCAGGCTGCTGACCACCAGCTGAACCAATGTCTGTACTGCATGCTGTAACAAGCTGCAATGGCATGTGGGTGTTACAGTGCACTGTTTCCGCAGACGTCTGGAAGGCTGACAATACCCAAGACATGATCTGTGTGGCCGCATACCTTTGGTCATTTTCTTGGCCTTTGAGCATGTCTGCATGGGGACATACAGGCACCAGCAGGCAGTGAGTGCCCATTGCATACATGCTTCAAGTGTCAGCACTGGCAGCGTGACTACTTTCGCAAAGCCTCATGGTGCATACAGAGGCTGAAGGCTTGACTGCAGACTTCGAGTCCCCACATGTGATCATCGACGCTTAGCATATGTGGACATGTTGCTGTGTGTGTCATGTGCAGGTGGCCAAGCGTGAGCTGTCCATGGAGTGTGACTATGAGTATGAGGCACGATGCCAGAAGCGCTTCAAGAAGCTCATCAGCAGCGACCCTGACCTGGCAGAGAACTTCAATGTGCCTGACATCATCGATGAGCTGTCCGGCAAGACTGTCATCACCAGTGAGTGGGTGCCTGGTGTCCACATAGACAAGGTACAAGCTTGACACACGCTGTGCATGCGGTTCTGATGGTCTCCCTAATCACCCCCCCCCCCCTCCCCCCCAACCGCCAGCTATGGAGCAGGACTGATCATCAGTACTTGACTGGGTGTCTTGAATGTATGTTCCTCACACATGTATGCCTGAGTTGACATATAACATGGTGCTTGCTGCATTGTCTGCACAGCTGAAAATGAGCCTTTTGCATGGCTCAGAGTGAGGGCAAGGCATAGCTGACACCTACCTAACTGCACCTGGCGTAGAGATATCAGTAATGTTAGTGATAATCTTGCCTGATGCCACTTAAGCCCTGGGCAAACATTTTGTGTCAGAGTCAACATCAGGCAGGTGGCCACTGCCAATATGTTGCCTGTACTTCTCACATGTATCTGCCTGAAGATGGCTTGTGTCATCTTCCCATTGACTAACAAGTCTGGACTTTGACACCATTTCAAACACTATCCCACCCATACATGTCCCACCCATACATGGTATCAGTTCACTGGACAGATGCTTGAGATTGTGCCCCTTGTGCACAAAGGTGCTGCCTTTCCGCTGCAGCAGCTGATCATTTAGATTTGGTATGTCTGGTTCTGCATGCAGACACATCCCAGCTGGAGTACCCATACCTTCCTGCTTACAGTCTGTGTATGTGGCAGGTCAAGACCATGTCGCAGGACATTCGCAACGACGTCGGCTCATTGCTGCTGCGCCTCACCATCCGGGAGCTGTTTGACTGGCGTTTCATGCAGACAGACCCCAACTGGGGTAACTTCTTGTACGATGAACATTCTGACCAGTTGCACCTGATTGACTTTGGGGCTGCCAAGGAGTACCCCAAGCCCTTTGTGGATGACTACCTGCGCATGGTGCTGGCTTGTGCTGACAAGAACAGGGATGAGGTCATCTTGCGCTCTACAAAGCTCAAGTTCCTTACCGGTGAGTCAGATCATGCAGGCCATACACAGCTGCATTGCTTATATGATGTGCATGTGTTGCACATCTTGTTTGATGCAGCATGTGCTGAATGAGAGTTTATGCATGACATATGCATGACATACATGCTTGCAGGTATGAGACACTTGTATGTTTTGCACCTGTACTGCGTTGCATCTAAGCCCCTTTTTGTCAATGGCAACACTTACATGGTGCATTCATTGCAACTTTTATGCCTGTTCATCAAATTGCAGGTGATGAGTCCAAAGTCATGCTGGATGCTCATTGTGATGCCGGCTACCTGGTTGGACAGCCTTTTGCAACAGAAGGCTTGTATGACTTTGCTACGCATAGTGCCTTGTCACGCAAGATTGCAGCTCTTGGGGGTGTCATGCTGAAGCACAGGCTGACAGCTCCTCCTGAGGAAGCTTACTCTCTGCATAGAAAACTCAGCGGTGCCTTTTTGGCATGCATCAAGTTGGGATCTCAAGTGCCCTGCAGAGACATTCTTGTGGACTGTGCGCAAGGATACAAGTTTGACTAGGATCCATTCTGCAGCAGCAGACTCTAAATGTGCTGCTGCTGTGGTAACACGTGAACTGGTCGCTCATCTTTCCAACACATCGTCTGTTGCTGTTGTGCAACACGAGCATTGTAGGGAATGAATTGTAGCAAAGAATCTCGACCAGTCCGTTCGGTGAGGCTTTTGCTCTGTCTCTTCCCACATATACAAGTGTTGCCTTAAAAAGTTGTTCAAAGCTGTCCTGATCTTCTTCGTCTGCTGAAAATGTGCCGCCACAGTACCGGTTGCCGGTTGCTTTCAAGGCCCACACTGTGTGAGTCGTCCGTTCATGGAACACTCATTTCATTATAACTTAGCCCAAAAATCTGGAGCTGGCTCCGGAGCCACTTGAATCACGTTGGGCCACGTGATTTCACTTCGCTTGATCATACACATCTAATTGCACGATGCGTTGATCGGCACGGAAGTAAAACTCTCTTTCGACAGTTGAGCTGCAACAGCAGAGTAATGTGGCATATTATATCTGCCAACGTAAAGCTACTGTCGACACTTCTGTCTCTATGACCGCGTGTACATACCGGGCTTCTGGTCAAGCAGCTCACCGGTGACGTAACCGGTCATCTCTCGTCTCTATCAGGACTTAAGCTTTTCTAGAGAAGCTGTGGAGATCCATCACCCTACGTTGTTGCCTGTGGCTGTAGTCGCGCTGTGTACCATCAAGATACTGATGGATAGGACAAACGTGAACGCCGGGGCCTCTGCTCACAGAGGGTGGAGCTCGGAACTACTGCTCAAAGGTTGAGAAGTAGCGCCAGCAGATACTGGTAGCCGTCCAGCGAGGCTCAGGTCTCTTCTCCGGCTGTTGGCTGTGTATGTTTAAGCAGTTTTGCAACTCTCAGTAGGGGTCTCCCACTGCATGGCCCTGCCATACTTACAAGCACTGGTCATCTGAATTGCTGCCTGCTGCAGGTTCAAATGGATGAGCAGCCAGTACGCGCAGGGTCTTATGGCAACCACTTCCTGACCTCCCCAAGTGAGTTGCTGGGCCAGGTGCGGGAGAGCACAGGTTCACCACGCCCCAGCACTGACCCTGTGCATCAAGCTGCTCCTTTGCCGGCAAACGAAGTTGCTCGCCTGGAAGAGCTGAATCGGCTGGGGGTCCTAGACAGTGATCCGGAGCAGCGTTTCGATGACATCACTCAGCTTGTCTGCTCCATCTTCAAAGTACCAATTGCCATTGTCTCTCTGGTGGACAAGGAGCGGCAGTGGTTCAAATCATGCGTTGGGCTGAACTGCAGCCAGACAGACCGGAAGTCTTCCTTCTGTGCTTGGACTTTGGTGCCAAAAAACCCTGAAGTGCTAGTGGTGCCAGATGCCACTGAGGATGCCAGGTGATGACCTTGTCAGCTGTGTTGGTTTTGCCAGAAGCGCACTATCTTCTGCCCTATTTGCATCAAGCAACATGCCATTTGCTGAGCATTTCATGTCTGGCTGCTCATCACGATAGCTCATTGCACTGGGGTACTCATACATTGCATTGCTGTCACACACAACCTGCTGTTGCTGCCTGTGACATTCTGCAAATTAGTCGTTAAGCTCTTCCACAACAAGCTCGACATTCTACATTTTGGCTGTCATGCCCTTGCGTGTTAAGCTCGCCTACAGCTGTGTCAGCGTCCATGCTAATGCTCCTGCAGATTCCAGTCCAACCCATTGGTGCTGAATGATCCCAACATACGATTTTATGCTGGAGCACCTCTCGTGACTGCTGAAGGAGTGCGCCTGGGCTCATTGTGAGCTGTTCAGACACGCAACTTAGGCATGCTGCTGTATGAAATGCTGCAATGTTGTTGTTGGCTATTGCACACAAGCGCTAGATGGCGCTGCCTTGCGATTGATGTTTGCTTCACGTCTATGATCGTCTTACATTGTGACACATGATTTGTCATCTGTACTGAATTCAAGGTGCCATTTGCAGATACTGTCATTGTCAATTAGCTGTTGCTGCATGTAGACTGTTTGGCCAATGCTATGTGTTGTCTTGGCAGCAGTACAAGTGCTGCTGCGTCAAGACTGCAAGTGTCTTGTTGTAGGCTGTTTTACTTGTGGCAGCAATGGTGTCTCAGCTTTCCCAATGATGGAGTAAAGGTGTATTGTGTTTGGCGTATAGGTGCATCATTGACCGCCAGCAGAAGCAGTTTGATGCAGAGAGCTGCCGGCTGTTGTGTAACTTTGCTGAGGTCGTGGTTCAGGAGATACTGAAGTATGATGCAAGGGTGCGACTCATCATGCACTTGTACAAGCTGCAATCATGCATGAAAGCACCTGGTCTGCTGTACATCCTTTCAGTCACAAAAGCAGCAGTCAGTGGTGCTGAGCAGTCAGTGGTCTCTTAGTGTCCCATGCAGTATAAAGATAGTCCTGCAGCATGAAGAATTGCTTGGGCAACAACCAGCAGTATGTACGCATGGACGCTTTTTCTCAGTGCTGTATGCCACAAGCTGCCCAGTCATGAAGTTCATCAAGTAGCTACCTGCAAGATTGGATCACAAGCTGACTGCCTGTCGTGATGCCAGCTCAAAGGCACATGTGTCAACCATGCGCTACATGGTCCATGAAGGACTGCCCAGGTGCTTCTGTCTGTCTATGCTATAGGCAGCATTGCAGCAGAAAAGCCTTCAGCAGGCGCCAGGCTTCATACGGTCAGTCAAAGCTGGCCTGGATGGCATCTCATTGGTAGACATGTCCACCCCTGATTGGGGCATCCTGTTTCACAACGACTCCTGGCTACGCATCACCGGCTTGAGCAGGGATGAGGTCAAGGGCAGCAGTATCTGGCAACTGTTTGTGCCTGCTGGTCAAACACGGGTGAGCAACACACTTGTCAAGTAGAGCCAGGCCTGCGGAGGCATCCCTGTCTGGCAATGTGATGTGCATGCTGGTCATCATGTAATCTGAAGTTATGGCTCACCAGTGTCACTGAACAGCTTATTTGCGGCTCTCGTGACCTGCTTGCTGACCTTACAAGGCTTCGCCTTGTGAGCCCGGCTGTGCTGATGTCATCCACTTTAGCTTCAGGCTGTAATGCACGATGCGCTGATGGTTCCCCATCAGACCGTTTACAAAAAAACGCACTGGAACGTGATCAGCCTCTTGGCTATCATGACCCAAAAGTGTGCTCATGGAAGCCTTTTCATGAGGAACACACGACACCACTGTTTGCAGAGCCCGCCTGCGTAAGGCACGCCAGAAGGTTTAGAAAGTAATGGCAACAAGCAGAAAACTGAGGGGAAAAAGAGTAAACATGTGACAGGCGGCATTTGTTATGTACAGGAACAAGCAATGCAGCAGTGCCAAGCAGCCATTGCCAAGCAGCAGGCCTTCACCTTGCATCTACTCCGCGGCAGGCCCTCAAGTCTGAAGACACGCAGGCTGGTGATTGCCCACTTCAAGTCTGCTGCCACAGAGCACCTCAACTCTGCAGCCCCTTTGGTAGGAGTCCCTGGACAGGTGCAGTGGAAGAGCGGAGAGGCTGGGCACCTGTACTTTGTGACAGTGCAGAAAGATGAGCCAGATGTCCGGTATGAACAGCAGGAGACAAATGCTGCATCAAGCGTCATAATCAGTGTCTCTGGCCATGCCATGCCATTGCATGCTTGCTATTGCTGTTGGTGTCATCTGCTCAGAGGGTGATTTGGAGGAGTATGCTGGGTTGACTGTCTTGACGAAATTCACAAGTGATGCCCAGCATCCATCAAAGCCAGCCTGACTTGCCGAGTACATTGCTCACAGAGTCATCAGCAAAGCAAGTAGTACAACAGCAGACATCCCCATTACTGGACCATCACAACTGAACACATCAGTGCTTTGAAGGGGAAACAGACAACATCATGTCAGCATGTTATTCTGGACGATGCCTATGGATATGGCATATGTTGCGCAAAGCTGTGCACTCCGATGCCAATTTGTGCTGTGCAACATGCACATGCAGTCTTGGCAGGCTGTATCTTTGAATGCTTCATTGCCAATGTGTGCATGCCTCTGCAAATGGCTCGCCCAGCTTACAGCAGAACCACCTGCTTCGTTGTCTTATCACATGCCCTCAAGTTGCACTCTCTGGAGACAGTCTGGACTACGCAGAAAGGTCAGTTCTAACGCGTGTCACATCCTTGGTCCCATTGTTCTGGAACTTTTTGTCACCCTCTCTCCTCACAATGCACGGCATGCCTGTGCAGCCAAGGGAGTAAGGCTGTGTGATGCATGCCACAGGGGGTCAGATCAGGTGCTGGAAACACCAAGGAGCCGAAATCAGGTTTTTGAGGATGTGCAGTTGGGTCCCTTATTGGGACAAGGTGGGTATGGCAAGGTGTACAGAGGCTTGTGGAACAAGACTCCTGTCGCTGTCAAGGTATGGGGTGTTTTTTCCAACGCACAATGTAGTGTCACCAAAACGTGATACAGAATGTGTTATGGTCAGGCAAGTATGGCCAGATTAGTACTGTGAAGAAATGTGCCACGCTGAAGAAGTGTTAGCTCATGAGTCACAAAGCGCTCAGCCTAGCGCTCACCTGCAAGGTGCTAAGTGCACTCTGCTGACTGTTGCTGCAGCAGCAACTGCCTGTGCGACTCCAGCCTGGGTTGCACAGCAGCATCAATAGCAGCAAATACGCTGTAGATAGACTGCACGTACTGTTTTGCAATGGACACCATTCAGCATACTGAGCACCTACCTGTTCCAGATCATGCTGCTACTGGCTTGTGCAGCACCATCAACCGCTGCATTGCTTTGGAGAGAAAACACAAACTGCACAATCTGTTTGGCAATGCAGATCATTCAGCATACTAGGCACCCACCTGTTCCACAGGATGCTGGTACTGGGTTGTGCAGCACTATCAACCGCAGCATTGCTTTGGAGAGAAAACACAAACTGCACAATCTGTTTGGCAATGCAGATCATTCAGCATACTGGGCACCCACCTGTTCCACAGGATGCTGGTACTGGGTTGTGCAGCACTATCAACCGCAGCA
>JAABUK010000630.1_pt1 | contig 72296 bp, 67 predicted proteins | sample 5559141 | NCBI WGS metagenome assembly JAABUK01 (sample SAMN10711869, study PRJNA513367) | rock metagenome | isolation source: Antarctica rocks | place: Antarctica: Victoria Land, Pudding Butte nord | collected 2016-01-03 | reverse complement strand
TGTTGACTCCACACCCAATGCTTTTTGCTTGCAACAGTTTGAGAACCCCGCCAATCCTGAAGTACACTACAAGACCACAGGGCCAGAGATCTGGCGGGACACAGCAGGCAAAGTAGACTACTTAGTTGCAGGTTAGCTCATGGCTTCTTCTGCCTAGTGTGTGTGACTCTTGTGGTGCGGCATGGCCTGCGAAACTGCAGTGGTGTATTATTTTACTACTGCAATTGTAAGGCTCCCTTGCAGCATATCACAGCCAGATTGCAAAGAACGAAGCTGTGCTTATCCTGCTTGCTTTCTCAGCTGCAAGTTTTGTGTATTGCACACAGAAGCTCGGATTGAGCTCAGCATTATCTTTCCAGTCCGTTACGCCCTGCATCAGCAGATCTGCAGCAGGTCCTTGCAAGGAAACGTGATATGTTCTTATTCAACTCCAACACAGCTGCTGTTGTACCTACTCAGCGACTCAGGGCCTTGATGCTTGGGACAGGCATCTTTTGCAAACGTAGGAACACCACTTACTGTCCTCAAAGAAGTCATGCCTAGTACAACTTCCTAGCCATTTTTAAACTTAGAACGCTTGTTGATGTTTTGACATGCTTCTGAGAAAGAAATATCACTTTCTCTGAAACGTTCCAAACATCAACATGTATTGTACCGTCAGAAATGTCCAGGAAATTGTACTAGGCATCTGTTCTTGAACAACAACTTTTGGGTCTTGACAGCAGATGAATGAGGGCTCTAACACGAGGGCTCTGGCATGAGGGCTCTTGTATGAGGGCTATTGCATGAGGGCTATTGCATGAGGGCTGTTGCATGCAGGGGTGGGCACGGGTGGGACCATACAAGGAGCTGGAACCTACTTGACAGACCAGAATCCAGATGTGCAGCTCATTGCCGTGGAGCCATCAGAGAGCCCTGTATTGTCAGGAGGCCGCCCAGGCTTCCATCAGGTCTGTGGACTGCACACCCACTGCTGCTGCACTTCATGCTTGCTTGTGCTGTTTTCCCACAATAGATACCAATGCTGCATTCCACGCTTGCTTGTGTTCTTGTTCTACTGCAGACATAGAGCACTGTTCCACAGTAGATATGCAAAAATGTATGTTTTTGACTATTGCTTTGCACCACTTTCAGCCATTGCTTAGTAGAAGTGCATTGACCGCCTTGCATATCTGCTGTTACACAGCTAAACTTGCTGCAATTCACGTGTGCTGTCATGGCCACATGCAGAGACATTGATCCAAGATTTGGTACAATGCATCTGCAAGCATAAGCTAATACCTTGCACCAGGCCGGACTTGCCTGTGAAAGCAGTGTGGCAGGCCATCTTGTCATTATGTTGTCAGCTTATATCACATGAATGCAGATACCAGGCGTGGCATACATTTGTCAATTGTGGCATCTCTGCTGTTCATCTCAGACAGTGGTCCCTCAGTAAGTACACGAATGTGGGCTAGGCATCACATATGCTCATCTCAAGTAGTGGTTTCATTACAGATAAAAGTAATCAGAACAGGCATTTAGATTAACCCATCTCCAGCAATAGTTTCACCGGTGTAAGTGATAGGAGCAGGCATGGAACTCGTTCATCTCAAGCAGTGGTGGCACTGCACATACAAGGGTTAGGGGCAGGCACGACTTTTCAATCTCAAACTGTGGTGGCACTGCAGATACAAGGGATAGGGGCAGGCTTTGTACCCAAGGTGCTGGACCCCTCCATACTGGATGAGATCTTCAGAGTGAGCAGCAAGGAGAGCGTGGACATGGCGCGCCGCCTCGCCAAGGAGGAAGGCTTGCTCTGCGGCATCTCCTCTGGTGCAGCTGTGGTCGCCTCAATCAGGTAAACGCATGCACCAAAGCAGACCTACCCGCATAGGCTTATGTCAATGAATGTGCGAATTGCATCTACCCTTGGTAAAGAGTCTGCTATCAAGCTTGATAGGAGGGCTTGTTGTGTGGTATCTCCTCTGGTGCAGCTGTGGTCGGCTCAATCAGGTGAAGGCATGCACTAAAGCACATCCACCCACATAGGCTCATGTCAACGCATGTGTGAGCTAAGATTTACCCTTGGTAAAGAACCTGCTTTCAAGCTTAGAAGGAGGGGTTATTGTGTGGCATCTCGCCTGGTGTGGAGCTGTGGTTGCCTCAACCAGGTGAGTGCATGCACCAAAGAACATTCACCCACATAGGGAAGACGAAAAGGAAAGGCTACACCTTTTGATGTCGGTTTAATGAGATGCCAAGCATCATATCGGGCTGCCCAGCACACACATAGGCCTATGTCAACCAATGCATGAGTTGACATCTTCCTTGAGTCAAGAAACTGCTTTCACGCTTGGTAGAGGACTTGTTATGTGGCGTTTCACCTGGTGTGTAGCTATTGTTGCCTTCGCCAGGTAGACAGCCCAGATGCTTGCCTGGAGGTGGGTACTCAGAGACTTGAATTCAGTGAGTGCACTTTTTATGTAACCCGGAGACATGGCCGACTCTAAGCTACACATGCAACATCTCTAAAGTTGATTCAAGATTTCAGTTTGATGGAATCAAATTTGCCTCCCGCCTTTTTGGCAGCTAGACAGCTTTTTTGACCTCCATCAGATGAACACAGGTAGAAGATGGACCACCTTTCCTGTTCAAGACTGAACATCTTAGCAGTTGAATAACCTTGATTTTCAGAAGCGTGTCATAGCATGTGCAATGCATGATAAAATTTGCATAGGTGGTGTGCTAAATGTTTTGTGCCATCACCATTCTTGACAACCTGCTGTCGTGTCAATGTGGTAACCACAATCAGGAGCGTATTACTAATTCCTATTTTGAGGAGGGAGAGGGGGAGGAGGGGACCAAGAGAGTTGCAACCCAGCATGCACAATGGCCCATCAGTGTGGCTGCTGTGCATAAGCCTGTCATCGAAGCTGCAGCTGTCTGTGCATAACGGCTGACCTCTGTGTCTGCAGGCTTGCTCAGCGCGTTGAGAACAAGGGCAAGCTCATTGTGGTCATACTGCCCAGCTTTGGAGAGCGCTACCTGTCCACCGTGCTGTTCAACAACCTCTGGTCCAAGGCAAGTCGTGTTGCCTATGCACATCATCTTTCCAATGCTCTAGAACACCGTGGCTTCCGCTAGTGTGTGGTTGGTGACTTGCTGTGTTGGATGTATGCACCTTGATGGTTTGCAACTGCTCAGACTGTTGAATTTTGTACTTGGCCTGAAACTACCTTGCTTACTTGTACTCAAGCTGTCACACATTGCATGCAGTGAGTGATGCCTAAAGTGCGGCAGAACTGCTGGCGCGCCAAACTTTGTAGATATGCTTCTTGACAGCATATGCCGTTCCTAGCTTAGAAACATATGGCAACAACTGTCTCACGAATGAGATTATGACTAACTCAGCATCCACTACTCAGTGGAATACTAGTGCTCACTGCAGCAGCATGGACTTTTGAGCTTGCCTGTGCTGCATGTAGGATGCTGAGGATGAAAGCCAGATGCCCAAGGCATGGAAAATGGATGCTGGTGAGGAGCCTGTCAACAGCCAGATGCCCAGGCTGTAAGCTTCACGTGGCAAAGGAAAAGAGAGGACTAGGTCTGAGTCAGCACCAGTGGTAGCTGTACCTTAAGCTACAAGCTACCGATTGCAATGCTAAAGACATGAGGAAGATCCATGTTTTACAAGGCCTGGTGCTACACGGAGTAGGCTGTTGCCAAGTTGGTGCAGGCCTGCTTCCAGCTTTTGAGCTATGTCACGCAAGATTCAACAGCCTCCTATATGTTTGTGTCCTTTTGTAGCAAAAAGGCGCTGCAAGACGTAAAGTGGGGATTACTGCCTTGTTGGTTTTTCACAGATGTTATGTTTGATGCTTGCACCATCCCTATTTCCTGACATGCAGACACAACTAGGCAGAGCTCCATAGCAAAGTTTCACTGAGCCCTCTCTGTGCACGGTTGCTACAAAGATAGACTTACAAGTTTGAGAAATTTGCTATCAGATAGATTCTTCGAAAGCTGTCAGACTTGCAGCAGCCAGGGTATACGCAAGGCGACACGTGAATGGTTTATACTTCATGCTAGGCACATCTGACAACTTGCCAGGAACTCATTTGGTCACATGCGTCAATGCCAGCCAGACTTTTGATATTCGCATCAGGATAATACAAGCTTGTAAGTACTGCTGCACGGGGCCACTGGTTTGCAGACCTGAATAAGTTACTGTTCATGGTAACCCTGTCAGGTAATTGCGTATCGCAATTCTTTGAAATGAGTCCATCTTGCCAATGGACTTCAGTACACGTGTCAGGCGATCTCTTTCTAAGCCTTTCAGCTCATCTACATGGTCAACCGCACGCTGCAGCAGCCGCATCTGCTCCTGACTGATTGCCTCGTCCTGAAGAAAGCAGTTGACTTTTTTGAACATGACATCAAGGGAGTCTGGGCTGCTGCCTGAAGACACACGTTGCTGTGGCTGAAGCTCCCTCTGAGTGAGCTCAACACAGTCAAATGAGCCCGACAAAACCCTTTCTGCCTGTGTCTCTGTTTTGACTCTCTTCACCCTGTCTATGATCTCTGCTTTGACTGCAGAGCCAGAGCTGTCTTTGTTTGGCATCCTGTGCTGGAGCTGTGAGGCTGTGATCAATGCGTCAGGAGTCTTGCGCTTGCGTGGGTGTGACAGCAGAGGGCCATTGAGACCGCGAGGGGCCACTGGTGGGTCAAGTGAAGGAGCTTGCAGCTGACTGCCTGTCACAGCTTGCCCTTTGGGAGGCCCAGTGGAGATGCTTTGAAGGGGCCTACTGCCCTTTGTGGCTTCTGCCTGCTGACTGGAGGGCTGCCCTTTGTCAGGGCCTCCAGGTTTGCAGTGAAAGGGTGCCTTGCCTTCTGAGGCTTCTGCCTGCTGACAAGAATGATACCTATCCTGATTGACTGCATCAGCCAACACATCTGCCTTGCCGCCATGCCCTGAAGCGCTGAGAGTTACGTGACTAGCTGAAGACTGGGTAAAGCCTCTCTCAACTAGCTGAAGGACAGCAGCACTTTGGAGTTTTTGTGGAGCAGCTACTGCCTGAGCTGAAGGCGGCGAATGCTCTGTCTTGTTGCCTGTCGGCAGCGGCACAGCTGCTGCTGCTGCTGCTACTGGTGACTCATCAGCAGGGCTTGCTGCTGATGCTCTTGGTGCCAAAAACAATGGATCAGGCTGCGATGCAGCCAAGCCAAAAGAGCCTGCTTTAAGCTTGACTGCTGAATTGATTGGCAGGTTTGGGCAGTAGTCTGGGTCAGCCTGATCCTTGGTGTCTGAGCTGGGAGCTGAGACTGAGTGACATGCAGAGGCTGTTGTCTGCTGTGGTGCTGCCTCAGCAGCTGATACTGCCTGTGAATGAGTCAATGCAGCTGTAGCTTCTAGTGGGGAATGGGAAACGAGCCCAGCATGACTGCTGTCCAAGGAAGGCTGTTGTGGAGCAGGGCCAGCTGGTGTGAGTTCTGAATCTGTGTCTGACCTGGCTCTTGACCCTGCTGGCACAAGTGCTGCGTTTGAGGCCTTTCCTATCAAGCAGACATTCAGATCAATGCTTCTTGTGTCCAACAAAAGCACGTTGAGAAAGCAGTGGCCCATACTGCTTCCTGTGAGCTTTGCTTAACTGATGCTGCACAAAGGCAGCAACCTTGCATTGTGAAGTGGGTGGTGCTTTGCACATGGTTGCTTACTGTTGAAGAGGCGGTAGCCAGAAGGCACTCTGAACTTCAGAGACGTGTCCATCAAATGGCTCCAGTCAGCATTGCAGCTTTGATGGACCCTCAGCCAGCATTCCATTGTCCTTGCATTGCCTTTTCCAGTCAACAGCAACCTGTCCTTGTCTCGTTGGCTCTCTTTGGCTCGATCTAGGGTCGCATATGCCCCACACCTGCGTTTGCCAAGGTCTGCTTGTGTCCTTCAAAAACAAGCAACAAATAGTCCTTTGCAGACTGCAAGCAGCTAATCTGAAGAACCAGATGCATGCAAAACAGAGAAATATTTGCTTCACGCTCTGACCTGCAGCAGCTGACATCCCACTCCACATAGAGTGTCCCATCTGGCTTTTGTTTCACCTGATGCCGGAAGTCTGTGGGAGTCTGAGCCCCAAAAACTACAAATTCTGCACAGCAAATCAATCAAGTGATCGCTTGACGGGTTTCCCCGAAAGCATCCAACAGCTGCACTGCTTGTTACTCACGCTTGCCAGGATCGTCAGCATCATCCCAGGTATCACTTTCAGCACACTCGCATGCGGCACTGTTGCAGCCGTCGCAAAAATCTTGGCATGAGCATCCGGATCCAGGCTTGTCACAAGTCCACGGTCCTGCCTGCATTGCAGATAGTCCGTAAAGAAGTGCCTTCTCAACTGGAGTCAGGCGTTTCAGCTGACTCTTTGATTGTGGTAGACAAGGAATCGAGCTCACCTGCACAGCTTTGATATACTCCGCTGCTCTTTTTCTCCACTTTCGACAGTCGCCGCACTGTATCCACTCAGGTTTGTAACGTTGTTGTCCGTAAGACAGATCCATCACAGGCAGCACGAGGTTGTCACGTCCTGCGCACAACTTACTGAATGCGATAGCGCTTCGACATGGACAATCTTATGTCGCTGTGCCTCGAGACAGTGCTGCGCTATTTGTTTGGTTGCGGCATCCGATGACCAACTCAATGCTGCGCTTTGCAGTGCTGTGCTGCGCTTCACAGGCGCACAGACAGAAACTGTGGAAGCTAAATATAATGCAGCAAACGATAAGGCCAATTTTGCACGAATTCGCGGATCACCATCGACCTAACATTGTGTGATCAGCTCAGGTACTATAAACTTGCGCGCTGTGGTATCGTCCTCATCGCAAAAGGCTACCAGGATGTCGTTGAAGACTACTGCCCTTCCTAGCTTGAGTGTCCGATCGCCGTTTCTGTCAAGATTATCGACACGATCCTGCAGAGTACGGGTTGTGCAACGATCTCACGGACAGATAAAAGCGCACAAAGATGCTCGGGTACCGCAGCAATCCTTGCAGCAGACAGGCGTACAGCTCACTGGCGCAGCAGGCCTCCTAGTTCCCCTGATGATGTCGAACTCTGCTATGGCAGCGACACCTGATGGCGAGCACCTGTTGAAGGTGTGTACGTGTATCCGTGCTGTCTAGATGATGTGCGCCTGTAAATGAGCGAGCATAATTTCAAACACCTTTGAAATTACAGGGTACTCTGGTCAGCTTGATTCATCCAGCGCTTATGGACTTCCTGTTCCTTGCAACTTTGTGGACTGGATATCTCGGGTGGCAGTGGAGACGCACTCGCACTATTCCTGAAGAGCTGAAGGAGCTTCGAAAGCAATTGCCTCCAAAAGATGAGGAAGGCAACCGTCCTGTGACCAAGATTGATGGTCGAATTGCTGCCCTTGAGGAAGTAAGTCTCACAAACAAGCTTGCCTAACTCAGCACTCCATAGTTTTACCAGAGATAGATTCTGAGGTGGCATCTTGTCACTGCAGCAACGCAAGGTCATGTCTAAGAAGGACTATAAGGGTGTGCACCACAACTTTGGAGGCCTCCTGATGGGTCTAGGTACAGCAACAGCAGTTGCAGGTCCTGTCAACACATATCTGCGATCAGGTACATTGCACCAGAAAATTGTCCTGCATTTGGTTTGCAGTTGTGCAGCTTGCAGTTGTGCAGCAAATCCTGACTGCGCACTCAAAGTGACTGCACACTCAAAATGCCACTCTCCAGCAGAACATCTTGATAAGCACCATCTATGAAGCACAGCCAGTGCATGACGGCCAAAGTCGAGTGAATGCTGGCTTGTACTGCAGGCAAGTTGTTCCCGGGTCCTCACCTGTATGCTGGAGCAGCCATTGTGACTCTGTGGGCTGGAGCAGGTGCCATGGTCCCTCTAATGGCCAAAGGCAACAACATAGCCAGAACAGCTCACATTACTTTCAACATCACCAACTTGCTGCTCTTTGCATGGCAAATTCCCACAGGGTTGGAGATTGTGGGCAAGGTTCTGCAATTTACATCTTTGCCCTGAATGCAACGTCCCCTTTTTGGTCAAATTTTTGTGTTGGCGTGTGTTGTTTATTGTACCACTTTTGGACATTGTCAGAGAGGATCAAACTGTTTCGTGTCTATTCTGTTTTAACACCTAGGTTCCACATGCACTGAATAGGTTAGGTGTTGCTTTTATAGACCTGTGCGCATGCATCACCTGCTTCCATGTGGACATATCGTGAGACAGTCTTAATGTTTTACGGCTGTAATGAGCCAACAGCACCGTAAACGCAGTCAGAACGACAAGTGGGCACGTTTTGCTTGACTCATACCGTGAGTGTATTGAGGACATCTATACAGTATCATTGCACCAAACCATATATGAAGTATCCTACTGGTAAATGTTGCTGGTAGTGGTTTGCCTTTGCAAACACAATGTGTCCGTCGGCATAAGGGTATCATACGCGACTCATGCTTCATCAATGTGAGTATCAACAATGTAAATTATTGAACAGTAGTCTCCTTGGCCAAAAGAAACAATGTCAAAGCGGTGCTCAGATGCAATGCTTACGACGGGCATGAAACAGAAGTTGAACAGTGCAGACAGAGGGGGAAATGGCTTTGCACACATGCAAGGTGTTGAGCTGCTACCATCAAGATGCCATGTTCATCACCACAGTCGCTACTGCCAGTGTGATTTTGCCCCCAATCAAGGACCATTGTTTGTCTTGCCGACATAGCACAACTAGCTAGATGTCTACAGCCCATGGTTGCACAGTCAAATCACGTCTGCCAATGCACACCATTGTTCTTGCAACTACTCCAACTACTGTAACTACTTGCAAGTGGTTTGAGCCTCAGGTGCTTAAGCTCAAACGATCCAAGACGTCATTTACTGCTGCCTCCAAAACAGCTGCACCCCTGCGCTGCAGACGGCGCTGCTTGTCTGCAAGAATTATCGCATGTGACGCTGCCTCACAGGAGATGTACAAAGGCACAGGGTATCTCGCCAGGGGCTTGTGGAAGTACGCATGGGCAATTAGCGCCTGTTTGTTGCCTGCCTCCAAGGCCTGATCCACTGACTGCTGAACCCTGATCCCAGCGCATCTCATTGTTGCAGGATTGGCTCTAACTGCCTTGGCCAACTGCTCGAAGCTCCCTGCTGCAGTTCTGAGGCTGAAGGACCTCACAGTCATGTGCTGCTCCCGGTTTCTTCTGATGTCATCGCATTTGCCGCCCAGCTCACGCACTGTTTGCTGCAGCGCTTGAATCCAGAGCTCCTGTGTTTCCTGGAAGTCTGCAGTTGTGCTGTCAAGGTCCAGGTAGTAAAAGCTGCTACCCTTGGTGCTGATGTCGCGTCTGGTGGGTTTTTTGAAGTGCTTCAGGTGTGTGATGTTATAACATCCGGATGTGAGTGCAGGCAGCTCTGCAACTTTCAGGGTGAATGCTGATTTGAAGCTGTGCACCTTGTCTGTTGGCAAGTGTATGTTTGCAAATGTGATATGTGCTGTGTCCAGCCAAACATCTGCAAAATCCCCGCCAAGTCCAGGGCACATGTGGTCCAACAAATCATGGATGGCTGTGTAATGGTGATGTGCTGGCGGTGGCTTGCCTACAAACGCTGCATTGCTGCTGTTTGAGAGTGTTATGCTGCTTAAGTCTGGGACAAGCTGCACTGTGTATTCCAGCATCCTAGGAGGCCTCTCTGTAGCACTTTTCTGGTGTGAACCTCTGAAGGGCACCACAGGTTTGCCTGGTGTTGCATTGGCTGGTGCTGCTCTTGAGAAGGTTGATGGGCTGTGCTGGTTGGACATGCTTCCTGGTCTAAACTGTGGTGCTGTGTTTGGCCTGGAGGCTGATGACTGTTGTTGCTGTCTAAAGATTGCTGCATTCCCTTGAGGGTGTCCATTGTTTGTTAACTGCTGCCCTCTGTGAGTCCCTGCATGCTCCTGAATTTGTGCACTGGCTGGCGCGTGTCGCCCTTTGTACGGCATACTGTTACCTTGAGCCTGGTTGTTGGATGGTGGGTGCTGCCCTCTGTAGGGAACACTGTAGCCTTGACTTTGCCCACTGACTGCTGCACGCTGGCCCCACTGAGCCTGTGAGTTGTCTTGAGCATGGCCACTGACTACCCTTTGCTGCCCAGCGGCAGGCTGGTGTTTGAATGGTTGGGCTCCAGTAGCGCTTGAGTGTTGTCTTCTTTCAAAGGGGGTGTGGGGGTTGTTGTGTGGTGACCAGCTAGCTGGAGACGGTGGCCTGGAGTTGGTGTGAGATTGCCAGGTGGTCGAGGCTTGGGGCTGCTTGTGACCAGCATTGCTGTGCTGATGCTGGCTGCTTGTGTGATGAGGATCACGACTAGGCCTTCCTCGTGCCTCCTGCCGATGCAAATAACCGGTTAGCACAAGCTCGCAATACGGCGGAAGTGTCATCGGGCACGAAAGTAGAGATGCAGACTTCAGCGTACCTGTGAGATAGCGTTCAAGGGGGCTGTGTGCGGTGTGGAGTCTCTACGCCAGGAAACGCTGTCGCTGTCGCCGGCCATGCTCCTTTAGCCGACAGGTAAGCCCTATACTTCCGAATTTCTGGCGCAGTCACTATCCTTTCTGTGTGCACAATCACCGCTGCAAGATAGCCAGAAGGTAAGGGCCGCAAGTGCACACATGTGATCGGTTGAAACAAGGATCGTGTCAAGTGAACTGACAGACTTTGCAATCACATCAACGACACTCACTGGGTTGCTGAAGTCAACGCCTACCTTTGTAGTAGCACAAGTGTGGCGCACCAACAATGGTCTACCTTCACAACGCTGTGCTTATCAACCTGGCCTCGGTTGACACGCCGCGATCTCTTGCATAACGCCAACATGTAGCCGTTACGGGCCTTCCATCTGAGTCAATCAATTTACATTTGTTGTCTTTGGGACTCATCAGGGGAGTCAATAGACAATAACTGGTAAAACAATATACACTAAGCACTATCGATGACACCTCTGCATACATGTGCTCAAAACTGGCAAGCTGCAGAAGGAACCCACCATGCGATGAAAAGCAACTTCCGTGAGGTATCCATGTTACATAACACAGTTTTCGGACCACACTCACTGAGTGACACGAAAAACCTACAGAGTTCCGATTGCTAAGCACATTTGATTTAAATGTGGCTCCTATTTAATTAGCTAATTTGAGCTACTTAGTAAGTGTAAGTAATAAGCAAGTGCTTGTTCCCTCAGTGCAGAAACGGGGAGAATGACGTTCTGTGAATCAAGCATAACACACACGCAAACTGTTGAGCCCTTGCAGACCATGTTCATATTTACACTATGATACACGCAATTGACTTTGCGTGAAATCAGGCCTGAATACACTTTGTCTTGCCTACACAGCACAAACAGCTAATTTTTCTAAACACAATGGCTACACAGTCAAGTCATCTCTGCCAATGCACACCATTCTTGTGCAAAAGGGCAACCGTAGAATGCAAGTGGGCTGAGCCTCAGGTGCTTAAGCTCAAAAGATCCAAGACGTCTCTGATTACTGATTCCAAAACAGCTGCATCCCTGCGCTGCAGACGACGCTGCTTGTCTGCAAGAACTATCGCATGTGACGCTGCCTCGCAGGAGATGTACAGAGGCACAGGGTATCTTGCCAGGGGCTTATGGAAGTACCCATGAACACTTAGCGCCTGTTTTGTGCCTGCCTCCAAGGCCTGATCCACGGACTGCTGAATTCTGATCCCAGCACATCTCATTGTTGCAGGATTGGCTCTAACTGCCTTGGCCAACTGCTCAAAGCTCCCTGCTGCAGTTCTAAGGCTGTAAGCTCTGATGGTCATGTGCTGATCCTGGTTGCTGTGGATGTCGCTGCAGTTGCCCCCCAAATCATGGACTGTCTGCTGCAGCGCTTGAATCCAGAGCTCCTGTGTGTCCTGGAAGTCTGAAGTGGTGCTGTCAAGGTCAAGGCAGTAATATCTGTCACCCTTGATGTGGGCGTCGTGTCTGTCTGGGTTGATGAAGAGCTTCAGGTCTGTGATATTGTAGCATCCTGACGTGAGCGTGGGCAGCTCTGCAGTGTTCTGTGTGAATACTGATTTGAAGCTGTGCACCTTGTCTGTTGGCAAGTTTATACTTGCAAATGTGATATGTGCTGTGTCCAACCAAACATCTGCAAAGCTCCCGCCAAGTCCAGGGCATATGTGCTCCAGAAAACCATTGATGGCTGTGCAGTTGTGATGTGCTGGCGGAGGCTTGCCTACAAAGCCTGCATGGCTGCTGTTTGAGAGTGTTATGCTGCTCAAGTCTGGGACAAGCTGCACTGTGTATTGAAGCATCCCAAGAGGTCTCTTTATAGTTTTTTTCTGGCATGACATTCTGAAGGGCACCACAGGTTTGCCCGGTGTTGCATTGGCTGGTCTGTGTGCTGGGCTTGAGATGGTTGATGGGGTATGCTGAATGGACATGCTTCCTGGTCTGAGCTGTGGTGTGTTTGGCCTGGAGGCTGATGACTGTCTGAAGATTGATGCATTTCTCTGAGAGTGTCCAGTGGTTGCCAACTGCTGCCTTCTGTGAGACTCTGTGTGATCCTGAGGTTGTGCACTGGCTGGCATGTGGTGCCCTCTGTAAGGCATATTGTTACCTCGAACCTGGCCATTGGATGGTGAGTGCTGCCCTCTGTAGGAAACACTGTAGCCTTTGTTTTGCCCACCAACTGCTGCATGCTGGCCCCAGTGAGCCTGTGAATTGTCTTGAGCGTGGCCACTGACTACTGTCTGCTGCGCTACGCCAGGCTGGTTTTGAATGGTGGGGCTCCACTGGCGCTTGAGTGCTGCCTTCTTTCAAAGGGAGTGTGGGTGCTGCTGTCTGGTGACCACCTGGCTGGAGACTGTGGCCTGGAACTGGTTTGAGACTGCCGGGTGCTCGAGGCTTGAGGCTGCCTGTGAGCAGTATTGCTGTGCTGATGTTGGCTGGTTGTGTGACGAAGATCACGACTGGGCCTTCGGCAGACCTCCTGCCACTGCAGATAACATCGCTGTGTTGATAAGCTCGCAATAGCGCAGAAGCTTCTATAGGCACACAAAAGGAGATCAACAGACTCAGCATACCTGTGAGGTTGCGTTCGAGGAGGCTGTGTGCGATGTGGAGTTTCGACGCCAGGAAACGCTGTCACTGCCGCCGGCCATGCTGCCCTAGATGAATGGCAAGCTACTATACTCCTGCGTACCGCAGTCACTAAAAACTTTGTGTACACAGTCACTGCTGCAAGATATCCTGAATGTCAGGGCCGCAAGTGTACACAAGTGATCACTTGAAGCAAGGGTCGTGTTGGTTGAAGTGACAGACTTCACAGACTGACACACTCACTGGGTTGCCTAAGTTAGCGCCTAGCTTTTCAGCAGCGAAATTTGGCGCATCGAGCAAATGGTCTAACTTCAAAACGCTACGCTTGTCATCCTGGCCTTGGCGATTTCGAGGCAATTTCGAGGTCACTTTCATAACGCCAACATGCAGCCGTTACGCATTTAAGCTCCTGCGACAGGATGCAACGACATTTGTGCGTACGTTTCAATGACACTATGTGTCAGATCCCAGGCTTACCTTGACAGCACCGGATCTTGCTCGAGCTGTCTGGGCTGGCGGCAAATCTTCCTGGTCGTTGCTGTGTAATCGCAGCATACACATCAGAACCGCAGATCTCCGGTCGGCAAGAGTGCCTGAAGATGCGGTTGCCAAACGTATTGACCTGACTTTGCAGTAAGCACCTCAGGCAGTCCACAAGGCCGTTGTCACCTAGGTATGGCCGTGCTACCAGCACCAGTCCGTTTGGTCAGCTTGCGCAGTGGCCCTCACAAGCCCACAGAAGAAGCGCAAGCTGCTCAGCAGTTCCAGTACCTGCTGCAAGTCATAGATGAGCACTGGCAGTCGATTACAGCTTGGTAAGAACTTCTGCTGCGGTCCACTCTGACACTGTACATGAAACTTACCAGGATTTGACAACAGCATTTTGGCAGAGATTGCAAACCTGCATGCAGTGCTTTTGCAGGCTGACTGACCAGTGTCTGCGGCAACAGCAGTTTTGCATGTGCATGCGCTGCAAATCACTGTCAGCCAGTAATGACAGTGCATGAGCTAGTACCGATAGTACATAAGCCAGCACTGACGTATATTGCGTTCTGCAGCTCCTCCAGCACTGCTTCACAGCTAGACCTGTGTCACAGTACAAGCGTACCTCATATTCACAAGCTGCATTCTGCCACTGTCCAACATGAGACCCTTGCATGCTGACTTGCAGCTGTGTGACACCATGGATCTCCGAGCATGAGCTGCTTCAGGCTGAGGCGCCTCCTGACGTGGCAGGCCTGCACATGCGAGTGGCAGCCATGCACAGCAAGTGCATGCAGAGCCAGCGCTTCATGGCGGCGTTGCAGCGAGAAGCTGCTGGCATGACTGCCAGGCAAGTTGAGCAGCTGCAGGTATGCTCCAGCAGTTCACGGTGACTCTAGCAATGAGTTGGAACATAACTACTTTATGTAGGAGGTGACAGGAGACACAACTATTTTATCTAGGAGACATTGCTGCATCTAGCTGGGAACTGTTACTGTGAGTGTCTCAATGCATGTACCGTAATGTGTGCATACATCAGGCTGTTATGCATACACTTGCATACACATGCACCTGTATGATGTGCCTTACATGGTGTTGTTGCGCACACGCCTTGTTGTGCACACACCTTATGGCCTTGTGCATGTCTGTATGTTGGCTGCATTGCACCAAATGTAGGTCCTACAAGTATATACAGAGTGCATGCATTGCGCCTGCAGGTGCTGCTGTATGCAATGGAAGACTTCAGCTTTGCAGACTTCATCCATCTGGCTGTATACCACAGAAGAGACATGTTTGCAGCTTCGCCAGTGGGAATCTCACCCAGGACCTGGAACCCTGACAGCTTCCTGAACCCTGTCCTCTCCACGCCACATCAGCGCCTGTCAGACCCTGACTTTCCCGCCAGAAACCTCAGGGCCAGCAGGGCATCTCGGCGTGGCCCTGATCTGGTGCTGGCCACACAATCAGATGGTGAGAATGATGATGAGGCAGAGCGGCTAAGGTGTATGGAGATACCAGAGATGGTGAAGTGGACAAAGCTGCTTGAGAATGGAGGTATGGGTCGAGCTATGAACCCTGCAGTAACCCTCAAGACTACATGATGCTCTTGTGTGTGCAAGTAGCATTACACTGATGATGACGGTCTGCAGCTTCGTATACTCTGCTCTTTCAAGCAAGCTCTTGGCAGTGCATAGCGCTGAGTACTCATTGTGCAGCTCAACTACCATTGCCTCACACCCTGTATACAAGAAGTGATAGTGAGGCCGCAGCAAAAGCTCCATAAGTCACATTTGATGTGTACAAAGTCTGTCAACCTGCAAGGCAAGATTGAAGCTCCACTGCTGCAGGCCTGTCGAAAAAGGTCCCTGCCAAGCAGCCCAAGTTGGGAATGGGAGCCCTAGCAGGGCTGACACGACTCAAAAGCCGAGCAGCCATTGCACGCAAAACCCTAGCCTTGGGGCTCCCGCCCAAAGTGGCAGGAGATGGTCAGGGACAGGCACCTGGCGGGAGAGACTTGTCAGTTGCAATCTGCAGGACACAAGAGTCTGTTCTGCAAAGCTGGGATGACAAGGTGTTCCCCGGGGAAGGAAAGGGGTTTGAGTCGGCACGTGACAGGACTTTCACTGGTACTTGACACTCTATCAGTTTTGTGTTTGCTGTGTTGTCATGTTGTGAAACATTGCACTCTTGCTACTGCTGTTCTTGGATGCTTTCAATATGGAGCACCAAGTGTTTCTCGTCTGCAGCTGCCTGACTTTGTATGCAATCTTCAAGTTGACAATTGGCCTGTCTGCCTATACTTCGCTGCCATCCCAAGTAACAAGAAGCTATTCGAGGCACAGTTGGTGCTGTTGCCTTCTTGTGCTGTTGCCTTCAACTGGGAAACATCATCCCCAAATAAGAGGTACCGTTGTTGGGTGCCCAACTCACTTGTTGGGTACAGGTTTGAGGGATATGGCACAGCAGCATAAATCTGCTCTGGCCAAAGAAGGAGTGACTAACAACAAGGCACCCTTCTCATCACATCCCTTCTTAGCTCCTCTGCACAGCCATCAGTCAGTCAGTGACTCATCACCGCAAGTGCGACAGCCTGTCAACGTCAATCACAGCCACAATGCAGCTTCTCTCTCTGCAGCTTCAGATGCACACATGTCTGCGACAGACCAGCAACACCAGACAGAGGAAGCTGAGTTTTGGGCAGACCCTACCGATGGTTTGAAAGGTACTTCCAGCATAAGGGCTGTTTCCATCAGCCCTGCCATGGGGGCTGCCCCAAGCAGCCCTGGTGTGGAGGCTGAGCCAGGACTGCAGACTCCTTTGCATGTCCATTCAGAGGTGCAGATGTCTCAGGCAGAGCTACCACAGCAGCTGCCAAGTCAGCGTCGGCCTGAGTTTGCTGACAGTACAGCTGGCAAAGCCTTGGCAAATGCAGCATCAAGCATCAGGCAAAGCCAGTTAAATGCCACAAGTGATGCAGCGAAGGCTGCTGAAGTAGATGATGCGCAAGATCCTAGCTCAATAGACCAAGAAAGCTGCCTTGATGGTGCTGAGCAACAGGATGAGCATCATCTTGAGTCACCGGGCAGGTTTGCTGAAGCTCAGTTTGTCTTGCTGCAGCAGCGGCAGCACCAGCTGCAGTCACAAAGGATGGCAGGCTTGCCACTAGCAAGCAAGTCACAGCCAAGCCATGTCACACAGCTGGGGCTGAGACCGCAGGACAGTAGTCTGTCTGAGAGTGCGTTATCTGAGCAGCAGAGTAGAGCCAGCAGTCCGTTCAGACCTGTACCACAGCATATACAGCACACACAGCATGCTCAGCATGGGACTGTGGATGGGGAGGAGGTTGCAAACAGCCCTGTGGTGTTGTTCAGCCCTGGAGGGCCTTACTCCCACAAGAGCAGCTGGTACAAAGATGCAGCTGCAACACAGGTATTCTTGACCTGCTCTCCTGCTACCTTGTCATGTCTTGGTAGTGTCTTCTCGGCAAGCTGCATGTTCATTGCATGCTGTCATGGCCATTTAGGTCATTACATGTTGTGACAGCCATCTGTGAAAAAGTGCTCATTGCTGCAAGACAGTGACCCTGCTTGTGAATCTTTGTCTCCCTTCATGTTAGAGTCTGCCTGACTGCTGGTCAACATGCCCTGTTAGCGTCCAAAGGTTGTAAATACATTGGCTGGTAAGCCAGCTTAGATTGTGACTGGTACCTGCAGGGGCAAGGGCTGTTTTCAAGAACCATGGCTGGTTCACATACCACAGGCTTCGCAGCGACATCCAGAGCAACCAGGGTACCTCCTTTAGGCCTACCCCCAACCTCAGGTAGGTTGCACTTATGATCAATTCTGCATTTGACTCATGATGCTGTAGGTCTGATGCAGTCTGACGCATTCTTGACTTTTGCACCTTGGCGCATGAGCCCTGATTTGGACTGCCAAGCTGTGACAGATCACATGAGTCTACCTTGATCAACAAATCTCACAGATGAGCTTGCCATGTGACTCATGCCATCTGCTGTGAGAACGTGTGTGTTGAGATGAGCCTGTTGCTGGCATCCTGTACAGCCAACAAGACTTGTTGCGCACCAAAGCTCATCAGCATGTCAACTGCGGTTGTTGTTTCGCAGCTGTGCTGCCTTGCTGAAGGCTCTGACCTAGTCTATCTCAGCTGCATGGAGCATGCCTTGCTGATGTTGCAAGCCCCATTGTCAAATGGCTGATCCAGTGACTTTTGCTCCAGCAAAACAGAGGCAATGTGCGTTGTTGCAGGCCCGGCGGGCCGATCTGGCACAGCCTTAGGGCTGTCCTCTAGGCCGGGTTCAGGCGCTGATCTGTTTGCTGATGCCACTGCAACTTCTGCTGCATCGCACAGAAGCGCAGCAAGTCGGCGTGGGCGTGTGTCCAGACATCCTTCGGGCACTGATGTGCTGGCTGGTGTCAATATACCTGGCCTCTCAGACAGAAGCAATGCGAATTCAAAAGCTGTATCCAGGCATGTTTCAAGTGAACTCCTAGTGCCTGGTGCATGCAACTCAGGCGCTGCAGGCAGGCGTGGGATTTTATCCAGGCACCCTTCTGGCATTGATGCGTCAGCTGATGCTGCTGTCACTGGCATGCTCAACAAGGGTGGTGTGCTGAGAGGAGCGATGTCAAGGCATTCATCAGCTGAAGGCTTGACGACAGCTGTGTCTAACAAGAAGCCACACAGCAGCTCTACAGCGGTGAGCACGCCAGCAGCATTTGACAGTGATGCTGCCTCAAACAGGCAACGCTCTGCTGCAGATGTATACGCAGCTTCTGCAGAAGGTATGCCAGAAGCTGCTGACATGAAGGGCAGCAGCGCTTCTGCATCCAATACTGCTGAGGAACAGCAGTCCAGTCAGTCAGCTCACACTGGCTCTCAGTCTCAGCGCCACAACAATCAGCCATTTGACTCGTCAGATGTAACTGAAGAAACAGTCATGTTGCCATCCTTGGTAGAACGATTGGTCAGGTTGCCAACTCACAAGTCAGTGCTTAAGTCAGCAGCCTCCCTTTATGCAGCCTCTGGAGTTGTGGATGACCTCTTCACACCTAAAGAGACTTATGTGAATGGTGGTGCTGAGCCCATGACTCGAGCCAGGCATCACTATGGCTTGTCTCCACGTGAGATTGAGGAAGATGGTGAGAAGCGCAAGGAGTTTGCAAGTAATCTGGGAGCCTGGTATAAGGCTCAGCTGCAGCGTCGGGCACGTGTCAACACACCCAGTGCAAGGGTCATGAGTCGAAGCAACAGCAAGCTGTCAGATTAAACTTATAGCAATGTGTTTGAAGTGTTCAAAGTTTGTTTAAAAGTAGACAGCGTCAATGCTAAGTGTTTGATAACTAAAATCAAACAAATTTCAACTGATGTCAGTGATGTTGCTGGTGCTACAGTTCCATGAGTGTATGTTCTATGACTCACGCTTCTTTTCAGTCAAAAGCACTGTGCAATGGCAATCTGTATTTGCATGCCTGCTGTTGATGCTGCTAAATCACTGAATGAGCTGTGCCCATACTGATGCTGCTTGCAGCTACCTTTTGCTGCCTTGTTTTATGCACACAGTTCCATAACTGCTCCACCAGGACTTGCAGCATTTGCAGCTCACGTTTACGTGTCTTGGCACATCAGCACAGCCTGACTTGGCTGGGAGAGCCTACAGACGGGCTAGCTTGTGTTTGCAGCAAAATTCATTAACGAAAACACTGCAATGGTCAGAGCCCAGAAGTCCTTCTGTTTGGAAAGAAGCCCACCATCATCACATCTCAGTCAACAATTGATGGTACACCTCTTTACATACATGTATTTGGCGACTGGCAAGCTCCAGGAGGAATCCAACAGGTGACGACGGTCGTCACTTATTGAAAGCAATTTCCTGAAGTAATATATGAATTAGGAACATGCTCACAAGTTGACACGAAAACCCAAAGGAAAGTTATGAGCGCTACGCAATCGCATGGGGCTTCCAACATCTGAAAGGGTTGAGCAATCAGCCGCAATGCCGTTTGACTCATCAGATTATATGCCTATTGAGAGAACGCTCAGCAGTCAAGTTAAGTTGGGTTAAGTTGGTGTTTCGATGAGAGCCACTGCAGATTGGCATATGCTTTCAGTGTGGCTTGTAAATTCTGTTTGGACAATGATTAACATGCAGAACAAAGGGTTGCATATTCAGTGCAACTATAAATAAGACTACACTATAGTAAGAGAAGATAGCAAAATCATGATGTCATTGGATACGGTGCTCATTAATGAGCCCCTGGCTCTTCCAACAGCCACTCCACAATTTCCATGAGTAACTGGAAGCTGTGGTATCTTGCAATGTTCTTGAACACTGTCAGTTGTTTTTGGAATACATCAGCTGGCTGTGTGCACTTCAGCTCACCACCACAAAGCTTGCACTGCCTGGCAAGATGACCTGATGACACCTGCACCAGAAAGGGCTGACCTTCAATGCAAAGCTTGTACCAGTTGTGCTGTCTGAACACATTTAGGCTCCACGTGCCTTTTCATGCTTGCTTGTGTGTTGCGTTCTGGTTGAGATGCTGAGTTGTTGCTGCACGATGAGGCCAGTCACAATTTGTGCCTTGCACACATGCCAAGGACAGGGTTGTGTTGAGCCATATGGGTCTGCACATCAGCATGCATCAAGCAGACTGCCAACTGACACAAACAACTGCATAGGCATGGCGCCATGCACAAACACAGCGGTGTACAACCAAGCATGAAATGCAAGCTGTGAGAGTAAGCATTGCACATGGTAGCAGAGCCTCCGCTCATCCAGTGGGTTCATGCAAATGATCACAGCTTGGAGTTACTGCAACCCTGGTGCATTACACTGCAGTGCATGCGAACAGGGTCAGACTGGCCAGTTGGTCTGTGCTCACGTTCTTGCACTTGGCGCACTGCAGATCTTGCAGCTGGTAGGCACGCTCCTGCTGCTGCACCACAGCCACCAGGGCTGACTCTATGGCCCCCAACTCATACCCTGTCTTGCATGCCTCACAGTTCCATCTGTGCACCTGCATAGTACAGACACTGGATACAGCCTGCTCGCACACTGAAACCAGCATAACATGTTGCACAAAGCTGTGCTACCCCATGCATAGTTGCCCGCATGAGATGGTTTTGATCACAAGCCAAGTCAAGGTTAGCCACAGGATGAACATCAAGAACAGATCCTTCTTGGAGGCTACACGTCTGCCAGCATGCTAATAGCACATTTTCCGAATGATCCAAGTGAACTTGCAATCTGATGAAGACATGCGCAGGAAGGGTCAAAGGACACCCAGCACCAGGATGCGCGAAAAGGACAGTGTGAAGTGAGCAGCTGCTTCGTGAAGGGCAGATGGACTGCAAGACATGAATGGAACAGCCTGCAGCTGTGTCATCATTCAAGTGTTCACAGCAAGCAAAGCAGGTATCTGACAACAAAGTTTTATCCTGTGCAGTTCGGGAGGTGCACTTGATGAAGAACTACAGACAAAGGCACAGCTGATGACAGACCTGGAGGTGAGGGTCTCTGCAGAGGTCCAGGTCCCGGCAGTCGTTGCAGCTGGGGCAGATCACGTCCCGCAGCACATATGACATGCAGGGCTCCTGCAGGACATCACAAGTCTTATTGTTTCATATTTTCAGTGTGCAAAAGGATGCATTTTGTGCTTTGTTGGCGCCCCTTGCCACTTGCATTCAAACAGCTCTGTCTGAGCCAGAGTATGCAAATAAGGGAATGACACAGAGCCCTTGATGAGTCAGTGCTGCAAAGCATCTGAGAACCACAGCTATTGTGCAGCATGCCAGGAGAACCCACAGGGCGCTGTGAGAACGCTTGCCTTGAAATCAGATTCTGACGCAAACTCCCTGACATGTACCAGCTTCAGCAGGTTGCGGCGCAGCACTGCCACCTCTTGCTGAAGGCCTGAGTCCAGAGCCAGCACTGCACACACTGTGCGCACAAAGGCCAGGGCGGGGGCACCGAGCTCATCCTGCGCAGCAAACAATGCTGTCAGCCCCTAGTCCTGCATGCCGTGTTTGAGTGGCTACATGTGAACGAAGCAGAGACTCATATGCTGTGTTCTAGTGGAACATGTGTAAGATCACAGATAATCATGCGATGTGGAAGAGTTCAAAGTAGGGGAGCCTTCACAGAAACTTGGAAGGTGGCCATGCAGGAGCAATGTTGCTGCAACCTGCAGAGAAAGAAGCCATGCGTGGCAAGTCTGAAGTACAGAGTACGGCAGGATGTGCCGCTGGAGGTAAGTGTGAGACTATAATCAGAGAGAGCTGAATGGAGGGTGCACGTCAATGGGATCATCATGCACAAAGGGAGACATACAGAATGCAAAACAGAGCAGAGCAAAGGCAGCATGCATACTGCTGCTGAGCAGCCCTCACAGCTGCCACAACCAACAGAACAATGCATTGTGTTCAGGGACACTTAGCAGCCTTGACTGATTGCACCACTCCATTCAGCAGGTGGTAGGTACCTCAGGAAGGTGAGAGCCGGCAAGGATGGGGAACTGGTGCTTAGAGTCGCTGTCATGCGCGCCGATCCACTTCAGGATGTCGCGGGTGCAGCGCAGCAGCTTCTGTGTGAAGTGAGGGGGTATTTGGTCCCTCAGCCAGTCCACCTGCATCTGCTCGGCACTGCGAGCATCTGCCAGAGCCTGCAGCCAACCCACTGTGCATGAATTGCTGCATGGGTAACAAGGTTGGGTGGTTGAGATATTCACAGTTCACTTCATTGTGCACAAGCATCACAATCCTGACCACAGTCTTTCCCCAGTGAGTCCTGTGTCGAGCATCTACGGGCGCCTGCAGCAAACTTGACACAACAGCTGATGTCTTTGTCAAGGAGCACAACTGTGGACGCTGTAACTTTGTCATGTGTACCTCATCATAGCGCTCAGCCATTGAGATTGCATGTTGTCTGCTGACGGCATGTCTCACAGAATCTGGGAGATTAGAGATGTTGTTTTGTCTACTTGAAAGTTAACGCCTACGGTGTCGTACTTCTGCGATGCCAACCAACGCTCAGCCTAGGATCACTGGGTGTGTACTGATTTACATGTAACAGTGGATAGAGGCAGATTGAGGGACTGACCTGAGAGCCACCTTGTGAAGCGCCCTCCAAGGCGCTTTGCATAGCATGCCGCCAAGGCAACACCACAAACTGTTGTGATGGCTAGAAAGGCTTCATGCATTGCTGGCGGCAGGTAGTCCTGCAGACATCATAGCATTTCAACTGCATGGCCGTGCTGATCATATGGTGGAGTTGTCTATGCAAACAATTAACAGCTACCTGCATGGGCTATACACATGATTTGATAATGTGCAGCAGCCATGCTTTACATTCTGTTGGCCATTGTCGATGATGTACATGCAGAGAGGGCCACGCCAGTAAAGCAATGCACACGTGGTCATACCAGTAATGCAATGCACATAGCACCTGCACAATGTCTGCTGCTCAAGAATCAAAGCATATGAAGAGGGTGTGTAGGCTAAGAACCATGCCTTGATGTTCCACAGCTGGTCGATGACCGGCCGCTGCAGCATCTCTTCATCTAGTGCGCCAATGCCTTGTTCAGCCTCGTCAGCATTGAGTCCCTGCATACAAATGGAGCGCCCACCGTATTCATGTATTTGATGTAAAGGCAGTTTGAACTTTTGTTGCATGTGTGGCAGGCCCTGCATGTCTTTCATGACCAGCTGCAAGTTGTAAAACTGGCTATTGTGATATACACTGAGATAGCGCTGAGACACTGTTGATCAAGTATGCTTGTGGCCAAAAGGCCTCACTTTATGCAGCCTTTGGTCTGTGTCACAGGTCACAAAAGATTGCTAACTTGGTACCTGAGACAATGTGCCTGGGGCCTGTGTGAGCTGATCCTTCAGGTCAGCTGGCAAGGCTGCTTGGATTCCCAGGAAGTTGTACCAGTCCCTGCACATGGCAGCAGATGATGCCGACTAGAAGTTGATAGAAATGAGACGCAGTGCTTGCATGCTTCTCCAAATTCTGCAATGCTGATGTTGTTGCCAGGGCAATGAGGTGAGTTTGCAGAGCGGTCTGTGCTATATGCTAGCAGAGGAGACTGCATGCTGGACAGCCAAGCAATGCTGCTGCTTTGGCAAAAGTGTGTCAGCTGAACAAGCATATATGAGTGGTCTGTGTGAACTCTGAGTGCTGCAGAAGCTGTTGCTGATGGAATGATGTAGCATGCAAACCTGAACAGGAGGGTGTGCCAGAAGGTGGCAGGCTGCAGCTCCAGCCACATGAACAACTCTCGCCGCCGTAAAGCATCCAGAAGGTAGTCTACATACCTGTGAAAAGGATGAACTGAGGTCAATACACATTACAAACATCTATGGCTGAGTGATCCAGAAGAAATGAGACCAAGAATGATCACAATACAGCATGTTGGTGTCAATCTTGACAAACCCACCTAAGCTGCAGCACCAGTGACCTCCTGCTGCAGCGTTTGAGACCTGGAGAGGGCTAGGTTTCTGCTAGCAGAGCAAGTATGGAGTGCAGTTCAGGATTGTGCAGATGGAGTTGAGAACTCACCCTACAGCAGCGGTCAGATTTCGCTTGCCAGTTGCCAAAATGATGCTGGTCATGTCCGCGGCTACGATGGTCGCACCGAGCTTGCGCATCTCGGCAACCAGATGCGCAAGCACTTTGCGCATGAGGCTCGCCACCGATTGCCTAATAGCCGGGCTTGCCAAGACGGCACTGGGGCTACACAGCCACCGCCAAAGATTCCGCAGCAAAGCATCCGCATAGCTGCATTGGCAGAGGAACAGGTTGAGCGGCAGCCGTTCAGCCCATCGAATCTATCACATCCAGACTCTGGCTTCACTCACCTGTTGTGATTTTGGACAGCGTCATGAAGCCAGTTGCTGACGAGTTGCTTGAGCACTTTGAAGGCAGGCCCAGCGCCCTGAGGGTCCAAGGACGAGTCCAGAAGGGCAGCCCCTTCCAGCTCGCCTATGACCCCTGCCTGGGCTGTGGCATTGACTGCCATGTGGTGCAGCTTGATTTGTACGCACACACATCGGTACGCCCCGGGATACACGACCTGCACCCATCACAAATTATTGAGCCATTGCTATAGCTTTGGCAGGGTGTGACAGGGTGCCCTCTTGGCCTTAACAGGTAGCTCATAAACAGCTGAGCACTTCATTGATCAAACACATTGAGCTAGCTATGTGCAAGGCAATACTGGAAAAGGACTAAATTACAGAAGCGATGGTGAGAGTCTTTCATGTGCACATGTCATCAACTTCATCATGCAACAGTATACCTCCATTGTAGGCTGGTCCAGCAGGAATCTTGACGTGTCCACTTGGGCACTGGCAGGGCCAGCAACGTCAGGCAGGGATGGGTCATTGGCCCACAGCAGGTGGTCAGCATCACGCAAGCATCTTGCATACAAGGCATCTGCCGTATTCAGGATCCAGTCCCCTGTCATGTTCCCAACCGGCAGATGACAATACCTTGCCAATTGAACTCGCTCCTGTGAACATAATAGAAGCAATTGCAAAAGCAGCAAGGGCAGAAGCTTGCGTGACCTGCTATTGGCGACAAGGCACCGCTCAACACTGATCAGCAACCAGTGGCACAACTTGGCAGTTGTAGCTCATATTGAGCATTCACTGTTTTTCTTATGCTGATGATGGGTGCTTGCATGCATCAGCTTGTTGCTAGCTTAACTGTCTGCATGGTGCATCAGCCCAAGCAAGGGAAGGCCGATGCAGCCAGATCATGGCATACAAGGATGCAGAGCCAGATCTATACTCATACAGATGACAATATTGTGAGCAGCTTATTAAAAGTTGCCAACAGGTCCTCCTCCAGGCACAAATAGCCTTTTGTCTGGTGTGACGAGACCAGCAACCCAACAGCCCAGAGACATGATACACATTGTGCCAGGCTCCTGCACGAAGCCTACCTGCAACCAAGAGCCATGAGCTGCCACACGATGCAAAGCCATCTTGGCAGCTCGCTGCTGCCACTGCAGAGGTGGGTACTTGCTGTCTGCTGCCCTGGCAGGGATGTCACAGCAGGGGAAGTCTGCCAGCCCAGGCATGTCGTGATGCAAGCGTTGGGCTCCCCCAGCTGCCTGTGTCACAATGACCACCGGTCCTCTGTGCCGCTGCCTGCAGCAGTAACAGCAGCTCAGGTGGCAGCGAAACTGTAAGTGATGAGCAAGGTCTGGCAGTACAGAGATATCATGATGCGAGAGTTGGGCACCACCAGCTGCCTGTGTGAGAGTGACCACTGGTCCTCTGCTGCTACTTGTGTCTGCAAAAGACACAATGAATAAAGAACATGATGATAGGCAATGATGATGGGAGCCTCTGCAAGTCAGATGAGCAGCTGCTCAGGTGACAGCATGACTGCACGCATTCAGCATGGTCTGTCAGCACAAGCATGTCATGATGCAGCTGCTGAGAACAACTAGCAGTCTTTGTAGTCCTGTGCTGCTGTCAGCTTATGTAGCAGTGGGCGGATGGTGACACCTGTGCAAATCAGACACTATGTGTCTGCCCTGTATAGTAATGCCAGAAGCCTGATTGCAAAAACAAGTCTGGCTAGACTGTCCAGCTGCCTTTACAATTATGCACACCATTGATTTGACAGTCACATGGTGGACTCTTCTTGCAGCACACTGCGTGTGACTGCTAGTCATGGTAGACTGCTGCGTTACTGTCCTCTTGGGGCTACTATCGTAGCGTGGGTTGCCTTGAAAGCAGGCATGGGATATTGCATGCGAATAGCTCTGGTGGTGATGGCCATTGCTGCTCTTCAGCACTGGCTATGAACAATTCGAAAGCCAGACCAGAAACAGACCTCAGCTCAGTCAGTGCCCTCTGCACTGCTTTACAGGCGTCAGCAGTGGACAGGACGTACACCACCTCGAACTGCAGCTGTGGAGAGGCTTGTGGTGGCTGACTGGACCCTGATGACTCAGCTGCAGCTGCAGCCTGGGTGGCAGCTTCTTGCCAGCTCTTCTCAGCAGAGCTGGCAGTGACTTCCTTGGCAGCTGAAGCTGCAGGGCTGACCATGATAAGCACAGCCCTACGTCACAACAACTGCTCGAGTCAGGCATGCTCAACAGCAGTTTGCAACAATTCTGACGGGTGCCTCTAGCAACAGCAATGTGTAACAAAGACGTGTACCGAAACAACACAGGCATTAGCGTGCAGCCACACTGCTGTAAAGGACACCAGCAGCAAGTTGCAGTACCAGCAGTGACTGAATATTACACTGTAACATATTCAGATGCACATCACAGGAATGTTAGTGCTGCAAAGCTGGCAAGTTTACCTCTGCTCCATGGGCATAGCCAGAACATAGACAGCGCGGCCCCTGCTGCTGTCATGGGACTGGAACAGGCCTACATGCTGCAAGGGCCCCATGCCCTCTGGCCCAGAACCTGCCAGGTAGCTGCACTCTGTTGTTGTGCGCATCTGCAGCCGTGCAGAAGCTTAGCCTCTTGCTTCCAAAAAGCCTTCAAAGCCTGCCTGGCCTTATGCCAATCATTAATTCACAGCAAAGGTGCTGCGTTTGCACAGCATGCACGCACAAATACATTCAAGAACATGCAAGCATGCACACACAGACAAGCACACACGTGCAAATGCCAAAGACAGTGCAAGGGCGTTGTTACCACAGGGGCCAAACTACACCTGAAGGTCTGTCAAATCAAAGCCATCCTGCATGGACTTGGAGCGAGACTCTGGTATGACAGCAGTCACACAGCCCAGCTGTAGTGCTGCATGCAGGTCCAAAGGCAGCCGTTCCTCAAAGACGCCCTTCACATGGGGCTCTGAGAGGGCAATGGCCAGCTCGTTGGCCTGCTCCCGATACTCTGCATCTGGCATGACTACCTGCATGGCCAGAAGTTGATGCCTTGTTGATGCGCATATGCTGTGACAGGTTGTGGTACTTGGCGCAGCAACTCCTTAGTGCAACAATGCGTACATGAGATTCTTTGAAAAGGCCCAGCAGGCCATGAGTTCATTCATACCCAGGTCAAGAGGACTAATGCATAGCAAGCACGGTCTGTTTGGTTTCCTGCATCCATGTATGAAGCATATGTCTCCTCCCAGGCATGTACAGCCCTAAACATCTTCCTGTATGTGGTCCTTTTTTGGCAGTCAGCGCAGCAAAATTGGTGTGTGCTGATGCAGACTGAATCAGACCTGGCAATATCACCTATTGGATAGGAACATTGCCAGTGTGTTGACCAGGGTTTATCATGTGCTGACCTGGTAGACATTGAAGGGCTCCTGGCCGTAGGGCAATGTCCTGATGACCCTCCGCCCCAAAGCAACAGCAATGGGATCCTCTGGGGCTAGACTTGAGTTGACATAAAATGTGCGAGGCACCCTGAGTGGCACAGCATACACCTGCTTGTTGACTAGCACCCAGGCCTGTAGAACAGAAACAAGGTGCACAGTTGCTGCAGGCTCCTTGCGTACTGGGCAGGTGCTAAATAGCAGTAAACAGCAGTGCCTTCATGTGCTAGTCTGGGAGAATGCATGAGGTGGGTTGAGTTGTCATGCAACAAAGCAAAGCAACCTTTTGCAGTGAGTGGCGGGTCTTCAACTTGAACAAAAGCCAAGCGGCTGTCAGACTGGAGGTGTACAGCCACGGCACAAATTTATGCAACAGCAAATGATGTGTGTGCAGACTGGCCACATGTACAACAAAATCATGGCATCCAGGCAGTAGCGTCTTTCATGCTGACTATCAATTTTCCAAGGTGCAAGGGGAACAGCTGCAAAGAAAGCGTCGTTAAACTGAACATCAGATTTCATGGTAGCGCAAAAAGCCGTCCCAACAGCCCTATCAGATGACAAAACTTGCCTTGAAGATGCCTGGGGTGCTGGTGCCAGCTAGCTGTATGAGCTGCCAGTGTGTATGGGTGGCAGCTGCTGCTTGCTGCCTGAAGAACCCTGCTGCTCCAGAAGCTGCATGTTGCAACAACTATGAGCCCAAGAACAGGTCCGTGCATTCCACATTGCATCGCATCATGCATGCAAACAAATTCAAGCTGAGCATGCTGTTAGCAAGAGACCTGCATCAGCATTGCCTGGTCAGTGGCAGGACAAGGGACACATGAGAGGCAGGAGTGCACACTGGAATCACACCATCACGGCAGGCTCTGAATTGCAGCGGCAGCTCCATAAGTTTACAGGCATGCTGCCGGAATCTGGCCTTGGGGACACAATCAGTCAGACAACAGCCAAACATGCGCATGTCAAGCTACACCCTCAGGCCCAATCTTTTGCCTGGCAGAAGCAGTCACTAGAAGGAGCTCTGTGCTCAGCACTGCAACATGGGCGCATGATGGCCGAGAATGGTCTGGTGGACTTGCCTTTTGGAGCCCAGGAAGGATCAGGCGGCCTGCTAGCTGCCTTGGCGGCTTCCAGCTTACGCCGCTTGCGCTCCTGTACCCCGGCCTGCCAGCGCCGCTTCTGGTGCTTGATCCATGCTGCAGGATCTTCATGCCTGCAATGCAGCCAAATCAATGCCTTGCTGCAACTTCCTAGCTAAATGACAGTGTTGTGTGTAAATGATCACCATGTTGTTTGTGCATGTTGTTTGAGATGCTGCAGGATTTTCATGCCTGCAATGCAGTCAAGTCAATGCGTTGCTGCAAGTTGCTAGCCTGAATGAGAATGTAGCACCTGCATGTTGTGTGAGATGCAGATGCAGACTGCTGTTGGCTAGACATGCTCAGGACCATCAGTTGCCTGTATTGCAGGCCTTGCTGCAGCAGTATATCTAAACGTGTTGTGTTAAGCCAGGCTGCATGCACACAGACAAAAAATGCTGGCCCATCTGACTGACAAGGCTGCAAGTTGAGGCCAAAGGGAAGGAGGGGGGGGGGGGGGGGAGGGGGGGAAGGACAAACAAATTCATAATTTTTTCTTTTTTCTATTACAGAAAAGATATTTTTCTTTTCTTTTGTTTTACTGCTTTTGTTTGAATCCTTTTGTTTTGTTGTTTTGTTGTTTTACGGAGTAAAACAAAAGGATTCAAACAAAAGGATTCAAACAACAAAACAAGCTGCAGGAGGGTAATACTTGCTCACCTGTCAGGGCATGCCTCTGCTGGTTCTTGACTGGATGGCCCAGCTGGGATATTCCTCACATCTCCTGCATTCTCCTCTGATTCCACTACCTGCATGAGCCATTCATGTCACCACCTGTTTCATTTGGCACAAGCTTTGCAAGGCGAGAAACACCATGTAACAGCATGACAGGCATGTAGTAGACGTCATCATCCTGCTGACAACAAGGCTCAATAGCATCATAACTCTCCGAGCAGCGTTCAACAGGTATCAAAGCCTGACAGAGTAGTACATAAGCACGTTCTATACAAGTAGCTTATAGTAGCTTATGATATGTGTTGCCAAAGCTCTATCCAGGACATGGTTGCCCATATAGGGGCATCATGTATCTCTGCATGACTGAGTGGTACACCTGCATTTTAGTCTGCTATACTGGTCTTTCCCTAAGACCGATACAAAAGGAGTTGGAAGCTACAAATGGAAGCTACAGCAAACATGCAGGCAGGCACTTACCGCATGCTCTGTGTTGTGTTCACTAGGCACCTTGGACAGGGCTCTTGCCAGCCTGGGAACCCCAGGCATGGTAGTGGCACCCACCCCCATATCCTGCAAGGTCAATCAAGCTTACTGAAGGCAACAGGTTTGTGCAACTAGAACTAGTGCTGACTGTTGGAGTCAAAGACCTTGCTTGCTTGACAACCTGAAACAATGGTGATGTGATTGAGACAAGTGCAAGGTCAGCTAACAAGCCATCCCCACATTCCTTGGTGACAAACTTACTGCAGAATCTGGTGCATATGCTTGAAGTGAGTCAAGTAAACAGGGATGAAAGGCATGCATCCGGGCTGAATGCCATTTGCCTGTGATAACCTTCAGGTGATGGTTGGTCTGCCTAATGCGCACAGTGCGAGCTGACAAACTTATGGCCTTTTTCACCTCCATCACGACTTCCATAGCCATGACCTCCATAGGTGCTGGCTGCTCTGGCCCTTCTACTTCACAAGCCTCATCACACGCTTTCACTCCAGCTTTGAAGAAGCCATCTAGTCGCCTCTGCTGGAACTTGTCATTCTTCTCCCTCACCTATCAGACAGCCAGGTGGTTGCTTCCCCTGCAGGGGGATCTTTGCAGGGGAAGCTAGATATGGCAGACAATTTTCTCATCAACAATGCTGGGAAGCCAAGCAGAGAGACTCATTGCTACCACTGGCAAGGCTTGGCTGCTGCATTGCTGGAGCTGTTGAATACTGCTGATATCTTGTTACAATGCAATGCATCTTGTACTTTCACGGAATTTTATGAGCTCTGCTAAGGCAGGGAATGATGTGGACCTAATGCAAAAACATAAGACACCCAACATCTTAGGCACCTGCACATATTTAACAGCCTGCCCGTAGTGCAGCACAACTATGATTTCAGATTGGCACAGCAGGAATGGCAGGCTGTTCATATGACATTCCAGCACACTGTCTACACGATCCTCTTCTCATCTGTCTGTTCATGATCTTGAGATTGTCATACAAGCAGCTGACCTTCTTGTGCAGCCAGTCTGGGTGCTTGACCCTGGGCACAGGGTTGGGGATCCGCTGCATGGCAGCTGGGATGGTGATGATCTTCTGAATGGCACTGCCCAAGCGCTCCTTGTAGTAGGCCCAGTCCACCAGCTCCCTCACATCTGGCGCATCCTCTGCATGCCTGCCTGCACATACAAAGAACCATGGTTTCCACAGACAATGTGTGCTGGTACGTACAGACAAACATTGTTTCCAGGCACGACGGCTTTCACCCTGTCAACACCACTCTGAGGCCATCTGCAACAGTCTCGACACGGCATGCAATAGTCTTTGACAGCTGGGTTGTGTTGTGCGGTCCATCCTTCATGCTCAAGGCAGCGCAGGGAAAGGCTAGCATTTCTGCTTGTATTGCACCAGCGGAAAGGTGGCACTCTGATGCATTGCATTGGTCAGGTCCTTTCTCTCGAGTACAGACAAGGTAATGCATGGGGTCACAAGACCAGGGCTGCCACAGTTATGGACCTCCTGCAGCTGAACCAAGAAGCTCTTTTCATTCCCAAAAATTCCAATTGACAACGTCATCCTCACACTGGAAATTCAGACTCAGAAATGTCTGGGGACGGTAAAATTGCGTTTTTACATAATAGAGATGCTTCAGTTCTCAGGCGCCTCAGGCATGTGTATAGTCCAGCTGAACTGAAGGCTTACCTCCCGAAATGTCCCCACACCACTTGCGCAGGTACGTCCTAGCCACCAAGGGCTCTGTGGAGAAAATAGCCACAGGAATGGCTCTGTCACTTGTGGGCAAGTTGTCAGGCCGCCCGGCAATGACGTAGTTGCAGTTGAGGCCCTTGTCCTTGATGCGCTCGTCCCCGAGGAACTGTGCAAGGCGGCGGGCAGTGGTGATGGCGCAGCTCTTGCGGCCTTCGTACTCGTCCAGGGCTTTGCTCATGGTGCAGGACTCGCTGATGAAGCCAAGCAGTTCATCATGAGACAGATCTACTCCCTGCAATCATCAGGAACACATTGCTGAATGGAGATATTTGCTGTGACATCATCAAGCAGCCATACATGGAAATGAGGCAGCTGCTGTGCCAGAAGCCACGAGTTCCAAGCCACGAGTTCCAAATCTTTTCTCAAATGAATAGATAGGAAGATCTTAAAATCTTCTAATGTTCTGTTGTCAGTCATTAAAAGCTTTAGGAAGACCATCTGGCATATCTGTCACATCTGTAACTTCAGATGATCTGCATATTTGAGCAATGGGCAAGTGTGAGCACAATGCATTGCACATGAAGTGAGTCATCTGGGTTTGTTGCTGATAGTGAGAGTGTGATCATGCTTGCCTGAGTGTCCAGCATGTCCAGCCACCTATTGGCCACCTCTGCCACTGCATCATAGCACTCTTCCAGGCTGTCTCCCAGCAGAAACCTCTCAAACACCTGTACATCAGGACTCCACTCAGACTGTCTGCAAGTGGCAAGCATGGCAAGTCAGATAGCTGCTTGCCCAGGTGTTGTTACAGCTGCAGATGGTTGCAAGGTGGACTCTACTCTGGTAACACACCAATTTTTGCCACATGGGAGGGGGCATGGGGTAGAAGGGGGGGGGAGGGGCATTGCATCCATGTCTTGGAAGCTCAGCTTGCCTTGCCAATGTTCATTCAACTCAATTGATCCACCAAGTGTGCCAAGGTATGAGCTTTAGGAACATTGGCGTGCATGTGACTTTGGAAGGTGCTCACCTCTGACTGGAAGACCTTGATGAGCTTGAGCTCCCCCCTGCGCTTCAGCTCAAAACCCTGCATAGGTGCATGATGTCAGTACTTCATGTGAGACTGGGCTGACACAGCCTTGCGGCCTTTGGTTCTTGGGCTGTGCAAACCTGGCAAACTTATACGCCTTATCATGTGATGCAAATTGCGGTTATATGTAACAATAGAACACGACACGACACGACACAACACAATGCATCACAACATAACAGTACAACATGCTACAATACAACGTCATGTGGTAAGTTTGCGAGCTTTGGATACCTTGAGTTCTGCAAGGGAGCCATCAAAGTTGAAGACAGCATAGCGCTTCTTGATCAGCTTGCCCTCTTCTTTGCTGGCAGGCAGCACCATGGCCTGCATGACACCACAGAGCATGCTGAAACTCTGCATAGGGACCATCAGCTCAGCTGACACATGACATAAGAAGACTTTGATGGCCACATGACTTGAACAGCATGCAGATGACAATAACCGTGAGCAGGAGCATTGCCAGCTTCTAGCAGAACGCAGCACAACACCATCCTTGTCGACAGACAAACACAGCATGCCGAACTCAAAATCTCAGTGCTGTCTGAAGGGTCATGGGAATGAAGCAAGGCCTGTGGAGATGTCAACAAGCAAGTAGCATTGCCACAATGATGCTGAGTGGAAAGGTCAACCTTGTAGGGCCCATCCACCTCAAACTCAATGCTCATCTCATTGCTGGTCTTGTACTGGCGAGTGGCAGGGTCCACCAAGGTGGCATACTGATCGTTGGTGTTGTTCTCTGCCACCATGACGTTCAGCATCACGCAGGGGTAGGAGATCTTCAGGTCTTTGCCTTGCCTAGTCTGAAACTGCACAGCTCACAGCAAAGTTGATCGTTGTCCTCCACACAATGGTTGTTCATAACCCATCCATATGATGAATCCAGGTTTAGCAGCGTAGGCAGACTTGTGGCATGTATGGGCAACACATTGCGATACGCTCACTCATGACAGCAGCTCTTGGCTTCATTTTGGTCCTAAGCAGGCGTTCTGACAACCTCAGATGATATGCAAGTGCAAATGGGAAGCTGACAGCTGATTCCTGGCATGCATGGAAGGAGTATAGGGGAGCCATGCTGCAACATGTGTTGGTCTTGTTCAAGCACAAACAAGCCGAGCACCTTGAAGTTCTCTGGAAAGGAGCTGGGCAGGCAGCACCAGATGCCGTCTGTGTCCAGCTCTAGAGGCGTTCCCAGCTGCTCTACTAGTCTTGCAGCCCTCTGCAGCAGACCACCACAGCTGTTCAGTCTCTCTATGCATTTCAGACTGTTTAGACATGATAAGCGCTTAGTACTGATACTTTTGACCAGGTTACTGACAACCCTGGCACATCTGTACAACCTAGTTGGTTGGCTGAAGAAGAAAAATCCTCCCTCTCTCTCCTGACCAACAAGCTAACACACATTCTTGTATCACTGGTGCTCTGTCAAAGCACATGGCAATCAGGCAGCGGCAATTCAGGCAGGTAACAAGCCTGTTTTCACCCTGATGAGAACCCTCCAAATGATGTATACACTGATGTTCATGTACCAGAGATTAGAGGAGCATTGATGCTGCTGACCTGTATGATCTGAGCTCCAGCGTAAGTGACCACGCCAGCCATCTGCATGCTGTACCAGCGCGCCCCTTTGCGCATGACATAGCCGTAGAAGCTGTTCAGGATGCACTTGTGTGCCAGCTGCAGTGAGTCATACAGGACCACCATGTCTGTGGCTTGCTGCACCTGGATCATGTCACCTGACTCCTGCACCAGTCAACCAGACCAAACCTTCCATCTCTGGCTGTGCGTGATGTTTTGGACAACATGCTTGTGCTATGCTGATATAACATGCTGCTGCAAAACAGCAGATCTGTCTGTAGATTGAATGCCCGACAAGCGTCATTCAGCGTGATCTTCCTGCACACGTGAGCTGCGTACAGCAGGCATGAGGCTTGCCATGTCCGTGGCTTGTTGCACCTGGGCTTGCCTTGAAGCTTCAGTATACATCAGGCACTTCTGATGATGTGCACATGCAGACAATCAGGCAGGATGATCTGTATAGACGCCTTTGCCAAGAAGACAACCTCTGTTGTAAACATGGAAAGCTGCAAGAGAGGAGACAAGCCTGCAAGCCCTGTGTGGAAATAGGCATGCGGCAGAGAGAATTCGTTTACTGCCCGTTTTGAGGTTCATCAGGCTAGAGAAAGAGGTGGTATATAGCCACACCTTTGCTTCATCTAGTTTGCCCTTCCACTTCTTGTTCAGGCCCTTGTACTCATATCGCCTGTCCCTGAAGGCTCGTACAGTCCCCACATAGAAGTCGTTCTCCCTCATGCATACGCTAGCCTGCCGCACCTCACAGGTTGGCTTGTCCAGCACCCTTTTGTACACCTACACAAAGGGCGCACATGCCCAACAATAAGAAAAAGCAGAGTATCAACTGGATGCTAGCAGCAGCAGCAGCAGCAAGTGTACCTTCTGTGAGTATTTCTTGAGCCTGTCCTTGAGCATCTTGCTGCGGTCGTCATAACTGAGGTCCTGGTAGAACCTGAGGCAGCAGAATGTTGAGTGAACTCACCGTAGGGCGGAACATGCATTACTGTCACGATATCAATTGTTGTGAGAGCATGTGCATCACAGCATGTGCCAAAGCCTGCACCACACGTATGCTTTGTGGCAAGAGCTGACCAGACATGTAGAGTGATACTGATGGAGCAAAGGCAACAGTGCAAAAGGTGGCTTGTGGCTCTGCAGTGCTGCTGTACTGCTGCAGTCAGCTCTTTTGCGGATGCTGATAGTCACCTGATGCCAAGGAATCAATCGAACATAGCCTGTAAGACAGAAAGGTATCACAAGCAATCTTCGCTACTATTCTGTGCTACGCATGGCCTACACTGGCCATAAAGGAGGGCTGTAACGGAGGGAAATTTGCTTCAGACAGATGCTGGAGGGCATCTGAACAGAGAGATTTGAGGGCAAATGAGGGCTATGCAGACAAAATTGAGGGTAAAACAGATGAAAATGAGGGTAAAACAGATGAAAACGAGGGTAAAGCAGATGGAAAAGGGGCTAGACAGACCAAAAGGCAAGGCAGCTGACCTGACAGGGCCGCCAGCAACAGCTGGAGGGAAGCTCTCACTGGCCAGCTGGGCCTTGATGCTGTTGTACTCAGCACTGGTGGCGCTATAGTGCTCCCCTCGCCACACCCACTCCATGCTGCGCAGGCAGGTCTTGCCTGGCTTGTTGAAGTCACATGCTGCACACTGCTCATCAGTCACCACAGCGGAGGGCTGCAACCTGCACACACAGTATGACATCTGTCTGGCAAGCCTGATTTGTTCTTAAGCAGGCAAAAGTCCAATTCTTGCGCTGATTCTTACTGGATCCATGTAATCCTGTCACAGATGTGCTGAATATAAAGAAGAGAAAAGTTTACTGTTGTGAGTGATCATAACAGGGGCCTCCTAAGGCCTCAGCAGCCTGGAGCTGCTGTGTTGAGGATCCACTTGATCATTGCTGCTGTCAGCTGGGTCTTCATCACTTTTACAGTCGTACAGGCACCAAGATTGCCAGTTGCTCATTGCATCCTGCAGCATCATGTTGCAACAATGCACTCTGGCTCAATGCAAACTTGGGGAGAAGACAATGACCTGTTTGTGAGAATGATGTTGGGATACATAGCTGCCACATCCAGATGGTATATCAGGGGGCACTCTTCCCTGTTGGGCATGTCCCTGAGGGACTCTAGCTGGGCCTTGATCTCATCCCGCACTTCTTCATAATTGGCTACATCCTCAACTGATGCCTTGCATTCCACTGTGATGGCATACTGCAGGTCGCTGTCCAGCTTGTCTATCAGCGCCTGCAGCAATCAGCCTTGTGAGGGTCAATCTGTGGGCAACTTTGACTTATGCAGTGTCAAGTCTTGCTTGCTGGCAGTCAATGCATGATGTCAGACACACATTGTCCAGTCATATGTTGGACAGCTTGCACACAGAGCTTTTGCTAACGAGCCTCAATCTCATGTGAGTCTGCTGTAAGCCTCATCTGCTGTGACAGTCATCAACCCTGCAGCGCTGCCACTGATTGCAGCTTGTGAATTTGCCATCACCCTCTAGCACACACTGTTGTGCATTATTGCTCATGTTTGACAGACAAAGGCATTGCTTGTGCGCGCAACCTGTATGACTGCAGCGTACCTGGTAAGCTTCAGGCTTGCACTTGAAGCGCATTGGCAGGTCGGATCGGAAGACACCAGACTCCAGGGCTTCCACCTTGCCGCCAATGTAGGTCTCAGACTCCAGCAGGTGCCCCTTGTACATGGTCTCGGTCTGTGCTGTGTGCTTGTTGGGGCACACAATGTTGGCCTGTGCAGTACATCAACCATGTGCATTCACTGCAGGATGATGAGCTGCAAGTATGCCAATGGGACAATTGTATAGATGTACATATACATATACATATACATATTCTTCCATACATATACACACACACACACACACACACACACACACACACACACACACACACACACACACACACACACACACACACACACACACACACACACACACACACACACACACACACACATAAACGCTATATATTTACACACATCACAATCTGAAGCCCAAACTTGCTTCAGGATGTGATGCTCAACAAGGATTTAGTTTCATGCTTGGAGGCTACACAAATCGATAGCTGTACAGTGACTCAGTTTGTGCAGTTGGGCATGCATACAGCTACAAGGCACAGCAGTTGTTCTTGAGCGGTGCTTAGTACATACCTCATAGGCCTGCACCATCAACAGAACCTCACACAGCGTCCCAGAGCCCTTCCTGAGAACCTCATCAGGGGGCATTGGAATGATGGTGCTAAGGGAGAAGATGAAGGGGTGGATGTAGGTCATGTACAGGTAGTAGGTAGCCACTGCATCTGAGACTGAATATGAAGCCATCTTGTGAGGCTGCTCAGCAGCAAACCTGATCATGTCCTCTGGGTGCACCTCAACTGGGTCATATCCAAGCTTGGCCTTTGTGACTGCCTGCGACGGCAAGAATAAATTTGTTCTTACATTCTATCATTGGACATGTCTTGTTGCCTAGGTCAGATACCTGCAGTCCAGACTGGCTCCCTGTATTTGCAGGCAGGACCCAATATGCATTCAGCTGAGCGTACAATGTGTGCTCTGTACTCGATGGTCAGTGAGTCACGTGCCAGATGGTACAACCACTTTCTATAGGTAACAGCATGACAGATGCATGCGCAAGAAAGTGACTCTGGTATGTGCTCTGCATTCGCAGCTGCTAGTGCACAGCCCAAGCCTTGATGGTGCTTGCAACCCCTCTTGGCTGGTTAGGTTTGATCACACTCAGCAGCATTGCTCAATGTATCAATGCAGGCAGCATTGGCAGGGCTCATCACATGAGCAAGACGGCATCCGCTTGATGCAAAGTCAGAGTCTGACCTTCAGGCCTCTGCTTCCTTGGGGGAGATAGGAGTCACGGTTCACCCAGTGCATGCAGTCCATATGCACAGCAAATCTGCAGAAGTCAGCAGGTCAGGGACCTTGTGGTTTTTGATGCAGCTATGCCTGCTGTTGTCCTTGCTGACAACATGCTTGACATCGCAACATTGTGTGCATGCACTCCCTGAGTGAGAGGCCCAGGCAGCATTCTGTTTTGCTGATGCAAAGCCCACTAGGGCCTAGCATTGTGCAACAGCCTCAGTCAGGTGAGCAGCGCCACAAGTGCTCTGGCAAGGTGTCAGTGGCAAGTTCTGGGCTGCACAACATTGAACAAACTATGTGCATAACACACAAGGCGCATCAAGCAGCAGCATGAGGGCGCAAAGGAATGTCACTGCGGGGTGCATATGCACAGCTAATTTGGGAGTTGTTTCTCCTTTCATGATGTATGTATCAGTATGCTCACCTGCTGAGGCATTGGTTGTCCTTGGTCATGGCAAAGCCCACCTCCTGCTTCATGTCCATACCATTCTTGCTGGCACGAGTCTCAATGAAGGGCCAGTCAAAGAAGTCACCATTGTAGGTGACATACACACCTGGCTTCACCTGCAAAGGGTGGACAGAAACTGCTTGTGTCTGAAATACCTGCTCCTCTATCACATGGGCACAGTCAGTTCCCTGAGTTGCTTCTGACGTGATACTGTATGCCTGCTTCTGTACCTGAGTGACTTTCTACAAGCAAACTTGCCATGCCAGACATAAATGAAGGTGAGCCTCACTTCCTGTCTTAGCTACAGTGTCAGTGACAACCTATGGCGTATGAGAGGCAAAGAATGACAGCAACATTGGTGCAAATGCTTGCAATGATGCTGTGCTAGAAGGATGTTTTGTTACAAGGCCTGTGCAGATGCTTTCATACTCAGCGTGGTCTTGAATGGCACACAGGGCAGAAAGCCAACCTCACGCATGTGCTCAAACCATCTCTTGAGCAGTGCAGCCTCGTTTGGCTCATTCCACACAATGAACGGCCCTGCGCAACAGTACTGTCACACAGTTTGTGCATTATCGTGACACTAGTATCATAGATCACACAAACCATATGTCTTACCCAGGTAGACTTGCATCAGATGCTATATAAAAATCAACAAGGCAACCTGCACTCAGAGGGTGATGTGATGCTGGCTGCAAAGCAGGATGAGCTAGCTGGAAGGCTGTGATCACAGGCAGGACACATCACAGTGCGGTCCATGCTTTGACCACCCATGAGGCGCATTGCACACAGTGCAACTGGACAGACCAGTGTGTTATGCACCTTCAAACTCTGGCTTTGGTGTGTACTCAAAATCGTTGATGTCTTCAGAAACAACCTCCCTGTTCACTATCAGGTAGCCCTGCCTGTCTACCATGTAGGAGATCATGAAGACCTGCAAGCAGCACATTTTACTTCATGCTGCATAACATACAAAACAGCTCCTCATGCAACACACCAGTTGCAGCACTACATGTTACAGGTTAAAAATTGCCAACCAAGCTTTGCAGACAAAAGTCCAAAAGTCCAAAAGTCACTGCAACCTGTGAGCACCGCACCTCATGCAGCATGATTGAAAGTTTGTTGCAAGTCATGAGTGGCCTGAGGAAGGCAGCAAAGCATCAGGGTTCACCTGATCGTACTCGGCATTGGGGAACTGCAAAGGCAGCTTGGTGGTCTCTATGTCAAAGGCGCAGATACGGGGCTCAGCCCTCTGCAATAGATCTGGCCTGTGCTCCAGGGTCACGCTTCCACTCTGACAGCAGAGAATGTGTCGTTGCTAGCGGGGTGAGGACTAAGTATAACAGAGAATACTTATCCAATCTGAAGAATAATAAGAAGTCAAATTGACAAAACCTATGCATTGTTGATGCCAGGTGTCATTGCACGCAACAGGGAAAACAAGTCGAGGTGTGCGTCTGAGTGGTCTTTGTGCAGGCAAAAGCTGAGCATGTGACCCATCCGGAAGTCAGCCACAACACAGCAGAGGGCTGACCTTGGCAGAAACATTGAACCAATGGCCACATCGTACTCCTTCATCAATGCAGAAGCGGATGTGGTAGGGCACATCATGCTCCTTCATTTCCACAACAGCATCGAGAGAATCCTGCACCAGGCCATTACAGTGACACTGCATTCAGTAGTAGCAAGCAGCTGTGATGACTGCGGCATTGCAATGCAATGCAATGCAATCTGCAGCAATGCAGAACAGCAGCAGAGTGGAACAGACATGGTGCATGGAGTGTTTCTGCAAGCCAAGCAGCCTGCATTGACTGGTTGATGGTCTATGTGTGTTCTGCCGCAAAGCAGCGAGTTGGCCTGCTGCCTGGTGCTGAGACCGCAGCAAAAGCACCCTTGCCTGCAGCTTGACGGCATTGTTGCTGCACTGAGGCCCAAAAGCCTTGTAGGCATCAGTCAAATTGGCCTTGTTCTTATTGCGGCGTATGATGGGCTGCATCTCGCGTTTCACCTCTGTCAGCTGCTGAGAATTCCAGAAGATGACCTTTAGGAGCTGTTGTTGCAGCCCAGAGAGGTGATTTTTCTGTAGAAAGACACAATGGTGATGTTAGATGCCAAACAGCATCAGGTGTCCTCTTCTCAGGCGGCATTAGTCAATGCAACACAGCGCTGCATGGCATCTGTCATATAGGCACACACAGCAACAAGACATTGTACGTCCACAGGCATGAAGGAAACACTCAGTGTGCTAATTTGTCACAGGCAACTCCCAGATCAAGTCATTAAGGCAGCAACGCAGTATCGACTGTTTTATTGCTGAGGGAAAGATATATTCTGCAGGCACTGCTTTAAATCTTGCATAAACAACCTACCAGGTCCAAATCCTCTTTGTGAACCACCTCAATGTCTCTGATGCTTGACTCATATTTGCGCCTCAGGTATGAATCCACCTCACGATCCATGTTATCCTGTGCAGGGCATGCTTGTATCTCAAAAGCGTTGTACAGGCATGGCGCAGCAATTGCACTTGCACATGTTCACTGCTTCAGTGTCTTGCATATCTGAATCAAGTCAACCTCTGGCCTTCTGCAAGATAGTGGTTTGAAAGCAAGCTGTGGACAGGGTGCATACGCTTGCATTGTGTCTTCAAAGGCTCACCTTGACATGAAGGTAAAGATAGGGGCTGAACTGTGACTGGCTTTTGAACATGGACCCATCCTGCAACAGGCAAAGATGCTCAGATGAATTGACTCAGGTGTTGGCAGACTGTTGCTCAAAAGCTTGTATCAACAATATGCAATAAAGCTAAACATCTATGCTTGTATGCAGTTTCTGATTCAGATGGATCTATGGTCTTGTCTCATTCTGTGTTGCACACAATGCACACAGATATAACCTCAGGACCATGCTGCTGCTGTCAAAGCACGGACAGACACAGCTGCGACCTGCAGATACGTAGGGTGCAGGATGCTGCTCCATGCAGAACCCCACCTGACACATGAAGTAGCAGTTGACTGCACTGACCACCTGTCCAGAGTCCTTGTCATCCATGGTCGTCTGCAAGGGCAAACACAATAGGTAATGGGAGTGTGTGACACATACAATGTCTGCAGCAGCTTGTGCAGTCAAAGGCAGGGATCATGAATCCTGATGTTCTTGTTGCGGCAGCTCTCAACGCAAGGTGAGAGGGCCGGAATGAAAAAGGACACATGCATTGCAAACCTCACTGCAACTTGCACACCTCGTTCAGGTTCATCAGCCATCCCAGCTTACTTTGGCCCTGGGTGAACGTGGCAAACCCAAGTGCTTCCTCCAAGACAGGGTCATCATCTTGCCCAGCCTGGAAATGCAACCCATAATCAGCGTCAATGCAGAGTCACAGGACGTCTGCATGAGGGTGGATAGACTCAGCATGTAGCTGGAAAGCTGTACAATATAGCTGCCTGCTATGATGATATACCTAAGCTTGCAGAGCTTTTTACCTTGACTTTGGACGTTGCAGCACCATCGCTCTGGTCCTTGCCTATTTCCTGACCTTTGGCTCCAAAGTAGTTGCCATTGTTCAAAGGCTTTCTGCCACGCCCTCGGCCTGACCAGCCACCCCCTCTGCACACACTGTAAGCATCAAGCACGGTGCGGAGACAATTTGCTTTTGCCAAGGCGTTTGCAAGCCTGTCTGGCAGGGCTCTGGGCAAAGCTGCAGGCTGCAGTGCTAGCTGTGATCAGTGATCAAGCTCACCTAGCATCCCGACCGGCACCACCGCCGCGACCTCCTCCACGGAAGGACATGCGATATTAAGACGTGCTGTGGCGTTTACTTGTCTCGGCTATTCAGGCTTTTGGCAACAGGTCACGGCAGCGAGATCAGCATGCACAGCAGGTAGGCGCAGCAGTTTCTGAGAAGAGCAGAATCGGCCAGTCAGCAGTGGCTGCACTTCCGGCTCTCCGAGTACCTGTGTCATGTCGTGAAATGCAAAATTCTCTTCGTCAACCGCTATGCTGGTCGTGACGCTCGAGTCCAAGGGGCTTCTGCCGTAACCAGCTTAGAGTATTACCAAAAGACCTCTTCTTCCCTTGGGTGAGTTTATAATTTTGCAGGTGCTCACTTTGTTTGACCGTACTGCACAACTACATTTGGCTGTCGGGAGCAGTCATACCACCTGAAATTTGCTATGAGACTCAGTTGCTCTTTCACGGCGTGTGTCTGAACCTACTGTAACTACAGATCCCTTTTGATCACTGAACATGCATGTTGTATTGCTGCGCTTTTCTCTGTAGAATCAAGCTTGAAAACCATGAAACGAGCATACAAGCTCCAAGAATTTGTAGCACACACGTCCAATGTCAATTGCCTGAAGGTCGGCAGAAAGTCTGCTGGAGTGCTAGTGACAGGAGGTGAAGCTGGCTTACAGTCTTAAGGCACAAAACTACATGTTCAAGGGCAACACAAACTCACAGTCATAACCTTTCTGACTACAGGTGAAGACAAGAAGGTCAATGTGTGGGCCATCGGGAAGCCAACAGCTGTTCTGGTGGGGTTTGCTCTTGCCATAGACTACCATGCCAAAGCTACACTGACACGCTTGACAGATTGACAGGCTAGAATATACTGCAGAGCTTGTCTGGACACCAGAGTCCAGTGGAGTGTGTCTCCTTTGATAACGCAGAGGAGGTGGTTGTAGCTGGTGCCCAAGGTGGCACTGTCAAGCTGTGGGACTTGGAGCAAGCCAAAGGTCCTTGCCTGTCTGTGACACACAGCTGCTGCATCAATGCCTTGGCAAGAATGCAACCTTGGAGCTGGCATCATGACATCAAGCCATGGAGTTTCGTGTTACAGCGCTGCCTGAGGACCTGTGTACAGTCAGCATGTAGCAAGCTGACCAGCATATAGCCTGCTTGCTATCACAAGTATCACAGCAAGGCCTGTCAAGATTCAGAAGCAACACATCGCTTTCTGTGCAGTGATCAGAACATTGACAGGGCATCGGTCAAGCTGTCTGAGCGTGGACTTCCATCCTTTCGGCGACTTCTTTGCATCAGGATCGCTGGATACAAGCCTCAAGGTATGGGATGTCAGGAGGAAGGCCTGCATTAACACCTACAAGGGACACAGCCGTGGAGTCACCAATGTTCAGTTCAGCCCTGATGGCAGACTGCTTGCCTCTGGCGGTCAAGATGGTGACTTGAAGGTATGTTCATGAAGCTGCTCTGCTAGCAATACGACCAGCAAGCTCTCAGCTTGTGACCACAACTCACGCCATTGGCTGCGTGGCTGGAAACATTGCAAGTCATGCAGCTTCACAAAGCAGCTGCACATGGCAACGACAATGTAGTCTTGTGTTGCTTGATGACTGGTAGGTCACACAGCCAAATTGCTTGTTGCATCCTGCCAGCAGCACATTGCCACTGTTCACCAATGCAATGCTGGGCTGCAATGCACATGCCTAGGTATTTCTAACACAAGCACTTCTTTCACAACATACAGTGATCCTCCTGCACCATTTGCATGACCCCCACCCCTCCCTTGCTCAGGTGTGGGATCTGACAGCTGGCAAGCTGCTGCATGAGTTTCAGCATGAGGACAGCATCACTGGGCTGGAGTTCCACCCCTCTGAGTTTGTGCTGGCCACCAGCTCAGCAGACCGCACAGTCAAGTGGTGGGACCTGGAAACTTCTGAGCTCATTGATACTGCTGGTCCTGAGGTCACAGGTCAGCATCAAGCTGAAGCCACGCCAGCACCTTGCCGTGCTGGACTGCTGTTACATATCTTTCAGCTGCAGTGTGCAGTGTCTATCATCTGTTTTTCTGGATGTCGGGGGTTAGCTACTAAGTAGCGAGGTCTGATGGCAAACCTTGACAGATTGCCACAACAGAAGTAACAACCTGTTGAACAGGCTGTACCGCGCGTGTACAGTACCAGACAGCAATGAGTACATCGGAGAACAGTTGAGTGGTATACACACAGGGCTTCCTTGCCTGGTCTAGGCAGCAGTAAGCACGCTGGGAAGCTGTGACAAAGCTGTCAGTGGTCATGCAGGTCAGAAGCCATATCAACTAGCCTGGCAATGGCTGTGCCACCAGAATACTGTCAAACCCCACGTGGCCCACATCCTGACACTGAACTAATTGCCCTCTGTCCGCCTGCTTACTAAACCCTCTTGCATCGTAAGTCATGACATGCTTGCCTTGAGCACTTCAGCTGCTTGTCTATCTGACCCTCAAAGTCAGACGTCCTGCTGCAGGTGTGAGAGGGATTGCCTTTCCAGCCAATGGCGACTGCCTACTGGCAGCTATGCAGGATGGGCTCAAGGTGTGGGCATATGAGCCTGTCAGGCGCCTAGATACAGTGGACATTCCTTGGGCCAAGGTGCATTCTGAGTTGCCGTAGTTCACCGCACATGACACTGCACCTTCAATTTGCTGATCATGGCTCAGACACACCAATGCTTAGCAAAGCTTGCCATCTTATTTGCCATACAGCAGAGATATGGGTTCTGCATGAAACCCCCCTACTGTACGTGCTGAACCTACTCAGGGTGCATGCTCCTTGCACAACAGAAGGGTCATGGTTGTCTTGACTGCAATGTCATGCCATGCTGTTCTCTGTCCACTGGAAGTTGCTGCGATCTACACAAAGGTTGATGGTCTTGAGCATGAGAAGGCTCTATCACTGGGCTTGCCCAGAACCCAGAAGAAGTCTTGCATTGTGCATGAACAGCTTCATTGCACTACATGAGCGCAATTCATGGTGCAAGTCTATGGCTGACTGCCAAGTCTGCTGCTTCTAGAAGACAGCAGTAATCCTTTTTGCAAGAAAAAAATTGAATGCATCCACCTCTTCATTTGGGCAAAAGCTTGATCGTGCTGTAGGTGCGCGACATGAGCTTGAATGAGGAGGACGGCAAACTGGTGGCGTGCTCCTGCAACAATAGCTTTGTAGGCGTGTGGGTGGTGGACCTCAACAAGATCAGGCCCTTTTCTGGACCTGCCATCAGGAAGGCACCTGCAGCCTCTGGTCAGTACTGCATGCAGGAAGTGCAAGATGGCACATTGCACAAGAGCCAAAGCACTGCACTGACATGACGGAGGAAGCGCTCTCTTTGGCACTGTGTTGTCATACTTGACCATGCAGACACAGTGCGGAGATGTGGTGAGCCTTGTTGCCATGCCGAGTGCTCGGCTGAGGACATGCTATTTGTACTGATTGTCTCTGTTTGCTTCTCAACTCACAGCCAACACACCCTGGACACGGCAGCTCTCACTGAACTCCACAAAGGAAGAGCTCTGTCTTGCGCCTCCTCTACGGCATGTGTCCTGCTGCACTCCCTTGACACTTGAAAGGTGCAATGCAGGCATTGATGGGCACAGCCAGAGGCCATGTTTGCTGTCCACCAGCAGTCCAACAAACAGATCTACTGTGATGGCACAGCAGCAGCAGGAGCAATTATCACCGTTATTGACTGCTGGTGGGTGCTGTCCCTGCCCACTCTTTGTGAAGCCTTGGCTGCTGCTGACTGCATTGATGCAGAAGAGCGTCTGTCCATGTAGCTGTGTTGTGGTTATGCTGGCATAGCACCTCAATCTAGTCATTGTGCATGTGTACTGTAGTTGTCCATTCACCCGAATATCAGTTCTCAAAAAGTGTTTTGGTTCTTCATAGCCCCCTCTGCCTCATTTTGCCCTGGCCAAGAGCTCATTTCAATCACCAGATTGACAACTGTCAACTTGGTGGCTGTCATGTAACCACTAATCACAATGGTGAGGAGCAAAGTAGTTGTGATGGGCATGTTCAGGTGGTGTGCAACAGGATGCGTCAGCCCTCAGCCCTGCCCTCATCAGAGCTACAAGGGCCCCACTGCTGTCTGGAACCAGTCATGTAATTGCCGGGAGACCAACCCCAGCGCCTGTTGCTGCACCTCTCATTGCCTACAGTGGCGGCTTGAAACAGGCTGCTGCAGAAAATCTGGAACAGGATGCTGCAGATTGGCCAGCACAGCCTACGCAGGGCTCAGACCAAGGTGAAGCTTTGCTTTTCTGCAAGTAGTGCTGCAGTTCTCTGCAACTCCAAGGAATCAGCCAGGCAACAAGGTGGCACCTTCAGGGGACACATTGGTGTCCCTCTTACTGTCTGTTGTCTCGGTGACAGGTGTGGCTGACAATGATGCAGCTGATCCTGGCAAGTTGTGATGCTTATGTTTAACTCAGTTGTCATGATCTCATGCCAAATAGCATTGGATGCTGGCATGGTCCCCTGCCATTAAGCCTGTTGCATCAGCCCTGGTTCTCAGCTCTGAGTTGCAATGGTTGGTTTGCTTGGCAGCCAGCTTCTGATTCGGCTGCAGTGTTTGAGTGAGCAACCCTTCAACAGCAGCTGTATGGTTGCAACCACAGCCTTGATTACAAGAGCCTTATACCGATGACCATATTGGTGCATGTATCCTCTCCTGATGTTGGTGCAGGCCTCCCATTCAGCTCACAGCAGGCGCTCCCATTGTCTCCTGTCACTCAGAGCAGCCTCAGCCATCAAACCAGGAACAGGAGAAGCTTCTCCCCAGTGCTTCCCGCCACTCCAGTAGGCTCTGCTGATGCTTCACTTCCCAGCATGGGCACACCATTCCAGCAGCTCAGCGTTGCTGCAGAAGCACAGGCCCCTGGTGAGCAAGAAGGCTACCAAGAGGGCATCAGCTCTGTAATGTTAGAAGCTGGTCATCAGCTGCCTGGTGTCAGCATAGATCATGCAACACTGAGCCACTTTGATGACGCGGCAACACCAGAATGTGCTTTGGCTTCCAATTCTGCTGGTGGGGTTGGAAATGGGGTGCACCAGACAGCAGCCTTGAACAGCAACAACAGCAGCAGGGCGACTCAGCAGAGCTCTGCGTCCAGGAGCAGAGCATCAGAGCTGAGTCCTGAGTCTAGGAGGAGAGTGCCTGAGCTGAGTCCTGAGCCAGGAGGGCTGAACATAGAGGCCTTTCTACCTCCTAGCCTCAGCCCCAGACCTGTAAGTCAATCCCTCCTAGTCTATTATCATGATCATGTACATAGCTGAGTTGGTCATCTCATGCAAACTCTGTTTTCAGCCATAGCTTGGTCGCGTGTGCTGCTGGATGTAGCTCAGCTCTATGCTGGTGGCTTGAGAGTTGTGCAGGTTTTGAGATGCACTGAATAGAAGATTTGTGATAGTGCAACATGCCAGTACATGGCACTGACTGCATGTATTGTAAACACACAAGCATCTTCAGCAAGCTGATCCCTTGCTTGTTTGCCGTGCCGACAAAGCACCAGCACAATCAGATGCTCCTAATAATGATCAAAGCAACAAGTATTGGCCTGTTGGCTGCTAGCCATCAGGCTGATAGCCAACAGGCATCAGGTGCATGCAAAACAAGTCAGCCTTTTCCGACAGGATTTTTCTGATGCACCTATCCATCTTATCTTCAACTTGTTTTGCCACAAGTACCAGTCTTGCTCATAGTATGGCTGTCATGCAGGGCTATTGTGCACAGGTGTCTGACACAGAGGTGCTAGCCCAGCTGATGGCCAAGAATCAAACAGTGGTGAGCATCCTGAGTAGCAGGCAGGCAACGCTGCAGCTAGTCAAAAGCTTTTGGGTAAGAGGTGACGTGAGGGGCGCCTTGGCTGCCCTATTGCAGTCCTCAGGTGACACTTCTGTCTATGTTGCTTGCTGGAATCACTCAAGGCATTCACCCAAGGCATTCACTCAAGGCATTCACTCAAGGCATTCCCAAAGCATGTCAATCCTGTTTGCAGAAAAGACCTGCACAACTGATCCTCTTACAACCTGACTTCACAGCACAGCACAAGTCAGAGCTGTTGCAGCAACTGCTTGTCTCATGCCTGATCTTGCCATGCTGCTAGAGTACTGCTGTCAGGTGTCCATGCAGACCATTAGCAAGCAGCTCCAGCCTGCTTCTGCATACCAGTGGCTTCTGCATATTAATAGCATCCAGGGAGCCATGCCACTCAGGATGATATCTACTTGACCGTTGGGGAAGACTGTGATTGAATGTGTGAATGAAAGTCTAGACAGCTGTGTTGGTGAGCTGTTTGACAGCACAGGCGTCATCGCATTCGGTCATGACATGCTGCCATGCTACGCAGATGCGTCTGTGGCCATGGATGTATTCAGCACGACCAAGAACAGCCCACAGCTTCTCAAGCTGGACCACTGCTGTCAAATTGTGTCGTGCTTGCAGCTGTTGCTTGCTAGTGCACATCAGGCATATGCACAGACAGCTGTGGAGACTGCCCTTATGTTGCTAAAAACATTCGGTGATATGATACAACAAACATGCCAGCGACAGGAGACCAGTGTAGGAGTGGACCTGAACTTTGATGAACGCAAAAGCAAGTGTGAAACTGCAAGAAGTGATCTGAAAGAGTTGTGTCTGCCTTTGCAAGGCTTAATCAGTAGATCAGGACCGTCTCAACTCGTTGCAGGTAGACTATTTGACATGTTGACAGCATTATGAACAGCTAAAAGTCGACAAGTATGGTTTCATAGAAACCGCCAAGTCAGTCAGCATCACTGACACACTGGTTTGTTAGCACCGCCACAACATAGCATTTGCTTTTCTGACAGTCAATGTGATACAAGCAGTATCTTTGGACATCTCCGGTGCTTTAAGCTGCGTATTTCATGACCAAATCTATACAACAACTGGCCTCTTCTAAATTGCACCTTTGCATCTGTAGGAGCTTCATTGACAGCCACAATGTCTGAAAACCTGAATTGATTCCATTGTCTAGCATGTTCAAGAGTGTCAGCTTTGTCCTTGTATGGATGATCTACCTGGTTTATACCAGCTTGTACTATCCTGTTGTAGGTGCCTTCGTAGTCAAAAATGTACAAGGCACAGTGCCAGCCTTCATATGCTTCAATGGCCCTTTGTGTACTCAAAGGTCCCAGCCCTGCATCCTCCTGAAATGTGAAGGTTGTACCATATCCTAGCTCTATATTTACATACACTTGACCATCTGAATCTGTATGCTCTGTTGCTTCTGCCTACAAACATTCAAAGTTGTGAAAGTGATATTAAAGACGCAACAGACCAGCTGCAGCTGACGTGCATGTGTACATGGCAATACGTGTACATAATTTGATTGTGAACAGAAGAAGCAGCTGATTGAGATGTAGCCTGCATGTTGTAGCTGACGCATGCAAACGTGTTGACACGCTGGACCGTAAAGAACTGAGTGCATGCATCAACTTGGTTTTGCGCAAATTTGCCATGCTAATCTTTGAGTAACATTAGCAACTGAGAGCTGTGCAGGGGCGTACCTGGAGCATTTTTCTGTAAAACTGGGCTATGGCTTTTGCTGTTCCAACATGACACGGCAACAGCAAACCTTCAAAAGATCCTTTGTTATTGCCTGTGCTGTTGCTAGGTCTTTCTGCAATGCTGAAGTGCTGTCCCCAAGGATCTGTGATATCAGCGTGATGGGACTGAAAGTCAAATTCAGCCTTGAATCGAGTCCCTTTCAGCTTTGTTTCAACCTGCTGCAGTTGTCTTTGCAAATCATCAAAGTCAGGCAACAAAAGCCTGACTGGGCCTGGTGTCCTGGATATACTTTCCTCTTGATCTATGTGGACCTTCGTGAGCAAGAGGTCACCTTGTGAATTCTTGCTTATTTTCTGATTGAAAGGTGCAGACGTGCAGACCGTCACACAGCTGAGCTGTCCATTGCATACAGCTTTCAGACAAACGAAAGTTCAACATCTTGCTTAAAACAGTGGTCCAACGAATACCTGTTGATCTCCTATGTTGAGCCAGGAGACTCCTACACCTTTCTTCTGACCAGAACGGACTGACGGATCGTAAACAAGACCAAGTCCTTCTTCGTAAAAAATATGTGCGGTGTCCATGTCTCCGACCTGTCAAACAGTCTTGAAGTCTCTGCTCGAGTGTGTTCGCAGGACACAGTTGCATGCAGGTGGCTTTGGTATGCGCGCTTTGGCGTTAGAACTCACAATCTACGTTGACATCAGCTCGATCAGATATACTACTTTAGCTACGCACCCCAAGGAAAAGGTGCTCAAAGAAGACGACGTTATTGCGTTTGACTGCTTTGGCAACCACCATGCGGTTGGACGGCTGCATCGCCGAGGAGATCCTATTTGTAATCCGGGCGACAATCACAGGACCCCTTTCTCTGCAATGATTTGCTTGCAAGGCTGACGCTAAACCACAAGACATGCCAACTATCGGCTTCTGGACGTCGTGGCTGCAGTGATCAGTCCTGCTTTAGTCACCCGAGGCTCTACTGCAGTCTTGACTTTATTTTGAGCAGAGTCAGTTGGATGCTGCTAGTCCTTTTGAAGCACTTTTTGCATGCGCCCATTCTGACTGCTTGCGTGTCCTCGATTAACTGAACCGTACGTATTCATCCCGGGTTGGGCCCAACGGCGCATTATTGACATTCTTGGCGTTGCATGGTGACAAGCAGTGGTGGCCATTGACCACTGAACCACTCAATTGATGACCAGTCTTGTCAGCATGCACTGCCATCTTGTCCTAGATGAGCTGCGGCAGGCACCATTGTGCTACCTCACAGCTGCACTGTCAATTGATTAAAATACCACGCAAAGAGCGTCAGCTGAGGCTTGATCATTTATGCTGCGTGCTGAGGTGGTGACGCAATAGACTAAGCGCTCATACCTGCTATCGTTGTATTTTGCACTGGTCACCATATTCGTACCACTAAATTGTACTTCAAATTTGCACCATTTCTGTCTCAACAGAAATCTTACGCTGCATGTTACAGTAATACGGTACACCCGTATTACATGGCGTCCCTGGCGACTGCACAGCCTTTTGCAGCACCTTGCCGTTGCACCTTGCTGTTGTTGCCGGCGGTCCCTGCGCATCTTCAAAGCCTTTATCTGCTGAGCGTGAGCAATATGCTTCACGTGTGAGCCCTTCCATCGAAATGAGTGCTCACGCCTACTGTCTTTGTCCCCGTGGAAGCAACAGTGTTCGTGGTATCGCCCGTGGTGCAAAGGCTGACGAGGTGCTGGTCACAATCCAAAACGACGGCGTTGTATGCTACAGTTCAGCCCGACAGGTGAGTTGCACCAGAACTCCGTCTGCGCCTAGACTTTCCACCACGTGCATGCATTGCTTCGTTTGTTCGATAGCGTGCTGGCGTCCCTTGCCTAGGTCAATGGCACGACAAAGACCAGTTGAGATCAATACCTTCTGTGCTGTGACCTGGCTTGCCTCAGCTGCCAATCCATATTGTGCAGGAACAAGTTAGTAGCTGGGCCCTTGGCTCTCAGCACCTCAAATTTACAACCACAGCTGTCTTTGCATCAAGCACCAGCAGTTACCATGCTGTGGTTCAGCAAAACTCTGTCAGCAGCAACGGCACACAAACCTTGTTGTCATGGCCGGCAGCTTCAACCAGTGGCAGCCTGGAGCAGCTTGCAAAGCGACATGTTCTGACTGGCAGTGTGCACTCACTGCACCCTATTCCAGCCCAGTCTACCCTCGACACTCATGCGCAAGAGGGAGACAGCAGCAGCTCAGTCGCAGTTGTCTACTCAGATGGAAATGTGGCCTTCAATGTTGAATACAGCAAAGGGCTGCCTGCTAGACCGGTGGGATGCAGAGTGTTGAGCGTCACAGCTGACGGCAGCACTCTGGCTGTGGTTTGCACAGTCAAGGGCTCTGGCAGTCCCCAACTGGAGCTGTATGACCTGCGGGTACGCCTTTGTGCCTCTGCTGTTCCCCCTGCGTATAGAGGTGCTGTTCTAAGCTGTTGTCATCCTGTACCAAAGAGACATGCTTTTGCACAAGGGCAATGTCACTTGAGCATAGACATACATGCATGCACAACAAGCTGTGCATGCAGACTATGTGCTGTCTCATAGTTCACATCTGCATTGCAGGGAGGCAAGCCAATGGGGACTCATGTTATACCACAGCCAGCAAACAATGCCAAGCTAGCCTCTGCCAGCATCAGAGATCAGCAGCTCATCTGTTTGTGGTCGGGAGGCTTGCTCCAGGCTTTCAACATAGTCCCAAATGCTGCCTCAGGCGTTTCTGCCTTCAAGCTGCAGAGCAGCAGACAACTGCTAGGCTTTGCTTCACCAAGTGACTCCACATCTGATGATCAGCCTCAGCAGCAGCCCTTTGACTCTACTTCAAAGCCTAGCAGAGAACCTAAGTCGGGCAAGAAGCGCAGGAAACCAGCTCCCCCTGTGGAGACAGCAGATGTGGCAAACCCTGCCAATGGGCCCGAGCCTTTCAGGCCTATGGTGGTCCCTTTGGGCGGTCACACCATGGCAGCTATCAAAGAGGCAACAGAGCTCCCTACCAACGGTCACCAGACCTTCGGCCTGGAGGTGGCTATCACAGACAGCTTGTACGGATGTGTGCAGTCTGTGACGCCTGTCAAGCTTCCAAACAGAGCACCTGCGGCTGCTGCTGCTGCTCAGCTGCATGATGGCCCTGACAGCAGAAGGCAAGAGGCAGTACAACTGCAGAGTGGCATGGGCCATCTGGCGCTGCTGTTCAATGGTGCTGTCTGGTCCATTTCTGCTCAGGTGAGATTGTCTTGTTGGGGTGATGCTGCAAGGCTAGACGTTGTTGCTGCTGCATGGTAATGCTGTTGAGCATTGTTTGCTGTCCTGTTGGAAAGGTAGCACAAGTGCAGCACAGGTGTTGCTGGGCCGTGGTTCAAAGTCATGAACCTCTTGTGAAACAACACTGAATTCCCACAGGAGACCTGACTCAAGCTGAGTTGACTTGGGCTGAGCTGCCTCAAGTGTTGTGACATGCATACAAGTTGCCAGATGCGCACATGCACATCTGATGCCTGACAAGCCTCCACTCACCAGAATTTGTCTTGCACAAGTCTGTGGCAGCCAAGGTTCAAATTCTCACAACCAAATCAAAGCACAACAAAGGCCTTGGTGATGCACTCAGTGAGCATTGCATATGTCCCATCCACTCATGCATTGTAAATTTGCTGCAGGCTCAGCCAGCCACCTTAGCATCATTGGTAGGTGCACTCAACCTTCGCTCATTGGATTCAAACCCAGCAGCCAGAGCAGCTGTCCGGGCGCTGGGCGAAGAAGAGTGCACCAGCAGCAGCACCCCACCTCAGCTTGAGCACGCTCGCCCATCCTGGACTCAATCCCTGGCTCAGAGCAGAGAAGCCAGCAGCAGCGGTCATCACAATCAGGCACCCATTGCTATTCCAGCCACTGTCAGGTGTGGTCATTACTCAACCCTAGTGTGGTCCCAATGCTGCTGGGACTGCTGCACAGCTATCCCCATGTGGTGTTGGTCCTCCTGCTGCCTTGTTGGGTCATGTCTGAATAGGCGGATCTTCACTGTAGCTGCTGTTCATCATGCTTGCAAGTTGGCTAAGCTAGCATGGCACCTGATGAGGTCCTGCTGCAAATGGGTCAGCAGCACTTAAGTTTTGTTGCTCGTCAGTCACTGGCGTGCGTGTTTGCCTCATGATGTACACATGCACATGTCAAGCTGCTAGTGCCTTGGCCAAAAGTAAGACTGATGAACATGCGCCTTGGTGCAGATGTCAATCAGCCTTACTGTTGGCCTAGGCAGTACAGAGGTCTCATGCTTGCACGTTTTCAGCCTGCGTCTCAGATATTGGATCATAGCTGCCCTCATCTCAACTTGTGTTGTGCAGCTGGCAACTCGCTGCATCAAGCCAGCAAGCTCAGCTTCTGGAGCAGCAGCTAACTCAGCAGCTGACAGCTGGCTGGTCAGACAAAGACAGCTGCAGACGCTTCATCTCAGATCTGATGGAAACCTGCTCAGAGAGCAAAGTCCACCTGTCTTCTGACATTGTAGCTTCCACTGCGGCCTTTCTGACACAGAAGCAGTGGTGGGCCGCCCTGTTGCGGCGAAATACCCTGCCTGCCCTGACCCAATGCCCTGGTCTTGTCCTGGCACTGGTGCAGGCGGGCCGCTTTTCTGTTTTGCCTGGCATGCTTCATAAGGTGAACGATTCAGGAGATAAATACTGCTGGATTCATTTTTGTTGTTCATCTGCTGATTGGCCATGTGCTCTTGATAGCGGTACCAGGAGGACACCTTGCATGACATAATCTGGTACTGGTCAGTTGAGTCAGACCTGCGCCAACTGCTCTCAACAGCCTAATATACATAATTCTCCTGTCAGTTTGTGCATTCAACTTGAGGACTGCGTGTAGCTTTGTTGATAGACCAGTGTGCAAGTGTACTGACTGCATGCATATCAGCTCCTTGGGCACAAACCATAACAGCGTTCATTTTTGGAAAAACACACCCAGCATGCACAGCAGGGTGGCTGGTATGAACTCTGAGCTGATGCTTTTGCAGGCCAAGGATCTGCCTAGGGCAGAGCTGATACCGATTCTGCAGCTGCTTCTGTCCCCTGCAACTCCTGCTATGGAAGGCCACTGCAAGCAGCACCACCACTGGCTTTGCAAGCTAGCTGTGACAGCTGTGGAGAGTGCTGAGAGCGCCTGCCTGGCACACATCACAACAGCGGGAGAGACAAGCAGTGATGATGCTCTCCAAGAGAAGGTTGTCAAAGCAGCGTATGCTGCTGCTGCTGTGGATCACATGACTGCGCAGGTACACTCTCCCTATCAGATCCTTACTCTGGGAGTTGTATTTGGTGCTCCTCTTTGGTATCATCATTGGTTCTGTTGTGGTTGGTGCTGTCTCATGTTTTGGTTGGTGCTCCTCTGTCTGGTGTTGTCATTGATGCTGCTCATACTTGCATATATTCTTCTCTGCCTGGAACTAAAACTACCCAGGTTTCGCCTTGATATCACAGTCACATCAAGAGGACAGGACCCCAGGTTGTGCTTTCTGACTAATGCAGACAGTTACGCTCATGAAGACAGTGATGTACAGTAATGATCACACAGCACATGAGGTGCAAATTCAATTTTCGCCTTTATACAGTTGCTTTCTCACACATGAGCACTCCTCAAGTTTGTTGGTCGCAACCTCATTTCAAGCTTGCTGCTTCTGGTTTGAACACACTAATTGCTCCCAAGATTAGGGGGACGTAAGTGTGTTGAACTCAAAAAGACTTGAAAGATTCTGCAACTTGAGCATTCCCTGAAGTAATCAATGTTGTGATGCCATTGCAGGAGGTTTGCCTTCACCCTATAGTGACCATGACACATGACTCACAACTGCTGATGTCATCTCTGCGCCAGCTGTCCCCTCCTCAGGCGCTTGCACTTGCTCAGTACCTCCTCAAACTGCTTGAAAAGTACTCAGGTGAGCCACATAGCCACATAGCAGCAACACAAATGCAGATCCTGTATGTTGCAATAGGAGAGCAGGGTTAGTATGCCTTCCATTCAGCAAACAAGATGTTATAATGCATCAAGTATGCCCTCCTTCTTAGCACTCACTGCACAGTCAGCAGCATTTATATGCAGCAGATGTGTGGCCAGCAGGCTCTCGGGCAGACTTTCTAATGCTCAGCCACTCAGCTATGCATGTACTTAGCAAAGGTTGACTCTCCATCCACTGTCTGTTGACTGCCCTGAGTCCCAAGGATAGGAAACTTAAATTGAACAATTGATTGACACAATGTTGCTTCTGCTCTCCAGAAGCCCCTTCCAGCAGCTTCTGTTGCAACGTGCATCTGTGCTGCTGCAGGCAGCCTGAATGACATGATGCCTGCATCCCTGGAGGAGTCCAAATCCCCACTGCGCATCCCCAAGATGCAGCAGGTTCTGGAGTGGCTGTCCCTGCTGTTTGATGCCCACATCACCTCCCTTCACCGACACCCAGCCTCTGCCAAGGCAAGTCCCTGCCTCACTGAGTCTGCCTCACTGAGTCTGCCTCACTGAGTCTGCCTCACTGAGTCTGCCTCACTGACTCTCAAAGAGGAAAGTTGTCAGGTTGTGAGGCCTGCAAACCATTGTCACCATCAGATTTGAGGTTTGACACAGTGTTGCATTGCTATGAAGCGCATCATGATTAGAAGAATGTTGAAGCGCAGACTGTTGTTTGCCACTTGTTTGTGCAAGCCCTCACTCATGTTGACGCACAGGCTCTGCAAAGGCATGCTGCATTGCTTCCTGGCAAAGTGCTCAGTGGGGATGTTTAGGAGTCGTTTTCAGAAAATCAAACCCCAGGAGCTGAATTTCTGACCAATGCACGCTTTAATGCCTTCCCTGCATGTACATTCACCCAAATTTTTGTGCTTACTACACAGACCTGCCTGGCCAACAGAAATTATGGCAGCTGTGAACTTTGATCTTAGGTGCTGATTGAGGAGAGGCTATGATTCGTATTTGGTGTAAAGTTAGTTGGTCAAGCCCGGAGAGTGAGTTCAAAACAGCTTTTGCTGTTGACAGAGCATGTTCCCTGACTGTGTGAGGTGTGCTGCAGGTTCTTTCACAGCTGAAGGGCTTGGTACAGGAGCACATCAGCCTAGTACAGCAGATGTCCACCTTGCGTGGAGTCACAGAGCACATGACCAGCAACTCAGCGGTGCCTTTTGCAAACCAGAAAGCAGAGTCCTTGTATTCTGTCGAGCTGCTGGATTTCAGGATAATTTGAGGTCAAAGCTGTCAGATAGCCGTATGTTTACAGACTGCATGTTACAAGTCAGGCCTATGATGAGGGACTCCATTCATTGTTTCTTTTCAGTATCCAGGGTTGCTGTTCGCAAGTCCCCAGGGCCCTATGACATGTTATAGTCTCATCTGTACAACCCACTCTTATGCTGCTTAGTTGGTCTGCTGAACATTGTGGTAGGTTTTAGTAGCTTATACTGGTGCAACTTTTGAGAGAAGACGAATCGGTCTTGCCTAGCAGAGCGCTTGCGACTCATTTTTAAGATCTGCAGAGAGTCAATCATTGCAGCATTATGCACGCAGCAGGCTGCACATTCAGGGAGCATAGGCAGCACCTTACCATGTGCATACTACGCTGACCTCGAGGATCACGCGAAGCGAGTGGCGCTGTGATCTTCAATGATGATTTTCGTTGTCACTTGGCTGATCAAATTGTTGTTACTGGCTACTCCGCAGAATCAACACTGGTCAGGTAGTTGTTTACCTTGCAGTAGCAAGTGTGCCGGCAAACAGCATTGCAATGCAGTGACGACAGCAGATGTTGGGTGAGAGATGTTGGGTGAGAGTGTATTTACACGTTCAAATGCAGCAACTGTGCGGACAGTCAGATCAAGCACTTGAGACCTTCCTTATGCACTGAGTCAGCATTACTTCAGCTATAGGCAAACTGGACTGTGAAATGAACAAAAAGAACTTAGTATGTCATGCCGGTTCTGTCTAGCACTACAGCACAGCGCAGAATAATACCCAGTCAGGTTGACAGATGTCTCAGGTGGGTCATACTGTTCAGTTGTCAACAAGCCATCAACAGCACCTGCACGCTGTGAACTAGCAAGCAATTGTACTCATAGTCGTCAGTCACATTTCAACTACGCAGTGTTAGGCACTCTCACTCACAACCCAACTAATTGTGTTAGCTGCATCCATGCTACACAAGTCCAGCACTCCTCTCCCTTGAGCTGCTCTAGAACTCCAGACCCAGCAAGTAGATCAGACCAAAGAAACCAATGTCCAGGAAGATGAAGCCAGTGAATATGGCACGAGCTGAGTGGTAGTACTTGCCATGGCCAGAGAAGTGAGACAGGTCGTAGATGCGGTTGGTGCTGTAGATTGCGAGGGCCAGGTTGACGGCCATGTATCCAACCATCATGGAGCGAGTCTGGCGAGTGATGCGGCCAATCAGGGCCAGGCTGACAATGGCCAGAGTGACCAAAGTCAGGAAGAACACGAACCTGCACAAACATCCAAAGTCATGTTAGTAAAGGACACAACAAATTGTGAACGCCCTATACATGCTATACGGCATGCATTCAAAACAGAACTAAAATGCCCGCACTTGCACTATGTGGCCATTGACACGCATCAGCCATGCATCAAGGTCTCTGGGACGAGAGCTAGGTTCTGTGCATGAAACAAAACAAATCACAGGTAGCCTGCATGAGCACTCCTTTGAAAGACAGCAGATGAGAAGACTCATCCCACGAACTGCAGGGAAGTATGATGCAGACGGGTGATCAGTCAGAAGTTAGGCACTCACCACTCAAATCTCAGCAGCCTGCCGGGAGGAAGGGCTGGGTATCCAGCATTGACAGCATATGCATGGAAGTCATCTGAGCCGTAGGTCTGGGACACATAGAAATCGTTCACATTGGTTTGTATATCTTGGTGCTTGTTGATCTGGTTTTGTAGGGCTGACAGGGAGCACAGGACCAGGAAGAATCCGAACCAAGATAGAATCAGGTTGAGGACAATGAAAGTGTAGTTAAGGTAGCCGCCTGTGATTTCAGATGCACCCTTCACTGGCCCTCCACCCATGGGTGTACCCTCCACACTTGACTTCCTGTCATCTGCTGCTGCTGACATCTTTCTGCAAACATCAGGACAGAGCAGGCTTAGGTCTCTACAGGTCTCTGTCATAGAGCTTGCAAGGACAGATCTATCCGGGTGGCGTGCCTTTTGTGCAATGACAGGGGTGCTGTGCAGAAAGAGAGTGCTGTGAATCCCTAATGTGGTGTGCAAGTCAGTAAAGCACGCCACATGCCAGATTTCGCATACTGCAGGCTGTAATCTGAGGATAGCTGCCTCAGATGGGTGCAGATACAACAGGCAGCGACCCTAGGAAAGGAACACCAAGCTCTCGCTGCTTCATATTGAATATTTATGCACTAGAAATGACCCAAGCTCCGCGAAACAAACCCTCAGCGACGATACAGCGCAAATGCACTGTTCAGATCTGCTGAGGTGTACGTTGACGGCGTGACCTAACAACGACTCGCTTCAAACGCGCAGCTCACCTGGGCTTGCTGGGGAGATTAGTACGAACTGATCACAAGTTCAAAGAGTGTGTCTGAGCTGTGAAGGCGTGTAGCGTCCTGCAGCAGAAGGGTTATCTGTCAGCAAGGTATAATCGTCATGCCTCGACTTGAACGCCGGGGGCGACGCCTGTGAAGAAAGCTAGCATAGCATGTGACGAGACATCCACATACACTGACAGATTCAGCACAAAGCAGCTTGAAATATGCAAGATGACCCGCGGTGTAGCAAAGCAGTCGTTTCCGACACTACCTCAACAAGCTAGTGAACAAGAAATCGCTAGCAAGCCCAGGCTTACCGTGCGAATAGAATACGTGAGTGTCGTCAACGCTGCAACACAGCCTGTATGCCTTGGGTTCCCTGAGTACAGGACGTCTCTCGTAGGCGATTTGCTGAACGGGAGCGCTGCAGGGTTCTAAGATGGTACCCATGCGTCAGCGCCCCATGACGCATCCCAGCGGGTTAGGGTTTTAGTCAGGGCAAATTCGAACTGGCCGCAGCTGCGACCAAAGTCTACGCTTCCATCAGCAATCCCAGGGACTGATATTTCGTTTTTAAGACTGCTAATTTATCAGCCTTTAGACATACAAAATCCCCAAAAATCGTCATGACAGGGGATTTGCAAATTGGTATGTGCGCTTTTTTTGAAGCATGCAGCGCTCGGGAACGTGGGTGCCACGGACACATCAAACGCTGCTCAGAGCAGCCAAGACTGGGTCAGGACCATCAGGATGCATCATGTGACCCTGAATATAATATAAGTCCAGCGCTACAAGCTTTTACAAACATCTACTACTCACACGGGCTAAGCAACAAGTCATACATTCAGGATAAGTCACCAGCACATACCTACAGAGGCCAGGTGGGAAAGCAGCACAGTAAACACACAGGAAGTTGCACCGGCATATTTCCGGGATTTGCAAGTTAGCACATCCCCAGGAAACGTGTTTACGATCCACCATCCACAACTACAAAAAGTTGCCATACCAGCAACACGTCTTCTGCATGCTGGTAATACAGATGTGCAGTGGATAGCTTCTGTTACTGAAACTGACCCCGGCTTCTGAAGCTTGGCAGGGATCCCCAGACTCTTCTTAAAAAGGCAGGCAAGACTCTGAAGTCTTCTGTCAGAATATCAAGCAAGTCTGCAACTGCTGCATCATTGGTGAGAATCTCAGTGTGTTCTGCTCCTTTGTATGTCTTTATCACCGCCTGTGGTCCCAGCCTGTGTTGCAAAGACCACAATGTCAGAAGCTACATGATCCCAAGAAAGCACGCCAAGTGGATCTGAACAGGCGAAGAAGACTACAATGGTCATGCACAGGCTGGTATCTGACACCAGAGCAAGGGCACTTGCAAACAGCTGTGAATGCTATACATTCAAGACCCTTCACTACAAGGCAGATGTATTCCCCAAGGGACTAAACAAAAGATACTGCAGGGCATGGAGCTCAAGCTTGCACTGCATGCAGCAGGCTTGCACAGTATCAGGTGCTGGAATCACACAAGGTAAACACTGCAGGCTTTGAGGGAAGGTAGATTTGCTGCACCACTGCTGCTGCCTGTTACCTGTTACAGTCATTGTACGCTACAGCATATACCCACACCCACACACACACACACACACACACACACACACACACACACACACACACACACACACACACACACACACACACACACACACACACACACACACACATGATTTGGCAGCAGCAGGGCTCACTCATTATGGGCTCAAACAAACACCAAATTGACAGTCCCATCATCTTTGAGCCTGGCTCTTGAAGATACTTGCATCATGAATGTGTGTGAGTACCGCTGCTCTTGCAGTGCAGCAAGACTTACTTTGTGCACGCTTGAAGGGAGGCCAGGTTGACAGTGCCGTCGCCGTCCCCCTGCTGAGTCCGGGTGGGTGCTGGGGGGGCTGATGCATTGAAATGGTCCACATTGTAGAGGTACCCCTCGTCTGTGTCCACGCCGTAGCCATACAGGCAGTACACCCTCAGGTCCAGTAAGGAGACTGGATATGTCAGTCCCCTTGTCACCTCATACACTTCGGCCTACAAACAGCACATGCAGGATCAATCCTTGTCATGTAGCCAAGAGGCCCATCCTGTAAGCTTGAGTCCTTTTCACTTCAAGTCGGCATTGAGGAGCTGTGATACTGCCTGAGCACTGCTTGCAAATCTCTACATTTCCCCAAACGAGGTTTCCTAGATATTCCAGAGCCGTCATAGCCTTGGCCCTTTGAGTTGTTTCTGACACCAATTGTGAATTAGGTGATCTGCCATGTTGAGTCGAAACAGCAGCTGCTGTTGACGTTCCTGTGGACATTCCTCAAATCTGTGTACTGTGATAAATAATGTACTGAGACCACCCTGTACAAAGTATAGGTTTTACCTGTTGCTCGTGTGGATGTAGAAATGTCACCTCCTTTCGGTTTCAAAACAGGCGCCCTTGAAAGCTTCTTTTGGAGCACTCATTTCAAAACTGACAGGGGGTGAAAGACATGCCCGTTTCAATGGAAATTAGAGCTTAGCGGCGCTGGGGGACCAGTAACAGGGATTGCTACTGTAGGGGGACCAGAGTGCAGGCTACCGAGCATGTGCTTGACATCCCAAGAGGTGCAGATCTCCCTACCCCTTATCTACAGCACCATTTTGCCATTTGCAACATAACAACAGGCAGTTGTCTGCCAACAGGCAAAGAGAGCTGACCTGCTGCTCCAGATGCAGGTCTCTCAGCATCCTCTCAATGTCTTTGGTGGTGTACTTGTCCCCGCCCTGAGTCTCCACCACCACCTTGTCCTGCCAGATGTCTGGCGTGGGGAACAGCCAGGGCGCTGCCGGGGCCGTTGACTGGATGGGCCTCAGCAGATCATGGGGCACTTTGGGGATGTCGAAGTTGTCCCCTGACACGCTACCTGGACAGGGAAAAGAAGCAAGGTATTAGTCATGGTTGGGAATGTGACAGCTGCGACTACCTAAATGGGTATGAAAGGGGCTTGAGGATATGGTGAGCAGCTTTTGAGACCAGACGCTGTGTTAATGATCAGACCTAGACCTTGACACTTGAGACGATCATAGGTCAGCCAGTGGAGTTGATCACAGGCTATGCAGCCAAACTGGGTGTTGTACCATGCTAGCTCTGCATGACATTTTCTTGCAGGCACACAGCGAGCCAAAGAGGCTCAATGAGGCCTAGTGCTCTTCAACAGAAGGCTGAATTTGGCTGCTTTGCCTCACTGTGCTTGTACAGATGCACGACATGATGCTAGCAGCCAACATGTTCATTCTGAAGTGAAAATCGTGGCTACACTGATCTCTATACAGGCTACTGACCCAACAGATTGAACAACAAACAGTCTTGTTGCACAGCTTGGGTGTACAGCTCCCTTGATTGACGTATGTGATTGTGCTTCTTTTCACATGCAGTGTCTGTTGCTGCATAACCTGTTCATCTATGAAAAGTTGAGTGCACAGAGCTCATGTGTTCATTGTGTAAGCATGCCTGATTACCCACAAAAGCATGTAGGTCAACCTGGCAATCATGATGATGTGATGCAACATCTTCTTCTTTTGAAATCCCCTTTGAGAGCATACCTTTGAGAGCTGTAATGCTACCCTCCCAAGGAGCTGAAATTGCCACCAAGCCCTTCAAATAGATAAATCTGCATCAAGAACAAAACTTCAGCACCTGATCTATGGGAAACATGCATTCAACCTGAGACGGCATAAGTTGTGATCTCACCAACGTACTGCTCTTGAGAAAGATGAAATGAACTGCTGAAATGCCTCAGCTGCTTTGTAGGGTGATGAGGTCCAACAAACCAAGGCAGGTCATGCCGTGACTGGTACACATGCAATGTCTATGGCATGTCTTGTTGTCCAACAGGTTTGCGAGATTTTGCAGCAGCAGAAGACCATGGCAATACCATCATGACTGCATATACGTTCATGACGTTGAGATTGCTGCAGCTCCTCAAGCGAATCCGCAAGCATGGCGTCATAGATTCACTCAATAATACAGTCTTTTGTTTTTGTTCTTTTATTTGTGTGTTCTTGTAAGTCTGAGCCTACCTCCAGTCTGCAGATTGGCGAGTGATAAAGTAGAGGCTGACTAGGCAGCCCATGGAGTGGGCCACGATCACAGCCTGCCTGCCACCGTTCTTCTTGACAGCATGCTCTATCAGATCCCGCATCTTGTCAAAGTGTCCTGTCTGCATGCACCAGCAACGTACTGTGGCACTGGCCTGAGACTAGTCATGACAGCTGCATGCCTGCTTGCCTCATGCCTCTCCAGTGCATATGTCAAGGCACTGTCGTGAAGGGGCATCAAAGTGGCAGAGCATTAACTTGACCAACTGCGGTGACGAGCAATGAGTGCTGACAAGCTTCCTTGGTATGTACAAACAAACAGCAAACACTGACGACCTCAGATCAGCTGACTGCATCAGTGCAGGAGCTAACAGCAGTGCATGGAGCAGCAGCCTGACAGCTATGCTTGCCTGAGCTAACCCATCGCCTGCCAGTCTGAAATCATACGGGGCTCCAAACAGATCTTCATTCTCTTTGTACCCAGCTTCTGTGAGTTTGTCTATGATGGGCTTGTATGTAGCTGTGAAGCCTGGGAGATCTGGATCTATCGAGTATATTCCCCCTAGGCCGCCAAAATCAAAAGGCCGTATCTGTATGCCTTCCTGATTGTGATAGCTGCATTACAGAAGCTGCATTGATATTCTGACGTATGCGTATTGTCTGTTGCACGCGTCAACGGGGGCATTGCAGACTGTTGCTGACCTTCTCGTGGCTGGGTCATACTGCACGGTCAGCTCATCCAGTAGGCAGTCTGGTCTGGACGCTGCTTTCAGAGACAGCCATTCCACCTCCCAGTCGTGCTGTTTGCTGCAATACCAGCTTGGAGTCTCTTTCCGGTCCAACTTAGCTTCAAGGACGGAACCAGCTAGGCCTGTGGAAACAGCGCTGACACTTCTATAAGAAGAAAATTGAGACCCGTGGCGCCATCAGACACTCCTGTCTTTGCCAGGTCCTACCTGGCAGAAGAACAACAGGGTTGTGTGAGGCCGCAGCGTTAGCCTTCAGTACCACCAGGACCCAGCAGCTGAGCGTCAACAGAGCCTTCATGCACGTCAGGAAAACGCGACCCCGGTCGGGTTGTACTAATCTGCAAACTCCAAGTAGTAGCTCGCGCGCAGTAAATACCCAGACAGCAAGTTCTCACAGAACGCTAGTGACGTCTTGCGCTCTTCAGCGACACAAACAGCATCATGGGAATCTCCGAGATGGTTTCGGCTGGTTTCGGAGCGTGCCAGTTTCCGTTTGGGGATGGTTAGCTTCCTTTCTGCGCATTGGTTTGTTCAATCTGTCTCTTTCTGGACTGTACTTGCTTTGTACGCGATAGAACTGCTGGAAAGCGCATCTGAGTGCGTCCCCTGCTTGCATCCATTGCTTGTGAAGTCCGCGACGACCTAACGTGTTCTTGATCCAAGTAGACAGGCTCAACGCTGCCTGAAGAAGTGAACACAGTGTTGATCCCGTCAACTTTCACGCTAGCTTGTCATGGAAGCTGCAGCAGATGCTTGTCGCCAAGGCCACCTACAACAGATTGACTCTTTGCCTGACAGTGAGCTTCAGCGCCTTCTGAGCAAGACAGACGAGGACGGCAGGTAACTGTTGATTCCTTTCTCAGACTTCTTTCAAGCATGACACATCCGACGGCCGCGGCAGTCTGGTAGTGCTCATGCAAGCGTTGAGCCTTTCACGTCATCTTACAGGACACTGCTACATGCAGCTGCTTCAGGCGGCAACAAAGACCTCTTCCAATTCCTGATCAGCAAGGGTGCTGGCTCCAGTGTGAACACAGCGGATGAAGAGGTATGGCCAGCACATCGGTGTTTTCGAAACTGTCATGGTCTGTGCAGACAGTATATAGCTCCCACATGCCTGCGACTGAATAGGCCTTGATACAAGCAGTGGCCGCTCATGTGTGCAGGAATGGACGCCATTGCATTCAGCTGTCAGTGCTGGTCACACAGACATAGTGCAGCTTTTAATAGCTTTGAAAGCAGACGTCAATGCAGCAAACTCAAGTGGACAGACACCCTTACACTATGCAGTAAGTCTGCCTGTTTTGCACCATTACGTCTTTTCCGTAACATCTCCAAATATTCGGTGCTGATCCTTTGTTGTCAAATCTCTGTCTATCAGGCAATGCAGAACTATGCAGGAATGCTGTAATCAGCCTGTGATCTGCATACCTTGCAGTGCAGGTGAGCAAAGGCCGCATCCCTTTGATACAGATTCTGCTGCAAGCTGGAGCCAAGGTGAATGCCAGAGATGCAACAGGCTCAACTCCTCTACACAGGTGCTGCAGAACGCATTGGGGCATGCACTGTTTGAGGCATCACAGTCAGCTAAGCATGAGCAGCTGTTTGCCCAGTGAAATCACTAGGCATGCCAGGGTACCAGCTCAGCAATTGCTGCTATAATGAGGCCAGAAAAGTTGTATCTGCTGGGGCCTTGCCACTGATCTGATCCTTTGCGTTCAGCACTCGATGAACACCCATGACCCAGCCTGGCTGTGTGAGACTTGACAAGCTGACAATCTGGGTATATGCAGGGTTGCATACAACTTCAATGCTGCAGTCGACTTGACTTAACTGCTGTGTGTCACCTCATCTATGCTGATTTAGGAAGGGGCTATGCATATATCCATATATGGCCTATGGTCATAGCTCCGGGCTGCTGCCTCAGGAGGCTCCCATTATGATCCCTGAAAATCATAGACTGTTCTCTTCTTATGCTGTTCTGCCTTGCAGAGCTTGTAGCGCCGGCAGACTGGACTCAGCTCGTGCACTGGTGGAGGGAGGCAAAGCCAGGCTGGAAGCAAAGGATGCCAGTGGGGCCACTCCAATGGGTGTTGCTGCCAGCTGTGGAGACCAGACCATGACACTGTACTTGCTGTCTAAGGGAGCAGATCCTGAGGTGTGCAAGTCTGCTTCTTCCTCAATGCTGCCGACGTCTACAGTTGCGTTTCTCTGAGCTGGACTGCGCATGCACTACTGGCATCAGATCATGCTGCAAGGTCTGGACGGCAGGCAGATGCAACAGTGTGGATAATGATGAAAGACTGTATGCCTGATTTGCATAGCTTTGCGTTCGTGACAAGCAGCAGCAAGTTGTACCGATGTTTGTTCAAAGGATCAATGCTTTGGTGCAGGTGGAAGATAAGGAGGGTGAGACTCCCTTGAGCATGGCTGCAAAGCACGGCAAGCTTCGAGACCTCATGGTACAGGTCGCAACTGGGCAAATGGATGTGGATGAGATCCTTTGAACCGTCTTCACAGGACTGTGCACTTGTTTGCTCATCAGGCATCTTCACTGAGATGAACAGGAGAAACTAGGAGGCTCGGCAAAGGTTGTACACACAGAATAGTCTGCAGACCACATCAAGGATGCAGTCAGGAATGCTGCATAGTTTATGGATGCTAACACATCAGCGTCAGTTTATGATGCATGTATAAAGCATCTAGCGAGATGGCTGTTGAAGGGCATCAAATGTCTCATGCTGACAAATGCTGACGCAGCTGATGATGCTGACAAAAGGTAGAGGCTGGGGAGTGGACTGAGATGCCTTATGATCAGCCACACACAACGTGCTGTCATCCGGGTGGCACAATGTGCTCTGAATGTGACTTTGTTATGCTTTTTCCTCAGTGATTTGACATTTACAAATCACTGAGGAAAAAGCATAACATTTGTGTGCCTGTTTCCTGATATTTTGTGACAGACTGTAGGTTGACCTTTACTGTCGTCTGTTTCCAAGCTGTAACAGCAAGCATAGGACTAGGAACAGCAAGGTTAAGCAAACACGACAAACAACTTGTCTGACTGGGTTGGTGTAACAGGGTGCCACGGTGAATAACAAGCACCTAGACACGCTGTCACAATGGCAGTAAGCTGGCTTGAGCTCCTTTTTATTTGTACACACCAAGTGGTGTTCTTCATAGCATTTTACAGAACCCACATGTTTCTACCCAGGTATTGGTTTATGATTGTCATCCAATCATTTGCAATGAAGCTTATTGCCATAGCAACATCATGCCTGGCCAATTACAACATGTAAGCAGCAAATGCCCAAGACACCTTGAGCGTGTCCACAGCTATAGGGCAGGGACAGGGACAACATGATGTAAGCACTGACACTGCAATTGCTGTCTCTGCAATCACCTACACCCAACAAACCCCTGGAAAGTTACATGTGTGCCTAGCTGCGGAGTTGGTCTGGCCATACAGAAGCTGCACACGCTCCTCACATTCAAAATATGCCAAGAAAGGTCTGCCCTTCCAGTCAGGTGCATTCCTTTGCTGGACCAAGTCTGTCAGCTGAGGCAGCAGCTAGTCCCACCTTGGTATTGACTTGCCTTGGGGCTGTCCAGCAGGGCTCTGTAAGAGTTGGCTCTGTCCATGTTGCTGTGAAGCCGGCAGGGCTGTAACAATGGCTAAGATCCCCTTGGGCATCACTCTGCTGGCCTACTGCCGCAGGGACTGTCTGCAGCCTCTGGTGCTGATTTCCCTAGCGCCAGAAGCAGGCCTCCTAGTAGGCGGCAGCCTGCATCTGGCACTAAGCAGCTGGCTCCAATGATTGGCAGCACCCGCTGTGCTGCTGCTGCTAATGCTGCCAACTGTGCCAAAATGTATGTCTCATCAGCAGCATCTGCAGGTGCGTTGGCTTCTTCCACATGCTGAAACCTGTTTGCTCCTTCCAGAGGCTGCTGCAGCTCAGCTGTACCAACACATTGCTGATGCTGGATACGCTGTGAAAGACTTGACTCATCCTCTGCTTGTTGCGCAATGACTGATCAGCATTGTTGACTGAGACAGCAGGATGACCATGAACCCCTGCCATATGCAGTCAAGAACAGCTCAGCGCCAGGGTGATGCACAAGATAGTAACAGCACCAGTGCTTGCCTCCAGAAGAAGCAGTCAAGTCCTGCTTGAGCATGTCTGTCTGTGCTGTCACACCTGTGTTTTCCTTCAAAAGCTAGCTCTCCAATGTTGTCCTCATCTTTCAGCCTGCACGTTGGCAAGGGTAAGTGAAAACAGGTGGGAAGTGTATGGAAGAGATAATACATTGTCTGCTTTGACAAGGCTTGCTTGAGCATATGCTGATGGGATTGCGCAAAGCTGAGATTTGTGCAGTGGCCTGACAGGGCAAGGCAAGATAAGGCTCAGGAGTGCCAGTAATGCTAGGCAAGGGCAAGAAATTGCGCGTATGCTTTGCATCTTGCTGTGATGATTGCGATGAGGCCAACAGTACCTGTTAAGTCAGGATTGGCTTCCAGCTTTATTCTCGGCAACAGCATCGCCCTCAGTGTTCCAGTCAGTGATGATCTGTTGCAAGGTGCTGAAATTACGTATGTGCTTCATCAGCATGAGCAAGCATAACAAACAACCACCTCTGCAACCACCTCTGCGTGGTACCCCAGTCTTCCGCCAGACCCCTTGATTGTTTCATCGGCACCGGCTGATCAGACTCCATGACAGCCATGCGAGCTCTGTCCACTTCCACTTAAGCAAGCTTGCTGAAGCGTCCTTGCTACGTCATAGCAGCTGGACACAGCATGGAACTAACTATGGCAGAAAGGTGTACATAGCAGGAGGCAAAAGCTGTGCTGCTGCCACTAAGAAAAAGCTGTGTTGCTGCGTTGATTCAGGCAGCAGCTGCTGTAGGGAAGCTACCAGCAGACAATGTGACGGATCGTTAGTGTCAGTCAATATCTGTTGTAGACAGTTGTGTTGCCGACTTTTGTCACTAGGGCTAATTCATTACTCATGATCCGCTCAGGTCCAGACCCCGTCACAGAGACAGTCATGGAACACAATATTTAGTATCTGCTCAGGATTATGAAGCAGTTTCTTAAAACCATTTCCGATCTGGCGCGCTTTTCCGCAAATATATAAGGGACAGGACAACACGCCGTTGCCAAGTTCTCATTCAGCTGATTGTCGCAAAACGCCCAGCAGCAGTCACAGTCGTAGCAATGACAGCTAAGTATGCTCTGATGGCCGTCGTGTGCCTAGCGGCCTTCTGCAGTAAGTCGCTGCTGCTTGCTCTGCAAGCTTAGGCTGCATGCCGGTGTTGCTGTTCACTCAAGCTCAGCTCACTTATGCATGCAGTCACGCGATCATGAACGTAGAGCAGTCACAGGACTAGTGTTGTGTGTGAATGCGGCATTCGTCTGACCACTGATCTCTTTGCAGACACCATGGCTCAGACGGAGTGCAGTTTCAGTGACTACGACATTCCTCTTCCTTTTGCTGGTTGCGGCCAAATCGGGCCTCATTCGCTCACTGGATGTGAGTAACGATCTGCAGTGCCACGCTGATTGGTGGTGCGTTGACGCAGTCTTTGAGGAAACAGGTTTCAGTGATGTGCAGGTCCGTTCTGTGTGGTGGCATACGACCAGAGCACGCCGCTTCTGAGTTGCGGACCGGCAATCGATGAAATCGGCGACCCCATTCCGTGCGGAGAAGGTGCACCGTGCAAGGCAGGACAGATCTGTCCCATATCGCCTTGTCCTCCGATATGCCACACCACATGTAGCACAGGCTGCGTCAGCTTGTGATGTGGTGCAATCATTGGGCATTATGCCCACTTTTCTTGTGCTCTGAGTTGAAGTTACTAGACTATTTTGATTTTCACAGGATACTATTCAAGAGCCACTGTTAAATTGTGCATATAATCATTTCAATGATTGATAAACAGGTGACTTATGATTATCATTTAGGTACGCAGCTGATAGATATCGTGATCTATATAAGCAGCACTGCAGGTCAGTTGTAAAAAGATAACAAGCAGGAACAGCTAAGTTCAGCGAAGCACCATACGTTTCGTTTGTAATTACAGTCTATTTCATGAAAAGAAACAAGGATCTGCAAGCTTGCTAATCACACAAGGATTGATTGGCAATGCCAAGACCATGCAATGTATACCGTACATACCATATGCATATGCAATGCAGCCATAAGGACAAGTGGCAATTGTTGCTAACTGTGTACAACCACGCACCAAGATCAGAGTCAACACTGATGGTGCCAAACCTAGGAGGCTGAGGCAGATTCACTCTGAAGCTTGGGGCGCCCAGATGAAGAAGAGGCTTTCAGCAGCGGGGCGAAATGCAACAGGTAAGGTGATATCTGAGAGGTTATGTTCAGAGGTTCTGATTCCAATCTGTGCGAGCTATTGACTGAGCAAGTCTGGCATTTGTAAATTTCAGCAGATGCCTCCTGAATGCGCTCATTGAGCTCTTGACACAGTTTCCTCCTGAGCCAGGAGATGAGAGTTGGCAAGGAGTGCCTCCACTCCAAGTTTCTCCAGAAGATATGTAGCTCTGTCGAGAAAGTGCACCCATGAAGGCGTGCCAAACAGGTTGAAGCGTATTATTATTATGCGGCGCTTTGCAATGCACAGATCTGAGACCCATATAGAGACCCAGGTACCTATACCACAATTCCCTGCATATCGACATCACACATGTGCAGGTTGAAGTCTTTTTGCAGGTTGTGATACCTACCATTCAATCACTGACAGAGATGTAATGATCTTGTCGGGCATCTTTGAAGATTAAAAGTCATCTCTGCTCTGACCCTTGCCAGCTGTCAGTTCGTCATCAACAGGCTCTACTGTGCAAAAGCTAGGACTTGCTCAGCCAGGTAAGGCTGTGCATACTTACCGGGACAAGGCCACAGTGAACGGATGCTGTGTTCTGTATTGTAGACGAGCTAGAGGTGGGCAGACTGAAGCATCAAAAGACCAAGAGAACGGGCTGCTGATAGCTCTTGCACATCAGAGAGACTTTATTTGTGATGATTGAAACCAAAGTGGTCTTAGCATGGGGAGGTGCAAACGTGCAGTCATAAACGATAACTAACTGATCAGATGTCGGCACTTGGGGAACAACCAGGAAGGAGCCAAGTACACATAAGTCAAAGGTTGGGACCTTTGTCGGCCAAACTCGCTAGTGCCCAGCTGTACACATGAGTGGTCCAAAGCACTGTGCTGCCGGACGCGGTTGGCTTGCTGCTGCAGCCCAAAACTCCGGAGGTAGTGCTCTGCTGTTGAAACGCCGTTGAGACGGCAGAAAGACTGTGATCGGCAACCTCCCCCCGATGTACGTTACATGCATCTCGATTGGTGATGACGCGCATGACTTCGCCCCTTCCTTGCCATCAATTGGAGTGCAGGATCGCTGTCCCATACCTGCCGGGGTTCAGGAAATATAGCTAGTATACATACAGCTCTCGTCAAAAGTGGTGTCCAGACTCTGAAGCAGGTCTGTTTAAGACTATCGTAGAGCACACAGCTGCCGAGCTTTTCGATGCTGCGACTCAGGACAGGTCAACGATCGATACAACAATGC
>JAABUK010000629.1_pt1 | contig 72325 bp, 55 predicted proteins | sample 5559141 | NCBI WGS metagenome assembly JAABUK01 (sample SAMN10711869, study PRJNA513367) | rock metagenome | isolation source: Antarctica rocks | place: Antarctica: Victoria Land, Pudding Butte nord | collected 2016-01-03 | reverse complement strand
CGTAGAATAGTGTCTTCTATTCTGTGTTCAGTGATCATTCCTAAAAAATTATTAATATATTATTTCATAATATTAAAATTAAAAAAGAGAAGATTTCAGAGAAGATTTCAGAGAAGATTTATATAAAAGAGAATATAACTTAATGAAAAAAAGAGTTAAAATTATAGAAAATAGATATTAAAATAGAGAAAAAATAGTAGTAATTAAGAAAATATCTTTCTAAATTTTAGAAAAGAAAATAAAGGAGCCAAAAATAGAAATAAAGAAGAATAAAAAATAAACGTACTCATAACCGCATTTACATTCTGCTATAGCCAGCAGGCTACCCCCTCTATAACAGAGGCCTGTAGAGCTCCCCATTTTAGAGCTCTATTCATTTTTTTTAACTGTAAAAGTCGTGGAGAATAGTCTGTAGCTTCTTTTCGAACAGTTTCAGTAACTGCTATTCCACGCTCTTTTAGAGCCTGAGCAGATTTCCAGCAAACAAATAAATTATTTAAATAGAAATGAAAAAAGAGCTCATCTTTAACAAATTTAGAAAGAGAATTTGCAAGCCGAATTATCACTGATTGAGTGGGATTTAAAAATGTAGAAATTAAAGAATTAGAAATAAAAATAGAAACTTTTTTTCTCTCTCTTAATATTCCTTCTGCTATGCCCGGTCTAGTGCATTCCCAGTTATAGATATAACCGGAATTATCTAAAGCAAATAGTTTAAATCCTGTGGGAATAAACTTGTAAGAAATAGTAATTTTCTGAGAAGTTCTTCCTTCAAATTTAAGCATAACTTCATCAACAGTAAGATTTGTGCTAAAAAATCAATAATAAGCAGATTTTTCGCGTAAAATAAAGAAAATAGACTCTAAGTGAAAATTCTTAATAATCTGCTTAAATCGATTTTTTGAAAGAGAAGTTCTAAATAAAACTTTATTTAAATATTAAGAATAAGCTCAAGAAGATTATTTATGAAGAGATAATAATAATAAACAGTCAAAAAAATGATATAGCTCTTTAATAGAAAGAGAAATCCACAGATTTTGAGCTGAATTATTATGAAATGTAAAAGAATTCGTTTCTTTAATAATAATAGTCATTGTTTTCCAGTTAAAGAATAACTGGAAGAGGGCTAGAGAATGTCAATGTTTGTTAAGATCGATATTTCGGGGCTGTTCTGTATGAGACTTTAACGAAAGCGGCTCAAATTTAAATAAAGAATAAAGAATTTCTAAAATTAAACGATTTTTAAATTGTTCTACAGTTTCTGCAGAAGGAATTAAGAAGTTATTTAACTTCTTATCAGCTGTAGAATCATCTGTAATAGAAGAAGCTATTAAAATGTTAGTTATATATATGAAATATAGAGAAAGAATTAAAAGAAATAATAGAAAATAAGAAAATAACGTACTTATGTGATTATTTAACTGATTTTCGATCCATTTTTTAGAGATTTTTAATACTCTCTGTCTGCTATTAATAGCTAGTGATTGAAGAATTTTTGTAGTATTTTGAGAGTGATTTTGAGGCGAAGAAAAATTCGATTTTGAGTGAAATTCAACTTAAAAAGGGATTTCAATAGAGATATGAGGCTGTATCTTCTGTGATTGAAGTTCATTTTCAGGCGGAGATAAATTATATGAAGCGTCTGAATTAGAGCTATCTACACTGAAATTTTGATCCTTATGAATAGAGAATTGAGTGAGTTGTGAGGCTTTTCGTGAGCGTTTGATGCGTTAAATTGAAATAATTTTATTATTTTCGCAGGTTTCGGAGACTGAATCAGCTCGGGAACGCTTTTTTAGGCGCTCTCGGGCATTTTAAGACGGTTAAATAGTGAGTTGATTTAATAAGAAAGTGTTAGATAAATTGCGGGCTGAATAGCTTGAAAGTATCTATAGAATTGATTAAATTGACTGTCTAAATCTATATAAAATTGCGCAAAGAATAAGTATTATATACTTAAAAAAATACTTAAAATAGTCTTATTAAATAGGGCGGTTAGATAAGGCGCAGACTAGCTGAAATCTAACTAATGAACGCTCTGAAATCTAAACTGTTTAATAAAAAGTTAATAATTTAAAAATCCTTAATTTCAAAGAATTTTAAAGGATTTCTATTAATTTTAGCTGAAACAGCTAAAAATAAGTCTGTTTTATATAATTTAAATTAAAATATAATTAAATTTAATTATTAAGAAGAACTGAGAGTAATTATAAAGAATTTCAAGCTATTTTGAAGCTGAAATAATAATATAGAAGATTAATTAAGAAGAAAGTTACTTTTAAAATTTTAATATTTCTTATATTAAGAAATCTGCAATTTAATAATGTTAATAACAGATTAAATGCGATAATATTAAATTTAAGATAAAAGATTCATTTATTAGTAATATAAGAAATAGCTGATTTCACTACTTTTCTTTAAAATATTATTTAAAATAGAAAACATTATTTATATAATAATATTAAAAATTATATATATAATAAACTTTATCAATTCTATTAATATCTTATTTATAAAGCTTAAAATCTATATTTAACTTAATTTTTATAGAATTCTAATATATTATTAATTATATAAGAGTGAATATAATTTCTCTAAGTCTATAAATAGCTTTTTCAGATAGCTGATTTAATTCTTTATAACATAGCTTCTTCAGATATTTTAAAGCTTCTAATTAGAGGGGGTGTAAATTAAATTTAATATATATTCACATTTCAATTTAGAAAAAATAAATTATATTATTATTTCTAACTAAAAATCAAGGTGCACCCACTTCAAAATAAAGTTAATCAAAATTTAACTTAGCTGTTTTATAATCTAAAGAATTAGCTTTCTAATAATATTATTTATAGAATCTCAGCTATAATACTTAGCTCTATATAGTTAATTAAGTCTTAAGAATTCTTTAGAAATTTAATTAAATATTCATTTCCGGCTTTATTAATAATCAATTAATAGAAATAAATAAAGTATTATATAGAGTTTCACTGAAGCTTTCTAATGATACTATTTATAGTATGCTAGCTAGAAAGCTTAGTTTACTATAGCTGATTTAAGCTCTTTTTATATTTTTAATTTTGATATTCTTAATATTAAGACTGCACCCGATTTTTACGTTATAATGCGGGAATATTATTCTTAATAAGAAAATGCAGTTATTTAGTAATATAAGAAATAGTATTAAAATTGAGTGCAGTCTTAATATAAGAAACATTAAAATAATCGATTTTAATGTTTCTCACGTCAAGACTACAGCAAAATTTTAATATTATAACGCGGAAACGCTATTCTTAAATAAGAAAGATGCTCATTCAGTAATACAAGAGATATCAGCTAACTTAATAAGATAGAACAGACTTTAAAATCAAGAAATTATTTATCTATCTATATAAAATAAAAGATTTACTAATTCTTTAATAAATTTTTAATATTATATAGATTTTCAATTTTCAATAAAGCTTATTTTCAATTTAATAAGAGTTAAATTAAGCTTATAACTATTAATAACAGTTATATTAATAGTAAATTCTATTTATTTAATTCAGAATAATATTAGTTTATATAGATCTTCTCATACAAAATTTAGATCTCAGTTTAAAACTTCTTTTCCCGCATATTTATTCACTATTTCCTCTAATCTTATTCTCTCTTTATTCTTTCATTTTTATTCTCTTCATTCTCTTTTATTCTTATTTATAAGCCTTTCTTCATTAATCTAAATTAATTAAGTATCTTTATACGGAATATTAATTTAATAATTACTCTACATCTCTTTCTTTTTAAGAGAATCTTTCTTAAATCTATTATATAAAGAGAACTTAAAAGCTTCTTTCTTTCTATAATTTATTATAGATATTTTAATAGTATATATTCTATTATTATATCATCTTAAGTATATTTATATAAAGAACTCTTAATTTCTAATATCTTTCTCTTATATAGAAAACAATTAAAGCTAATCTTATCTATATAAAGCTGCGTAAATATAGCACTCTTATATCTCTTTAATTTCTAATATAATCTTATAATCTTTTTATATAATTCTGAGAAAATTATCTTTAAATATCTTCTCTTTTTATAATCTTTCTATCTCTCTTTCTATCTGTGATTATAAAGAGAGAGAATTTCTTTATATATTTTTCTTAACTTTTAAATCTTTATATATTTCTTCGATTCTTTTTATAATGAGTTTAATAAGAGGAACAATAATAATTATATTAATAGTAAAAAAAGCTTTAGAAAAGAATTCCTTTCAATTTTAAGAAAAATAAGTAGTAAAGACGGCTTAAAGCTGATTTGCTTAATCTATCCCCCTCATATTTTGATTATAACAATTAATAAATAAGAAAATAGAAAGAATTTTAATTAATTAATCTTTAAATTATTTTCAAGTAATTAAGATATTTAAAGCAGTTTTTTTAGAGCGTTTTCGTAGACGTAAAATAGTGTCTTCTATTCTATATTTAATGATCATTTCTGAAGAATTATTAATATATTATTTCATAATATTAAAATTAAAAAAGAGAAAATTTCAGAGAAGATTTATATAAAAGAGAATATAACTTAATGAAAAAAAGAGTTAAAATTATAGAAAATCAATAACTAAATAGAGAAAAAATAGAAGTAATTAAGAAAAAAATTTTCAGAATTTTAGAAAAGAAAATAAAGGAGAAAAAAATAGAAATAATGAAAAATGAAAAATGAAAAATAAATATATTTATAACCGCATTTACATCCTGTTATAGCCAGCAGGCTATCCCCTCTATAATAGAGTTCTGTAGAGCTCCTCATTCTAAAGCTTTACTCATTTTTTTTAACTATAAAAGTCGTGAAGAATAGTCTGTAGCTCCCTTTCGAATAGTTTTAGTAACTGTTATTCCACGCTCTTTTAGAGTCTGAGCAGATTTCCAGTAAATAAATAAATTATTTAAATAGAAATGAAAAAAGAGCTCATCTTTAATAAATTTAAAAAGAGAATTTGCAAGCTAAATTACCACTGATTATGTGGGATTTAAAGAAGTAGAAATTGAAGAATTGGAAATAGAAATAGAAACTTTTTCTTTCTTTCTTAATATTCCTTCTATTATGTCCGGTCTAGTGCATTCTCAGTTATAGATATAACCGGAATCGCCTAAAGCAAATAGTTTAAATCTCGTGAGAATAGGCTTGTTAGAAATGATGATTTTTAAGAAGTTCTTTCTTTAAATTTGAGTATAACTTTATTTATAATAAGATTTATACTGAGAAGTTAATAATAAACAGATTTTTCGTGTAAAATAAAGAAAATAGACTTCAATTTATCTTACTAATTAAAGTCTTTTTTAATCAGATTTAAACCGCGATCTTTAAAATGAAAATTCTTAATAATCTACTTAAATCGATTTTTTGAAAAAGGAGTTCTAGATAAAACTTTATTTAAATGTTAAGAATAAGCTTGGGGGGGTTGTTTATAAAGAGATAATAGTAATAAATAATCAAAAAAATAATTTAACTCTTTAATAAAAAGAGAAATCCACGGATTTTAAGCTGAATTATTATGAAATATAAAAGAATTCATTTCTTTAATAATAATACTCATTATTCTCCAGTTAAAGAATAACTGGAAGAGGGCTAAAGGGTGCCAATGTTTGTTGAGATCGAGATTTTGAGGCCGCCCTAAATAAGGCTTTAACGAAAGCGACTTAAAATTAAGTAAAGAATAAAGAATTTCTAAAATCAGACGGTTTTTGAATTGTTCTGCAGTTTCTGTAGAAGGAATCAAGAAGTTATTAAGCTTCTTATCAGCTATTCAATCATCTGTAATAGAAAGTGCTATTATAATATTAGTTATATATATAGAATATAAAGAAAAAATCAAAAGAAATAGTAGAAAATAAGAAAATAACGTACTTATGTGATCATTTGACTGATTTTCAATCCATTTTTTAGATATTTTTGATACTCTCTGTCTGATATTAATAGTCAGCGATTGAAAGAATATTTGATGTATTTTGAGAGTGAATTTCTGGCGCTAAAAAATTCGATTTTGAATGAAATTCGGGGTGAAAAGGGATTTCAACAGAGATATGAGGCTGTATCTTCTGCAAATGGGGCTCAAATCCATCTTGAGAAAGACTAAAAGAAGCGTCTGATTTAGGGCTACCAGCCCTAGAAATTTGGTCTTCATAGACCGAGAATTGAGGGAGTTGGGAGGCTTTTCGTGAGCGTTTAACCCGTTGAATCGGGGGAATTTCGTTGATTTCGCGTCTCACGACAATTTCGGCCCGGGGGCGCTTGTTTAAGCGCCCCCGGGTCATTCAAGATGGTTGAATAATGACCGAAATCTTTACTAAAGTTATTATATTGAAAAATATTGATTTTAAGTGATTTTAAGTGATTTTTATTAATTTTAGCTTAAAATAGTTAGAAAGAAGAGAGGTTCATGTGATTTAAGTAATATATTAGCTGTATTAAATTATTCTGAAGATGTGAGAGTAGTTATATAGAATTTTAAATTATTTTGAAGATTATATTGAGCTTAAAGATATTAATTGAAGAGAAAGTTACTTTGAAGATTTTAATATTTTTAATATCAAGACTGCAGCTGATTTTATTACTTTTCTTTAAAGTATTATTTTAAATAGAAAAGAGTGTTTATTTAATAATATTAAAGAATATGTATATAATAAAGTTTATAAATTCTATTAATATCTTATTTATAAAACTTAAAATCTATATTTAACTGAATTTAAATAGAATTTTAATATATTATTAATTATATAAGACTAATTATAATTTCTATAAATCTAGAAATAGTTTTATTATATAACTGATTAAATTCTCTATCTAATAACTTATTCAGATATTTTATAACTTCTAATTAAAGAAGGTGTAAATTAAATTTAATGTATATTCACATTTTAATTTATAAAAAAAAAATTATATTATTATTTCTAACTAAAAATCAAAGTGCACCCACTTCAAAATAAAGCTAATCAAAATTTAACTTAGCTATTATATAGTCTGAAAAATAAGCTTTTTAGTGATATTTCTTATAGAATCTTAGCTATAATCATTAGCTCTATATAATCAATTAAGTCTTAAGAATTCTTTAGAAATTTAATTAAATATTAATTTCCAGCTTTATTAGTAATCAATTAATAGGAATAAATAAACTATTATATAGAGTTTCACTAGAGCTCTCTAATGATACTATTTATAGTATGCTAGCTAGAAAGCATAGTCTACTACAGCTGATTTAAGCTCTTTTTGTATTCTTAATTTTGATATTCTTAATGTTAAGACTACACTCAATTTTTACGTTATAACGCGGGAACATTATTCTCAATAAGAGAATGCAGTCATTCAGTGATATAAGAGATAAAATATAATGCGAGTGATTATATCATTAAAGGAATTCTATTATAGAAGAGATTAAATAAGAAATTGCATTTAATTATTTATTATTTAAGCAGTATATATTTAATAGAGAGAAATTATATTATATATAATAAGAAATTATTAACGATTATTTAATGCTTTAAAAATAAGAATTAGAGTTATAAAATATTAAAGAAGATGCTATTAAAATGCTTATAAATTATAAGATCTTGAAATATTTCATATTAATAAAGAAGTTAATAAGAAGATAGATAAGATGAGTAGAGTTCTTAATATAATTTAACTTTAAAGTTGTTTATTAACTTAAAGTAATTAATAATAAAATTATTTATTTATTTATTTAGTTTTACATCTATTAAGCTCTATATATAGCTTATAAGGAATGATCTATATTATTTCAAGTGAGAAAATTCTTTAAGAAATAAAAACTCATCACTCTATATTAATCTGCGAGATTTTACTGCGTATTAAGTAGTTATTATTATTTATAATGAGATGTGATAAATCATATCTTATTTCTAATTATTGAGTCTTATTTAAAATTGATATAGAAGACTTCTTTATTAAAGTTATCTTACCGTCATTTTTGTGTTATATAAAGATATAAGTATTTGTGAGTAATCGCGTGTATCTACTTCTTAAAATAAGTTCTTCTAATTCTTCTTATAAATAAAGTAGAAGTGAATAATATACTTTATCATTTATCTTCTTTATTCACACGAGTATTATATTATATATTTTAACACTCTTCGATTTATTAAAAACGCGTTTAAATCTATCTTTTCTATTTATATCTAGATTATTAATAAGTATATTAATTTATTAATCTCTTTATAAATTTATGTTTCTTTATAATTAATTTCTATTAATATCGAGAATTTTATACGGGTATTCAAAAGAGTATTAAAATATATTGTTTAACGCATCTTTCAACTTCTCTCTATTATTTTATATATCTTACTTATAAATGAGGAGGACTTTATATTTACTATTAATATTTATTGTAATATCTTATAATTTCATATTTATGCTAGAAGTATAGATTTAAGTTAGAGTGAATAAGACTTATTAGATATTCTTTTATTATTCTTTTTTCTTATTTTGAATTTAATTACTCTTAATTATATTTGTGCGCAGATATTAATAATAATTCATCTTATTTTAAAGTTAATTCTTCTTCGAACTGCATTTATTATATATCTTTTTATAATAATATTAATTAATAAGATTTAAATCTTTTTTTTCAGAATTTAAGAATATATAATCTGATATGCTTCTAAGACTAATCTTAGACTTTTTATTTATAATATATTAAGTAGTTTCTTCATTTCTTTATAAGCTGTTTCGATTTCTTGCGAACTATATTATATTATTATGCTATATATAATAGCGGGTTAGATTATAAAGATGTAAACTAATCGCGCTATTTTAAAGTAGACTTCTTATATTAATATAGAAATATAATTTAATACAAGATTTTGTGATTTAAACTTACTTACAATTTTTCTGAGATAAGCTTCTTATTTCAGCTTAAAGTCGATCTATACTCTTAATATATAAACAAATCCGCTTATCTTCTTTTATATTTCATTAATATTAATAGTAATCTTTATATTAAAGCGTTTCAATTATATAATAAAGTAGATCAGTTTATATTTTTTTAACGCGAATTTCGCTTTATATCTCTTTACTTATTCTGCGCATTTTTCATAAATTTATTTAAGTACTGTATAATTTCTTTCTATTAAATAGTTGTAAATGAGTATATAAATATTATTCACGAAGTCTATCGCAGATATTTATAATAATGAGTTATCGATTATATTTAAGAGTTCTGTTATAAAGAAAAGAAAGAAAATTAATGAGATTAGAAATTCTTATAAAATCTCTATTTTAATTATAAATTATTGCGACTCTCTTTTAAAGATTTTAATAATAATTATTCTTTTAATTAAAAAGCTTTATATCTAGCGGGTGAGTGCTATTAAAATTCTATAATTATAAAGACTTATAATAAGTCTTTTATAAGCGATATAATTAAAGACTTCACTAATATTTATATATAATATAAAAGTAACTTATAATCTTTCTAAAAGATTTTATATAATATAAACTTATTCTATTATTAATTAAAGTGCTATCTTAATAAATCTTCTCTTTCTCGCTCTTATTTAAGAATTTAAAAGAAGATAATAAGTTTTAATAAGATGCGATAGTTTGCAAGTAATTATAAGTTCTAGCAGTTTCCTCATTATATTTAATAAGATGATTAATCAATATACTTTTAAGTCATTATAATTCTTCTTATTTAATTTTCTTATAGTGAGCGTAACTATTATCTTTTAAACTAATGAATAATATCTTAATTATATTAATGTGTTAAAGATCGTAATTAACTAAAGAATCAGTCATTTCTTTATTATTTTTAATACTTAATTTAGAATTTTATCTGATTCTAATACTTTATTATTTAATATTCTATAAATTATCTTTATCATCTTCTTCTTACTGATATTTATAACCGCTTAAATCAGATTAGAGAAGTTTATAAGCTAAAGATTCTCAAGATCTACTAATTATAAGAGAGAAAAAAACTTTTCTCTTAGTATCTTCAGCTTTTCTATAAGACTTATTATCACTATTTCTTTATTATTCTTTATTACTATTAATTGCGATAATTATAATAACTTTCTTAATAATTCTCTCTTCTTTTTCATTTATTTTATAAGTCTTTATATCTTTTTTATCTTCTTTATAATCTTCTCAATTTTTTTATAAAAGCTTATTATCTTATATCTGTAAATAATCTCTATCTTATTTCTTTTCATCTCTTAATATAGCTTCTCGAAATTTAATATTTACTCTTATTATAGATTATAATACTTCTAATATATATTCATTATTATTTCTTTATATTTCTGAGATTAGTATTTCTTTAACTACTTTATCTCTTTATATTAAAAAGTGCTTTTCTCAATTATCTTCGTAATTATCTATATAAGTACATGAATTATTATATTTAATTGCTCTTTTATTATAATCTCTTGAATCTATATAGAGCTTCTAATTAATAATTTTAATAAATATATATTATTTAACGCCTTCTAATTTCTTTTCCATCTAATTATAAATAATTATGTATGGAGATATAATTAAGTCTTAATAAGAATATAATTTAAGAATTGCGCTATATTTTATTATAATCCGTATCTGATAATCTTAAATCCAAATCATTATAAAATAAAGAGAAGATTAATTATATTTTATATATCTCTTATAATTTAGATAATCATTTTATAAGAAATTATAAGCTTAAGTAAAAAGTTAATAATAAGATTAATAAGAATATCTGCGCTAATATATTAAGTAGATCTTATTATGTCCGATTATATTAAATAATAAAGATTAAAGTCGCTTAAAATAATATAATTATTTATATCTGCTTATAAGTTATTATCAAGTTGCGTGAGAGTGTTCGTCTTTATTATTAAGTATGATATTAAACTTAGATTATAAATATTATAAATTATTAGACTTCTTTCTCTATTATCTTAATTATAGTAGATTATTAAAGATTGAAGATCTTTACATTGATTTATAATAGTTCACTTATTCAGATAAAGTCTCTTATATATATAGAAGCACACTCTAATCTTATTCTTTATTAAATATACAAGATAGAATAAAGCTGAGATCGGACAGTAACTTATTTATGAGAATAAATTCCGTTAAAGCTTTTAAATTATTATAATATTAAATTTATAAACTCTTATATCTTTAAGTAATAAAATAAGAGTAACTTCTTTTCTATAATTTATATTATATTATAATATTTATAGTTAATCGTCTATTATTACAATTTAATATTGTTTATTATACTTATTATTATAAATTGTAAATCCTTGTAATCTTTCTTATTTTATAATATTAATAAGAAGCTTAATACTCTCTTTTATTTATATTAAGAATTTATTAAACGAATTTAAGATGAGTTCTAACTTATCTTTTTAAGATATATTAATCTATTCTTATAAGTTCTTATAATCTTCTATTCTTTATTAAGCTTAAGATTGAACGAGAAATAAATGAGTCTTTTATTTTAAGACTAAATGCTGAGAAGAATTGTGATTATATAAAGCTGATTGCGGGAGAAGATAAAGTGATTTATTGTGTTATAATTAATTGTATTTAATTTCTTCATCTCTATTTATTATAATTTATACTTTATAAATCATATTAAATGATTTTCTTTATAGATTACGTACTTATTTCTTTTTAATATCTGATTAAAATAGAAGTTAATTACGTATGATTACGCGTAAAAGTTGTAAACTTCTGATCTGTTATATATCTTTTTTATATATTTATAGTAATAATATTTAAAGCATTATATAAACTTTCTCTTAATTTTATATCTTTTTTATATATTTATAGTAATAATATTTAAAGCATTATATAAACTTTCTCTTAATTTTATATCTTTTATACTCTTTAAATTCTTCTTCTATAATTAGTTTCGAGCGGATAATAATATTTATGTAAGTCAGACTTACTATTTCGATAATAAGTGAGCTATAACATTTCTTCTTCAAAATCATTTTCTTTATTTAATATACACATATAATTTCGTAATTATTATATAGATATCTATTTTTCTTATAAATATTTATAATTATTCTTTCTTATTTCTTTACTTTAATAACCTTTATGCGAATATTATAAATAAGTATTAAAAAGAAAGTGTGAATAATCTTTACTAAGAACGTAATTAATTATAGTTAATTAAGATCTTTCTTAAGTGCGAGTCTTATCTCTTTTATAAATATAAATAGATAATTTCTTGATTTTAGAGTCTGTTCTATCTTATTAAATAATTGATATAGACTGATTATTTCTTTATATAAGTCTGAACAAAATCTCTTTAAAAAAATCTTGATTTGTATAATTATCTTAAAACTGCGGTGATTACATTTTCTGTATATTAATAAAAATCTTTAATAAGAAAAAACTTGATAATATTGTGATTTTAAGTCTTTCGATTATTAAGAAGACTTCGCGGCACCTTCTTTATTATATTATTATCTAGTTTTATCGCTATCTCGCGTGTTTATTATATACATCTTTTATTCTTCTTATTTAAACACTTCTTATAAATAATTATATTCTATTTCGCACGCCAAATCTTCTTCAATTTCTATAGTATATTAATCTTATAATATAGATTCCGTGATATTTATAAAGAATGATTTCTATTTCTTCGAAGACTTACAAATTATTAATTACTTAACTTATAAAAGAGTCTCATCTGCGTAATTCTGATATTACACAGATGAATAATAGAAGAGATTGAAAATTTTAGATATTAAAATTATAAGATTATTGATATAAAGTGATAGAATTTTAATCTGCGTTTTTCCGTTATCATATCTGCGAATCTAATCCGTCTAATTATGTTCAGAAGCTTATATAGTATAATCACGCGACTATACACTCTTAATTTAGTAGATAAGCATACGCTTAATCTTCTTTAACTGTTAAGTAGATCTGAAGATACTGAACTGTAGTAATACTGTAAAGAAGATGATTCATCTATATAACGCAGGCGTTACGCAGAGTTTTTACCGCTTATTATAATATCACGAATTCTATTTAATTTTCTCTTAAAGAGAGTACTCATATTAAACATCATAAAAAGATAAGAATTCATTGTTCCAGCTGTTATATATTGTTATAATGCAGCTGTCTAATACGAGCTCATCAAGAACTTCTATAAGTATAAATAATAATATATCTTTACTAAATAATCTTCTTATTACTATTACTTTCTTTATTATTTATTTAGATTCTATTACTTTAATACTCTTTAATATTGCTTTTAAATTTATCTTTATACTTCTCTCTCTTTTTTATAAATCTATTATAATAAGTTTCACTTCTTTATATTTAATTTCGATTGGGTGCGGTCGTATAAGAGGCGGTGATTAAGAGGATAAAGAATTTATAATTACTTGATTTTATAATCTTAAGACATTTTCTTTCATAATAAGTTATTTCTTGAGATCTTCTATATTAGCTAGAATTTTTAGAAGAGTATTTGAACTATTATTTTCTATTCTAACGCGTTTCAGCGCGTTATTAAGACTTGAAAGTTATTATATTTAGTAATTGATTATTATTCGCTCTATCTCTATTCGTTTCTTCTTATTTCTAATTATTTCGTCACTTCTTTCTATTATTATTTGAATATCTTTGATGAGCCTCGCAATCGCGTTATCTATTTTCTTTTCTATTGATCTCTCAACTCAGCACGACTTTATAAGATGTTCAATCATTTAATTATTTAATTATATGATAATAAGATTAATATCTTAATTAAAAGAGAAGAGAATATTTCTAAAGTAAAGAATAATTTTAATTTATATTAGATATTATTAATATTAAGAATGTTATTAAGAAAAGTTTGAAAGAATTATAAGATAATATATATTATATAAGAGATTAGCACACTAAATAATATAATTAAATAGATAAATAAAGATGATTATAATTTAAAAGAGATATATAAAATCTTATAAAATAAGATTAAAGGCGTTTAAAATAGATATTAAACATGTTTATATAATAAGTGAGAGAATCTACTCTATTTTTAAGATAGATTAATAATATTTATAAAGTTAAAAGAGCTATAAAAATAAGCAATTTAATAGATTTATAAAAGCTAAGAGATTAAATATATAAAATAATTAAAGATATTGTGATTAAGTTAAAAATTATATTAATTTTCTAAGCTAATAGAAGCGATTAAATAATATTTAAGAAACTATTATATTTATTAAAGATTAAAGATAAGAAGATAATGTTTAAAAGAAAAGTTATAATCTCTTCTAATTTCTAAAATGTTATAAAAGAATATCTTTATAAACTTTATAATAAGATTATTAAAATTAAATGATTTTAATATGATTTTCAATATAATAAATTGATTAATTAAGAAAAGATATTATATTGTCTATATGATTATTAATAAGAATATAATCGCGGAGAATATAATCAAAATACTATATAAAAATATATAAAGAATTCACGATCTATTTAATATAATTATATCGAATAAAGATTCTTAATTTGCGAGTATAATATGATTATATTTATATAAGATTCTAAGTATTACTGCGAAGTTATTAACAATGTTTTATATATAAATAAATAAATAGATAGAGATTATAAATATAATGAAAAAGCGTTACTTACATAATTATGTAAACTTTAATTAAAAGAATTAAGCGAAGTTATTATGAAATGCGGAATTTATAATTAATGCAGTTATATTCAAATCGACTCAACTATCTTTATTTATAATTAATAAAGAATATAAGTTATAAATAGACTTTAATATAATAAAGAAGTTAAAGATAGTTAATTAATTAATTAAACTATAAAAAGTTTAAAGATTAATAAAGTTAATAATTAAAATATAAATTTAAGTAAAGAATTATATAGCTTAAACTTAAAAAAAATAAAAGAAGTAGATTAATAAACATTATTAATTAGTAATATTTAAAGAAGAAGAGAAGATCTAATTATTAATAAAGAATATTTATATAACTAGATCTTATAAAAAGCTAAACGCGAAATAGATTAATCTATATAAAATATTAAAAAAGCTGAGAGATATATATAAACTCAAATTATTTATGTTTATAAAGATTTATTTTATTTTTTATATCACTTTATTATTTAGAGATTTAAAGAATCTTTTATCTAAATAAAATTATCTTATATCTCTCTCTATTATTATAGAAATAGAGATAGATGCGAAATAAAAAGTGAAGAATATTATAAATATTAAGAGAATAGATAGGCATCTCAGAATAAGAATGTAATAAATAAATTATTTAAAGAATTTAATTTATTACTTAATTAAGAATCTTAAGAATTTAAAAAATATTCTTAATAATTACTACTTAAGAAATATTAATAAGTTAAGATCTAAATAATTAAAGAATAGCTTTAAGAAATAAGTTAAAGATAAGAATAAGAATATTATCTTTAAGCTATTATCTAAAAAGAAGATATTAATAAGTTTAATTAATAATAAAGAGATTAGTGATTAAGAATAGAGAGAGTATAAACATTACTAACTATTAATTAAAAATAATTAATCTAATAAGTTAGAGAATAATATTATAAGTTATTATAACTCTGTTAATAGCTATATATATAAGACGATTGTAGGAGAGTATATAGAAATCCAACTATTTTATTATACATGTAATATGATGAAATGTCTGAGACTTAACACGCGAGCTTAATATATTAGAGTTACGCCTCTTAATTAGATTTCAGAACTGAAGCGCTATATTAAGATTAGCGGCCGCAGTATATATTTAATACTTCTGCAGCTTCTCTATAAGTTAGATTAGTTTCTATAATTTAAGTATTCATTTCTATAAACTATTGAATATATTTAGCTTAAGCTGTTATAATATAGTTAGCTATTATTTATTTTATTTAAAAGTCAGTCTTATTTATATTATAAATATCTTTAATTTCTATCTAATATTTAATTTATAAATAATTAAATTTAATAAAAAAGCGCTCTATAATAATAGAATTAAGAGCTGAGAGATGCTTGATATTTTTAGTATAAATATTAACTGCTTTAAACTTTAAATATTAAGAAATAAGGCGTGTAATATAATATCTCTTAAGCTGATTTTAATCTCTCTTATTCTTAAGAAGATCATGAATAATCTAATAAATTTAAGAGTAATTTAGATATAGATTTTATTATTAGAGGTCTTAAAGATACTGAAGTAAGACTTTCTCCTCTTTATTCAACAAGCGTTATGATTTGCGCTCAGTTTTCGCAATAGACTCACGGCCTGCGCGTTAATGGGCGACCGTTAATCTTGGAGCCCCGTGGTAGGCCGCAGCCTTCCGAATAGAGCTAAAAAGACCTAGCTTATACTCATTAACAGCTCGCTCGATAGAATGCCCTTGATTAGACGTCATCTCGAGCTATATTGGTGGAGTTGTGGGTATTTGAAGCTGAGTGGTTGCCGAGCGCGTCAAACGCGAAAGTGGCTCGCCAAGTGGTTCTGGCCGTTAGATGGGAAATGCATCTTCTTCCGATTTGGCTGTGACCCGGTCCATCTGGCTGCAGATGCAGGGTGACATACCGATGACAGCAGTGTCTTCCACCAAAAGCGCATGTAACATACCTCAGTATTCTCTATACGCCTTCAAACCTCTGCAGAGCATTGCTGATTGAGCCTTCCCATTCCCCTCTGCAACCATGTTCCCGAACTCCTCCTCACCCTCGTCATTCGAAACAGACGGCAAAGACCTCCACTTGATCTATGATCATAACGCCCGGGACCCCCTTAGGCAACCCCGAGGAATGGAGGTATGAAATGTGGTCTTTTGGCGAAGTGGGTCCAACCAACCCGGACAACACTCCTCCACGACTCCCTAGGTATTCGCCCAACGAACGAATGTCATGATCCATACTGATTTGATGGGGCGGTAGTTTTAGGATCGTATAATCTATGCCATCTACGGCGGGCCCATGGCCGGCCGTTCAAAATTACTAATCCGTGACGTATCAGTGCACCAGGCTGGGGGGGCTGTGGGCAGTGTGATCGGCTTCAAGGTAACCCAACCACGTTCTCTAAATCTAACCACGAGATGTCTGCATCCGTTCCGTCGATGTCAAGTCCGCCTTTGTCGGACGGGTCAAGTGAAGGAGTTGTCGTTGGTTGTTTGTGAGATATAGGGAATGAGTGAATGATATCCGATGAGTGTGAACAGAGACCGGAGACATCTGTTCCCTCGTCCACGACATCCCTCAATAAGAAGATCACCACTATGACTGGGCTTTTTTTTTCTAAGTGTCCGTACAGCATCGATATCATCTTTCCTCCCTCTCGCCCCTTCTCTTTCCCTATCTTCTTCTTCTAATCCGACCATGCTCACAGACCCCGACACCTGAGTTCAGGGGTGCATGCTCACTGAACCCCTTGGCCATGTCCAGTCCATTGGGAGCACGCTCACTCAGCCCACGGCGACAAGCGTAACACCCTCCGGCTTTGGACGATGGCGTGGCCTGGCCTGGCCTGGCCTGGCCAAGACCGGGATCCCGACAGATCGACATATGCTCTCGGAGCAGGCGGATGTGTTGGAGGTGTTTGCGGAGAAGGGGGACTTGGAACCGATTCGAGGTTGGAATGGGCTACTTTGTGAGAAGGGGCTTGTGGTTCACTGAGCTTTGAGTGATGCGTTGGTTGGATGGGGAAGGCGTGGGAGACTTCGCCAGTGTGCTGGCAGGCATTTAGCTTGAGTGCTCTGGAGCCGCAGTCGCTTGGGTGAGGTGACGGTGCTGCATGTCAAGGGGCTTGAGAGAGGTGGCCAAAGGTCTGTGCTCTGTTACGGCGTAAATTTATGTTCTCGAACGAGCCAGAGATCGATTGCTGCCTATCTGAGCTCGCTTCTTGGGCAACGTCCGCTTTCGCGCAGATTGCGTTCACTGAGACGAAAGACCTTCCCAAGATTCAGGGACTAAATCTATGATCCAGTATGGCGCTATGCAGTTTGGATGCTTTATTCCATACGAATTCCGATACCATATCACCAACTAAGAGACATCGTAGTCCTCCCTTTCCGCTCCTCATCCCCCGTTTGGCTTCGTGCCATCTTCGACCGAGCACTCGACTTGCTCCCATACCTGAACATCACATACGGGATCAGCGCCAGCAGCGTCGCTACCAACGCCAGAATCAGAACCGTGTCGGAGCTCCTGGTATTGAGAGCGAACTGATTCGCACGCAGCGGTGCCACTTCCCCGAACGTCTTCGGCGTGAGGCCCTGACCCGCGATAACGGGTTTTTGGCATAGCAAATCAACGTGAAGTTATATCTGCATTTAAAGACGGAGCAGATGGTCACAGCGATGGACACGAGGGCGATGGTCGGCGCAATCCAGGGCAAGCATCCGTACTGCGAGACGCTGTAGATGACGAGGCTGATGGGGAGCCAGATAGCGCCGAACATGGCACCACATAATCTCAATTCAGGGAGGGTTCTTCGCTTCCGGCTCGCGAGGATGAGTTCGTATTTGCGGATTTGGAGCAAATCGGCGTGGAAGCCCCGGGGAACCCTGTTGTAGATCGAGATAGTAGGCAGTCTTGCTATCCCTCGCTCCATCCAATCTTTTGCTGGAGTGTGGCCAATCCAAGAAAGATGAGGATAAATGCACCATAGGATATGGCGTATATGACTCGTCTGCCAACCGTCTAGCAGAAGGGGGGCGAGGAACAGAGGAGCGATAGCGCAGGCGAAGTTGAACGTGAACGTGAACATACTTGTTTGTCCGAGTTTCGATGACACGCCCAAGCCTCTGACCATGCGGTTGATCCCTGCAGGGTGTGTGCTGGTTGTGAAACCAATTAAGAGCGTCATGAGGTAGGCACAATAGGAAAGTGACGAAAAGTTTTTGGGCCTCATCCTCTCTTCATCCTGCAGCGTGAAATTGAACACAATGTCCTCTTCGCCAGTGGAATTGGTGAGTTCGCTTCGCGTAACGGGAATGTCTGTATCGACTTCTTTCAGCGGTCCATGATCGGATTTGGTCGCTCCGTCTTCATCGCAATGAGATTTGCCGACTTCCCTTCCAATTTTTATCCCTTCTTTTTCATTTTGCGTGTCCGAAAAGGTTTCCTATTATCAGTCTGGCCTAACAGTATCTTTAAACGTTGAGCTGCTGTTCTTGGTCTGGGTCACAGCACTCTACGTGCCATCGGGGGTAAGGTGGCGGCATGATGTCAACGGAGCAATTGATCGAAAGTAAACCCACCTGTAAGAAAAAGAACATACTTAGCGAGTAGCTGTATGCTGAAGGTCCTCGACAATGGCATGCTTTCATCATGGCAATGGTCATGACGATCAATAGCCTTTCAGCAAGTTGTGGGTGAAGGAACAATTTGGACGGTCCAAAAAACCTATTCTGATATCGTTGCCAAAACAAGAAATTTCGTCTCTGAGGCGCACTCTCGTTCATTTCTCTCGTGATGAAGCGAGCATAATCACCGTCCATGGATCACCCTGGAGCCAGAGTCGGTTAACAGTCGACAAACCTCAGCCAACGATGCACTCATCCTCGTCAGTTCGGAAGCTGTGTTAAAATACCTGGGTATTCCGTAGAGCGGAGTGTGTGAGGTTCAGGATATTGGTGTCGCACGCTGCGCGATGTGCGTCTTGTGTGAGATGCGATGGTGAGGTCGCATACCGCGCGGTACAGCATGTCGTGGAGAGGATCGCATCAAGACATTATGGCTCACACCGATTTAGGCAACGTCCCTGGGGAGGGCAGCAGTTCCCTGGCCCCAGCACAATCTTGTTGCAGTAGATTTAGGCATTCGTCAGTGCCCCGGGAATTCGATGTCCAGGAATTTGGCGAATTCTTCTTCAGAAGCAATGCCTACGTTGAACCACCGCCATCAACTGGAAAAGGCGAAGAACGCGAATGGTAGATGTCTCAAACGCTGGCTTATTGGCTTGTATTGAGACTATCCAGATGTCTCTCTTTCTCCTGGTACATACTGCGCATAAAGCGATCTATCGCGATTGTCTATCCATTACAACACCGGGTAACAGCCTGGCGCTCGCCTTAGGAAAGCAAAAGAGAAACACATTAATATGTGCTTATCCAATATTGCTTTGTAAGGTCTGTTTTCCTGGTCCGTTCTCACCAAAGGACGGAGACTGCCGTCATGACCTCAGGGTGAGACGTCTTCTATCGCAGATTATATCGTTCTCTTGCGTGTGCGGCATCCTTCTCCGTCTCCTCCCCAACCTTGTCTATGGCCTTCCTAGACTTCTCTGGTATCTTCCAACCACCTTTCGGCTCTGTCCCCAGTCTTGGCAGAAACTTTCCTACTCGCGCCTGATATTCTTTGTACTCTGGGTACTTTTTCGAAGATATTCGCTCGGTGAACCATGTGCTAGCTTGGAACAGAACAAGGTAGGCCAATCCGCCAATCACAGTCCAGTTATAGATGCTGTTTGTGATGTAGCAACCCCACTGATAGAGTGTGAGCCAGAAAGCTTGCTCGGCGGAAAAATTGGGATGCCTGGCCCATGACCACAGCCCGGTGACTATGAATCCGCGATCCAGATCCTCCCGGTTGAATTTTGGCGGAACCTTGGCAGTCTTCTGGTATGATTGTTTTGCGTTCTGAAACTGCCATTGTTGCTGGTCCGCAAAGAAGCACGCGAGGACGCAACCGATCATGATCCGGGATAGTATGAGGTCGCCTAAGGTCCAAGGCTCAACTGGGCTGCCAGAGGTAGAAGCGAGGCGCGAGGCAAGGAGGATTAGGTACGTCGGTGTGGTAATGGAGAAGAGCAGGATAGATTGCGCTAGGGCAATGAACGATACGTTGAATAGGAAGAAGACCGTAGGTGGAATCTTGGTACGAAGAACTTCCCAACGATAGTCCTCGCTGCCGATTGAATATCCGCCTTTGCGCCAGTAATTGAACGTGAGGCGAGCCTGGAATAGAGGGAACGTCAGTCAGCGACGGTACAGTCCAAAGTCATACGCAAGTACTCACGCTCCAAATGCAGCTTGCGGCAAGCAATGTGTCCAGACGCTTGGTCTCCAAGCCCATGAGATGTGCATATATAGCATAATGAGCATTGTAAAGTGTCGGCAGTATGCTCCACACGCGGTCTACCTGAGAATAATTCTTGTTGACTTCAGACAATATCAGGAAGATAGGGAACAGCGCAATGGACAAGGCAAAGCCAGATATCAAAGGATTCGTGTCGAGGTATATCTGCCTGAGCGCTGCAGGATTAGTGGCGGACTCGAGTAAGATGCCAGGGAGCGGTCTCAATTGAGGAAGAAAGGGAGTCACGGTTCTTGAGAAGTCTGCGCAATCCATCACCGTCTTGACAACTGGAAGAGCCATTTTGCCAGGGAGATTCCCAACAGGTATATGGGGAGACAAAATTGAAAGGAGATTGGGGAAGCAGAAATCTTTGACGAATGAATTACGGTGGCAGTTTTGTGGTGGTCATGATGCAATGTTGCAGGCACTGCAAGCGATCGCGCATCCCGCTTTGCATCTTCCCTGCAGCGGAGATCGATCTCGGCAGGGCCCGACGACCCTGGCTTGCCACCCTCTCGCCTTTGTCGACGCGTCTTCCAACACACATACGACGAGGCACACAGCAGCAGGCTAACACTTCTCTTCTTGATCCATTGATCGACGGATTGAGTGATTGATTGGTCGTTCCAGTGGACTGCAGACAGACTACATACAGACTGCAGACAGACTGCAGACAGACTGCAGACAGATGGCTTCTGTCTGCGACCGACAATTCGACTGCGGTCATGCCTCCGCAGAGAATACTTTGCGTAGCTGAGAAGCCATCCATTGCCAAGGCTGTGGCACAACACTTAGGAGGCGGTGCAGTCAGGACGGTACGTTGGGTACATCTTAGCTTGGACGCTGCTGATATCATGGTAGACAGCAGTTCGAGGCCACACTTATGTGAAGAACTATGAGTTCGATTTCAGATTTACGCAGTGGGGCCATTGTTCGGTGACGATGACAAGTGTCAGTGGGCACCTGACCAGCCTAGACTTTGCAGATCGATATAGGAAATGGGAGACCACTCCACCTGGTCAACTTTTTGAGGCAGAGACGATCATCAAGATTGATCCAGTCAGTCTTGCGGCAATGACCACATCTCCGGCCTGGGCTGATGAAGGCAGGAACGCAAGCCAATTGCCGACAACATTCAGCAGCAAGCGCGGTATGCGAAGATACTGTTCATTTGGACTGATTGTGACCGAGAAGGGGAGCATATCGGCTCGGAAGTTCGCGAACAGGCGAGAAAGGGCAATTCCAGGATCACTGTCAAACGGGCTAGATTCAGCAACACCGAGCGAACGTACGTCTAATACCCCTTCTTGATTAGCGTATACTGATGCCCTCAGCCATGTCATCCAAGCTGCTCAGAATCCGATAGATCTCGATGATCGGCAAGCGAGTGCTGTGGCCACACGCATAGAATTAGATTTGAGGATCGGCGCCGCATTTACTCGACTTCAAACCTTGCAGCTGAAATTGCTGGGAGATCTGCTGGCAGACAAAATCATCAGTTATGGTTCCTGTCAATTTCCCACATTGGGCTTCGTTGTTGACCGGTATTTCCGTGTCAAAAATTTCAAGCCTGAGACATTTTGGTCCATCAAAGTTGTTCACGTCAGGGACGGGGTTAGGGTCAGCTTTTCATGGAGTAGGGTTCATCTCTTCGACCGCGCCATTATTACAATCATTTTTGAAAAGTGTCTTGATGCAGGATTGGCCAAAATCATCAAGGTACAAAAGAAGCCGACCAGTAAATGGCGACCTTTACCTCTCACGACAGTGGAACTGCAAATGCAGGGCTCCCGGTTCCTTCGCATGGATTCCAAAAAAGTGATGAAAATCGCCGAACAGCTCTATCAAAGAGGATGGATCAGCTATTCAAGAACTGAGACGGATCAGTTCCCACGAGACTTCAACCTCAGATCGTTGATCGAGAAGCAGACCCGGGACAATAATTGGGGTGCTTATGCGCAAGGGTTGCTTGACGAAGCTTTCAGACAGCCTCGGCAGGGTAGGAACAATGATCAGGCTCATCCGCCCATTCATCCCGTCAATTACGTCACCCCTGCGTCGTTGTCTGATGACGAGCGGCGTGTATACGAGTTCGTGGTTCGCCGCTTTCTGGCCTGCTGTTCAGAAGACGCCAAGGGAGAAGCGACAGACATTGACATAGAATGGGGGCAAGAAGTCTTCCATACTCATGGTCTGCTGGTTCTTGCGCGGAACTACCTAGACGTCTACGTGTATGACAAGTGGGAGAGCAGTCAGCAATTGCCGCAATTTCAAATGGGAGAGACGTTTGAGCCTACAGAGGCTAACATGACAGATGGCAAAACTACAGCGCCCGGTTACCTGACGGAGCCAGAATTGATTGGTCTCATGGACGCCAATGGCATAGGGACTGATGCCACGATGGCTGATCATGTGGCTATGATCAAGGATCGTGACTATGTTGCTGCCAGACCAAAGGCTGCAGGAGGACGAAATTCCGTCCAAGAATTCATCCCAACGAGGCTGGGAGTTGCACTGGTCGAAGGCTACGACAATCTTGGACTCGAAGTCAGTGTCAGCAAACCATTTCTCCGTAAGGAGATCGAGCTCAAAATGAAAGCAATCTGTGAAGGACGAAAGACCAAGGCCGAGGTTGTTCACGAAAGCATCGAGGAGTACCGAGAGGTCTTTGGTAGGACACAGAGAAACATTGGGATTCTGAAAAGATCGGTGAGGAAATACGTATTTGGTGATGACAGAGAATAGTATGTGATTGTCTCCTCAGTACCAGGTGCTGCAATGTAGTGTGAGGTAGAAATTGGCGGAGGAAAAGGACGAACTTTGACCGAACCACTTAGTCATCACCGTCCATGCCAAGTCTGCAAATGCATGCATCATCTACTACTCACCGAAGGCACCGCACCGGCAAACCAGTTCAATCACACCGGGATATCGCCGCATCGTTTGGTGCTTCCTTACTGTGACCAGAAGAGCTTTGTCAGCTAGTACAGTATAATTGCTTGCTCTCATCATTATTGAAGCGAGTCTACAAGTACGGCCTTCTGCGACAACTCCAAATGATGGCCAGCTTTCTGCCGCGCCCAGGCAATATGGCAGGGAGGTCCCGGCCTGTCGCTGAACGTGCCTTTTGTACACGAAGGTCTCTGTCAACTGTATCAAGATCACGTTTACCTTCACGCCTTTCCGTACCCTGCACTCGACATTATGCAACCGTAAACCCTAGCGATCCGAAGCCAGACAAAGACAAGAAGGATGAAAAAAGAAGTAAGAAATCAAGTGGGGAGGACGCAAAGCTCGCCGATTCGAAGAGCAAGGAACCAGGAAAATCACCACCAGGCTTTGAGCAGACTTTCGATAAGAACAATAAGTCGAGTCCACTTTCGGCTCCATCTGGTGGCTCCGAGCCAGAAAAGGATGCTACATCCGAACCCTACCCTGGCTTTGCTCCCATGTCCGACAGCGAGATCGAGGTGCTTGACGCGATTGCAAGATCAGTGAAGAATGGTCTTCCCCAATCGCAATCGCAGATTATTGACAAAGCCATCGGTATTGTCAAGAAAGGCGGAGTGCCCATCGAGCTGCGCGAGGTGATGGAGGCGAACATGAAGAACCCAGATAAGAAGCTGGATCTTGCCACTGCCGCCACGCTCGTTCGGGTACTCACCAAGATGTCGCGCATGAATGTTCAACAAGTTCGAACCCACCTGGAGAAAGAGGAGAAACGAAAGACCAAAGATGAAGACGAACACGAACAAGAATTCAAGCAGTCATATAGTCAGAAGGATAATGGTCGGCAGCAGAAAGGACCAGATCCTTCGAAGTTCAAGATTGGCGATATCAAGCTCGATACCGGAACTTTTCTCGTCTCCGCCTTCCTCTCATACTACCTCTATCGCAGTCTATTTCCAGGCGAGAGCTCTCGGGACATCACGTGGCAAGAATTCAGGACTACTTTCTTCGACAAAGGTCTTGTGGATAAGCTCACAGTGATCAACCGGAACAAAGTGCGAGTTGAGCTACATAGAGAAGCTGTTGCCAACATGTACCCAGAGTCACCTGCTGTCCGACCTAACTTCTACTACTATTTTACGATTGGCTCGGTTGAGGCGTTTGAAAGGCGACTGGACGAAGCTCACCAGGAACTTGGCATTCCCAGCTCTGAAAGAATACCTGTGGCGTATTCTGACGAAGTACCTTTATCTGCAGCATTGTTCTCGTTTGGTCCTACCTTATTATTTGTGGCTGCTCTGTTCTGGATCTCTCGTCGTGCTGCATCGGGCGCAGGTGGCCAAAGTGGCATTTTCGGCATTGGAAAGTCAAGGGCAAAGCGCTTCAACCACGAAACCGATATCAAAACTAAATTCTCAGACGTGGCTGGTATGGACGAGGCGAAACTCGAGATCATGGAATTCGTCTCCTTCCTAAAGGACCCCACCAAATATCAAAGCTTAGGAGCAAAAATCCCTCGTGGCGCAATCTTGTCAGGGCCACCTGGCACTGGTAAGACACTCCTTGCCAAAGCCACAGCAGGTGAATCAGGAGTACCTTTTTTCTCAGTTTCGGGATCGGAATTCGTCGAAATGTTTGTGGGGGTTGGCCCGTCGAGAGTGAGAGATCTTTTTGCGAATGCCCGCAAGAACACTCCTTGTATCATATTCATCGATGAAATTGATGCCATTGGCAAATCACGAGGAAAGGGGAATTTCGGGGGTGGCAATGATGAAAGGGAAAGTACGCTCAACCAGATTCTCACCGAGATGGATGGCTTCAATACGTCAGAGCAGGTTGTTGTGCTGGCTGGCACTAACAGACCAGATGTACTTGACAAAGCTCTCCTGCGCCCTGGCCGCTTCGACAGACATATCTCGATTGACCGACCAACAATGGACGGCAGGAAACAGATATTCTTGGTCCATTTGAAGAAGATTGTGACCAGTGTCGACATGGAATATCTGACTGGGCGCCTATCTGCACTTACCCCAGGCTTTTCCGGTGCTGATATTGCCAACTGCGTCAATGAAGCGGCTCTTATTGGTGAGTCGCGTTATGCATGCCATTTGATCATATCTGACAACTTGCAGCTGCCAGGGTGAACGCTACAGCCGTTGAGATGAAACACTTCGAATCAGCCATTGAGCGTGTGATTGGCGGTTTAGAAAAGAAATCTCTTGTGCTGACACCCGAAGAGAAGAAGACCGTGGCATATCATGAAGCTGGTCACGCCATTTGTGGCTGGTTTTTCAAACATGCTGACCCACTCCTGAAAGTTAGCATCATTCCACGCGGTCAGGGCGCACTGGGATATGCGCAGTATCTTCCTGCTGGTGGGGGTGATGTCTATCTGATGAATGTCAAACAACTGATGGATCGTATGGCCATGACCCTTGGTGGTCGCGTCTCGGAGGAGTTATGGTTCGACACTGTGACCAGCGGAGCAAGCGATGACTTCAACAAAGTCACCAGATTGGCAACGGCCATGGTGACAGAATGGGGCATGAGTCAAAAGATCGGATATCTTAACTACAAGGATGACGAGCAGCGATTGCATAAGCCCTTCTCGGAAGAAACCGCCCGTAATATCGATTCCGAAGTACGAAGAATTGTGGATGAAGCTTATAGACAATGCAAAGACCTATTGGAAGAAAAGAAAACACAGCTTCAGGCGGTGGCAGAGGAGTTGTTGAAGAAGGAGATGCTGGTCAGAGATGATCTGATCAGGATACTCGGCAAGCGTCCATTTGAAGACAAAGGTGACTTTCACAAATACTTCGACAATCATGAGGGAAAGAGTGCTCCTCCGCCACCTCCTACAGAAGGGACAGAGGAGGAAGCAGGACCAGGAATGCCAGCGCCTGCATTTAGGCGGCATGGATGAAGGAGGGAATTGAATGTCACTTCTACTGCGCGGCGTCTTCAGATTAGAAATGGTCGGTGATTCCATTTGAACATACCATAGTTCAACCTAGAATTCTCTCTCCTTTGCCTCCGCTGAGAATTCGCTCCTACAAAGCTCATGCTCAGTCGAGCGCATCAACCCCATCTTTCCTGCGTCGGTTTTGCTATCGTACCTTCTGTATGGCTTTTCTAAGAGGGCTATGGTGTACACCACCACATCATGAGAGAAAATGAAGGTAGCCATGTCATTGCCAGCCATCCTACATGGCATCGTTCGGATGGGCGATTGCCTCCTCAACTCACATAGCCCTGGCCTGCAATCAGCCCGGACACCATCATCCTTGATGATCTGGGGGGGGGGAACATCTACTGATCGTTCGGCCATCCACCCAATGTAAATGTACTGTTGTGTGGTTCTGTGCATCAGGAGTAAGGTCATTGTGATTGCTGTAGCCTCAAAGGATTACATCGGCGTTGTACCCAATGTTGCGACTCAATGTATAGTTCTCATCCATGCGGCGTATATGAAGGGAAAGCACGGATTTTCTCTTCGAAGACTTACCCGCGATTCGTCTGGAATAGTCATCTCAGAAGGCCTTTCATACCAAGGACGGTAAACCAAACACACTCGCCAGTGTTTCCTTCCCAGAACATTAGTATTCCATTTCTCAACACACACCAGTGTTCCCTCTCTCAAACAGTTATCATTAAATGGTCCCGCCCTCCCCCTCTACCTTTGGGCGAAATGGTGTGGTTGGTTAGCACCGTCCAAGCTGTTCTCTATAGCAGGCCATAGACCGTTCGAACCGGGGTTTGTGTGACTTGTAGGTACCAACAGTGTTAACAGAGGCAATTTGCTCATTGGCACATCGGCCAAAAAATCCTCATAAGAGGGTTTTCTCCTGACTCCTGACCCATCAACACAAAATAATGTGGTTGGTGGCTTGGGGTTCATGGTTTTTGATTTTTTTTATGGAAACGAAATTTTTGATTACCAAAATTCTTGAAATTTTCAAACTGAGGAGCTTGGTATCAGGTTTGACAACCACTGAAGATACAAATGCTCAAGAATTACAGAATTCTTGTCAAGTGAGAGGCTTCGGGGTGGGTTACAAGCATTATGAGATGGCCTTCAGGGAGTGCTGAGACATCCAAAGCACCGCTTAGAGCTGGATACGATCATGGCACCACCTCGAAATGGATTAGATTGGATGCAGGTATATGGACCAAGGGTCGTGGATTGACTTGAGAGATTGATTTACCAGAGAACTGATTTGCCACTTGTCAGCTATTGTTGAAAAACACCTGCACCGGCGAGAGCTTCGTCTGTTAACACTCACCTCTGAGGCTGTGGATGGCTCCAAGCATAGACAGAGTGTGCTCCCGCCATATGCAAAGCAATACTTCCCTCCTACCTGCAAGTCGGTATCTCTTCGATACATGTCGCCACGGAAATTCGTGGTTAATGTATGAGTTTGGCCAGGTCGAAGGAGTATCAATTCATGCCTATTGGACGCCTGGTTTTCGGTCACAACGTCGCGAGATGCGCGTGGGCAACAGCAGAACCAGCCACAAGTACCTGAAATCTCCTCATATCGATTGGATTCAGTCCGTTGTCCCAATAACCAGGGATAAATACGCTTTCTCTCGATATTCCTCAGCAGACTATCTGGTAGATGAAGAAGCGCGGGATGGTTCCACCAGCCATCCACAGACTTTTGCTGATATACAATCGTGGCTTTGATCCGATATTGCAACCGTAATGATAGTTTAGATTCTCCTTCGACTATAGCAAATACCCGCGGCGTACTCTTCCCCCAAGACGATCGTGGAATTTCGCACATCTCGTCTTCTGCAGCGAACCATAGAGATGCATGTGGACCCTTCTTCTTGGAGGGATGGTTCTCGTCGCATCGGGATGCGCCAGGTCCTTCGCAAGTTCGTCTTCGTAGACATCCTTGTAATCAGTATAATTCATACTTGACTTGGCCCAGAGTGACTGAAGAACTTGCAATTGATTCTTATGGTAGAGCGAACTCAAGAAGAGCTGGAATCCGAAATATGTCTCAGGTCTTCTGGTGGTCGAGATGGGAGAGAATCATCAGAAGCACCTCCATAGGTAGTCCAGCAAGCGTCGCATGATGCTGCATGACTTGAGCTGGCGCAATAGATGGACCACTGACTGGCAAGGGAGACTAGAAGTCCGGAATGATTCCCAGGATCGGTCAAGGTGTATCATAATTAGTTATATGAGCCATCGAGGTAGGATTCATGATGCGAGGTGTGGGGAAGTGACGATGTCAAGATCCCGCTGCAACCATCCAAGCCCTTTTCCACCCTTTCTGGTAGATGCAGCGACATTATCCTACGACACCGCAAACCTATTACTAAAGTTGTTGCATGGAGATGGGGTTTGAGACTACAGGCGCCTTATTGATTGACTGATTGTGTGCCAAAGGTTCCTCTTCCAAAGCACTGTTCTTATTGAGGTGGCTTCGAGCCCAGACGAGTCCGATCCAATGGCCAGACTCTCGAATCCTCTAGCTTTCACGCCTGGACCAGTCACATTCTTCACTTCCATTGTGTACGCAACTCTCATCGTTGCTCTCATTGTCACACATAATACAGTCCCAACAGCACCTCGAAGCTCTACGCCAATTAGCGGGATCAATCTGACTGAAGCATGGCAAGACTTGCAATTGCTCACCTCGACTTACCACCCTTACAATACTCGGAGCAACGATCTAGTGAGGGATTGGCTGCTGAGGAGGGTCAATGAGATAGTGAAAGGGAACAATATAACGGCGAATCAAGATGCTGCCTCGAACTCTGTTTCCTACACCAAACAGGCGGGCTCTTCAACGAAATCTGCGGTTGCTATTTTCGACGACATCGTCTCTAACCTGACCTTTTCATCTCCTGGCAGCACTACCTCGACCAGCGGATTAAGCGTGTATTTTGAGGGAACAAATATCATTGTGTATATCCGAGGCTCGGATGACGATGACACAGAATGGTGGAACGACGCAAGGGGCAAACCCGAAGACAAAGGCGGCGTTCTTGTCAATGCCCACTATGACAGCGTATCAACTGGGTTCGGTGCTACCGATGACGGTATGGGAGTGGTAACCATTCTTCAACTAATAAGGTACTACACAACGTCAGGACACACCCCAAAGAGAGGACTTGTGGCCCTTCTCAACAATGGCGAGGAAGACTTCTTGAATGGTGCTAGAGTTTTCAGCCAAAATCCGATGTCCAAATTCCCGCACACTTTCCTGAATTTGGAAGGCGCTGGAGCTGGAGGAAGGGCTACTCTGTTTAGAAGCACTGACGCGGAAGTCACAAGCGCCTACCGCAGGTCGCCACATCCATTTGGATCCGTCATCTCGGGTGATGGCTTTGAACAGGGGTTGATCAGGAGCCAGACCGATTACGTTATCTTCAATGGCATACTCGGTCTTCGCGGCCTTGATGTTGCTTTCATGGAGCCGCGCGCGAGGTACCATACTGACGAGGATGATACACGGCATACCAGCCGAAATTCACTGTGGCACATGCTTTCATCCGCGCTGGCAACTACCCAAGCCCTCACCTCTGATGCGGGCTTGACCTTTGAAGGCAAATCACTCGCAAAGGGTGGCGTCGAAGCTGGGCATGGCCATCGTGGTGTCTGGTTCGACCTTTTCGGGCGCGCATTCGCAGTATTCCGATTGCACACACTTTTCTCCTTGTCTGTGACCTTACTTGTTGTAGCCCCTGTCTTCCTGCTTAGTACCTTACTCGTCCTATACCACTCTGACAGACTCTACATGTTCTCGAGATCGAGGCTCTATCATGTGAGTGAAGGTGACGAGGAGATACTGTTGTACGGCTGGCGGGGCTTTTTCCGCTTTCCACTTCATTTCGTGATCGCTGCTGCGGCGCCTGTGGCTCTGGCTTTTCTGATATTCAAAGAGAACCCATACATTGCTCACAGTAGTGAATGGTCAGTATGGAGCATGATGTTCTCATCATGGCTATTCATCGCTTGGTTCTTTTCCCGCATCGCAGACTGGGCTCGGCCTTCTGCTCTTGCTCGAGCCTACGGCTTCACCTGGCTCTTAACTCTCTTCTGGGCCATCCTTGTGGCCGATACCATCTTTCAGACCCACCTCAAGCTTGCTGGCGGCTACTTCGTTTTGTTTTACTTCGCTTCTTTGTTCCTGGCTACCTGGATCTCTTATCTCGAGCTGTTCTCCCTGCCGAGAAAGTCAAAATATTGCCGCGGAAAAATGGCGTCTTCAAGGAGAGGCAGCATCTCAAGTGGCCAGCTACTTGGTCCTAGTTCTCAGGAACCGCCTGCGGAGACGTCGGACGATCATAATGGTGAGGAAGAGCAAGCCGATGAAAGAAGCAGTCTGCTGAAGAAGGACAAACGAACAACTTTTGCCAACTACACGCACAATGACACCGATGAAAACGAGGCGGCCGTGGCTGACGAAGACAATGCTGCGGAAAAGAAAGATAGCTATGTGTTTGGCGATGAGCAAGACTGGAGTGAGCATCTGCCTCGATGGACTTGGCTACTTCAACTCTTGCTGGTCGTGCCAATGAATGTCATTCTACTTGGCCAAATCAGCCTACTTTTGGTCTCGGGGCTTCACCAGACAGGCTCTGATGGAAGCTCGATGTTCCTGGTCTATATTGCGATGGCCGTCTTCTCCATCCTCATTCTTTCGCCCACGCTACCATTCCTTCATCGATTTACTTGGCAAATTCCCATCTTCATGCTTCTGGTTCTAGTTGGCACCCTCATCTACAATCTGCTCGCATTCCCATTCTCGGACAACAATCGCTTGAAAGTCTTCTTCCAACAGGAAGTCAACCTCGATTCGGGGAACAATACTGTCTCCCTCATTGGACTGCCTTTTTATGTGCAGGAGGCTATCGAGGCGTTGCCAAGTTCAGCTGGACAATCTCTCCAGTGCGGGTCTGTAGGACCAGGGAACAGATTGAAATGCTCATGGAATGGCATACCACCGAAGGTGGTACACATGCACTCAAAATTGCCACTGAAGACACAGATCAAGACGTGGTTCAGTTATAACGTGACGCGTGTTGCCAGCAAGAATTCAGCTCGATTTACAGTCACGGGTCGTGATACACGTGCTTGCAAGTTGACCTTTGACTCTCCAATCTCCGACTTTACTGTTCATGGAAGCGCGCCGAATGACAAGCGCTTCCCAATTGTTCCTGAAGGTGGCAGTACAGAGATCCGCCTCTGGAGTCGGACATGGAACCGAGCATGGGTAGTTGACGTCGAATGGGAGAGTCAGGGTGATCATGAGGGGGACATTGTGGATATGGAGGGCAAGGTGGTCTGTCTGTGGAGCGATGATAACAGAGAAGGCGTCATCCCAGCACTGGATGAGCTCAGACATTTTGCTCCTGGGTGGGTTGCTGTAACAAAGGCTGGTGATGGTTTGGTGGAAGGGTACAAGAAGTTCAAGATATGATTGATGGCTGTGTGCATAGTCTCTGGTCTAGCAAGGCGTTTAGAGGCGTTCTCACCCGTGGTCAAGCATTATCATTATCTCATTGGTTGGGAGTGGAGTCCAAGGCTTGCCTGTCGCTGTTTCGCATTGACACCGGGGATGTTATCTACTTGAATGCTTCTTCCCCGGCACCTTGCTCTATCCGTACTTTGCGCTTTCGTGCCCTGCCAAATCCAGGCGAGACCACGCTGCTCTCGCGTGGAGGGTTTCCTTTCTGCCGTGACGAGAGAACTGGTCGGGAGACGGGAGCAGCAGTGAGAGGAAAGGGGGGCTGGACTTGGCATTTCGGAGGCAGATCCACCCAGCAAATCGGAAGTTCACGAAGTTTTGTGGTCTCGTAGATATGCCGGCCCACGCCCTTTTGCATTCGACGTGCATGCCACGGTCAGCTGCCGACTCGAAGATTTCCATGTCTTCTGTGGAGACCTTGTCGAAATCTGCCCTCCACGCGGAGAGAGTTGATGTGTCCATTGCACCATGTTGCGTGCTTTGATGGATGTGATCCGCGGGTCACACCACGGCATTGTGTCACGTTGGAAAGCGAAAGCTTCGCGAGCGCCTTGCTTCTGCCCCAGGGCAGCATCCCAGGCACATATGAGGGATGCTAACGGATGGATTCCAGGTGGTAGAAGACGAGAGATTCAGCAATCGTCTTTCTACGGTGCCAGAGTATCTCTTTATTTCCATCACCGCCTACTTTTGATGTTGCTACTCGATCTTCCCCGAGTATCTTCTGCCATGTCTACCAGCAATATCCGTCCGTCTTCATCCTCCTCATCTTCAGCTCTTCTTTTTGCTCCTGTTATATCTCCTCCCCTCCCATCACCATCATTACCAACCAGACACACTCTCTCGACATCTTCAACATCCTCCACCAGCAGTAACAGAAGTACTCATCCCCACGTATACCCCGGCACAACATCTTCGACCGTCACCTTCGACCTCATCTACGCCCAGATCCCGACATCCTATCCGTCCAGTGATCCAAGCACACAAGATTTCGATTTTGAGGATCTCTTCACCTTCACCAATCATGCCCATCCTCCCGCTACAGGATCATCGCATGCCCAACAATCATCTTCCGTCCTAGCTCACGGGATGGGCGCTCACCACCCTTCGAAGTTGACATCTCAACCTCAATGTCAACCCAGACCCCAAGGGAGGAATTGGTCGAAGTTCTCCTTCTCGCATTACAGTGTACCACCACGTTCCAACTTAGCTACCACGACACCGTCAGTCAATCCGACCCGCCCCACGACGACAGAGCCAAGTCGCAAAAGGTCATCGAGATGACCAGGGCAGCGCATAGATGGGAAGCCACGTGGCAGCACTGCTGGTTCAGATCGATATTGTTGTCGCTGTTGCTGAAATAGGATCATGATTCTCACTTCTCGATCCATCACCTCCCTTCATCCTAACCTCCCATTCTCAGCATCAGCAGTGGTGTTCAACCGGCCAAAAGTCTCCTTACTTCATCTACGACGACCATCGAACCACCCCGTCCGAGCCACCACCACCCCACCATCCAGCTTGGTTCGGTTGCAGCAAATTCTCGCTCATTACGCCGCAGTCCAGAGCTGAAGTGAAATTCAGCCAGCCTTATAAAGTCCCTCCCCCAGCCCCCAATTTTCACCATCCATCCAGACAACGTTTCGCACAGCATGATGGCCCCTAGTCCGCTCTCGAAGACGGAACTTGTACCTCGTTGACAGCCTCCAGCCCTAACAGTCAGATTGCTAGGTAGCTATCCCCATATCGGACGCGGGTTCAAACACACAAACCTTCGGACGGCACTTGCATCTCTCATAGACGTCCCCGTCGACGAGGCTAGCAATTTCCCCTCTCTCCTTCAATCCACCACTATTTAGTCCTCAAGGGGGGGGGCACTGCCGGCTTACCTCCCCCCCCCCGGGGGGCAACTTCTTCAGGTCATGTCTCATGGTATCGTGTCGAGATTTAGGAGCAATGCCTCTTGCAAGGGCTCAAGTCAACCCCCCCAGCAGATAGAAGAGAGGGAGAGCGCAAGCGAAAGGGGAAAAAAGGCCGGGTCAACGAAGCCTCGGTAAAATAAAAAAATTGGCTTTACTTGGCCTCGGGGGGGTTTGCGGAATCAGCGCGGCAGTTCTGCAGTTCTTACTTACATAACTCTCTCTCTCTCTCCCGCGCAGGATCAGACCGAACTGACTGGCGTGAAAACGACAAAAAGTCCCTACCAAAAAAAGTTCAGATAGCACAAAAGCACGAAATTGGATATACATACAAGCAGAGAGATATATATCATGATGTAAGGGTTTCGATTCCGACGCAAGTAGATCATTCCAATCTATGTACAGCAGCAGCAGCAGCAGCCCCAGAATTCCCTCCCAACGACAAACAGCCCAGCAGCATGCAAGCACGCCAATATCAACCAATGTCAACGTATCAGATGGACAATAATGGGGAAACACTAACTAGGAAGAAGGAAACCCCCCGCCCCCCGGCCCCCGCCCTGCCCACCTCCAATTCCCAGATCCTGCACTCAATGCAACAAGCAACATGGCAAATGCCCAAAGGGAAAATTCGAAACATGGGCCCTCAGTCAGGCCTCCTCAATACGACATTGAACAGCCGAGTCGGGGAAATACTATATACATTTGCATCAAGTAAAGCATGGAGGTCCTGTGTGTCCAGTCCAGTCCAATCGTGCAGAATGAATCCTTGATCATATACGCCATGTCTTTGCATTACCGTTTCGTAGATGTGATTGAATGAGATGAGAGGGCCGTGGAGAGTTTCCGGGTTGCCGCTCATTTCTGTAGATGTTGGGGGTGAAAGGCAAGTTGTAGGGCTGTGCGCCTCGACGTTGTGTGGTCAGGTCCATCTTTGAGGCCAAATCGTGCTTGTATGTGTTCGTGTAAGACGAGGTCGAGGCCTCGTCATCGTCGCTTCTGCACTCGGCGTATGCTCGTGTCGTCATGAGTAGACCATTGCAGGATCACAAGACCAAATGCTCACTCGTGGAGCCGCCTCGAGTTTTCGAATGATGGATAGAGCCAATCACATAACGACGCAGCCACCACTTCTGGCTCTCCTCCTCCCACCGTTCCTTCCCCGTCCCCCAATGCCATCTCCACCATCATAACCATCTTCGCCGCCGGTCTCACCACCATCTTCATCATCTCTAACACGGTTCTCCGCCTCGCGAGCTCTTCTTCTCCTTCTCCTCCCGCCCCAACCAGTCCCGTGGCCCCCACCGGCTCCCACCTCCTCACTCGCCAACATCCAATCGGCCCATTTCCCCTCCAATCTCGCCGCCGCGCTCCACCGCGAAGTCATGCACCTCTTATAATGCTCCTCGACCGTCTGCTGCCAGCCATAGAAGGCTTTCAGATGGATAATCTCCTTCGGGTACACAAGAACAGGAATTGCAGTTGTTGTCGTTATCGCTGGGCTCGCAGATGCCTCCCCAGTCTTTTCGTTCACACTTGCACGGCTCAAGGTCTTGTGCTGAAACAAAGACCGAGATTGAAGGACACGGGTGTTTTGTGACATGACCTCTCGTACACCGGCCCAGGTTACGTTTTGGCAGTCGAAAGCGATGAGACTGAGTCCTTTCCTGGGTCGATCTCGGGCGTTGGATGTGCTGCCTCGTTTTCGGACTTGCTCAGCAGCTTCCATCAGCACCAGATCGGAGACTCTGGTGTTGTCAAGGCAGAGAGAGGTCAGGTTCTGGCAGGACTTGAGTATGGGTAGAACGCCAACATCACCGAGATGTTCGCAGTAGGAGATAGAAAGGTGTTCGAGCGAAGATGCCCCTGGAGCGGCTGCAAAAGCTGTCAGAACGGTGTTGGTGAGCTGGTCCACTTCTTCGACTTCGAGGTGAGTGAGACGAGGAGTGTTAGACAGGACGTCAATGAGACCATCATCGGTAAGTGCCTGATTCTGACATAGTCGGAAACCTTCCAGATATGGCAAGTTATAAGCCATGCTCTTCAAGCCTTGGTCGGTGAGGGAACGACATTTTGAAATGTCTAAGTGACGTAGTCGGCGGGGCGGTACGATGGTTCTTTCGGTCAATGGGTCGATTTCGGGCTCGATACCATTGGTGAGGATGGTGAGAGCTTCGTCAGTCAGACTATCACATTGCTGAATGATTAGTCTCTCAAGACCATTCCGCCGATAGACCTCCAGCATGAAGTCGTTCTCGTCAAGACCCCTGATCTCACTTGCTCTCAGATCCGACAATCTTGGACATCCTTGTACCACTCTTTTCAATCCTTTGCTATCAACCTGGCTGCACCAATCGATATTCAAAAATTCCAAAAGGGGACAATTTGCAGCTATTATTTTCATGGTAGCATTGTTTATATTCTGCATTGAAGGCATATTTATGTGAAGAAGCCTTGGATTTCGCAAGAGGAAGAAGTGTATGCTGCTTCTCTCGATTTTGCAACCTTCGATGGAGAAGTTCTCCAAATTCCTGCATTCTTGATTTGTCATTCGTGTTCCCAGGCTAAGCCATTGATCTCGAAGCTGAACGCAACCCCGCAGGTTGAGGTTCTTAACGAAAGCGCCAGCCCTCAGCATGATTTTGACGAGAGCATCTGAAGTGATCTGCTGGTAGTAGGATTGACAGTCAAGCTCGGTCCAGAGTTGCCCATCGAAACACATCTCATGCCAGGATCTTGACACCGATGACAGGCGAATGATCTGGCGTGGAGACAGGAAATGCAGGATATGCACCCTTATCTCATGTGGCAGATCAGCCCAGAAGTTGAAGCTTGCGCGACGAGGAAATGGCTTGAGAGTGGCAGGTTTTGCCCCTATTCCAAGATCTTCACAAGACTGTGCCTGGGATGGTAGCAGAACAGGGCCGGATAAAACAATTTCATTTCCGTCCGTATCTCTTTCAATAATTCTAATCTTTGGTTTGGGTGTAAAACCACAATTTCCACCAGCAAGAGATCCTGGAGAAGTTGGAGCGGTAGAATATGCAGCAAGAAGTTGGGAGGGGTATGAGTTTGGCGGAGAAAGGGCGGTCGAGGACAATGGTGAGCTGAGTGACATGCAAGACATTGACCCCATACCACCAGATCTGTATTCGCTCGTTCGGGACCTGCCGAGTTTGGCCAGTGAAGGAGATGATGATATTCTCTGAAGTCCTTGCACAATTCTCTGCCGTCTTTTGGATTTGATGGGCTGGTCATAGGGAAGCTCGGACATGGCGGGGCTTGGGGGGGTCACGGGGCTGGGTGAGACTGTTAGATGAGCGTTGGCTATTTGCGCCATGGCGATGGCGATGAGAATGAGAGGATGGTGGGATATGGGACGTCGATAGGAGTCGAGGGGAAGACTCTGCGAGGGATGCTGCTGCACAGCCTCTCAGGTGGGTCGTGGCTCCGTGACCCTGAACCGGCAGTGCGGACAGGACGGGTGACAAGTCCGCAGTGAGTGTGCTGCAGACTGGCCGACGAACAAAGATGAAAACGAGCTGCGGTGTCGACTATAGGCTTCAGTCACAGTGGAATGCTGGTCCTTGAAGGTAGTCGTCGTCGTCTACTCCAACAGGGTGCGGCGGAGTCAAGGGGAGGACTGGAGGGTGGTTCCTATCTTAGCGCTATCGCGATGGAACCATGGTACCCCGCAGCAACCCCCCGCGTAACCAGAGGTCAAGACGACGATGGTGATGAGATTGAACCGGAAGAGCCAGAGTCGATGATGGAAACAACAACGGCGAAGGGAATGATGGGATGTGCGTGGTGCAGAGGCATCGACAGCGTCACATTCGCCGGTCCAGAGCCGCTCGTTGGTGGGGGCCAGCTGCACCGGATTCTTGGCTGCTGCGGCGCTGGTCGTGGTCTGCTTGGGAGGAAGACGACCACCAACCACACAACCGCTTCTGCGACACCCTGGCTCGATCAGCAGGGCCCTCTGGACCTTCAGCTCTGCTGACACCTGCGCAGTCTGTGTATGTGGACACAGTGTAACAACGGTCAGGCGCACATGATCGATCTGGACAGAATGAGAGAGCCTCGCGACACCTGGGCGTAGAACCATTGCGCCCCATAGGATTCCACCTCCGACCAAGCATATCGTCCCTCGGAAATGGAGCCGGGGCCAAGGACCCTCGTCATGTCTGTCAGATGCCATGTCTACCCACCAGCTTGGGCAGTGGAAGTGCGCTCTGGTGGAGAGGCACGAGCAACGTACAACAGGCCGTGGTACCTAGGCTGACACCCCACCCAGAGGCAAACACCAGAGACATGCGCTTGAGGCATGTCCTGACGAAGTTCCAGGACAGCGAAGCATATCCGCATCAGTTCCCGCTGCACTTGGCTGAGACCCTGCAGTAGGCGATTGAGACGCCGATGATTGAGACTAAGGTAGGCGATCGAAGTGTTTCCGCTTCACCAACAGGACCCGCCGGCGGAGAGACGCCTCAGTCGGTGTCGACAAAAGGGCCCTTCGAGGTTCAGCGAGGCAAGAAGGAGAAGAAGCAAGAATAGGCGTAAAGATCGTCTAACATGATGATTGTGACTAACGATTATCCAACCTGCTTCTAATCGTAAGTCGAAGAGGCTATCTCAATATGCTAAGCGGAGTGCTATAGCCTCCTTCTAATTCTCCATGCTCATCACTTCTAACCTGATGCTCCTCTCTCTCTCTCTCTCTCTCTCTCTCTTGAGTCTGTACGCTGCGAAACTTTAACGCATATGCTTTGGCATTTTGTTAAAGCATAGACAATATGCTTCGCAAATGTAAGTGTACAATTGACGGCACAGACATGCGCCGGTGTTGGGTTGCTCTCCCATAGATCTGAAAAATCCTACTCCGGAACTATCCAGGGGTGTTCCATCACTTCGGTAATCGTGATTCTCTCGTCAACCTCTCGGTCCAGCATTTTCCGGATAAGGTCAATGCATGCTTCGGAGAAAGGTATGAAGGGGACGCGGAGGGGATGATCGAGAATTTCGTCAATGTTGTAGAACGGGTTTTCTTTGTAAACGATCGTATAGAGGAGGATACCCAGGGCCCAGACATCTTGCTCTTTGCCGCGGTATGCTTTGCCTTGAAGGACTTCTGGTGCAGCATAATCTAGAAAACGGTCAGCGGCCATGCAGGATGACGTGGAACAATCGAACGTACCAATCGTCCCGACGAAGACATCGAAGGGTCCATTCTTGATGTATGCGGCACTTCCAAAATCAATCAGTTTGATCCTTCCTTCTCCATCGAGTACAACATTTTCATCCTTGATGTCGCGATGAACAACCAGAGCCTTGGTATGCAGATGATGGATGGCACCAACGACCTGCTTGAAGATACTTCGGCATTCCCCTTCCTCCATATTTGTCCGTAGCTCGATGTAATCGAATAGGTCCATGCCTGGTATCCCATGAGGCAGCATTTCGATGTAGTAGTTAATGTCGTCTTCGAAGAAATCGACCATTGCAACAATATTCGGATGTTTGAGCTCGTCCCTTCGTAGGTAGTCCATGACGTGAATTTCCAGTGGAACCGTCCCCAATCGACGATCTCGAGTCCAAGTATCGACCAGGATTCTTCGCTTCGTGACATATTTCAAAACCATCTTTCGCGAATTGTTCTTCTTATACCGAGCCAATTTCACTTGACCGTATGCTCCAGAACCCATTTCTTCGAGGACGATGAAGTCATCAATCGCCTTTTTCTTGTAAGCGTCGGTAGGAGAATTGATGACGTTCGGGCCAGGGTGCTCCAAGGGCTCGTCAGAGACAGTTGGCGAATCCGACTCTCGGGGCTGTTGCGTCAGCAACGAAACCTGGGAACTATCAGCCGACGTCAAAGAATCCACCGAGGACCGAGGCTCAGGCGACGTCGAGACGATTTTTTGCCCCGGCGAAGGCTGGCTGGGAGGAGTAATTGGTCGTGACATGGGAGGATTTTCTGGTCCATCAACACCCAGTCCAGCCGCATGGAGCTGCCTGGAGTATGTTATCCACAAAGCATAGACAACTTCTGTTACAGCGATTTTCTCATCTTCCGCGTCTTCGTCCTTCTCGTCGATTACATTCCGACTGCCCACGGGAAAAACCGACTCGCTCCTTACAACTCGCATCTGCACATCAACCATGAGTTCGGCGCCATCTCGGTGTCGTGCTGGAAGGCCTGACGGACGAAGAAAGATGCTTGCGGCATTCGCTTTCCCTTCTCGCAACGCTATCAATGCCCTAGCTCGGCGGAAACTATGCTCCGGTATGACTATTCCGTCGACGAGATCGACTCTGTCCTCTTCTGTCAGTACACGAAGCAGGTCGCCAAAGCCAGGTATGAGGTCTGTGATCAGCGATCCCTCAGGATGTTCATGCCCGAACAGTGCCGCGGAAAATACGGCATTCGAGCTTGTGATTTTCAAGGATGAGGGCGCGAGAACCATGACGCCTGCAATATGCGGAAAGCTTGAAACGCGAATATCTCGAGGGCCGGAGATGGCGCAATTGGTGGTCGGAACGTTGATACCATTGGCTGTGCGGGCAGTGAAATGGCGGAGACTCAATATGGTGGAGATTGGATCATTGCCATTATCTCCCGTACAGTCTTTCGGCAGATGCCTGAACAACGTTGAAATGGCAGTGCCTTTCTTGATCCTTTCTCGGCCCCATATCGGCTCAACGTCGCCTTTGGCTTCGGTGATTAATCCTTCTTCGTCGAGTTTGAGGAAAGCAATATTCTCAATAATCTCCTCAAGCACCCAGATCAGACCCCCACGCTTCTCCATCACCCAGAAGCTTGCCGAGCCGGTTGAACCATTCCTCTTCTGTATTGGCACTACATCTCCACACAAAAGGACCCCACGAGATTTGGTTGCGGGGTGGTTCTTGGGCGTCCTCGGCTTGTAGAAGCCACCCGAGCCGTCATCGGTCTGAGCTCTGCGTTGCGGTGTCTCACGTACTGGCGCCTTGCTAAGAAGCTGAGCAGTTATGCCACCTCTGGAACCGACCAGCGACTTCTTGACCGTGCCATTTGCCATTGAATAGTTCGCAGCCGCTCTCGCCTTCTCATCCGCGTCAGGACCCGGCCCTCGGAGTCTTTCTTCCAACCAACCCCTTCTATCTTCTTGGACCACCTCCAGGATGCCGAGCTTTCGAACTTCGGCTCTCGTGACGCCGAACACGAGACAGGCAAGATCATTTGCCGCCAGAATGGTCCATGGTGCCTTCGCTTCCGTCCTGAAAACCGCCTGAGCTGCAGGTGCCCACTTACTGCTGTGGCTGTGCACCGAAGGACCTCCAACACTCTGTGCCGCGGTGGCAGGCCCTGACGGAGGTGGTGGTGACAAAATGCTGTAGGAAGAGTTCTGGCCATTCGTAGAATATGGTTGCGCTAAAGCCTCCATCAGTTTCGCCTGGAGTGAGAGGGATGATATGTCTGTGAACGTCCTCTTGAGGCTCGTCCGAGTGCCAAGCTTGGAATCTAGAATTCCAATGCCTCCTGCAGCATCTCCGTCTAGGTCAAAGTCCCGCGTATTATCCTCTACATCTGCATCGGTCTCTGTTACCGCATTTTCCGGTACTCTAGCCGATTTTTGGTTGAAACTCTTTTCAAAGATGTTCACTCCGTCCAGGTCTGCCGGTCCTGTCAATGGTCCATAGCCTCCTATATCCTGTTGAGGCTTGCTTGTGTCTACTCCAAGAACATTTGCTTTCTTGAGTAGTTCCATCATGCTGTGAAGCTCTGCATCCCCACTCACCCGAGCTTGAGCACTTGCCAATGCGGGACTGCTCGCTGCCCACCCCAAACGATCTCGCATAAACTCTATTGACTTTTTGAGAATGTTTTGCCGGTTGTGGAGGAAGTCTTCGGACTGATGTGCGAATGAGAAGGAATGGAGGGATTCAGAGGGGAAACGCTGCAAATCTTCTAGCCCTGGAGAGCTTGGTGCTGGGGTTGCATGCAGGGAAGTAGACCTCGATGAAGTGGCTGAATTAGGCATGGTAGAAGCTGAAAGTAATTGAGGTGCAATAAAGGACGATTCTGAAGATGAAGGCATGGTTGGGACTCTTGACGGAGGCTGTCCACGTATACGTCGCAAGCCTGATACGCCTAGACTATGATCATGTTCGAGGAGCTGTGTTCTGTTGGCACGAGGGGTCAATGTGACTGTTCATGGCAGTTGTGACCAGGTACCCACTTGGCCATGTTCAGCTCTTGCGTCGTCCCAGCATCAATGGAATACCGCACCCGTCCTCTCTCCGCTGTATCTTGTGTCTTAGAGAGGAGGTTTCCTGTACTCTTGTTCCTCTGTACGTAGAGAGACTGGTCTGGTACTTCGAACGTGTCGTAATCCGGTGGATTGATGGTTGTATCATTGTTGCCTAACATGGAAAGCTTGTCAGCACATCAACTGCTTTGTGTTCTGAGTAGAGACCTCTGTGCAGCCTGATGAAAGGGATGGAGGATATGCGGGGTGCACATGGCATTCATCACGCGTTGGCAGAGTCATTCACGACCTAAGCATCTTTCAATTCCTGCGTGAAGCCTCCCAATCTGTCCCCGGGCCATCCTGAGCCTCAACAAAACATGCAAATGGTACATCAAGACAAGGTCCCTTCATTCAAAAAGCAGATTGAAGTCCTACCATTTTTTGGTTCCTCACCCTCTGTCATCCTCGAAGAGGACAAGCTTGGATGATATCGACGGGTCGCCGCTCTATCCCTCCGACGTTATAGTGGTGAGTGCCAGCTGCGCAGAGAGCTACAATGAGCGCAAAGACGAGTTCGCTCCCTTCAACGCCCAGAAGGGTTTATGGAATGAGGAGACGGCGCGTGAGGTAGGTGGGCGTCGGGTGGGAGAGGAGGGTCACGATGGCAAGTATAATGGCGGGAGAGGGATTTTCATGGCCTTGAGTCACACTTGAAGCGCATGGTATGAGAAGGTCATCTTTGGAGTTTCGAAGAGCCAAATATGGAAACGAAGAATGCATCAAAATTGTTGTTCCAAAGCAGATGTTTGAGTTCAGATCTTAGGGACCGGAGGACCTTGGTGGGGTCGATGTTGACGAGGTCGGCCATTGGAACGGCAGATCCCGCGTAGGGAAAGTCATGGTCATGGCCAAGTGGAACTATGCTTGAAGAGTAGGGAATTCTGAGCGATCCACTGTCGGGTCAACAGAGGCTTCCACTCAAGACGACACAGCACAAGGCTACGTCTATGAGCCCTAGTTCAGGGAAGTATTGTTGAACACAACAAAGCGGTTGTTGTGGGCATCTGCTACCACGGAAGACCGATCGCATGCTTTCCATCTGGCCCTTCAGAAGCAACCTTTTCCGCAGGGAGAACAATGGCAATGTCAATTCTAGTACGCGGAAAATGCATCCGAGAGCAAGATGGAAAGAAAGGGCGAGTAGGAACTGCTCCACAAAGGTCCTGAATAACATCCTTATCTGTTCTTCCGCTGATGGGTTGCACAACATTGGGTGTAATGCTTGGAAGTCACTGGACGAATCAGCTCTTTGATTTGCTGCCATGGAGACTGCTCATGGTAAATCCATCGTCCCCACTGTCAGAGCCATCTTTGCCCTCGCTTTCTTTTCCATCCGCAAACAGACGCTTCGATTTAGCCTTAGGAACACTGTCCCTTCTCTGCTCCGGCGGAGGCGTGGAGGAGCTGACAAAATCGGAACGATGCTGCCCTTCTCCCAACATCCAGGATAGAGGTGATTGTGCGAGCGCAGGTCGGGGCTGCGGCGATGAAAGCGTGGACGGCTTCAACTTCCGGTTATCACTTTCTCTATCTTGCGTGACTGCCCTCACCTCTCCACTTTCAGCTCCCACCCTACTGTTGGGGTCCTTTGCCACACCTACGGGAGACCCAGAAAGTCTGTCATGCAGGGCATCCTTGTGCTTAGCTATGACCGACGTATCACAATCCAGAGGCAATAGAGCGCGGCCTGAGTTCTCTGTCTCTGGCAATCCAGTACGGCCATCAGTGGTCTCTGCACCTGGCAGGCCGTCTTGCGCAGGTATTGGTATCTCGGGTTCAGCCAAACATACTTGCACAAATTGCAATTTGGCCAAGGCTATGTTGAAAGAGCTATCTGCCACAGTCATTTGTTTTGGATCAGAAGACTCCTTGTGCGCGCGGAGCTCCGCTAGAGCATCGGCTAACATTCTTGCCAAGGCCTCGTTTCGGGTCTTCAGCGTTATAAATCGTCTTTTCGGGTCTTCCACGATGTCTTGTCCTGTGTCCTGTTGAGAAGGCGCGGATTGTATAGCATCAACACTATTTCTGGGTGATGTGGTACCTGATTGCAAGCTGTTCACGTTGCGCCGCACTTCACCAGCAGCGGCACGAATTGCCTTTGATACCTTCCATCCTTCAGTCCGCTTTTGCAGAGTCCCGGAGACTTCTTGGAAAATGGTTTCCAGACCTTTCTGCGGGGAAAGAAACCGAGCAGGCGACCTCCCAGGTGAATCGCTAGGTCGAGGAGCTGGGCTTAATTTCCTCCTGTGTCTTTGACTGAGTTGCAAAGCAGGTGGTCTTCTGGCTGCTGGCTGCCGCTGCTCGGGTGAATCAACCCGTAGACCCGAATACCGTGCAATCAGACTTGCACCACCTTCAAACGTTCTGTTGTTTTCGAGAAACATAGCATCTTGCACCAACGTTGCCGGACCGTTCGGCGGAAGTGGTGGCTCATAATGTAAGAGCAATTGCAGCGCTTCTGTGTGGTCTGCTTGCAGTACTGCTCAAAACGATTAGTCCATGAGCACATATAAATGGTTCATGCGGTTTCCACCATACATTGCCAGCGAATTCGCAAGATCATTGCTAAGCATGTCATATCCACAAGTGAGAGACTCAATCCCTCTGCAAAAAGAACATCCCAGACTGAAAGAGTATCATTTAAGCTGAATTCTCTGCCGAAAAGTAGTCGAATCCATCGCAACAAGAATATCTGCGGGAGGATCTCGATCACTTGCAGATGATTTGCAAGCTCCGGATCGACCTCAGCAAGATGTTCATCGTGGATGCGGCGGCTTCGTTCCACAATAGGAGAGGCGGAGTCTCCAATCTCATAGAACGATTTCGCTGTCTGCATAACAGCGCAGAAAAGTGTGAATGCATCGTGCTCAATAAATTGCTGATCCAAAACATCCAGCATGAGAACGTCTTGTGTCTTCCTGCTCGCCGAACCGCTTGGCTCAATTGTATCGCAATGCACTACCCATAGAATAGGTGCCAAAAGTTCATGCATGCCCTGCCTATATCCAATATCCGGATGTAGCTTGGAGTAGATGAAAAGTATATCGAGAAGCCGTTTCTGCGTGGCTGGCTCCTGGAAGAAGGAATTTTCTTGCATGCACCTCTCAACATCTTGAAATATTTCCCCTCGGTTCACTTCATCGTCTAGCAGAGTGGACCAGGGGGACTTCAGCACTTTGTCAGATGTCGTATCAGAGTTCTGAGACTAGGAACAATGACATACGTTCGCATCGTCTGCTAGAGGATCAACACTGGACTGCAAATCGTTCGGATGATCAATGTATTTCAGGAAGTGCTCGCGGAGGGAGGAGTAGGCGCTTCTTGAATCGGAGAGTTTCTTTGGCCATGAAGCCTGACTGAGAGGTCCCAAAAGGAGAAATGCCTGGCTGAATGTTAAGATCGTGAACACATTCGTCGCAAATCTCGACGTACCTTCCAGCAGACCGATCGGAGCTCTTCACACGGACAGGGCTGGTTCTCGAGATCTCTTACGGCCTGCCGTAGATTTAACCCTATCTTCTCATCCGAACACAAAAGATTCCAGCGCTTTCGCGAGGCCTCAAGCGTCCGCATAGCGTCCTACCACGTACACGAAGGACGCTCCCGGAGCCTTCGCGATGCCATACACTTCGTCACTAACCGGCAATGTCTGTCACATATAATTGAATCGCGAACTTCACTACTGGGAGAAGAAGATTTGGTGAAGGCTTGGCAACACTCGACGCCGCTTTTACCACCACCCCACCACCTGCACAGGGTGATTTGCGGGTGAGCGTCGCCGTTGTTACCCATCCATCTATACTCTTGTCCACTTGTCGAAATAGCAGCACGATCTTCTATAGATATCACACTTGACGACCCCAATACTTCGGATACTTGTGTCTTTTTTACTGCCAGTGATGCAGATACAGACGATAAGCGTAGTTATTTTGAGCAAACAAGTAAGGTTTTTTCAAAAAGGTGAGCTTTCAGGCGAAAACATTAGGATGAATACTCTCAGGAGTAAAAGTTCTGCAAACGTTGCTCTGCCGGAAATTTATGACAATCTCTATACCATCTGGAGCATTTAGACTTTGGCGAATGCTGAAGATTACTGTCAACCAAGGGCTCTGTAACAACTTAAATCACCGCCATGTCCCGAGCCCGTCTTCAGATCATACTTTTCTCTATCCCTGATTCCAAACCCTGCACGAAAATAGACAAGACCCTACAGACAGGGCATAATGATGACCTGAGAGGTCCTCAACTCTGGATATATCCCTGACTAAGCTTGAAGCCGGCGGTTATGTTTTCTGATTTCTTGAAGCAAGTCCTCTTATCAAACACCTTGATCTCGTAAGTCCAGTTGTCTTCTGAGATAATTGACACAATGACGTATCGGATCATCATGTACTTTTTGCCATTCTTATCGTTAGTTTTGATCTCGAATTGTTCCCGCCATCTCTCGAGGCTGAACTCAAGGACGCCAAAGAGATGGATTTCTGCACATGCTAATCAGCTGGGCGGCTTTGGTCGAGATGAAGGGTTGACTCACGGGGATTCTCATAGTAGATGCTGTCTTCTTTTACAATGTCTGAAAAGTACAACGACTGTTCGAATTCCAGAGACCCACCAATGGGAACGAATCGCTCCAGGCCATAATCGACGCTATGGTTGTTCTTGAACCCTTCACCCTATCGAATTGTCAGAAGCGGGCTTGAAGATATCATGGAGCAGCTTGAACCATCTTGACGACCCACTTCATCCTGTCTTTCACCTCAATAGCTCCGGTAATAGGATTTTCGACCGGCTCAGGACCTCCATAGGGCCAGCCTTCCGTCCATGACTCGTCTCGTCGAAACCCGTAGCTCGTGTCGCTGATCCTTTTGTTGACCTTTTCTGGGTGGAGTGATCGCCAAACGGCGCCTTGAACAACGGCGGTCTCGCTTCTTTGGGGTTAACGTGATCAAAAAACACACAGCTTATACTTACGGCTGAGGTGGCGTTACCACTGGTATTTTGTGGTTGACAACACGTGGATTCTCGAACTCGTCTTTCACTCTTTCGTATACGTAAGGATTTCCAGCCAGGCCGCCTGTGAGAAACAGTTTCTGCTTTGGTTAGCCACATTAGCGTCTCTTGTCTCAGGCGAGTACTTTACCTCAATCTTAAACTTCGTTCGGCTGATGGCTTTCGTCCGGAAGTGGATGCTTGCTTTCACTTGTTCTCGCAGTAGTGCAATAACTTGTTCAATCACGGGCTCGAATATGGCAACGATGTCTGCGCTGTACGTGACTTTTAGCGCCCACCATTCTACGTGTGACATAAGAACTTTCACTATCCTACCTTCGAATCTCGGCTTGCGCAGCCTGGAAACCTCTTTCAGAATCCTCTTTCAGGTTCGAAATGTTGACGTACATAGTACGATGCTTCGGACCACAGAACCGTTTCTTCTTAGTCTCGAACCAATCCACCAGGTCGTCCAAAATCTGATCCAGTGATTGGCCACTGTCGCGCTCAAGCTGATGAGCGACTGGATGCAATCGAGTTTTCATGTATCTTCTAAACCCATCGTTAAAGTCGCTCGAGCCAACCACGCGACCTGTCAGGGTAAGCAGCGATTGATAAATGATAACAACAGCGACCTTACCTCTAACGAACGCCAACCCACTTAGAGACAGCGGTTCGAGGCCGGAGATAAGGTAAGTAGCACAGTCCTGTGGGTTTCAACAAAGGTAGTTCCAAAAAGCGCTCTTGGGTATGGGCGCTTACAGTGGTCCCGCCGCCTAGATCTCCTACAACCGCTGCATCTTCAAGCTGGCTAAGGTCAGTAGCCCTTTCCACGATTAGGGAGTGAGAGTGCTTACACTAAGCTTTTTTCTCTCATCATGTCTTTTCTCGAGAATGTACAGCGCCGCGGCTTCAGGCTCTGATATCAGCTTTAAGTCGCCCTCAAACCCGGCTGCTCTGACAGCATCCAGCATCTGGCGCCTTGCATACGGAGTCCAGTCAGCAGGAACGGTGAATGTCCACTTTCGCCGCCATCTTAGAAACTCTGCTTCGTCGTCTTCCTTTCTTTGTATATACTGAAGAATGTGGTCTCCCAGAGGCGCCAAAAAATCCACGATGAGGTCAAGCGGCACTCGTCCGTCACTAGTGAACTTATGCTCAAGCTTTTCACGAATTTCTTTCGAGTTGTCTTTGGCGCTCAGAAGTAACTTGAACCTTGACGCAAAATGCGGTCGAAGCCTATGAGGCATCTGACTTTCTTTCAATATGTTCCGCGCGCTCCAGCCCCATGCGTCGGGGTGCTTCTCGCCCTCCTTGTACAACAATTCTGTAGGGACCTCGTTCTTGTCATCTTCTGATCCGTCGCCATCTGGGTACTGGGTGATAATCTGAATATCCCTCGTATCAAATGACTTCCCGGTTCCATGGTCGATTGCATATGCAGCGGCTGAGAATGTGGTGCCAAAGTCAACACCAATGTGTACGATCTTCGTAAAACCGGAGGACTGTCCCGAACGAAGGACCAATGGCCTCATTCTCAGAGGACTTGGAATGTAAACTTGGACTTAGTTAAAAAGCGAAATTTTGCATATCAGGGGAAAGGCTGACAATAAGTAACCAAAAGCCATCGCATGATGTCAAATTGCCTCACCACTGGTGCGACTCGAGCTCTTGAGACCAACCCTCCCACCCATGTTCTCACCTCCACGAAACAGAAAATAACACGTCATTCTTGCTAACCGTTTCTGAAGATGGTTGCCAAATTGCATGCAGAACGGGACAGGCAGCAGCCTCGAGAAAGTACTGGTTCAGTTGAAAGTAAACATGATCGGCGTATATTCTCGAGGCTGTTGCCTGTCCCGCTTGGTCAACGAGAGGGTCCCCCCTGCGGGACCCTCTCGTTGACCACGGTTGCCAGGAGGCAGGGCCCTTACTAGTGGGGTAGTGGGCCAGCGCCCCACTTGGCAAGAACGGCGCCTTTCCCTTCGTACATTTTCCACGATGTATTTTCCCGTGTCTAAACACCATCTGCAAAAATTCGATCACCTCTCGGAGATGTCTGGGATCTTACCGGAAAAGCGGCCTGCGAAAGGCAAGGTGGCATATCATCTACGAAGAAAACCATCAGCAGAAGCTGTGGATTCCACTCCCAGCATGGTCTCTATGAGGATGAACAACCGTCCTCAGAAATTGGAGATATCACAAGATCGCAATTTGAATGATACTCTGATTGTTGAATATGTAGAAGAGATCCACCAGCTGATCGTTGACCTGATCGGTGGCATCCGAGAATTCGTATTCATGGATCAATGGTCATGGCCTCAAGTGGCCGACACTCATATTTGGTTCAAGGAGCTTCACCAGCTGTTCAGTTATGGGTTAGGGCTGGAAAACGGAGAAAAGCTTGACTCTGCGTTCCGAAGATTGGAAATGGACACAAAAGAAATCTTGATCTACACCAGGATGCTCGTTGGTGTTGGGGTACAACGGAACATTTTCGATGCTTCATGGCCAGATATCCCGATCTTAGATCTAAATTGGGCAAAGCAAGCGTTGAAGTCCTTGTTGGAAGAGTGTAAGTCTGGTTCAGCTGCTGGAACTGGAACCACAAATTGACACTATTCTTAGTAGGGCCTGAACATGAACAAAGCCTGCCAATGATGTTGCTTAAGTCTTTGGCAGACGATGAGCTTCTCAATGCGAGGCTTGCGGATATACCGGTAAAATTCGGATGGCAACTCCTTGACGACATAATTCCTATGTTTGTGTCTTTCAAAGATCAGTCTGTGCAGCGTGAACATAGCTCGGCTCGAACAGACTTCCTGTGGGAGCGTTGTGGCCAGGTTATGGTCGACATCTTCCGAACAGCTCTGGCTTTACGGCTAGAAATGACTTTCAAGGGCTTCGAGTATCAGTATTCTTTCTTCTGGCCTCGGGCTGGTCAACCATTCAATGAGAAGCATATGGACGTCGAGATCGACCAAAGAAGGGTTTTAGGTTGCAAGGCGGGATACAGCAAATCGGATTCTGTCATCACTACACTACTTCCCGGCATCGGCCGACTCAGTGCTCAGTCCAATGATTCCAACAAGGAGAGCTCTTCCATTTTCTGCAACGCCAGAAACCAGACTTCGGATCGGCCAGAAAAAGTCATTGTTCCAGCGTTAGTATTCCTTGGAAATAAAACTCTCTGAGGAAGCGGTTATATCGTGCCACGAGCCTGACGAATCAGCGCTAATGAGAGAATCCGTGACAAGCGTCGCGTCTGCGGTCCTCAGGTAACACATAAAAAGGCTAGGGGCTGGTGTCAATGATTGCGCTAGAATGATGGGCGCACTTCGGGCGTGTGCAATATGCGTGTGCAATAGACAGACCAAGGATATGGTGGTTGGGATTCCTTACTGACTTATTCTAGATACGTAAGTACAATCATGCTGGACTTTTCATATGACTGCTGATTTCCGCCGGACGAGGCCCGCAAATGACCTTTCTAAGCCTTTTCTCCATCAAATTGAGAAACGATCCATCTACTATGTAGGATTCAAGAAGACGTACCATAGTGAAAAGGGTTCGCACTCACCCGTCAGCCACCAACACTCGGCCCTTGTCCACCCAGCTCATCCACCGTTGACTTGGGTGTGGACTCCAACGGGGCAGGGAAGGATTGGCACAAGTTACTGCTATTGTTGTGGATGTATGGAAGGTTTTGTGGATCGGAGCCTTTCTAAGGTTCTAGAGATGCATCAACACTAAATGTCCACACTATGTTTCACTATTTGACATGCGGATCATTTTTTGTAGAACCTGCGGGTGAGCACTCTGCTTATCAGAACAGTGTTTTGTCACACTTTTTGCCAAAGACTGAAAGGCAGAGGATCTCGAAGTCCTACAAAGTGTTTGCATGACATGAGAAACTGCGCGTGCGACCATGTTTCATCCCTTGAACAAGCAGAAATTAGATTCAGAACGAATCTTATCCATGCTTGGCAGGGACTCGTGGTAAGAAGCTATGGGCTAGATTTACTTCCTCTGGTTTGCGCCATCCTCGGGCTTGAGGACTTCCCTTGCTTTTGTTCCCCACAGTTGTAGCAATGTCTGCAGACCTGCTGGCTGAGTTTGGGCAACCGGTGTCCTCCGCTGATGGAGATGATAAGAAAGTTTACGAATTGAGCCGCATGACACCACAAGATAACAAAGTGCTCATTCCCAATATTTCAGACCCCTCCGATCATGCGACACCCCCAGGTAAAAAAGACAATCTGCATAGAGATCTCTGGCGTAAGGATGGTAATGGTGCAGACGTGCTATTTGATGCTTCGGCCGATCAATATGATCTCAATGACGAATGTGGGAAGTTCGAGCACGGAGAGCAAGAAAGCGTTCCCGGCCAGCCAGCGAATACGCTACACAATTCCGCGTCAAAAGAGATTTCACCAGCGTCCGCGGTGAAGCGGCAGAGTTTGCTTGACTTGGAGGGGAGCATTAATCCGCCAGAGCAATCGAAAGGCAGTGAATCCCAGCATTTCGAAGATGAGTGGGGTGACTTCTCAACGCCAGTTCCGAAAGAAGAGCCGAAGCGGTCCAATGTCGGTGTCCTTATAGGAGCTTCTGGCCATCCACAAGCCCCTACTATTGATGAAACGGCAGAAAAGGAAGAGTGGGAACCTTTTGAGGATGGTGAAGCCACAACTTCCATCCCATACACCCACAGTGCTCAGCCTCTGACGTCTCGTGGTATCCATCAGCCAGGCTTCGAATCGACCAGTCAGCCACGAGATTCATCGTTGATAGAAAGAGCATCAACTGTGCCACCTAAGGACGAGAGCAGACCTACCAACATTCCTCCTCCTGCAATCCTGCTTCAAATCCTGCCCAAAGTCTTCAGGAGCCTGGCTGATGTTAATTACGCACAGGATAATCTGCACTACTATGGTGCCATTCTACAAGCCTACACTGTAGCCAGCCACCTCATTGCTGGCCGCACTTTACGCTGGAAGCGCGACAACATCCTCAGTCAGAGCACTAAGATTGGCCCTGCCGCAGCGGGGGGGAAAGGAGGTGGGATGAAGCTTGCGGCTCTTAACAAAAGTGAGAGTCTCAAGGAGGAACGAGAAGTCGCGGATGTAATCCAAGCTTGGGAGACACACGCTCACCTGTTCAACTCAAAAGTACACAAAGCTGGAATTGGACATCCTTTAATGATGCTGTCTGAGCGGTCAAAACCTCGCCCTGAAAAAAGGGCCGGAGTTCTTACCTCTCAATATGCCTGCGCTCTATGCGGATTGAAGAGGGACGAGCGAATGCCTGAAGTGGACATCAATATTGATGATTCCTTTGGCGAGTTCTGGATTGAGCACTGGGGACATCGCGAATGCAAGGACTTCTGGTACAAGAACCAGGCTCTTTTGCAGCAGCGTTGAGGTGGCACGACCGACGGACCAAACCCAAGCCTTTATGTACTGACTACGCAAAATCTCCAACACCGTGGCGGGAACTCAGTTCTTTTTGTTTCCCTCAAACACAAAACGGAATCTTGCACAATGGCCACTCCGTCTTTTCCTTTCAGCAACCAATCACCCAAAGCCCATACAAGCACGACACCGACTACCACGCCGGAACAATTCACATTCGACCATATCACTAGCAATATAGGCGTGAACGGCAAGAAGGCGATGGTGTACATGGTATAAAATATACCAAAGAGATTTACTGCTAACCCGACCCTCCTACCTAGGGTCAAAGGACCATTTGGGACAGACTGGCCCCGAATTCTTTTTATTGCTAGGAATAGCGTCGAAAGGAGGTACGATATGGTCAATGTGAGATTCTAGAACGAGAGAATAGCGCTGGAAGCTGTGGTGGAAGCAATCTAGACCAGCGAAATGAGGAGGCAGATTCTTGCCGTAAAAAACACGGCCCTAGGCGGGATACGGAGCGTGGGGTTGATCTAAAGCAATGACTCACCAGTAAGAATGCCTGATTATGACAATCGGAGAGCTCTAAGGGAAGGACTAAACGGAGGCCCCTCCATCGCGCGAGAACGCCCCATACAAGCCTTGACACGGAAGCCGGATTACCAAAAGCAGGAAAAAGGCCAGAAGTAGAATCAGGGAAGTTGAGATCTGTGTTCAGAGTTCACTGGATATCGTGCATCGAGTAGAGCAGCGTGATCACCAAACCGAAAGACATAACACCACCTAGAATGACACCAAAGACCATGGCGCAAAGCACATTGAGAGGTGCATTCACGACTTCCTTCCCACCGAGAAACCATCAGCCAAGTGCGAAAGGCTTTTTGGTCAGTTTTCGATGCCCATGAGATGGACGCAATCAAATGCCGTTGCTGCGAAAGCTCCGCAAAGCGTGCCAAGGCTGAACGCGACACCATCATTGCTCCATCCGCCGTTTGATTGAAAGTCCTTGAAAACGACGTCGGCCGGTTGCGTGAACCGAGTGTGAAAATGAAAGCAGGGTACCAAAGAACTTGGAAGATCGCGCCTTAGCTAGGAGCTCTAGCGGAGCCAGGACTTTCCTGGCGAAAATACTGGTCGCTGTGAAAATGAACAGGATAGCCCACATTTTTAGGGTAACCTGCCATCTTTGAGGTGTGTACGTTTCATAGTTGAGGATCAGAAGAGCTTCGATTTGCACTGACACAAGAAAGGGTGCCACAGCCATTAATGCAATCCATGCAAAAACATCCCGACATCAGTTGCGTCAAGAGATCTTCGTCGACCATTTACGGTGATCCAGCCGGTGCGAATGGAGCGAGGTCGGCTGTCCAGTGGTACTGGGCGTCTGCCACAGGCGTTCTGTTTGTGGGAAGGTTAATCGTGATCAACCCATGCTGCGCAGGCCAATCGCAGGTCACTAGATCATGTGCGAGCATGGCTCCCCAGCCCCTTCTTCTGGCACTTGCAAATCACTCACATCGATGCCATTTCGCCAAGGGAGGCAGCTAAAGCCACAGGGCGAAACACAGCGACAATCATTTCATACACCAAAGCCACTGCGCCGCCGTTGAGCAAGCCTGATTCAAAATCGCCGATCGTGGACTCCGATGTTGACTGCATTGTTAGCATGAGTCCGACTGCGGCAAAGAAGCCTATAGTTATATCTCTGTCAGATTCTTTAGCACGCTTGATCTGACTGATGCGTGTAAGCGCCCTGCAGATCTCCAAGAAGAAGACGCATATCGGATCGTTGAAGTCGGCCATGGGCACGGACTGGTGGTACATATTTCCCTGATAGGGCCAAGGGATCACCTATCATAATCGGCTGGGTTTATAGTTGTTGAGTCATTGCTGCTACTTCCCATCGCCCGCTTCATACTTGTGCGCGGCATGAAGAATTGCGTCCTGCAACAAGATGAGGGAACAATTGCAAATTGCGGGGAAATTTCAGAGGAATGAAAGGCATGAAGATCGTCGAGGGAGAATCGATCAAGATAATGGCAAATCTGGACACTATTGAATCATCAAGTGCGCCTCTGGCCGGCTTGGGTTTCACATGGCCGACACTCTGCTATACGGCGCGAAAGCAGTGAGGCAGACAGTAATGCACGGGCTGGGGCAGTTGACACAGAGAAATGCGCAGACACGCGGGAGATTAGAAAGCACTTCGTTGTCTTATCAACCGAATGACCAGCTCTTTTACCACTAGCCCCAAAAGGGAAGATTCCCAAGCTCCCTGCCAGTGAGATTTCATTGCGCAACAGCTTCACCAGCCATGACGACAACAAAATCTCCTCAGATGTTGAAAGATGTTGAAACAAGGCAGCCATTGAATGCCATTTGAGTAGCACGCGGCGGAAAGGGAAGAACAAGTACCGTTCCACAGAGGCAGAGAGGCTGACTTGGATAAGCGCCGCGTTGATACGCTAAAAGGTGGCAGCTTCGGGGGTAGAAAGTTCCGCCTCCGTTCAACGGTCTCGCACTGTCTCCGTCCACCAAGCCAAATTGGCCTTTTCCACCACGGCCAGAGGTCAGGGCTGATGTCGTGGGAGCCCGGTCGTCACTGACCGGAGAGCGGATTACCAATTCATGGCGTTGACCATACCACCGGACCAACCGCACCTATTGGCCCCAGCTACGAGAATGCCTGGAACTAAGTACGGACACGTACCGGAACCATGATGTCGCTGCTGGCCAGCCTGAAAATGATATAGTGTTCATCTAAGATTGTGCTTGCTTTCAATGCTTTCTTCCTGTCCAGTTCTCTTGGTCCATCAAAATCTCCTTTCCCCTCAAGTACACACTGACGCATTGCCTTCCCTGCCGTCATACTCTCTTATCGTAGTGAATCCGGAGGCTTGTCCATTCCTGACATCTTGGCACGTCTCCGCGATCCGCCAAGACTCCCTCCATCACAAAGAAAACAACGTGATTGCTACTGCCTGAGACAAACCATGGCTGCAGGAACCAAGAATGAGACCTCCCTCAACCAAACCTTACCGTCAAGGAATTCCTCAAAATCCGAGCGAACTTTGCTGGATGGTGCTGCGAGTATGCCTGGGGTAGAACAGGAGAAGACAAAGAGCAAGAGCTCATCTCAGCGCAGCTTGGCTGGCGCCAAGAGTGTATCAGATCTAGAAGCACAAAGGTCTTTCGACCTCGCCCAAAAACCCGAAAATGGTGCTGAAAAACAAGATCCGAACTTGGTAAGGATATCATATTCCCATATTAACGGTACATTCATGCTAATTGTCTTCTTAGATCACCTTTGATGGACCCAATGACCCAGCAGACCCAATGAATTGGCCAAGTAAGAAGCGATGGGCATGCACCTTCATCGTCGCCGGCTTCACATTTATATCTCCGCTCACCTCGACAATGGTGGCGCCTGGTCTGCCTGCCATTGCCCAACACTTCAACATGACAAACACGGTCGAGATACAAATAGTTCTCTCGATATTTGTTCTCGGATTTGCAGTTGGTCCTCTTGTGCTCGGTCCATTGTCAGAGCTTTACGGACGAGTCGTTGTTCTACAAGCCTCCAATCTCATGTTCCTCGCCTTTAATATCGGATGCGGGTTTGCAACGTCGTCAGGTCAACTTCTAGCATTCCGTTTTCTCGCCGGGATTGGAGGCTCAGCTCCTTTGGCGATCGGAGGTGGTGTTCTGGGAGACTTATTCCGTCCCGAACAGCGAGGGAAAGCCATGGGATTATACGCCATGGGCCCCCTGCTTGGACCCGCCATTGGTCCCATCGCCGGAGCGTGGATCGCTCAAAAGACCACCTGGAGATGGATGTTCTGGGCCACCTCTATCGCTGACGGCTTCGTACTTCTCTTCGGTCTCTTTTATTTGAAAGAAAGCTACGCCCCCTACCTTCTCTACCTGAAGGCCAAACGTCTTCGGAAAGAGACCGGCAATGCACACCTCCGAACCAAATACAAGGACATCGAAGAAGGCTCAGCCTTGAGGAAAATCACAATGAACACTCTCCGCTCCTTCCAAATGCTCTTCACCCAACCCATCGTCATCGTCCTAGCCCTCTACAACGCCTACGCTTTCGGCCTCATGTACCTCGTACTCAGCACATTTTCCGTCCTCTTCGAACATGTCTATCATGAAACCACCGGGATCGCAGGTCTGAACTATATCTCCATCGGACTTGGTCTGTTCTTCGGAGCACCCGTCTGCGGCAAGGGGATGGACATCATCTACAGGAAGCTGAAGGAGCGAGACCCAAACCACGAAGGCAAGCCCGAGTACCGCATGCCCATTCTCCTTCCCTTCAGCATCCTCGTCATTGTCGGCATCTTCATCTACGGCTGGACCGCTCAATATGCGGTCCACTGGATTGCGCCCAATATCGGCGCAGCCATCTTCGCCATGGGTACGCTGGCCTCGTTCCAGGCCGCGACCACCTATCTCGTCGATGCGTATACAATCCATGCCGCCTCCGCGCTTGCGGCGGTCAGTGTCCTGAGATCGCTTGCCGGGTTCGGATTCCCCCTCTTCGCGCCGGCGATGTACAAAGCTCTGGATTATGGTTGGGGCAACAGCGTGCTCGGATTTGCTGGTATAGCCATCGGCATACCTTCGCCATTCCTACTGTATATGTATGGTGAGAAGTTGCGCAAAATGAGCTCGTTGGCGAGAAGCGAGTAGGAACCTGCAGTGCAGTGCCTAGCAACCCGTTTTTGGGGGCTTCGATCCGTGTTGGGGGGTTTTTCCTACACATATGGTGGTCATGCAGGCGACTGCAAAACAAGGCGTTCGGTGGCAAGCCACTCGCTCAGTTCACAACCGTTGTGACTGTGACTCCGACTTCTGTTTGCTTAATAATGCTCTGTACATACATACCTCATCAACTCGACGACTGTCCATTCGATCATCGAGCGCTTTCTTGTCTCCCCTCCATCCCAGTGTGCCTGGTTCAATCAGTCAATACTATTTTATTACTACTAGTAGAGACATCGGCTGATTCATATTTCCATGAACCATTTTAAGTAACCATGACTTCCACGTTCATAACAACCCTCACTTTCGCACTCCTCACCCCACTAATCTACCTCCTCCTCTCCACTCTGCACATCTACTGCCCAAACCCTACTACCTCTGCCACCACGGACGCCCCCCCAACCCACGACCCCGACCGGGCAGCAAATGTAAACGCAACATCAAACTCAGAGTTCCTCTTCCGGGTGGGCACCCTCCACATCTATGGCATCCGGACCCTCTTCATCGTCGTGGTGGTAGGTGGGAGCCTCCTGTCCGTGGCCGCGGTTGCATATACGGCTCTCACCCACCGGAAGACCGTGGAGCGTGATATAAGCGAGAAATGGAGGAATGGAGCTATGAGAGCACTGAGGGCTAGAGACAGGGTGCCTGAGGGGTGGTGGGGTCGGCGATTTCCGCAGCATTCAGGGAGCAGTAGTAGTACGCTCGTAGTAGATCGGAAGAGGAAGAGAGGCAGCAGGGCGAAGAAGAGGAGTGTCCAGCCATTATTATATTTGTCCTACACTGGCGGTCCTGCTTCTTCTTCTTCTTCTCCGCCGAGAACAAGACGACTCGGTTCCCGAATGTCTGTTTCACGCTCGACATGCAGAGAAGCAGGACTTGGACCGCAGGGTTGTGGTGTGCAACGGGCGAGACGGGCGTTGTCGTTCCTACGGGGAAGGACTCGTGAACGAGATGTACGTATGCGAAGGCTGGGGAGGGCGGAAGAAATTGCAAGGAGGGAGGGGGAGTTTGGCGGAATGGCTATTGATAGATTGTCGCGGGGTAGAATGTCAGGGTGTGAGATCCCTTCTTACTACCTCGATGGATCGAGAAGGCTGTCGGCATTATCATTCGAGACTGATAGTGGTGATTGGCGGAGCTCTGGTGGGATCCCTTCATACTATCTCAAAGAGCACGATGCGGAAGGTCGATCGATAAATGAACCTGAGAAACGGCCAAGCTTCGAGATATGGGAGCGGAGTATCGGTAAAGATGATTGTGACGAAGTCCAGTACACTGGGGATGTGATGTCGAGGATTTGGACGGGTAGCACGGCCGTTAGTGAGGATGATGGAGGGAAAAGAAGGGTATTGAGTAGTGATGCAGCAGGCACAGCTGGAGGAGGTGATGTCCGGGCAAATCGCGATGGCGATGAGGGCTGGGATACGGTTTATTGTTCTGGGTGGAGAGGTACCGAAGGCTGAGTGAGAGAAAGGCAGGGTTACTTGGGTACGTTTGCTTGATCGCTGCGGCTGTGTTGATGTGATCAGGGATGAGGCGTTAGCTTTCTGTGCATTCGCGAAGGACAGGCTGTTGCGTTTTGACAGTCCAGTTTGTTGAAAGGGTGGGAGCTCAGCGGTGAGAGATTTCTATGTAGTTACAGTGAGCTTATCATTAGCCTATCTCCTCAACCGACTAGAACAAGATCGGCGGCTATAAACATCAAATTGTATATCCCTGTTACACTTCGGCATTACATGCTGTAATGCCGAATGTTGGGCTCGATCGTAGAGTCAGGGGTAAGTCTTGACCGGTCTTGGCAGTTGTTTCTCATATCCACTGTAACAAAGCAATTTTTGCATCATATCACACGAGAATACGATTGCGGCCGTGGTTGGATCGGCTGGATAGAGCAAAGACGTTTGGTGACAGGCCTTGACTTGCATCATTCACGTCAAACCAGCAATCCGAGGGGCACCATATCCTTGAGTTGGATGTCTTGCTGGCAGTTGGATTTCAGCTGAATGAGCCCTCTCGGCGTAGCCTCTTAGCTGATGCTGGGTCTGCTTTCTTCCTTTGCTGTCGTGAAAGTGGCCGTCTGAACAAGTATGACTGTTTGTTAGAAGATAGCTTTCTCCCGCACGTTGTTTGAGATGCATCATGACAGCAAGGAATCATTACAGTGAGACCCTCTTACTGGCATGTTTTGAATGTTTGAGAATAGAGCAGAGATCCGTTTAGGGACCATTCAGCCTCGTGCCCTTTAGTTCGTGCATCTGTAGTTCGTGCATCTGTCACCATCAGGCTTGATCTTGGGGGCCTTGACAGTGCCTGTGAGGTGAACACCAAGGTAAATTGGTTTTTGAAATCTCCTGGAATACACGTGTCCTCTCATTTCTATCGCCTGGTTTAACCCAGCTCACAGTATCAGACTGCTCAGATGACAGAATCTCCGATATCCATCGAAATGGGACATGTATAAGAATTTCTGTCCTGATACTGAATGTTCGTCAGTGTTTTCTGAGAGATGTTTGTTCTCTCCTGCAGGCGAAGTACCCACAGACATAGATGGGATGAGCCGCGAGGATGAAATTTGGGCGACCGCAAAACACATCCGACAAGGCAAATGTCACGCGATCACAGCCATTCTCATCGTTTGCGCCACCTTCACGTCTGCGCATCTTCGTTTTAGAATCACGACAACTCACAAGGATGAATCAGAACAGTCTTTCAGCGTCCGTTTTTGATGGAGAAAGAGAGATCCACAGGGTTGTGTCCGTGGAATTACCTGCAGGCTACCCTGCAAGACCGTAAGCTTTCAAATTGCTCACGAATGAGATCGGCTAGGCTGACAGTAAAAGTGGCCACCATCTAGACACGAGGTTCGCGCAATTTGACCTTGATACGCTGAGATACCTTTTTCCGAGCAACGGCTATGCTGTTACCTGCCAATCTTCAGAAGTTGGCAGAAGATGTAAGACGCCGAGCCTTGGGAGACTATGGACGTACGTGAGACACGAGACCGAGATCATAGTCTGATAAATGTGATATTTTGCTGACGACAGAGCAGTACTATGAACGACAGCGAAAAGGTTCTTGTTGAGGTCGTTGGATCGGGAGTTGACTACCTCGTCCCAGCAAAACTAGTTCGTGAGCGATCCGCTTGGTTCGGTGCAAAACTCAGTCAACGCGAAGGGGTTGACTCGATCGTCTTCGAAATCGGCAATGCGTTCACGTTCAAATCAGTGCTACTATTCATGTGCACCGGGCTGTTGCCAATGTCGTTACGTCTGAGGAATCAGCTTGATGCGGCTCTCGAAATAGCCATGGTAGCAAACAAGTTGAAGATGGAAGATCTGGAGTGGTGCGCAGTGGGGCGGCTTGAAGAGTACTTTGAAAGCAACAAAAGTACACATGTTTCTCACATCGCTATCGAATGCGTGTTGCATAGCACGGAAACCACATCATATCTCCGTGCATGGCTTGCTGGCCATGTTGCAGGTTGTTTGAGCACCGGAACAATATGTGCAGGAGCTCTTGACAGACTGATTACTACTGCACCTGATTTTGCTACAATGATCATGATGGAGATGCAGAGAACGACCATTGAAGTCACAAATGCTCTCCTGGATACGGATATTATCGAAATCGAAAACGCAAGGAGAGAAGTGATGCCCGGAAGCAATTACGCAGCGGGCTCGGAAACGGACGAACCGATGCGCTCGAGTGAGGATGAGAGCGAGGAAGCTGAAGAGGACTCCGAACGCGATGAAGAAGATATAAGCCGTGAAACCAGCACGGAGCCCAGTGTGACCGAGGACGAGTACAGTGATGAAATGGAGGATGAACAGCGCACTGAAGACGATGAAGATAGTGATGAGGCGGAGGATGAACAGTCTACTGAAGACAGTGAGGAAAGCTGCGAGCTCTGAGCCTTAAGAGATGATACTTGCCCATGGTCGACTTTTAGGCGATGGGTTTCTGAGTTGGACAGCAAGGCTGACTGGTATTGCAAATAGTCGCACCCTTCAACGGCTTATTCAATATATGAACGCGTATCATATTCCAGTGTCTCTAGAGTCTCTTTGTGCAGATGAGCGGTCATTTTGCTGATTGTTCTTGTCAGCCACAGCCAGTCTGAAGGGTAGCATTTTGCTTTTTGGTAAACCATTCTGCATCCAAGAGGTTCACGATCGAGCTGGTCTCATTCATCGACCTAGCATGAAAAGCAAGTCATGCGAGGGAGGCCGTCCTGACACTGCCAACTACCGTATCGAGACTCATTTCACACAGTTACCGCCGTCGGTCGTGGAGAACCTGTTGGTAATGTTGCACCTTGTGTTCGCTGAAACCGATCAAAGCGTCTCTTTGTGGTCTCATGATGGACATCCATGTCATTACGACACATTTAAGAAAGATTGCAGTGTTGAAAGGGAAGCTGAAGTGGTCAAGCTTTTGGTTGATAGGAGACAGGAAGTTCTTGTCGTTGCTGAACCCTTTGCCCACCACCATTTCATGCCTGATTATTTCATCCTTCTGACCTGCTGTCCGCTTAGCTAAGTAACACCCGGGATTTTGTCCCGCAATCCGCAGGCAGAACCACCATGATCCTCCACTTTCACCCACCACGGTTTTGGTCCATTGCGAGTACATCTTCCTCCAAAACACAGACCCTCTTTGAGAGACTGTCCACCGTGGCTTCATCCAATCTCACCGTTTGGGTCTCCTCCTTGTCCTCTTATCTCGACGCTTTTGCTTCCAACCTACTGCCAATCAGGGTGCAGAGCCTCATCAACACTCACGTCACACCGCTGCTAAAACTTTCGGCTACGCAGCCTCAACCTTCGTTTACTGACCGAACCGCTCTGTTACTGACCGATTACACTACCCTCTCCTATACCACCGTTGCCGCGACTCTACTCGCCCTCATCTACTTCCTCTATTCCATGAGCAGCTACGGACGGAGTGCTCTGGACACCTGGGGAGGACGACGATCACCGTATACGTCTTCCGCAGGAGATCGCACGGTACAAGAATATGATTTCGAGTATTTAGGGCCGGAACATCTTGAGAGATCACATTCTCACCTTTATGATCATCGTCCTTCCGTTGCACGCAGTCATGGCTATGACGATGGAGAAGGCCCAGATATTATATTATTACGGCATATGAACACTCAGTATGAACTCAATTTCAAGCCCTTCGCCATCAGCGACGGCATACTCCGAATTGGAGATATCAGAAGATTTGCTGCAGAAACACTGAGAGCACCCGATCCGTTACGCCTGCGCCTGCTGTACAAGGGGAAACAGCTCAAAGATGACAAGCGGCCGGCGAAGGAATATGGTCTCAAACAGCAGTCCGAGATCATGGTAGTGGTATCTGAAACACCTCCTAGCAGACCGAATAGCGACTCCGAAACAGAAGAGAGTGGATCTGCAGTGTCGCAATCGTCGCGGAAGGCAAAGACCAGAAATCGCAAACCCAAGGCAAAAGCGTCAAAAGACAATCTGGTACCACCCGCCGCCGACAGAGGCCCTCCATCAAGGACGGGGTCGACGAGGGGCTCGCGAGTTCCATCACCACATCCTCCGCCTCATCCTCGTTCTCCACCACAACATTCTACGCCTCCGCTTTCACCACCTTTGCAATCCCCCAAATCGGACACTGCTAGGGGGAAAGTCGATCAGCTTGCGTCTACCTTTCACACGCAATGGGTACCAAAATGCGTCCAGTTTCTTTTGCATCCACCCTCCGATGCAAAGATGCGCGATCAAGAGCACAAAAAGCTGTCCGAGTCCATTCTTGCCCAGGTCTTGTTGAAGGCAGATGACATTGATACGGAGGGGGATGTGCAAGCTCGAACGGATCGGAAGAAGTTGGTTGTCGAGATTAACGACATGTTCAAGAAACTGGATGCAGCAGGGAAGAGTCAAGAGTCATGATTGTATGCGCCACGGTTCTCTGGTTGCAATAAACCGCGCTACATTAATATTAGATCGAGGCATTGTGCATTGCAAGGAGTTGGCAAAGGTCAAGATGCGTCTCTCCTGACTTTGTCAAGTGGTCTTAGATAGTACGAGTATTATGTATCAACTCCATTTGTCGCTGGTGGGAGGAGAGGAGCGCTAGAGCAGGGACCGAACAAGGGATGATTTTGACCAGACTAACCAACCAGTAGCTGGCCAATCAAGCTTCTCGCCTGATCGACGTCTCTCAAACTCAATTCCTCTGTACTACCGGTGACTCTGCTCCTTGCGTAGGATTCGTACACAATCGAACGAACTGGGAACATTTTGAGATCCAGCAACAGAGGACGTACGCATTCGTGGTTGATTCGCCTCCATGCTTGCACCTGCTCCAATCCTACGAAACGCGACCCCTGTCGTAAACACCCACACCCTGGATTGACAAAAGTGCGACTGTGATCCGAAACGTTACTCGAACCTCTGCTGCCACCGCCGTGCCCACTTTGAAGAGGCCGAGATCTTGGTTCACTACAAAGGAGATTAGGAAGCTCCGCGGGAGAATAGTCGTATCCGCCTACTGTGCTCGGTGGGACGGTCTCGCGCTCGGTCAATCCATGGGGAGGTAATCTGGATTGTTCTCTCAAGCGTGGCTGAGGATCAGAAGAGACACGGCATTGAAGTTTGGATCATAGCAGAACAAGTCGGAACAGATGGCGGCAACTCGTCCACCCAACGTTGGTGAGGCCAATGGTATCAATGGGGAGAAGGGGACCCGCGGCATGCCAGACTATTCAAACCAAGAGGTCCGTGAATTGTTCCCAACATCTCTCTCGCCATGTCATGAACTTTCTCGGAGCCTCAAACAATGCTGCATGCGCAGAGACTGTGCTGCAAAGGGGAAATAGGCCATGCTCCAAGGATCCATCCACTGACTTTGTCCACTCCCTGGTTTCGCTGGCTGCATTGGACCATCTATTCAATTTCCAATGTCACTGACGCTTTCTGCAGAATGTCGCAAATTTGTCCCTCCGCCGACCTTCAAATGGCAATGCAAGAATACCGCTAGCAAACGGGAACAACGGACTGTATCTCAATCAAAAATCGACGCTGTATCCAGACCCAGGCCAGCCCATACCACACAGCGAATCCGACAGCCTCCTCAATTTGTATACCGATTCAAGCACAAGCAACCTCAACCTCACTGCTTCCCGAGAAGACGACCAAATACCAGAAAATATGTTTCGACCAGAAGATCATGACTCAGACGTCGAGAAATGGATACACCGGGATAAGCTGGCAAAGATAGAGAACGAGGAGTTACAAGCGGCAGGATTCCATCTGGCCAAGCAAACGACCAGTAGGACGGGCAGACGAGCACAGAGTAGAGACGGACTGGGTGATGAATCAGTCAGAACTGAACAAGCCGATCATTGGGCTTCAGCAAGAGCCGAAAAGCGACCGAGAATCTCCTCCCCAGTTGATGAAAGAGAAGAGTCTCCAGAGAGTAAGAGCTGGGATCTACGGACACCGGATGAAATAGCTGCAACGGAGTCTGCCCAAGCTGGGAAGAGCTATGGCACACCCGTTCTCCGGAAAAGCGGATCCAAGATTCCAGTTCTGACATCAAGCCCCTTACCAATACCATCTGAAAGGATAGACCGCGACACACCAATACCCAGGAAACGCAATTTCAGCGGAAGCATCGAAGATGATGATACATTCGCAAGTCCTAAGCTGAGGACAAGAGGAAACAGCGTTGGTAGCCAAAACTTGCTTGATGAGGCCGAATCCAATAATGGCACACCTGGATCAGCAAACGCCGCTCGTTCAGGAACGAGATCACCAGGCGCAACTTCGCCAACGATGGCAAAATCTGGCACCAAATATGCAGCGGTGGCTCCAGCAAGTCCGCCAAGTGCCACGCGGAAAGTCACACCTGCTGGCACTCGGAAATTATCAAACACACATAAGCCTCGAGTACCATCTAATTCAAATAACGCTTCACCGCTCCAACATCCCTTAAGCCGCTCCATGGATCCAGACCGACCTAGGACCGCTGTCAATAGACCAGAAGGAGAAGCCCCTTGGTTAGCCACAATGTACAAGCCAGATCCTCGACTCCCACAAGATCAGCAAATAATACCAACACATGCGAAGAAGCAGCAACAACAACAGCAGCAGCAGCAGCAGCAATCGGACAAGGATGGGCCCACGCCTAGAGGTCACGAACGAGGCGGGTCGTCGCCTTCTCAGTATGACTCTGAAGAGAAGAAGGCGATCTTCATACAGCCTTCTCCGTCACCACCTGCAGCAGGACTCGAGAAAAGAGACGACCCTAATGCTTGGCCATTGAAGCCGGTGACACGCGTAAGGAGTTCCAGTTCCGGTCGACCAGGCACAAGCGGCAGCGGCACGGGTGGTTACAGCACCATGCCCAAGGTCATCAGCTCTCCACTCAACTCCCCTCCAATCGGGGTGTTGGCGAACCCGGACCTTTCGAATGTGCCGCAGAATATGCAGCCTCCGCCTGGTGAGCTGGGTAAGAAGGAGGAACGGAGTTGCGGGTGTTGTGTTGTCATGTAACTTCCTCTCCTGGTGAAAATGGGAGGAAGTTTCCTTTTGTCGCTTTCGTTTTTGCACTTGGTTGTGTCCAAGTACTTTTAGCGATTCTCTTACCTTTGCAGTCAACGGTCGGCATAGCCAGTGGGCTACCTTCACGGGGTCTGTTTTCAGGGGATCGCGAATCGCTTCCGGATTTCAGGGGTGTCCAGAAAAGGAGTGTATTCGAGTGGATTCATAAGGGCATACTGGTGCCCTCCTTCATCCATTTAGGGGGGATTCGCCCGGGTGGCTTGAATACTATTTGATTGACGGAAAATGAAAGCAGTTTTCGGCGATTGTTCCAGGCGCTTCTCGCGGGTGGTGTGTGTGTGCGCGCCCGCGTCAGAGAGAGAGACACGATGCGGTTGTGTACCACAAACCTTACTTTCTTCCAACCGCTAGCTTTACCCTCACTTTCAATTATCCTCCCTCTGTCTGAAAGTCATACCCTTAGCCAACGAGAGGGTCCCCTTACAGGGCCCCCCCCTGCTAGCAGCCACTCGCCGCAGGCGAGTGATAACCACAGTAACGTATTTGTCAGCGCAATGCGTTTTTCGATATGAGTTTGTAAGCGTTATATGATTTTTATATGTAAGAATTTAGAAGAGCGTGTGTAAACAATTGTGGATAAGATTCTTTTACATTAATCAGAGGACGAGAGTATCCCACGATGTTGCCAAATAACGTTGAGCCATTCCTTCACTGATGAGGGGGGAAGTAACATACATCTAACGCGACACATTTGGATCTCGATCCTTGAGAACGATTAGTATATGCATCTTGGCCGCACTGGAAGTGAAGCTTGCGCTTGCAGTGAGCCGTTTTCTGAGTTCTAAAGGGGTGGCAAGAGACGACCACCATGAAGATGATTCCCCTGTCAGGCTGGGGGCTTCGAGAGACTTATCAATAGGTGTTATAGGTCCTCCTTGGCGGCTTACTCAGCACAGGCCTATTTCCTTCTTCCTTGCTAGTTTGCGTAGATAGCTTCTTCCTTCATACACTCATTCATCAATAGGCAGTGGCACACTATCTTCGATGTTCACTATGCAGCCTTGGCGTTGATAGTAGGTGTTATCGATACTAGAACGAAAAGAGGCAGAGTTAGAAACGTCGTGCAGGACGTCCTGGTTCGCATAATCGATGGAGTCGAGTTCCATGGTATGTTCATCGGAGACGGTACCCAACAGCAAATCTAAAACGGCAGAGCAACTAGAATCTTTGAAAGACAAAATCTGCCAACTCCAGCCTTCACCTAAGACCCGCCAGATCTGGACGCTGTCCGGGGCGAGGGAGCTGAGAGCTCAGCTTTAGAGGCTCTGCGATAGATCCGTCGTGTTTGTTTCCCAGATTACCCTCTGCGATGGACGACCGAGTCAACCGAACCCTACCCTCTACACCTAGCCGGAACATCCAAAGCCGAGCATGGAAATGGAAGCACCAGTCCAGCCGACCATGCGTGAGGCAGTTGCGAGGCCTGTCGCCATAAGCCGTTTTCTGAGGAGGAGCTTTCGACTCCAATGGGCAGCTACAACCAAAACCACCAAGCCATGAGGCAAATCACCACGCCCAACTACCTCTAAGGGGGGCGAGAACCACAACTATCGTTCCACCCAAACTAAATACACAACACCAGAAAGAAAGGTCAGCTCCGAGAAGCGTCGCCGAAAATGGCTCCGTCAACGTTTTGGAGCATGGAGTGCATTTGCGATGTTTCTTGTCGTTTGGGGTAGGCTTTCCAACCCAACGTTGTATCACTTCGATAGAATCTCAGAGAGCGCTGTAGGCTTTCCCCAATCATTCCCGATATTCAACAGTCATTTATCCATCGGAGAAGATGGCTGGCACCCCGAATCGTACATTTTGCCTTTACTGTCGCCCGGCTTGATGAATTTCTTTGAACCATGTCTTTAACGGAAATCTGCCAAAATCCGCCAGATACCACCGATTACTAGTCTCGATTGGGATAATTGTCATGACGCTGTAATTGGTACTGGCCAGCTACGCACGCGAACCATGGCAGTTTTTTTGAGATCGTTGGACTATACGCCATCCCGGGGCTCCACCGGCTAACGGGCGAATTTTGGGGAAGCCGACCCAATGACGACTACTAGATTTACACAGCCGGATGCGCTAGGCATTCTGTGACCAGTGTCCTTTGATTGACATACGAAAGAGGCTTTAAACAATAGACTCATGGTGACGATTGATTGATTGATTGATTCGTACACCACCAGGCTAAGCCTATAAGAGTCAAAGCTCGTTAAGAGCGTGTCCGTGCGCAGGCCTCAAAAGCGCATTTAGCAAGTACTCCATAGTCGCCTCCGACCACCCTGCGTGTGTCTCCTCGATATGCCCTGCTTGAAAACGCTCAATTGGGTATAACGCGCCTATCCAATGCGTGTGTTGATGCCCCTGTCGACCTCCCTTCCCAACGCCAATGCAGATGCCAAACGGTCAAAGATCCAACCCCGAAGTCACTCTTGACTCATGGTGACGGAGTGATCGCTTAGACACAGCCAAGCCTTTTCTAGACCGTTGTAGTATTCAAGGGAAATCCGACATGGCTTTCAAAATTATCCCAGTCGAGAGAAAACAGTCCCTTCAAATCGGCATCCTTAAGAAGCTTGCAGTCTGCTTTGTGGCCTTTCTCATTCCATCCAGCGCTCTGGCAGGTCTAATTGTGATAAGGTTAGCATCCCAAACGAACAGGACGGGCTCAGATGACCAGCTTACTCCGTTACAGTACCAGAAAAGCGAGCACTTGGCACACTTCTTCAAAGAGGCCGCCTGCCTATCGCACCCGTGACATGTTCTTGTACTATTCATTTCCATCGAGAATTTTTGGATCCGATCGCTCAACGCTAGCAAGTTGTTTAGCGATAGTGGAAACATCTGTGGGAACACGTTATGTTAGAAACGTAGACCAAGTTTGTTGTCTTGATGGCAATTGTAATGGTACCTTGATATTCGTGGGCTCCTCATGACGGATTCCCGGTTCAGAGAACATGAATGCGTGACGCTGTGCGTAGAGAATTGCAATGGTGTACCCTTTCTGAACCTTTGAAGGAACCAATTCACTGCCGCGCCCGTCTGTATAGAAGAAGAGCGGAACCGTCGTGCCGTCAACGTCTTTGATGTCCATCTGCAGACGAAGCAATGTGGCGAAGTCGACGATCTCGGCCAGGAATAACCAATGCCGTCTTGGTCGGTAGGTAAACCCGTCGCTGCTTGCGTAGAACTCGGGACTAATGCCGTTCTCGTCTGGTAAGTCAATAAAACTCGGGAACGTCGCTCGATTGCGAAAGTCTATCAACTGTCCGGGCCGTTTTGGCTTCTCCCTCCTCCACAGCCAGTTTTCGAACTCTTTCAAGTCATGTCCCTGAGGAATTTCATCCACGGTAGTCTTCCACTTCATCGACATCCCGTATAATTCGTGCTTCGAGGGGTCCCGGGACAGAGCTCTGGTTTGAAGCACTCTGGAGCTGTCGTCGCCTTCGAGGACAATCCATCCAAGCGCCGCTCGCTCAGCAAAAATTCGTGCCCTGGCTAGGTCTCCATTGGCGGTAGCGATTTGTGCGGCGTCGAGGAATGCTCTTGGCAAACCGGCGTCATCCGGCCCTTGTTCATTGTAAAGACGGATCTGTTGATCAACGTATCGAAGTATTCGTAGTGGGGCTGACGAGATCCCCATCATGCCATCTCCGCCGATGAGACCATCCAGCTTGAAGATCTCATCCAGCCTTCTATCGCTTTCTTGGCTTTGATCTGGTGGCAAGGAGCAAAGACGACACGAGCAGGTAAACCCGAATTTTCTTCGAAGAGTCTTTCGGCGGGCTTCGCGGCTGTTGAGGACGCGGAGGTAGTAAATGGTGATCTCCTTACCCTTCTCGATATCTCGCAATGCATGGACGGTATGCCGTTTGATGTTCTCGTTCCAGCTTTTCTGGGCGTTATTGTCGCAGGCATGATTAATACGGCATGCATTGAGGAAAATACCCACTTCCCTCACATCGTCCCCAAAGGGGAGGGCGTTCGTTCGAATGATTCCAAGGTACCGCGAGGCAGCATCGTCGGCATGAATGTTATGCATAGAGAGGAAGGCTCGTTGTTGGTCCCGAGTGAGCGCATCGACTTGCCTGCGTATGGATGCTAGTAGAGTCTGGCTGCTAAGCGCAGCTTCGGGTACTCTGATGAAGGGCTCTTCAGAGAGGATGCGCGTACCGATAGGGATCTTTCGTGTGGCGACGAGTCCTTTGCCTTTCCCAGGGACCTCCTGAAGGGCGTACATTAGGTCACTTGCCGAGCTCGACATTTTCGCGTACTCTTCCTTCCGTTCAATTCCGTATTCGAGCGGCAGTGACTTCACATTTTATCGTGTCCTGTCGAAGAACGGAAGACGATGTTGGAATATGCGTCACAAGAGAGCTCGTAGACAACGTGGGCTTCAACTGGTGGGCCTCACCCCCGAATTGTGGCCCTCAGAAATGTAACAGCTCAAGCTAGATAGATTCAATAGCCTATGGAAACGAATACTCACAAGTTGCAGAACTAATCTAGCTTGCAGGGAAGCTGCAGAAGTGCCCTGGTGCGTGCCGCGGCCGCTAGTCCCCATGCGGTACCATAGCCCTTACGCCTTATCGGGAGGCGTAGCCCTAACGCGCCAAGCCCTCGTGCCAAGCCTTTGACATTTCGCCGTACCGCGTTCACGGTGAACTGTACTGGCCCTGCCTGCAACTACCTATGCAAACAGCTGTCATTCATAGCTGTAGCAACTCATGACAAGGAACTGTGAAACATACTCAACAAGAGGATTGGCGGAGTCTAATGCATTGATACCCGACAGCAAAGAAATGGACGGAGGTGGGAGATAACCTCACGTGGCACGACAGCATACTCGCACAGTTTGCAGATAATTACCCCATAGGCCGAGTCGAAGCCCTCCTTGGTCGGCTTGTTTGGTCGCTTAACCTTATGAGCTGTTCGGCCTCTATATGCGTTCCTGTTCGCTGATCTGACTATCTGGAGGACACCGGTAGAAGGGCTGTAATCAACGGATTTGTCGAGTATGTTCGAAAGAAGCCGACTCAAAAAAGCTTCTGTATACAACAACTCCAAATGAGCAGAATTGTCAAATCTCCTTGTTTTCGTGAAATAGGTGTCTTTGGAGCAGGTATGCAGAAAGACTAAAGTGTGAATGGCTGTGAAATTTGGGGTTTCATTTGATGGGTAAAGTGGGACGATGTTCAATCAAGGATAGAAAGAATTGGGGTTATAAGATTATCTGATTGTAACTTTTGTATCGAAGATTGGGCCGGCAGTGCCGTCACGGGTTCTTAGTCACACCAGGGTAACGTCTTCGAACTTTCTAACAAGTGGGAGTGAGTACCAGTCGTCGCTGCAGAATGTGGCAATAGCAACCCGTTCAGCAGTGCCGTTTGCCAGACGCTTTATGATCATAGCGAGTACTCTGTGATACCATTTCCCATTACTGCCCTCAATCTTCCACTCATACAGGAGTATTGCGTCATGGTGAAGGGTGGTTGCTTTGTCATAGACACCGAACCTGACGTTGAAAAGATAAAAATCACCTCCAAATATTTCCAGCCAGACCATGCGACTCAAGTGGTCTCCATATATTATCTTCTCGGTACTTGGGTGCAGGACGAACTCCTCGAAATCAGATGAATAGCGGGGACCTTCCCGCCTTGGTGTGACCTTAACCAGAACTAACCTTGTTTCCGAGCCGAGCAGAAGACTTCTTGTAACTAGCGTGTCTGTCGTTGAAGGTGAAGATAAGGTGGCACGTCTTAGCTGATAGGCTCGGTGAGGGACTTGATGTGTGTGATCTGTAAGCAGAGAAACAATGATCGGTCTGGGTGTTTGCTGTGATC
>JAABUK010000628.1_pt1 | contig 72357 bp, 69 predicted proteins | sample 5559141 | NCBI WGS metagenome assembly JAABUK01 (sample SAMN10711869, study PRJNA513367) | rock metagenome | isolation source: Antarctica rocks | place: Antarctica: Victoria Land, Pudding Butte nord | collected 2016-01-03 | reverse complement strand
ACAGCCACTTCGATCTGCCGCAACAGGTTCACCACCTGCTCAGGCTGGTACTTCTTCCCTCGTCCCATACGCTCTCCTTGTCCAGTGTGTCTCTTCTACACTGGTACAAATCAAGCCAGGCACTCCATTTGTCATCGAAGCGTAGCGCCGTCTTAACCCCCGCCTCAGAGATGACGCAACGATCCCCGCGGCTTGTCATGAGCTTATTTAATCGCTCAGCAGTGTCTCTCGCCGATACTGGCCGTGCGGCACCATACGCTGCGTACAACTCCTCAGGGGTCCACGAACCATACCAGATGCCGATCATGTTGTTCTGCCAAGCTCGTTCAGCGAAGTCCTCGCCTCTGGCACCAAAGTTCATTTTCACGCGATAGCACATGCGCTGAAGTGTACCGGAAGCACTTGGATCAGCTATCTGCCTGTAGTTCTGTTCCGACCGTTGCGGCCCACGTTGCAGAGCTTCCCCGACCGCTCTCGCTCGTTACCTTCCGCGGATGTTGCGCATGCGACCTTCAAAGCTGTGCTGGGATCTCGCTTACCAAGGCGAAGATTGTGGCGGCGACTGTCTTGCGCCCTGATAAAGAGTGGTACCTGACGGAGCTTGCAATGCACTTGGGAACGCAGCCCTCCAGCCTCCAGCGAGAAGTCGATCATTGAGCTAGCAAATAAGCGTGAGACGAAAGAGCGACATCGGGATCGAGCGCTTTGGCGCCCGCGACCTCCGCCGTACCTGCGCGAACTCTGCCGGAAAGTCGGCGGCGATCTCGACAAATCACCTTGGCCGCATGTGCCGGAGGAACCATAGTGGGCCGCAGGGGTTGAGTTGCGAACACCGCTGTCAGATCCCGATCAAAGGACATGTTTTGCGAGCTCCTTGGGTCACGGGCACAATCTCGATCGCTCGGACGGTTGACCGATCAGCTGATCGGCGTCACGGCGCTCAAATGCGGCAGTTCAACTTATTTACGGCCCAGATGCCCTCTACGACACACATGGCAGGATTTAACTAGCCGATGGATCGGACGGTTCACGTAGTATGTTGTCCGACATGAAAACGACAGTTTTAGCTTTAGTCGGCGCAATACTGCTTGCGCCATTGACGACTTTGGCGCAGACGTCTGTGCCTGACTGCCCCACATCTACGGGTGCCTACTTTCTCCGGGTGGACACTTGGAAGTCACTCGAGCCAAGCCATTCCATTGGTTTTAAGACGACGAACGTGGCGGGAGCTGCGTTTAGCTATGGAGCTGCAAAAGCTAAGATAAAAGCACAGTTCCGGAATGGCAAATCGCCTTATCAGCTGACGGGCAGTACACTCGCTATGTGTTTGGTCGGAGTGACGGATTCTGGACGCGACGTCACGCTCGCCAGACTTCAAGAGGAGAAGGATCGCCGCGAGTTAGCGATGGCAAGCTATCGCATCTGGACAGGTGTCAATTCGCAGATTGACCCGAAGTCGATCATCCCAATAACCGTTGATAAGAAGGGTGACAAGCTGTACTTGGTCACTAGCAAAGAGCCGCTACCCTCTGGTGAGTTCATCCTCTTCAGCATGGTTTTTGATGTAGCAGCTATGGTGAAAGCGAACACTCCAGGATCACTAGGTGGCTATGACTTTGGCAGCCATGCTAAGTAAATCAAGCGATTGCTTTTCACGCGTGCTGGCATACCACTGCGATGCGCGCGTCGTAGTAGAACCAAGCCCCTCGTGAGTTGAGCTGCGATATGACCGCAGCGTCGTGCCTTAGCCCCGCGCACAACATGAAGTACGTTAGGCCCAAGTAAGTAGCTCAGAACGCGATCCGCTCCACCTCATCCAAGGCTACTTCATCGCTACGGCGGTCGTAGAGCCCCGTGGTGCGGGCGGATTCGTGGCCGGCCAGTCAAGGGCAGAGGTTTCAATCCACGCCCCCGCGAGGGGGGCGACGCCGCTCTCGACGCGGATACGGTAGAACATCTCGCGTTTCAATCCACGCCCCCGCGAGGGGGGCGACGGCCTTTATGCCGCAGCCAAGGACAAAGAGCAAAGGTTTCAATCCACGGCCCCCGCGAGGGGGGCGACCTAGAGATCCTCTACACCGACAACCCCTTCCGCAGTTTCAATCCACGCCCCCGCGAGGGGGGCGACGTAGAGAGTGCGCCGGCCTCCCCCGTGAGAGAGAGTTTCAATCCACGCCCCCGCGAGGGGGGCGACTCGTTGCCGGGCTACATCGGATACAGACGGAACAGTTTCAATCCACGCCCCCGCGAGGGGGGCGACTCCCGCTGCCATCCGGACGCCTGCCGCAACGGTGTCGTTTCAATCCACGCCCCCGCGAGGGGGGCGACGTGAGCAAAACGTGGTACATCCGCGCTGATGGCGGTTTCAATCCACGCCCCCGCGAGGGGGGCGACAACGGCCTCGCATTCATCCCTGCGATGGCCCTAAAGTTTCAATCCACGCCCCCGCGAGGGGGGCGACAGCCTAAGCTGTGATGCACATCGTCCTTTTGTTGCTGTTTCAATCCACGCCCCCGCGAGGGGGGCGACGCACGTAGAGCGGCAAAAACGTTCATGGAAAATGAGTTTCAATCCACGCCCCCGCGAGGGGGGGCGACGGACAAGTTCGCTCACGGTTGTTTAGGTGGTGAAGTTTCAATCCACGCCCCCGCGAGGGGGGCGACACATGCGGAAGCCATTGGTATCGTGGCCGTTCATGGTTTCAATCCACGCCCCCGCGAGGGGGGCGACCCGTCTGCAAAGTTAGCAGAGACGCCGTCAACGCGTTTCAATCCACGCCCCCGCGAGGGGGGCGACCGTCCGCTGGACATATACCGTGGATGGGATACGTTGTTTCAATCCACGCCCCCGCGAGGGGGGCGACTTATGCAAGCGAATGATGTCGCCAGGGAAGTCAATGTTTCAATCCACGCCCCCGCGAGGGGGGCGACCGCCTGCAGGATGCGGTCATCCATCTCATCAGCCTGTTTCAATCCACGCCCCCGCGAGGGGGGCGACTCCAACGGGCACAAATCTATCGCAGAGCCGTGCAGTTTCAATCCACGCCCCCGCGAGGGGGGCGACTTCGATCCGCACCGATGCCGCTACTGGGGGACGAAGTTTCAATCCACGCCTCCGCGAGGGGGGCGACTCAGTCGCTCAAGCTTCAGTACATCGGGCTTACAGGTTTCAATCCACGCCCCCGCGAGGGGGGCGACGTGCGCGAAGCTCTCAGCGTCTCGCCTCTGTTGATGTTTCAATCCACGCCCCCGCGAGGGGGGCGACCACCACCGTGAGGGTGTTCGGGTCTACCGTGATCGTTTCAATCCACGCCCCCGCGAGGGGGGCGACGTGCAACCGGTTTCGCTGGGGTTGCGGGTGGTGTAGGTTTCAATCCACGCCCCCGCGAGGGGGGCGACAGCCAAGTGCATCGAGCTTGCCGATGCTCCCGAAGTTTCAATCCACGCCCCCGCGAGGGGGGCGACGATAGCTCCTTCGGGGACAAACGGTCCATAGCCAAGTTTCAATCCACGCCCCCGCGAGGGGGGCGACATCCCTCCTTCGTTAGCGCGGTCCGCTCATCCCAGTTTCAATCCACGCCCCCGCGAGGGGGGCGACGAACGAGCATCAGCGAGCTTGCGCTCTGACTTCCGGTTCAATCCACGCCCCCGCGAGGGGGGCGACCCGACTGCCAATCAGGACTGGGACGCGTACGTCAAGTTTCAATCCACGCCCCCGCGAGGGGGGCGACGCAGTACAGCCGCAACGACTCCTCATCGGGTACAGAGTTTCAATCCACGCCCCCGCGAGGGGGGCGACGAAATCTTAGGGTGAACATAAAGCTCCAGTACTGGTTTCAATCCACGCCCCCGCGAGGGGGGCGACAGCCTTGCATGCACGGGAACGGTGTACTCAGACGGTTTCAATCCACGCCCCCGCGAGGGGGGCGACCATACGGGCAACTCTCCAGGTACACGTCGCCGGAATGTTTCAATCCACGCCCCCGCGAGGGGGGCGACTCCCTTCAGGGCGGAATGATTCGGGAGCTTCTCCGGTTTCAATCCACGCCCCCGCGAGGGGGGCGACGCGGGCCGGCGAGGCAGCATCGAGCTTCTTTTTCGTTTCAATCCACGCCCCCGCGAGGGGGGCGACGACGCCCGGCGAGGACATCGTTGCAGCAGTCCTTGGTTTCAATCCACGCCCCCGCGAGGGGGGCGACAATGTCCAGCAACTCGTCAGCCCAGACCTCAGCTTGTTTCAATCCACGCCCCCGCGAGGGGGGCGACCAAGAACGGCGCTCCGATCGGGTATCAGGATGCAGTTTCAATCCACGCCCCCGCGAGGGGGGCGACCGCATCGATTCTAAACTGTTGTGTAGAGAGGCTTTCACTAGCCTTGAACGCGCATGTCGCGGAAACGATAAGTCGCTTGCTTTGATCTAGGTTGAGTATTGGATTAAGCAGTTGATAATCAACGTCTTTGCGGGAACGCGGAAGTATGGGCTTTTTCACGCGAGCTTGGGGTTCGCGTTGCGTTCATCGGCGAATCACAGGATCAACGGAGCTTCTGGATCATACGTTGGCCTTGCTCCGACGTGTTCGACTCGACGTTGCCACTCGGCTCCAAGAAAGTAGAACCGGAGGCTGTCTAACCTTGGATCCGCTTCTTTGAGCAAACGGCCGCGTAGAGATACCCATTGTGCAGGATCAACCATGCATTCGAATACGGAGTTCTGAACGCGCTGTCCAAAGTCTTCGCATGCTCGAGCCACACGCCGCAGCCGTTTTAGACCGCCGCGATCCTTGGTACTGACATCGTAGCTTACCAGCACAAGCACGGACTACCTCCAGAAGAAGGGCGGGTATTCAGCGAGGCCTCCACGAATATGCCTCGCGAGAAGAAGGGCTTGAACGTACGGGATCAAGCCGATCGGAACTGTTTCACCAAGGAAGGGATGGTCGATCTCCTCCTGTTTGCGCCGCTGCCAGCACGTGATGATCTCGCGCCGGGTGTTGTCGCTCATGGCGATGCCGCCTCCGTCCTCGTCGGTAAATCCGCTCTCCTCCACCTGTTTGCGGTTAATGAGCGTGAGGACAAGACGGTCGCCAAGGTGCGGACGCAGTTCTTCCATCAGGTCGAGTGCAAGGCTCGGTCTGCCGGGACGATCGGTGTGGAGAAAACCGACGGCAGAGTCGAGGCCGACCGACTCCAGGGCGGAAACGATGTCCTGGCGTAGTAACGCGTAGACGAAGGAGAGCATTGCGTTGACGCGGTCGAGCGGTGGGCGGCGCGTCCGGCCGCCGAAGTGGAAGCCCGCTGAATCGCTTGCGATGAGTTCGTTGAAGACCGAGAAGTAGTCCTGTGCGGCGAGTCCTTCGTACCCGCGTGCCTCGTCAATGGTGCCGGCGCGCGATGCGGCGAGACCCATCTGGCTGAGATGATTCGCTTTGGCGCGAAGTAGCGTTTGCAGAGCCTCGTCGGCGTTCTCCCGTGCGCCGCGCAGGAGTACGAGACGGCTGTTTGCAATCTTTGCGGTCACCATGGCAGCCGCAATAGGGAGAGCAAGTGCGGGCACATCCGCAATCCTGTACTGCTGCCGACGCAGCAACACGTTGCCGGAGACCGGCCCGCTGACTCGGGCCATGAAGCGGCCCTGTTCGGTCAGCATGGAGACTCCCACCCCGTGCTCGCAGCAGAGTCCAAGCACGAACGAGCTGCACGTGACGGCACCGTAGCAGACCAGGCTTTCAATGGTGTGGATGGGCAGCCGCAGCTTAACTTCATTGCCGACCTTCACAGAGATCGTCTCTCCGTCGCGGTGCAGATATGCGCCTTGCGTGGTGATGTGGAGTGTGTTCAGCAGCTTGCGCATAGCGACTCCAGTAGAACGCGTCCGTCAGAAGGGGTCTTGGCCAGCCGGTTCGCGGCTCAGGGTCGTGACCTGACGGCTAAGCCAGCTGGCAGACGCATGGGCTGTATCCGTCCGGTTGGGCAGGCAAAGATCGACGAGCGAGCAGTTGCGGCAGTGCGGCCCAGGTTGAGCCGCGGGTGTGGTGCGCGAGTCGAATAAACGATGCATCTCGCCTGCCAGCTCTGCGGTGCGAGTTCGCAGCGCGGCGGTGAAGAGCACCTCCAGCCGCCGTCGCGGGTCGCCGTAGAAGAACGCCCCTCTGGGAATTGGAATTGCGAGCATCTCTTCCAGGCAAAGGGCCTGCGCGCAAAGCTGCACTGCGTCGCAGTCGTTTGGCTTGCGCTTGCCTCGCTTGTACTCGACCGGGTAAGGCACCGGGGAAAACTCAACGACGTCGGCGCGGCCGAACAGCTGCAGCTTCTCCGATCGCAGCCACATCCCACGAACGCTGCGGACCCGCTCGCGTTGGCTTTGCCCGGGCAGATCCGCACGCTCATGCAACTGCTTGCCTTCGACGGTCAGGCGATTCTCCGTCCAGAGCTGCTCCAGGTGAATGAGACCCCATTGCCTCGGACAGAAGGCGAGGTGCTGCAAACCGGAGATGGGTAAGAGATGGCCGTCGAGGTCCACGCGAACTAGTTCTGAGCCGCCGCCGTGGTTACCCATTCCTCAACGACCACGCCTGCGGGTAGCGCGGTGCCGAGCTGGATGTCATAGTCGAGACGGGAGCGCGGCGGCCGGTTCTCCGCCCTTAGCTCCGGCCGAAGCCGAGCGGTGACGTAAGCAAAAAGCTCGTCTGCCCGTGCATTGCCGCACTTGCTTTCATGACAGAAGGCGATACAGCGAACCGGAGCCATGAGCCCCCGCGCGGCAGAGCGGTCGGTTTCGAACATGAGGTTCAGCGCGGATTTGAGCAAGGTTAGATCTTCTTCTGTAAAGCCGGTCTTGGCCGCTAGGTTGGCGTTGATAAAGCCGTGGCAGCGATAGAGTCCGTAGGGGATGTTGAACTTGCGCCCGATCGTCCGCTCCTTCTCAACGTCCTTTTCATTCGTAACTGCGCAACGCGTTATGGCGAACTCTGCGGACACAACGGGATCGATGCTGCGGGAGAATGTCAGTTGCAGTGGACCCCGTACCTGGCCGCAGTTAACCTCAGTGGTCATGACAGCACCGAAGGTGCGTATATCGAAGAAGTTCTTGCACATCCAGGCGGTTAAGGCGCGCGCCTGCTGTTCATCCTTGGGCAGCTTGGAGTCTGGCTTTTGTTCCGTTGCGAGGTAAGCCTGTTTATGCTGCGAGTTAAGGACGGCGCGTTCGCGAATGTAAATCGCATGACCCGGCTCGCCAGAGTGCTGTTCAGCCACAAAATTGCGGATCTTGCGCTTGAGGCACACGTCCGTAACAAGGCCCTGATTGGTCTCAGGATCAACGCGCGGCAGATTACCGGCATCGGGATCTCCGTTTGGGTTGCCGTCGATTACATCGAAGAAATAGACAAAGTCATAACGGTGCTGCACTGGCGTGCTCATGCGGCGGCTCCTTCGATTTGGGTTTCCTTATTGGATTTGGCGGTGTAGATGTCTTTGACCTGGTGGTAGTAGCCCAGCACGAAGCGGCCCTGATCTTCCAGCGTGAGCTGACGTGGAAAGTCGCGGCCGAGCAGCGACATTGTGTCTCCCAGCCGTCGGTCACTGAAGATGCGAGAGCCTGCACTGAGCTTGGCCAGATGATGCTGCGAGAGCCTGAAGAGCCGGGGAAAGACGAGCGCAGGCGTAGTGCTGGCGGAGGAGAAATAGCGATCCTTGATGGTTGAATTTAACTCCCCGCCGGCACTGTCGGACTGTATCTTCTCAAGCAAAGCAAAGAGCCGCCCACATACGTAACCGGGGTTGGTTTCAGCAGAATCGAGCATGACGGAGACCTCCAGGGGTTTGCCGCGCAAGCGGGAGTTTCTTAACAGGCAAGCCTTGATGGCCGCGACGCGCGCGTAGGCAACCTCCCGGTCGGCGTGGATGCGCCGGATCATCGTGGCGAGCAAGGGCAGAGGATACGCGGCTCCGGTGAGGACAGAGCGGGCAAGATCGCCGGCCAGTTGCGGCGAACAGGCCTTGCTGTCGAAGGTCAACTTGCCCTGCTTGCGAATGGCGCGGCCCGTCGCCGAGACGATGCGGCGCAACGTGAGGAACCGTACCTTGTCCTGCTCTTCCCCGACGTCATTGAGCGCCACGTCCTTGAGGTGCTGGCCGAGGCGGTGTTGCAACTCGGTAGCATCGGCTTCGACCCAGAGGCGGACGGAGAGGCGAGAGGCGTTAGGCGAGAGTCCTAGAAGAAAGAACCGCGTCGGTAGACCGTCGCTGCGCAGGGTGGTTGCACCCGTGCCATCGCGAAGCTGGGTAAGCAGGAGCCTGGCTTGCGCCACGCGCTCCCGGTCTTCTTCAACGGATGGGCCAGCATCGTCGGCAAAGAACGGATCCTCGAAGACGACAGCGATGGCTTGCTCGAGCGGGTCCGGATGGTCTGCCCAGAAGACTACCGTGCTGTCGCCGAGGCCAATGCGCCGGTCGCGTCGCGCGAGCAGGTGGTTGAGAGCGTTGGCGTACTTGAAGACTTGCCCGGCACTGACCGGTGCATTATAGCTTTGGCTCTTGTCGTAAGACTCATACGCTGAAGCGTTAAACGATACGAGAAGCGCCCCGGCAGACTGAGCATCCGCTACCCCCTTGATCTTGGGCTCGTGCAGGCGAGCGATGCGTTCACGACGTCCGGAGACGAGACACAGGCCTTCTTCCACATCCGCGTTCGACGGGTTCAGTTCGCCTGTAGCCTGAGCGTCTGGCAGCCGGACAAGTTCATGAATGTAGTTCGTCGCACCCGCAATACGGAAGACACCAAAGCCGGTTGCAATCTGCTGCAGCATCTCTTGATGCAGGAGGATCTTTTCCTGGTTCCATCCGCGCAGGAACGTACAAACTGTATGGAAGGCTGGAGTGTCGATCGCGGCTTCATACCCAAGGTGGCGGGTGCGGAAAGCCGCAAAACTAAGTGCTGCGCGTTTGGTCTTGGCGAAATCCTGTGTGTAGCCGAGCAGGTAGGCTGCGTTATCCCACAAAAAACATGGATTTAAGCCCTGACCTGACGGCTTCGCTTGACCGGGAACAACGAGCAGCGTCGGGACCAGTGACTTGCCGGCAGGTTGCTGCATCGACTGAAACTGGTTCAACGTGCCATCCGGGTTGAGCACGATACAGAAGCTGATCTTCTGCAGCGAGGAGCCCGGCGGGGGCGGAATCTTTTCACCGCCCATGGCAACAAGGCGATCGTAGTGTTCGGCCAGCCGCTGTAGGATCATGCCTGCACCCCGCTCTGCAGTCCCGCTTCAATGACACCTTCGCGCATGGAGGCGCGGAAGAAACGCGCTTCTTTGCCGGACGCAAAGTCTAGGTCGTGCAACATCCATCCCAGGTCGCGTTCGCCTGCAAGGCTTGCATGTACAGCCGGTGCCGGTTGGCCCGCTTCGATAAGCGCGAAGTCCGCGGCAAATTCACGGCAACCGAGGTAAGGCCTCGTGAAGCAGCTACCCTTGCGGGCACGCCGACAGAACTGATCCAGGTGCTTGGCTGCGTTGTCCGGTCCGGATAGGACTTCGAAGTGAGCTTCAATGACGTAAGCAACCTTGCGCAGCATCAGGGTGGCCCGCTGCTGCCGGTTGTCATCCTTGTCGACAAAGTAGGCCAGCTTGCCATGACCGTCGCGCTTTGCCGCGTCGATTGCGCCCGTCCCGATTTTGTCTTTGACCTCGTTGCGCCGAACGGAGGTGAACTGGATAGGGTTGAGCACTGTGAGGCGGTCGATGTGCCACCGGATCTGGGGCTTCCAGTAGATGGCTTCGACGACGCCGCGCGCCGCTGATGGCGTTATGACGTCGTAGCTGACACGTTCGACCTTCATCTCCGGTCGGGTAAAACACGCCCAATCGCCCCAGCAATGCAGCTTGATCCCGAATGCCATTCTTGCTCGTCCTTTTATGCAAGATTTGGTGCCCATAGCGATTCATCCAGCGTAGTGCCTTTCGGGTCCAACCCCTTGCTTGCGCTATACAGGGATCGATTTAGCAAAAGCCAGACGCCGGACTCGTGCTCCTGCACGAAGCCTGCTTTGAGCATCTGCTGCACCGCAGGCTTTCTGACCGAAACCAGATAAGGCTGCAACTCACGCTGAGGAATATAGGGAACTTTGTTACGACTGAGCCTATCCCACATCCACTCGCCTTCTCCCGGGCGAGGAATCAACACGGATACCTGCTCATCCCTAATCAGGACAAAAGCTGCTGCGATCTCCCGAAACTGGATTTGGACGTGCCGGTGCTGCCGATCCAGGCTCATGAGCGGCATGACACCATGCTTGTCCCACTTTGCTTTCTGGCTCCAGTAGAACTGCCGGAAGTACGCTTCGATAGCCTCCGGTGCAAGAAGGTCGGTGTGAAATGCCAGCAACTCCTTGCCGACTGCAGCTGAGTCTCGCAGAAAGCCAGGCGGCGGCGGTTCCTCTGCTTCAAACACGTAGGTGTAACCAAGGTCGGCCTTACCTTCACGATTGCAGCGGCCCGCGGCCTGGGCGATTGAATCGAACCCTGCCTCTGCCCGGAAGACGGCTTGAAAATCTACATCTACACCGGCTTCGACTAACTGTGTACTCACCAGATAACACGCCAAGCCCCGGCTGAGTCGCAGCCGCACGGCCGCGAGTACCTCCCGCCGATGGTCGCCGCACATCCAGGTGCTTAGGTGAAAGCACGACCCCTCTTCGCACCGCCCGGCAACAAGATCGTAGAGCCGCGATGCGTGGCGCCGAGTGTTGACTATGCAGAGCGCTGACGGCTCGGCCGCGACGCGATCGATCAGCTCCGAGTCGGTAACCTTTCCCAACCGGCGGACCTCCACCCGGCGCAAGGCCTCAAAGAGAGCCTTTGCATCGGGAATGATGGGCCTGACACCTTCGAGCCCCAAGTCGAACTCGGCTCGTCGTTCCAGGGCTGGCTGTGTGGCCGTGCACAGGACAATCGAACAGTGATAATTCAAGACCAGTTCCCGCAAAGCTGCGAGCGCGGGTCGCAGGAGGTCTACGGGAATCGTCTGCGCTTCATCCAGGATGATGATGCTGCCTACTAGGTTGTGCAGCTTGCGGCATGGAGTCGTCTTGGAGGCAAAGAGGCTCTCGAAGAACTGGGCATTGGTTGTGACGATCAGCGGAGCATCCCAATTCTCCGTTCCCAATTGATTAGACCGGGTGTCACGCGAGGGCTGCAAGCTGCTGTGGTGTTCAATCAGGGCGTCTGCCGCCAACGGTCCCAGCGCCTTGCGGTACACATCAGCCGTTTGTTCGATGATGCTGGTAAACGGTATCGCCATAACAACGCGGCGCAGTTGCCTACCAGGCACCAGTGCATGGTCGAGCGCGAACGCGAGCGAAGAGAGGGTCTTGCCGCCACCTGTCGGCACATGCAGTGAAAAGAAACCCGGTTCGAGCCCTGCTGCCTTGCGACATGCATCCAAAACGTAGCGACGTTGAAGATTGACCGCCGTAGGAAGCGAAGACGCGGACATCTCCAGAAGATATTGGTCGAGCTGATGCCTGAGGTCGGCAAGGGTAGGGCGCGAAGACCTTGCCTGCTCTCGCAGTGAAGCAGCCGCGGCATTACAGAAGCGCTCTGTACAGGTGCGATCCGCATCGATCAGACAGGAAAACAGCATCCGGGTAAAGAACGCACACTGAAATGCCAGCAGGTTCTGCTCAGGCCTTAATGGCATTTTGAGCGCTGGAAGCGTTAGCTCCGGCTTGGAGACGAATGGAATTGTGTAGTTCGCTGCCTCTAGCTTGTAGCGTAGGGTAGACCGTGATCCTGCCTCCACGGTTGTTTCCCAGTCTGCAAGACCCGTGTGGTGGCCGGCGATGACGAACGCCAGCAGCTGGCCGGCCGGGGCAGGAAGACTCTCGTTGAGATAGCGAGCCCCAAACGTGGAGTGGTCCACACGCCTGCCACCCGAACCCTCTTCCTCCGCGCTCGCATCCGCGGCGGCAGCGGTGCCTGCCCGATGGAGGTACGCTTGGAACTCAGAGGACCGCTTGCCCAGGTCATGGCATCGTCCGATGATTTCTCCCCAGGAGTACGCCCCGAAAGCTGCCGCCATTTCTGCAGTGTCGTGAGCGACCCCCTCAAGGTGGGTCGACAGCAGTTCCCATGAGTCGCAGCCCGTGCCTTCCAGCGTGTGCGCGAATTGCTCGTCTGACAGAGGTATAGGCAAGGGCCGACCTGAATTGTGCAGGTACTACCTTTAATAGTAGCTGCTGCATATAGGCCAGCCCCATGAATGACATCCTGAGGTATACCGTATCGCCACGTTGCGAGACACCTCGAAAGAGCGTGGCATAGGGTTGATTTATGGTTTACGCTACACCTAATACGCAACGTTAAAGAGCCTATTGCCACACATCCGTCCAAGGGGCAGACGGTGGGGTATGTGAGGGTGAGCAGCTTTGAACAGAAGGAAAGTCGGCAGCTCGAAGGGCTGGAGCTGGACCGCATGTTTCTGGATAAGGCTTCGGGGAAGGACATTCGCCGTCCCCAGCTCGAAGCTCTATTGAAGTACGTTCGCGACGGTGACACGGTGGTTTGTCACTCGATGGATCGCCTGGGCCGGAATCTGGTGGACCTTCGAACGACGGTCACTGATCTGACCGCTCGGAAGATCGGCGTTCGCTTCATCAAAGAGAACCTAACCCTAACCGGCGACGATTCTCCGATGGCAACGCTGCTGCTGAACATGATGGGTTCCTTCGCGGAGTTCGAACTGGCCTGGAGCCGGGAACGCCAGCGAGAGGGAATCGAAGTGGCGAAGCGGGCTGGCGTCTATAAGGGCCGCAAGCGCCTGCTGACGGTAGATCGGGCGGCTGAGCTTGGCCGTCGTTTGGGCGAGGGTGAAAGCAAAGCAGCGCTGGCACGCGAGTTCGGGGTAGATCGGACCACGGTCTATCGTTATATCGGGCGGGAAGTGGCGAAGCCTGCAAGCCAAGTAAGGCAATAACTTACTTCGCAAAATAGGGTAGGGGTCAGTTTGAAACTTCCGGCGTGATGTGCTGTGGACTGAACCCAGTCATCAGAATGACGTTTGATTTCGGCGTGTGCTGGAAGACTTGCGGACGAAGGTTGGCCCGTCAATTTAAAGCTTCTCCGTGCCGAATGGACAGCGGGAACGAATTTTAGCCAAGACCGTCCGGCTGTAGATGATACATTCTGAAGATGCCCGAGCACAACCCTGCCGAGACAGTGATTTTAATTGCCGAGGACGACGTGACGATTCGGATTTTGGTAAACGCGATGTTGAATAAGGAAGGGTATGGGACGCTGCCGGTTGCCAACGGAGAAGAGGCGTTAGAGATTTGTAGCAAATTCCTTGATCCAATCCATTTGCTGCTGACGAATGTGTCAATGCCGAAGATGAACGGGCTAACCCTAGTTGAAGAGATTGTTAAAGTGCGGCCTGATCTCAAGATCATAGTGATGAGCGCCCAAATGGACGCAGCCATTCTCAGTGGCAATCGTCCGGATGCGTTCCTCCACAAACCGTTCGTACCACCTACGCTGTTGAAAGCTATCCGGCGGGTGTTAAACGGCGAACGGCTGGGTTTAGTCGAGGCCTGAACTTACTACGACTCAACAAGCTCAGCACACGCTCACCCATTTGCTGCTGACGAATGTGTCAATGCCGAAGATGAACGGGCTAACCCTAGTTGAAGAGATTGTTAAAGTGCGGCCTGATCTCAAGATCATAGTGATGAGCGGCCAAATGGACGCAGCCATTCTCAGTGGCAATCAACAATGAGGATTCGGTAAGCGAACGTACTCATCGTAAGTGGTCCTCGTTCTGGAGCGGTTGGGATCTGGCAGGATCCCGGTTGGGTCGTCCCTCAAAACTGCGAAGTGCTGCTTCCTGAGTCAGGCGCTCTTGGAAAATGCTCCCATTTCGAAAGTCGCATTCGGGCAGAAGCTCTTCGGCCACCACACGATGAAGCGGGCTCCGCCGTGGTAGTCCGCATCCAGTGCGATTCGGCCACAATGCTTGGTCACAATCTGTTTGACCGTCCAGAGCCCGATGCCGTTTCCATCCGCGCCCTTGGTGGATTTTCCAAAATCGAAGAGCGTGGCGGCAACGTGGGGATCTATGCCGTGACCCTGGTCCGTAATGATGAACTCCACGCCGCCGTCGACGTTTGCAAACTGGAGGGTGACCCTAGATCCGGGTGTCGTTGTGGCCTCACAGGCGTTTCGCGCGAGGTTCAGCATCACCTGACGGGTCTCGCCGGGAAAGGCCTCGATTTCGTACAGGCCGCTCCCTATGACTTTGAAATCGACCTCCCGCTCCTGGATGACGCCCTGCAACAGGAAGGAGACGGATTCTGCGACAGAGTGCAGATTGACGAGTTCCGGCTTGGCGGACTCGCGGTGAAACGAGAGCGTCGAGCGCGAGATGGTCATGACGCGGGCGACCTCCTGCTGAGCCTGCTGCACCAATTCAATCGTCTCTGGGGAAGCGGTTGGGTCGGTCTGGACCAGGTAGAGGACGTTCTGGATCGACTCGAGCGGATTTGCGATCTCGTGGGAGATGACGGCCGACATCTTGCTCCAGTCCTCGAGCTTACGTGCGGCCAGCAACTTATCGCGCATGCTGTCTTTCTCTTGCTCTGTGGATGCGAGCCTTTTTGCATAGTCAGTGATCGCAAAGCTGATGTGGCCGGCTCTGCGATGGAGCATGACGGCTACACAGGCCGAGAGGACGGCGGTGATGATGGTCGCCCAGGCGTCGACCCAGAACACCGGAATCCAGGTTGTGACGACATCCATCAGGTGAGTTGAACCGCAGGCCACGATAAACAGTGCGAAGCCAACGACGAACAACACCCAATCCCGTGCCATGACCCGGAAGGTCCGCCGCGCAATGAAGAGCAAAGTGCCGCAAAGGCTGAGATAACTGAGGAAAGTAACGAGGTTGGTGACCACCATCGTCCAGATTAGTTTGGGGGCGGCGGCCCAGCATACGGCATGTGGCATGAGAAAGGGAGGTGTGTTCACAGTTGCCCCCCTCCGAATAGAGCTGGTGAGGCCGTTGTTGCGGAACGACCCCTATCGACGGTCACGGGGGAGCTCTGGCAGAAGAGCTCGTCAGAAGAAGCTGTGGCGAGCTCTTCCACCGTGTCGAGGAACGAACTCTTGGACAGCAACCCGTGATCAGAAAGCGGCGCGGTCGCGATCGCTTCAACCAGCGCCGGATGGAGAAGAACGGTCTCGGGAGTCTCCAGGCAGGATCTTGACCAGTGTTGCATTACTGCTCCTCGGTACGCTCGGCGAGGTAGTAGAAGCCCAAGATGCGTGCGACAAATGGAGCTCCGTCGAGGGTCGCCTCGATAGTGACACCAAAGCGCCTTGAAGGCATGATCGAGGGTGCTTTCCAAAGGAGATGTCCCTCTACGCGCCGGGCCTACGAGCATCATGCTATTCCGACCAAATGGCCCCGCACCCGCCTAACTTCTTCAGACAGACGGAGTAACCTACAGGTTAGGGTACCATAGTTTGTTACCACGCCTCGGCAGTGGGGGCACCCACGGCCAAAGCCGTGCTCGCTCATATCGAACGCCTGCGCCTGTTCGGGACATTGGGCTAGTCTCGACCACGATCCTGCGTGTTCATCGATCCCGCTTTGCTCCAGCACGTCTCCCCACTCGGTTGGGAGCATATCATTCCACCGCTCCGGCTACGGCTATATGTATGTAATTACGCCAATAAAGAGCGCCGCCAGAAGGTCCAGGCGACGAGTGCGGCGATACCCACCGCCACAATGACAGCAGCCAGCCTGGACCCTGTAAGTTCCACGGCGGCAGCGAAGGCAAGAATCCCAAAGGCGCAGGCAAGCGACAACGCTATCCAACTGCGCAAGGTCCTGACAGGATCGGTAGCTTGGGCGGGCATGTATACCCCTCAGTTCGTCCACGTGCTTACTGGTTCGTCTTGGGAGCCCAACTACGGAATTTGAGGATTCTACTTGACTCACGCGCTCAGCTGTCAAAGCTCGAACGCGTAGGACTTCCGAGAGAAGAGTTGTCCTAGGTCAGGCCGCTCCTCACACCGGGCCTCCTCCGTGAGGCTTCCCACGGCTTGGTTATCTCCGAGCGGTTACCTTTTTGTCGTTGACACACACCACATGCGCGGCGCAACAATTCTCGCCACTTCTTCGAAGAGCCCTAGCGCGCTTCGGCAAACTGAGGGCATTCCATCCTTAAGGAGGCTTTGTGAAGAAATCGATGGCGTCGCTAGCTGTTGCAGTTCTCTCGACCTTTGTTTCTGCTCCGGCCGTCCGCGCCGATACGGTGGGACCAGTAGTTTTGACACGCAACGGGGCAAATACAGACTTTACGCTCTCCGGAGTTTTCAACACCGACACTCCCGTAACGCCCTACAGTGGACCCAATGTGCCTTGGACATTGACCTTCACACTCGAGACGACGCCCACTCATGAGGCGTTCGCGCTTCCGGATATCGGAATCTTCGGAATTGACACAACGGCTCATCTGAACGGCATAAGCTTTCCCAACACGCAGGTTGTTTTTTTCAGTGTTGCTCAGCAGGGCGGAGTTACCGTCTGCTTGAGTACGGCGTGCACTCCCGACTATCCGCCAGCCGCAAGCTTCTTCGACATATTCACGGTGGACGCTGCAAACAACTACCTCCAGCTCTATAGTGGAGACGTAACAGCCCCGACCTTCCTCGGCGGGTCATTCCTGGTGGATGGCAGCCAAAGCTCTGTGGGCATCGCGCCAACTCCAGAACCAGGCTCGCTGATGCTTCTTGGAACAGGTGTGCTGGTGTTGGGAGCGTCCGTCAGAAGGAGATATCGACCTCAAAGGGATACTCTTCGACCTAGGAGCTTGTTGCAATAGGTACTGATCCACAGGCGCAGTTCGTCTTAGGGGTATGCGTGGCGATGAGCGTATTCAGGACGAGATGTTCAGCTGTGTGTGACGTTGGAGCAGCGTGTTCCGGCGGATCACCCGTTGCGGGAGATTCGTCTGCTGACGGATGTGGTGCTGCGGAGCTTGAGCGCGGAGTTCGATGCGCTGTACGCGGCTTCGGGGCGGCCGGTCGATTGCGCCGGAGTATGTGCTGCGGGCGCTGTTGCTGCAGGCGTTTTACTCGGTGCGTTCGGAGCGGCAGCTAATAGAGCAGCTGGACTACAACTTGCTGTTTCGCTGGTTCGTTGGTCTCAGCATGAGGTCGGGCTTGATTTGGAACCGGAAGCTGGACTTGCGGACAATGGAGATCTAGAAGGCATGCGTCCCTGAAAAAAACAACAGAGAGGATGTGCAACGTGAATTCAAGAAAGTTCTTACCAGCCTTGGCTTACGCTTTGGCACTTACCTTCTGCGCAGCTACAACTGCGCAGGCAGACAAAATCAATGTGACGTACTCCCTCACTGGGTCTGGCAGCGGAGACCCACTGAATCCGCCGCTCATTGGCAACGCCACTGGTTCACTCCTTCCATTTGGGAACATAACCTGGATCGACATGGTTTTCCCCAATTTCGCCACAGGAACCGGCGACGGAACGTTTAAGATGACGTTCACGGATGGAGACACCCTGTTTGGCACTCTCCTCTACGTGCCTGACTTTTCCCAATTTCCGATCGCACCTATCACGCAGCTCCTGACGGTGACAGGCGGCACAGGCGCGTTCCTTTCTTATAGCGGAACGCTCACCGGACTCGAGCTTGCCAATCAACTCGACGGTACGTTCACATCATCAGGCGGCGGAACGCTCGCAACGACTCCGGAACCTGAGTCCCTTGTCTTGTTAGGGACAGGGATGGCGAGCTTGCTCGCATACCAAAAACGAGCACTCCTACGCCGCTCAGAATGGTCGGGGATCCGGAGGTTTAGGGGTGCGCCCGAGTCTAGCTGAGTGATAGATCGCCTAATGGGCTTCACCGAGGTTCAAAGGCAATAGATTCTCTATTGGGTCACGCCAGACTGTCACCTCGTCGGTGCGCAACTGCTGGGACAACCGCTGGTACCCGGTTAAACCCGATGTTGTTGGGACCTACGGCCTTCGGTGTTTTTGCGCACGCCACCGTCGCCGAGGGGGAGCCGCCACGCTCGTATCTGGAGCGCCTGTACAACATCCAGCGCTGGACAGTCTTTCCACGCGGCGGCCACTTCGCCCCGGCTGAGGAACCAGCGGCGGCCTTTTTCCGTGACCTAAGCTGATGCCCAGGCTGACAACATAAGCTTCCACTCTTTGGGTTCATAACCCAAAAGGCTTAAAGCTGGGTCTCCAGGATAATCGGATAACGTCCTTATCGTATATCTAGAGATTACGTGACGGGGGCCAAACTAAGTGTCCGAGAAGCCCGTTTTGCCTCCAAGTGGACTACTCTTATAGTGGCGCAACTGCCAGCAGCCTTGACCATGGTCCGCTTCCTCCGCAAACCCTCTATCGTTTGGAAGCCACACACGGAGTCTGCTTCGGCTTCGGTAGCAAGGGTGCATATTCCGGGCCAAGCTTTGCGATCTCTTTGCGCAGTTCGTCTTCGTCCATCCCGCCTGCGTCGTAGGTGATTTTCCCCTGGGCGTTGACCAGCATCGTTCGCGGAATCCCGGACGATCCCACGAGTTTTTCTATCTCCCCATCCCCATCATGGAAGTTAGGCCAGCCGTACCCTCTTTTGGCCAGAAACTCGGCGGCGGTGTTAGCTTCTTGGTCCTGATCGACCGTAAGCAAGACTAAGCCTTTGTCTTTCGCTTCCTGATAGATTTGCGCAACTTGGGGCAGAGCCGCTAAACATGGACCGCACCACGTTGCCCAGAAGTCCAGCAGGACCGGCTTGCCTCGGAATGAATCGAGCGCAACCACCCTGCCGTCCTCAGACTTCAGCTTCAGGGCTGGGGCCGGTTCACCTGCCAGATTGACATTTCCAGAGTCCTTCGTTGGATCGGGAAAGTCCGCGATGAGCTTTGCGTCAGGCGGAGGGCTGAAGCGGAAAAGATCTTCGCGCACTCCGCCGTTAAGTTCAGTGGTTGTGAAGGTAGTGATTATCTGCTCTCCCAGGGGAATTCGAGCCGCGCCTTCCATCATGTAGGTATCTGCGTGAACCATTGTCCTTATAACAGTCCCGCGAGTTTTGTCGATCCAAATCGTTTCGTCGAACAAGTAAGCATTGGATGGCACACGTTTTAGGTCGGAGCTTTGGACGTGGACAACATTGCAGTGAACTTCACGGCCGTTAACTATGAGAATGGCTTCCCCAAGGCGGTCTGCTGACTTGAGTGTTTTGAGCAGGGAGCTCCATTGCTTTTTCAGCTGTTCCGCTCGCCACATAGTTCCCTCGGACATGGGTACGGCTGTGCGCTGAGCGGAGACCTCACTGGGCTGGGGTTTGGCCGTGTACCGATGCTCGTCTAGGCGATAGATCCAGATAGTCTTCCCGTCCGCTACCTTTATGGCGTTGCTGCCATATGTATGCCCCTCGTAGTGGTAGCGATTTCCGGGAGTCTCGGCGGCGGTAAGGACCGTCTTTTGCCAGGAGTGATTGTATTCGGTGCTTGATGTATTCTCTTCGACTGACTCAATGTAGTAGGACTTGGCCTCCGCATAGCGTTGGGCGACTTGTCTGAGCAATTCAAGGCCATCAGAGGAACGCGGGGAGGGCGCAGATTGTGCGAACGCAACTGTCGAACTCATCACCGCCAGCGCAGCCGATATCCAAAATGGATGCCTCATAGTGCCTCCAAATCTCTGGAGTCCACATTCTACAATCGGACAACATTGTTTTTAGGGCGACGCTTTGCCACCTCCCGTGAAGCGTGCTTTCGGCGAGGAAACGCGTAAATAGGTCCCTAGTGTCAATTGGACGCTAAGCCGGCTTCTCGTACATGTGAGCTAAAAGGTCTCTCATCACCCACGACAACTCCGGTTATGGAGGAAGGTACGCGCCTGGCCGGACTCAATTCCTTAAGCATCGTGTTAGCAGAAGCGTGACAGCTCTCAAGAGCAGTATTGACGGCACGCCGGGCAGCTGAAGTGGCAAATCTTTGCAAGTTGGGTGAGGTAGAGGGAAGAGCTTGCCACAATTGAGAGACCCCTTTTGGGAATACGGTGGCGTTTCGCCTCCGAACTCTGTGTTTAGGTTGGTCGCTCGATTGCAAAGTAATGCACATAGTTGAGATATGTCGACCTTGGCTAATCTCTTAAGACCTCGAGTTCCACCACCTTCACACACCAAAAGGAGTTCCTATGTACTTTCTCTTCGTCCCCTCCATGGCAGCGTTTGTAGTGATTGGCTTTGTGACACTTCGCGAACAGTTTCGGTTCTAGCTGACGTGGGTTCCAGGTGGTAACCGGGTGGGGCACAGAGTTTCGCGTAATGCGAGTGTCGAACTCCCGGTTGCCACGGGCGTACTGCTCGGGTGCGATCAGGCAGGTCCAGAAGTGATCTCATTCCCTTAAACTCTTCCCGTGCCTACCGCGCTTTCGGCAACGCTCCGCCTGCGCAGTTTGAAAACCGGCTCGAATCTTGTCCTCGATGGATCCGCCCAAATAGTGCGGTTTTGAACGCCATTCCTAGAGCAGATCATTCTTCCCGATGGCACATGTATTTGCCAAAGCAGGAAAGGATTCGCTACTCAGCAGCCGGGGTAGGTGGGCGATGAACGCGTTTGCCGGCGCGGTGAACTGGATGCGATCACCGACCGAGAATGCCTTCTCTTCGGTCCGGTAGACCGAGACACCCTGCTGCCGGCGTGGATCGTAGGTCTGTTCCGAGCCATCCGCCCGCACCACGGTGAGGAGATTGTTGGGAGCGTCGACGCTCTTCACCCGGGCATACTCGCCCTTCTCGAGGCCGGTTTCCTTCGAGCTCCGCGAGTAGAGCAGCACATCGTTGAACTGGTACCGCGCGGCCCAGGTGCGATCGGCTCCGGTGAGATCCTGCCGTGGCACCAGCGCCTGGATGCAATGCTCTTCCCTGCCGACGACGCCTCGCTCCTGCAGCTCCGAGTGGATGCGACCATTGATCTCGGCGCGGGAGATTATCGGGCGAGACGACCAGCGTGTTCTCAGGCGCCTTCGCATACTCCCTGGCGATCGCCGCGATGCGGGCTTCAGAACTGGGAATCTCATGCACCCCGCCCTGCCGCTCAAGCCCCTGCACGGCCTCGCCGACCTCTCCACGGGCAAGCTGCTCGACCACCTGTTTGAGCTCCGGGTCCTTTTGGCGGACAATCTCTTCGAGCTTCACCGTCCGCATACCAGCTTCCTGCAGCTGCGCGAACGGCCGCCCTGCTTCGATCGCCTCATGCTGTCGCGTGTCGCCGACCAGGAGAACCCGGTCGTTCGGATGGAGCCGCCCCACAAGGTCATACATCTGCCTGGTCGAAGCAAGCGAGCTCTCGTCGAGCACATAGAACCGCTTGTCTCCGGTGTCGGGCTGATGGCCTCGGGCGAGATGGGCCTGCAAAGTTGAGGTCTCAATGCCCGCCCCACTCAACTGCTGCGCTGCCCGGCTGGTCGGGGCGAAGCCCTCGACCTTATATCCTCCCGCTCGACACCCTCGCGGATCACGGCAAGGGTGGTCGTCTTTCCGGCCCCGGCCACGCTATCGAGACCGATGATCTTCTCCTGGCTGCGGAAGATCCGATCGGCGGCATCGAGCTGCGATGGATTCAGGTCCCGGTGGCCCTCAATGGTCAGGGTCCTGGCACCGATCCCCACCAAAGCAGGGCTTCCAAGATCGACCCTGTTCCCGTTCTGCATCCTGGCGATCGTCTCGCGCTCCATCCGGATCATCGCGACGGTCGTATACCGCTTCCCTGCCGATTAGAAGCCGTGCCCCACGGCACGGAACTCGCCCTGCGTCACTCGCCGATCAAATTCCTCCCGCACCTGGCTAGCACTGGCTTGACCCATGCTGCGGCTCATCGCTGCCCAAAGGATGGATCGTTCATCCTGGCGGCCGATCACTTGAAGACCTATATTTTCGAATCTAGGGTACCTTTAGAGAATCTGGGCGCTACAATAAAGCTACATTGACGCAACGTGCGCGAGCCATTAGAATTCAAAGCGAGGTGCTTTATGTCCGTTACTCAGGCCGTCCGCCCCATGGAACCAATGCTCTTCAATCCTGAGACTGGTCGGTTGGACGCTGCGCGGATTGCGCGAGAGTTGAATGTGCCTGTCGGAATGATTGCAGAGGCTGTAGGTCGGAAGGCGCCGGGTGTCCGAAAGCATCCTGACGCGAGCAGTCTGCAGGGAGGACTTAGACGGATCTATCGGATCTGGGTGTCGTTGGTCGAACTTTATGCCGGTGACAAGATCCATGCACGCATTTTTCTGAATGCTCCCAATCGCAATCTCGAAAACCATGCTCCGATCGAATTCATTGAGAACGGAGATTTAGGTCCGTTAGAGCTGTTTGTCGACGCCATGGCTGCCCGGCAGCCAGCCTGACGAGCAGCGATTTGCATACCATCGAACGACTGATCGCGGTTATAAATCGAGCTCCCCTTGTCCGCTCCCCTGAGTTCGCTTACCGTGTCATCGCCGAACGGTGGCGCGATTCGCCACTCTCCGCCATCGGGGCCTTCGAGCGCGGTGGGCGTTACAACGCGCCACGTACGTTCCCGATTCTTTACAGCGCTGACACGCCAGTGACGGCGATGCAAGAGGCTGAGAGTCTCTTCCTGACTAGTGACGGGAACCTGATGGGCGTTCCTCGCGATCCGGAGATCATTCTCACAATCGAATGCACACTGATGCGAGTCTTAGATCTAACAACCCCGGAGCTCTATCTGGAATTGGGAACCACACGCGAAGAGCTTATCAGCGTCAAGCCGTCGCGCTTCATTGTCAACGCTCGGAACGAAGAGACATCCACGCAGCAACTCGGCTCAGCTTGTTTCCGAAGCAGGGGAGTGTCTGCCTTGAAAGTTCCTAGTGCGCAGAATTTGGATGGCTATTGCTTGGATATCTTCATCGAGTCTCTCGTCGTTGGGGAACGGGTCGCCGTTCTCGATACGAGTGGGCGGATGAAGGCAGAGATCGAGGGCAAATTCCGCGATGAACGAACGATCCCTAAGTGATGATTCGGCCTCCTAGCGTCAGAGTTATTCATGAAGTGACCTGTCGCGACTGGTTCAGCATGGTTCCATGAAGGGCCGCAACTTAGGAGTGGATGAGGTCGCGTGACCTCACCCACTCGGGCGTTTATTCCTCGCCGGTCTCGTCCGAGGGATCATCTGCAGCCTCGATCTTCGAGAGCCGCTTCATGCTGGTGGCGTGGATCTCGGCGATCCGGTGTTTGAAACTTGCACCCTCGACGTCTTCGTTGACCTCGCGATACCGGAGTGTCCCTTCTAGGGTGATGAGCTGCCCCTTCTGGAGAGTTCTGGCGAACTTCGAGAGATTGCTCCAGGCGTAGACGCGATGCCATTCGGTGCGGGTCTCGTACTCGCCCTTGTCGTTCTTCCAGCTCTCCTGGGTTGCGAGGTTGAGCACGACGTACTCGCGGTTGTTCTGGGCTGTCTTTGCCTCTGCATGCTGTCCGAGGCGGCCGATGAGAGTGATTTTGTTGAACATGGTGTTTGGCTCCGTTTCTTTCTGGTTGTCCGCTGTCTGCGGTACACGCTTGCCCATCGGGTGTGCCGTCGCGACCCACTCCCTCGGCGACTGGAAGAGATCTGCGGAAGGGGACCCGAGCTTGCCTCGGGGGAGGAGTCCGCACCTCGAAGAGGCGCGTAGCGGATCACGGGAACGAGAGCGTGCGTCCGAAGGGCGGGGGTGCTTTGAGCGCGGCACGCTGAACGCAGACAGAAAGGCAAACCGGAAGGGAGCCAATCTGTTCAACGCCTCTCTCATGGCGTGGGTTGCAGGCATAACAGCTAAGAGTCGCGAGCTGTCCTCACAAGCCCAGGAAGAGTGACAAGGCTGATCGCGAGGCGAAGACTCTACCGCTCGGCCCAGTCTCTCGCCTTCTCGATCGTCCTCCGGATGTAGGCAGCTCGTTTCGAAGGGCTGGGATCGCGGGAGAGATAGTCGCCTTCAAGAGCAGTTTCGATTGCGTCTTCGGCCATGCCATCGGCAAAGGCGGCGACACAAAAGGCGATGTCCGCGGCGGCGGGTCGGTCCTGGTACTTGGACAATGTGCGGAAGCGCTCTAGGGACAGGCTGGAGGACCTCGGTCCGCTTCGGGGAGAAAGAGACGCTAGTTGCCGTCGCGTCTCTCGCTCCTGCTCCCGCGCCTCGTACATCTGCGTGATCTTCTGTTCGAAGGCTTGCGCCATTGGGTATTGCTCTCCCGTGTGGTTCTTCAGCCGTACGAAAGGGAAGAGACCGTCCGGCTTGCGGTACTTCGGCTTGCAGTTGGTGAAACCGGGCAGCCGCCTCGCTCCCGCGATCAACTCGAAGCCATCCGCGTTGGGGCGGACGGTGACGGGCTGGATGAGGCCGTGGTGCCGAATGCTCTCGGCAAGCTCCTGCAACTTGCTCTCCTCGAAGGTGCGGCGGGGGTTGGTGGTGGACTCGTGGATGGTGTCGATGGCGAGGTACTGGATTGCGCTGCTGTTCTGCATTTGGCTGCCCTCCTTGGGCGAGGTTTTGGGGAATATTGGGCTAAGGGGGCAAAGGGATGAACCTCGGGCCCCCTTCGGGGGAGAAAGGAATGGCTAGATCGCCTCGGCCATCACGGGTGCGGCTTCGGTCTGTTCGGCTGCGGGTGGCTGGATGGCTGCGAGGATCAGGGCCGATGTGCGCTGAATGACTTCCAGGCTCTCGGCCAGAAGTGCGGCGTTACCGTGGTAAAGGTGGATGTAGTCGGCTGACGCATGACCGGTCTCAAGCCCGATGCTGGTTCCCACCACAAACGCAATCGCCTCGGCCTCGGTCTCACGTACCGTCTTGGTGGTTGCGGTCCTGCGCTCGGCCTTGTGCAACATCTCGTGCGCGAGCTCGTGAACCAGGGTGCTGAACTCCTCGGCTGCTGCCTGACCGGGAAGTACGGCGATACGTCCGCCGTAGCTCATGCCCAGCGCTGGCGCGATGGACTCCTTGAACTCAAGCTCGATCCCCTGCGCGGTAATGAACTCGATCAGCCTCTCCCGGTTCTCTCCTACGCTTCCGCTGACACGTTCCGAAAGCCCGGGAAGCTCTGCGCCTTCGGTCTGCGAGATATCGAAGACGTACGCGCTACGGAAGCCGACCAGAACAGGCTGGTTCTGCTTCGTGATGTCTTTTTCGGCCTCGTTGTCCTTCTTCTTCCCAATGCCGATCACGGGAGCGAGGATGCGGATACCCTTCTGCCCCTTCATCACCTTGCGGCCAAGCTGGTTCCACGCGTAGAGGCCAGCAACGCGGGTTGCGTCGGGCTTCTGACGTGCGATCTCGAGGATGTTCCCGAAGCTGTAGTTGTGAAACCTGCCCATTGCGGTGAGGTAGGCGGTGAGACCTTCGGAGTGTCCGGCTTCAAGCTGTGCGATGAGGAGCTTGATGTTCTCGGCTATGACTTCCTTGGCGGTCTGTGCCTTGGCTGCGGTGGGAAGGGTGGAGACGTTGGTAGCGGTGCTGCTCATGGTGTTGTCCTCGCTTTGGAATGGCTGTGCTGTGTTTGCTCACAAACACGCCTTGGCCCTGGCCCACGCCAGCAGGGGCGGCAAGTGCAAGGAGAGGGGTATCTCCCACCCTCGCAACGGAGCGGCAGCGAAGTGGAGGGGGGCGAAGCGCAGCGGAGGTCTGCACGCAGGAAGACTGGGGACACTCCTTGCACGCGCCAGGGACGGAGTCCATGAGCGTACTTAGCACTTGCGTTACAAAACAGACCAAGGACATGCGTTACAGCAAAGCGGAATGCCGATGGTTCCTCAGCTTTGGTCGACGCACGATGATGCGGTATGCCCTGGAAAGAGAGTCATATCGTGGATCAACGTCTGCAGTTCCTGTCGAGTTACCAGAAGGAGGAGATGTCGCTGTCGGACCTTTGTCGGGAGTTTGGAGTCTCACGACCTACGGGCTATCGCTGGATCAACCGCTACAAGGAGGTCGGCCCGGAAGGGCTCCTCGACCTCAGTCGTAAGCCTCACGGCTGCTCTCACGCGACCTCTGAAGTGACTGAGAACGCGATCCTGGTGCTCCGGAGCAAGCACCCGAGTTGGGGTGCGCGGAAGCTAAAGGCTCGTCTGGAGAAGCTCCAGCCAAGCGTGAGCTGGCCGGCAGCGAGTACCTTCGGCAACATTCTTCATCGGGCCGGTCTGACGAACCCTAAGCAGAAGAAGCGTCGGACGACGCCGTACTCGGAGCCATTCTCCGAAGTCACAGCTCCGAACCAGCTCTGGTGTATGGACTTCAAGGGATACTTCAGCACGGGCGACGGCACGCGCTGTGATCCGTTCACCATTACCGATGCGCATAGCCGCTATCTGATTCGCTGCCAGACCGTGTCGCGGGTGGACCTCAGTCAGGTGCTGGCGGTCTGCGAAGCCGCTATGCACGAGTACGGGCTCCCAACCCGGATCAGGACGGACAACGGGGCTCCCTTCGCTGGTAACGGGCTACTTGGTCTGTCAAAGCTATCGCTGACCTGGATCAAGATGGGCATTGTTCATGAACGCATTCAGCCAGGCAAGGCCGCAACAAAACGGCAGGCACGAGCGCATGCACCGGACGCTGAAGGAAGACACAACCAAGCCTCCGGCCGCCACACTCCGGCTGCAGCAGAAGAAGTTCGATCGCTTTCGGCACGTCTTCAACCATGAGCGGCCCCATGAAGGACTGGGAAATGAGACACCCGCGAGCTTCTACCAGCGAAGCGCAATTATGTTGCCCCGGACTGCGACAGAGTTTTCGTATCCACGCGGCTTCGAGACCAGGCGGGTTAACAGCAGTGGAGACATCAGCTGGCACAAGGGCCGCGTGTTCATCAGCCAGGTGTTCTCATTTGAAGATCTCGGGTTCGAGGAGATGGACGAAGACTTCTTTCGCGTCTACTTCCGAGATATCGAGCTGGGAGAACTCGACGTGTCCGAGCTGCGCTTCCGATCTGTACGAGCGATGCCATAAGTGGCACGCACCGCGACAAAAGCAGGCCATGGAAATGACAGGGTGTGGAAAGGGTGGAAAGCCATAAAGCCGGCTTTCCACCCTTCCCACACGCTTTGGGAATCCCTTCGGGATTCCCACATTCCCACGGCCTCGACGACGACGGCTCACTCTCTTTCGAAGCAAAGGCAGAGCCCAAATACCCGAGCCATCAACCTCAATTTGAACCCTCAACCCGCAAGGGACTTGTAACGGATGTCCTTGGTCCGAAACGTAACGCATGTCCCGGTACACTCATCCATCAGGAGGTCTGGTGACCGTGTTTTGCGCGGAGCGCAGGAGATGTGTTGTTAGTTCTTAGGGTGGGCGTTGCGGGTAGGAACCGGCCCCGCGGAGGTGGGTGTCAGAGGACGGCGCAGCCGGCCGCAGCAGGGAGGAGCCGTCCTCCCTCTGGTGGGTCATTTGAAACCGCTCAACCAGGCTTTACGCTGCTTGAGTGCGTCGGGATGAGACTGTTGCTGAGTTCATGGTTCGCGGAAGAAGTTGGAGGCACTCGCGTGCCCAACCGACAGCGAAATACCGTTTTTCAACGACCACTTAGTGTTATTGCATTTGGCGGAGTGCCCTGTACCTCTTACAACCACTGCCACCGAAGGTCTTCCAGCACCTGAATAGAGAACGCCAGCCAGTCTTACGACGAGGAGGTGCCTTCCATTACTGCGCATAATAATCCCGCATAGCCGCCCCGCGCGGCCGTATCTGAGGACGAGAAGGTTTGCTCTGACGAGGAACGCTGATCCGGGATCTCAGGAGATCGAGGGGCTTCAGCAAATGAGTTTTGCTTACCTCGGTTTAAGGGTAAACTTTCGATCTGCAGTGTGGAATCTTCGCGACGGTAGATCGGCGATGGGGTCTTACCATTCTTGATAACGCGCTTGGAATGCCCGGCCCTTTTTGTACCAGTTGAGAAGCGATAAAACTGGAACAAGAGGAGCGTTCGATGGCACGAGGGAAGAAGCATACAGCGGAGCAGATCGTGAACCTGTTGCGGCAGGTTGAAGTTGGCGTGGCGAACGGGAAGACGTTGCCGCAGGCTTGCAAGGAAGTGGAGATCGTGGAGCAGACGTACTACCGATGGCGCAAGGAGTACGGCGGCCTGAAGGTGGATCAGACGCGACGGCTGAAGGAGCTTGAGCAGGAGAACGCGAAGTTGAAGCGGTTGGTCTCTGAGCTGAGCCTGGAGAAGCTGGTGTTGAAGGACATCGCCTCGGGAAACTTCTGAGCCCTGAACGACGGCGCTGTGCGGTGGTCCATGCTCGGCAAGCGCATGGGATGAGCGAGCGGCTGGCGTGCCGTGTGGTGAAGCAGCCACGCGGCACCCAGCGCTACCGGCCGACGCAGCGGGACGACGAAGATACACTCACCCAGGCCATCGTGACGTTGGCGGCCCAGTATGGCCGCTATGGCTATCGCCGGATCACGGCGTTGCTCAAGCGGACAGGCTGGCGGGTGGGCAAGGACCGGGTCGAACGGATCTGGCGTCGTGAAGGGCTCAAGGTTCCACAGAAGCAGAAGCCAAGAGGGCGGTTGTGGCTCAACGATGGGTCGTGCGTACGGCTGCGTCCCGCGCATGCCAATCATGTCTGGAGCTACGACTTCGTGAGCGCGAAGACGCATGACGGGAGGACAGTGCGGATGTTGAACCTGATCGATGAGCACACCAGGGAGAGCTTGTTGGTGCGTCCGGAACGACGTTGGTCGAGTGCCAAGGTGATCGAGGCGCTGGCTGATGTCATGGTGATGAAGGGCGTTCCGGAGCATATCCGTTCTGACAATGGCCCTGAGTTCGTAGCCAAAGATCTCCGGAAGTGGCTGACGGATACGGGCGCAAAGACACTCTATATCGAACCCGGCAGCCCATGGGAGAACGGGTACTGTGAAAGCTTCAACTCGAAGTTGCGCGACGAGTTCCTCAACGGAGAGATCTTCTACTCGCTCAAGGAGGTGCAGGTTCTGGCTGAACGCTGGCGGGTTCACTACAACACCATCAGGCCACACTCATCGCTTGGCTATCGGTCCCCGGCACCCGAAGGCTGGGCGCTTCAAACCAACCTCACGGAGCGTGGAGAGCTGGGAATCGCTACGCGCTTCCCAGCTCTCCACACCCCATCCGGCGGCCCTTTAGGCACTTCAAAAGCTGCGCTACACTAACAATCCAACTGGTACAAAAATCGGGCATAGCACCGCCATCTTGCGGTCATGGATGTCTTCGGTACTGCCGTACCAGCGAATGATTTGGCCATCGGCAGATCGGCGAGGGAGGGCACGGGAGCGCATCCAGCGTGATTCTTCCCCCGCAGACTGAATGCGATGCTCCACATCGAGGGGCTCGCCACTCTCAAGCGCAGCCTTCCAGCTCGTCTGCAAACTGCTTAGGTCCTCCAGTTGGGGCACTTGCCTCCATCCTTCGCGGCGGGCCTGTTCTTCAGAGAGGCCTGTCAGGGCCAACCATCGAGTGCTGAAATCGATAATCCGCCCCTGCGGATCGGCCGTCCAGGGATTATGAGGGTCGAGCTCCAGCCTCCATCGCAGCTCCGCTTCGACCGCGGCGAGCGCATCGGCGTTCTGCCTAATTTCGGTTACATCGACACCGAGAACAATGACTCCAGAGACGGTGTTATCGGCGTCACGCAAAGGCTGGTAGACGAAATCGAGGAATCGGTCCTCTTTCTTTTCTCCATCGCGAGTGAAACTGATGCGAGCTCCCTCAGCTTGAAACGCCTCACCGGTCCTGTAAACCATGTCGAGGAGAGCGGTAAAGCCCTGTTCTTCCGCTTCAGGGTAAGGCGGCTGCCACGGATTTGCCGAGCACCTGGCGATGGCCGACCAACTCTTGCTACAGAGGATTCGTCATCTCGAACACATGGTCGGGTCCGCGCAGAACTGCCACTAAAGCTGGCGCCTGCTCAAAGAGCTCCTTCAAGCCAGCTTCGCTCGCCTGGAGTGCCGTCTTCGCTCGTCTCTCTTCGGTCGTCTCGAAGACGGTCACCAGAACACCCGTGATCGCTCCTGCCTCGTTGCGAAGTGGGCTGTAGCAGAGCGTGAAGTAGGCATTTTCGACGTAGCCGTGCCGGGTGATGGGATAAAGCTGGTCTTCGAAGGTCAGGGTCTCGCCCGCAAGAACGCGGGCATAGATGGGCTCGTTAATCTTCCAGACCTCCGGCCAGCAATCCTGGGTAGGCTGACCCAGGCCCGCCGGGTGCTTGTTTCCCATCAGTTCGCGGTAGGCATCGTTGTAGATCTGAACCAGATCGTTTCCCCAGAGAACGATCATGGGATATCGGCACCCTAGAGCAAGGTCCACGGCTGACCGCAAGCTCTGCGGCCAGTCCTCGGTAGCTCCGAGAGAAGAGGCCAACCAGCCGTGTGCCCGCATCAAGGCTGCAGTATGGCTATCACCCGCCGGCCAGAACACTGCCCGGGAGGTGTGTGAGCCACCGCTCGCTTTAAATGAAGCGCCTGATTCCATCATCCGTGCTCTTGATTCTAAGATGGCATAACACTTGCTTCAAGACAGCCGCAATACCCCCTTTGTACACTCTGGTGCCTGTCGCATTCGGGTATATGTACGGTCCGTCGCCTGATTGCAAGCGGGATTTTTTGATGGCGGAAACTTTGGGGTGTACGAATTTGCCGCTTCGTGTTGTCTAATCACTGCAATGGAAACCTCCCTACTGACAGAGGAGTTTGCCTCTTCGAGTCTGAGAGACATTCAGCAAAAGGCGAAGGCGATCGCAGAAGCCGTCGCAGCTCCCAGAGCTCAGGAGGTCGATGAGCTGCAGGTGTGGCCGGCCCCTACCATGGACGCCTTGGGAAAGGCAGGGCTGCTGGGTCTCCATGTGCCGAAGCGACTCGGCGGCCTTGGACAAGGGTTGATGGGGCTCATAGCTGTAACAGAGCAACTGGGGCAAGCCTGTTCGTCCTCGTCCATGTGCTTCGGAATGCACAGTGTCGGAACGGCCGTCATTGCCGCCAAATCCACTCCGCACCATGAGGCGGCCTATCTCTCTGCGATCGCGAAAGGGGAGCACATTACCACGTTGGCCCTCTCCGAAACTGGTTCAGGAGTCCACTTCTATCTGCCGAATACTGAGCTTCGGCAAACCGAGAACGGCTATGAAGTCAGTGGGATCAAGCAGTGGGTGACCAACGCAGGCCACGCCCACTCGTACGTGGTCTCCTGCAAAAGCGCAGATGATCACGTTCAGTACGGAGAGTTCACCTGCGTAGTGGTTGATGCAGATTCTCCTGGTTGCCACCGCACAAAAGGCCGGTTGTCGAGCAGCCGGCCTGCGTAACAACAGGATGCTAAGCCTCAACAGTCGCGGACTTGGCCGCTTCCTGTTCCTTTGCCTCATGCAGCGCCTTTTGTTTCTCGCCGACGCCATTTGTCCATTGGCCTACCGGTGTCGAATCGACCGGCGAAGTCACTTCCGTTCCTGGTTGCGGATCGTAAGGAGTAATATCCAGGCCTTCGCCACCTTTGATCTCTGACTGCACCGTGTGCAGGCCGTTGCCGCTATTCCATGGACCCTTAAAGTCGGTCTCCCCGTACTGGCTTTCGCCGGTCGAGCCGTTGAAGAATTGATCAACAAGCCCGGGTGTCGGTTCGATGATGCCAACGGCGAACTGCGGCTTTTCCATGCTGTCCAGAGCCGCCGTAAAAGCACGCATGTGTGTGACTTCACGGGTCATCAGGAACTGGAGTGCCTCTTTCGTGCCCTGATCCTGAGTAAACGCGATGAGGCGTTCATACACGATCTTTGCTCGGGCCTCAGCAGCGATGTTGCTGCGCAGATCGACCGCCAGATCGCCAGTGACCTTCAGGTAATCGGCCGTCCAGGCATTTCCCATCGAGTCGAACAGGGCCACACCGCCGCCGCCAGCGATGGCAACGAGCGGATCCGCCTCGGCGGCTGCGCGCTCTTCTTTCATCGGCTTGAGGTGCATCCGGATCATAGCGCCGACAACTTCGAGATGGCTCAGTTCTTCGGTGCCGATGTCCATCAGCAGGTCTTTGCGTGCCGCGTCCTCGCAATTGAAACCCTGAATGGAGTACTGCATGGCCGCAGCCAGTTCACCGTTCGCGCCGCCAAACTGCTCCAGGAGCATGCGCCCGAATTTGGGATCAGGCTCCCCGATCTTGACGGTGTACATCAACTTCTTCACGTGATGGTACATCGTGCACCTCCAGTTGGCAGAATATTAGAGAGCCGAGAGTTCCTTCTGCGAGAACTGACCGACGAGACCAAAATAGCCGAAATCATGTGAGTACATCTGTACGATGCGAAACACCAGGCGCGAGGCTAACACGCTTCGGAACTGTCCGCTGATCAACGTCTGCGGGCTAGCGCTTACAAGTGGGCTTCTCGTCAGCAATCCTCAAATGGGCGGAGCGGTTGTTAGCAGACTCCGACATTCTCAAAAACGGAGGATTACGAGAGCCTCCGGTGCTCAATCCCGAAAAGAGGCTTTTGCTGGCATTTACGATTCTCGAAACTTGTTCTCAGATGCTACTCTCGATTCAACATGCCATCAACGACTTCTGAGAAGAAACCGATGTTAAAGAAGCGACCAAGCAGGAACCAGGCCGCAGATCACGGCATGCTGATCGGCTATGCCCGTGTTTCGACACAAGACCAGAACCTTGAGCTTCAGATCGAAGCACTTCAGAAGGCCGGTTGCAAAAAGATCTTTGAAGACAAAGCCAGCGGCAGTCGAGGGGAACGTCCCGGTCTCGCAAAAGCTCAGGAGAGCCTTCGAAAGGGAGACACTCTTGTCGTGTGGAAGCTGGACAGGCTTGGGCGAAGCGTCAAGAACCTGGTCGACTTGGTAGGCGAGCTCCAGAGGCAGGGTGTCCAATTTAGAAGTCTGACCGAATCCATCGATACTGGCACAGCTTCGGGTCGCTTCTTCTTCCATGTCATGGCTAGTCTGGCTGAGATGGAGCGGGAACTCACCATCGAGCGCACCCGCGCTGGGCTCGAGGTCGCACGCCAACTCGGGAGAGTAGGTGGGCGAAAACGACAGATGACGGAAAGCAAGATCAAGTCTGCCAAGAAGCTGCTCGCCAGTGGCGTTCCACCCAGAGATGTTGCCGCAAACCTTGGTGTCTCAGTACCGACACTCTACAGGTGGATCCCAGCGTCCACATATTAAATGATGCGGCTTCTCCAGTCTCCGCTTACATCACTTCCGAGAAGCCGACTAATGAGATGGTCCGCCGCTTGATTCTCTTGCGTGAGCAGGAGGACCGTAGAGGCAGCTTCTAACAAGGAGGATCACTGCTCATGCAGATACATTCCGTTGGCATCGACCTGATCAAGACGACCTCTCACCTTGTGGCGCTCGGCGCAGCCGGCAAGGTGCTCGTGAAGAAGAAGTTCACGCAGCGCCCAGCTGCTGACCTACACCGCGATTGTATTGGCACACGCCGGGGCGCGCAATCCTGCTCACAGCTGATGCGATCTGGCTTCTTACTGGGGTGGCATCGATCTTTCTCTTGGTTCCATGAATACTCGCGTCGCGGAAAGTGCTGCTGGTTGGCAGCGGATACATCGACTTTGGGACAGGAGACATCGCGTGCGCATTGCCGCCCTTGCCATCGCAGCTGTCCTGCTCACATACGTCGTAGTGCGCTAAGGGGCGCTCGGTTCAGATCAGTACCGGGAACGCGCTTCTCGCACCTTTATCCTTGAGCTTGCGAGGGAATGCTGCAGAAAAACAGACCCGGGTTCCCACTATTCCAAGCTCCCGCTGCGTCTAACGTGGAGCCGCTCCAAAGCGAAAGGGTGGCGGCTCCACCATCACGATGTCCGGGATCGTGTCCGCAGACATCGCCGGAATGTCCTCGAGGGGCATAGCGGCAAGTTGATCCAGTACCGAGGCGACGGCATCAACGCACTTGGCGTCCAGCCGGTGCGGAACGTTCAGTGCAAGCTGTTGCTGGATTTCCGCAGGGGTGAGGTTCTGACGGTACGGCCGGCCCTCCATGAGAGCGCTGAAGACGTCAGCTACGGTCAGAATGCGTGATTCGATCGAGAGTCGCTCTTCAGCAAGGTGAAAAGGATAGCCGCTGCCGTCGAGCTTCTCGTGATGCATTCCGGCCAGAACGGCGACCTCGCTGAAGGCACGGACGCGGGAGAGGATCTCTTGGCTGAGCATCGGATGGCGGTGAATTGCTGCCCAATCCTCGCTGGTAAGCGGCCCCTGCTTATCGAGGATGGTGTTGGGAATGCCGAGCATCCCGATGTCATGCAGCAGCGCGGCACGGCGGACTACGTCCACGCGGTCCGGCGCGAGGCCCATGGCGTTGCTGATGAGCACCGCCACCTCGGTCGTGGCCACCGAGTGTCGATACGTGAACGGGCTCTTGGCATCGACCACGTCGGCAAAGCCGCTGCAGATCAGGTCGATGTCGCGGGCGGCAAGGGCGGTGGAACTGCCCGGGTCGAGCGCGAGCACGGCGGGCTGCAGCGCCTTGGGGTCGCTGCCGGGCAGGCACTGGGCCCAGAGGACCTCCTGCTGGTGCAGGCTCTCCGCCGCGCAGACGAGGTCCGGGTCATACCAGGTGCCGGAGCGTTCGGCGAGGGTGTCCATCGCTCTGGCCGAACCGAACTCGCTGCAAAAGAGATCAAGGTGCTGGGCGACCGCGCAGATGCGACCCAGCACGGGAATGTCCTCGGCTACTAAATGATCGGGCAGACCCTGGCCGTTCCAGTGCTCGTCCAGCGAGTAAACCGCAGCGCAGGTCTCGACTCCCATTCCCAGCTTGTGCAGAATGACGGCGCCACGTTCGCACCGCGCCTCGATCACCTCGGCGGTCAGATCACCGGGGCTGCGGATCATGCGATACATCTGCCGGATGCGGTTCCATACGCCCGCCGTGGGCGCGACGTTGTTCCAGACAAAAGTGAGCGCCTCGCGGTTGGGTTTGCCGAGCTTCTCCCGGTCGATGAACTTGAAATGCTGCTTGACCACCTGGTCGTCTGCGGCGAACGCGGCGGCCATACGCGCGGAGTTGCTGCTGCAACCGATATCTTTGAGCAGAAGCGCGTAGTACAGGTCGGCGAGCGCCTGATCGGATAATCCGATCTGCTTGCCCAGGCGCATCCCTAGAAGGCACGCACGGACGGAGTGACCGGGAGGGGCGCCTTCTGTGATGTCCAGGGCGAAGGACAGTGCAGACAAGATCTCTCCCAGCGTCACAGGCTGGCCAGCGGCAGGGTGGAGCGCAGCGTTGGGAGAAGAATTGGGCATGATACGACAGGATTCCTGCTCATCTAGACGGAGCAGGCATTTCTGGCCTCGATGGTAGCTTCCGTCTGGGGCAGCTCTCACACTATCTCTGTTTTGGGAGCGAAGTGCAACCGATCCGACAGTACGAGAAGTTAGGTGCCCCCGGATGAGAACGAGCTACTCTTAATGATGTGACAAAGTCGCCCTCAGTTGCAGCGGACTGGTCCTAACAAATTCGCATTCTCGTCAGTAACGCCCCGATTGCTACCGCCAAGGCATTTGTCTGTACCAATCTGCTTGCAGTGCAAAACGCAAGGCAGAATTGCGGGCTTGCTATCGAAAACGCCGAGTCTTCTGAGCAGGCCGAGATCCGAGCTTACGTGCCCACTCAAAGCCTTCGCTCGTGGTTCCTAGTGGGACCACTCACTTTCACGCACACCTCCGAGATTCGAAGGCGTACATAGACGTCAAAGGCGTCGGCTGTTCCCTACAGATGTAGCAGGCTTCATATCAATCATCGGAGGTCTCCCTCCTGCTTCGAGGAGTGGAGCTCGGCATAGTAGACGTGGCAACAGTCTTTGCGTGATCCGCAATCACGTCGTCGTCGCTTCTGCATGATGCATTCACGACAGACCGGCCGTTCACCAAAACTCGGCTACTCTTGAGTCACGCACCTGCGACAGGTTCGCTTCGAACCGTACGGGGTTTTAGCTGATTCTTTCTGTTCAGAGGTTGTAGTACGGCTCGAGAGCACTCTCTCTTGCCGTAGCGGTGTCGAAGAGCGATCTCTGAGGAACTGTTGGTCATGTTGAGCGCTTGATTTGAGCCCGGATCACAACACGAGTGACACGTCGTCAGCCTCACTCGATGCTTCGCTTCTTGCGGCGATCACGCAGGGGGATCAGGCGGCTATGGCCAGGTTCTACTCTCGTCACGCGAAGCGAATCTACTCTGTTGCACTACGCGTCCTGCGCGATCCGAGCGCCGCCGAAGATGTCTTGCAAGAGATCTTCATGCAGATCTGGCGCAATCCCACGACTTTCATCGCCACACGTGGAAGTCTTGAAGGTTGGCTTGCTGTCGTTGCTAGAAACCGTGCCATCGATGTGATCAGAAGGAGAAAGCCCTCCGAGTTGGCTGACGACCTTCCACTACCGTCACGTCAGAATCTGGCAGCAGAGGTGGAACACAGTATCACTCTGGACCGCGTAAAAAAGGTAGTCGCTACCCTTCCGCACGAGCAGCGAAGGGCGTTGGAACTGGCCTTCTTTCAGGGCCTAACTCATAGCGAAATTGCAAAAGAGACGGGTGATCCGTTAGGCACGGTGAAGACCCGCATCCGAGTCGCTCTTCAGACGCTAGGGAAGGCTCTTCAGGCATGAGCATGAGCCAATAATGGCGCGATGACGATCTAACGCTTTACGCGATAAGTTTGCTCACGGTAGAGGAAGCCTCTGATATCGCGCGCTACTTAGATAAAGATGCCGAGACTGAAGAGCGATTCATCGAGATCCAGATCCAGCTTGGCTTCTTTGTTGAAGCGACTGCAGTCTCACAAGCTGTTCCCGAGGGAGCTTTCGCCAGGCGCCAAGCTCGTTTACGCGCTTCTCGTCATTTGCGGTCAAGGGGTCAGACTACTGTGCAGGTATACCCTATCTCGGCGTAACACATGCCATTTTGCTGACCAAAAGGGCGGTTCTCCGACGGTGCTCCGATCTTCTCGCAAACGCTGGTTTATAAGAGCACATATTTGGGAGTGTCTGTTGACTGCCGATGAAACATCGAGTCATGGTGACGAAAGCGCGTCTCTCAGTACCTACGATTGCCGCGCCGACTAGGTTCGCTCTTTCTACTAGCGGGAATTCAGTTGAGGTTACTTGTCGTTGGACGCGAGCCGGCAATCAGGATGTCGGCTGTGCGGCGGCCGCTTTGCTCCCAGTTGGGTAGAGCCGTGGTGTGGAAGACGCGGACTAGCGCACGAACGAAATCGTCAGGGGCTGTGTCGGCGCGGAGATCGCCGCTCGCGATGGCGCGCCTGACCGACCCGAGAAACGTGGTGTGGATCAGACTGCGCGAGCTTCGACGCAGCCACGGTACGTAGTCCCGCCAAATTCCGTCGGCACTTGCATCCGTTGCAGATCGCGTTCGCTCATCATCACCTAGCCCAACTCATGAGCACATCGAATGCTTGAATCACAGAAACCTCCGCTCCAGTAGACGCTCAACGGAGTACACTGTCGCAGCTAGTTGTACTGGCTAATTTGTCAGCGAGGAACCTATGCCGGTTTCCAAAGGGAACTTTCTCCCTGCCCGGTCGATGCAGCGCCTTCGGTGATTGACGGTCGCTGGAAAGCGACCATCCTCTGGCGGCTTTGCGACGGTCCCATGCGCACGAGTGAACTTCGCCGCAGCATACCGGAGATGACCGAACGTATGCTCATCCGGCATTTGCACGAGCTGGTGGACAGCGGAATCATCGAGCGGCACGATCAGCGCACCCTTCCACCCTGCGTCCGCTATTACATCTCTCCTTATGGAACGACGCTGGTTCCGTTGATCGAGAGTCTCTGCGCATGGGGGCGCGTCCACCTGGAAAGGGTCTATGGTACTCACCAGATGACAGAGCGCATGAAAGTAGCCGATTTTTCTCGAATGACTGTTGCGGAGTCTTCTCGATGATGGACCTTCTTCAGCTTGAGCAACAGAAGGAGGACCTTCTCGCGCCATTCCAGAGCTGGTCGTCTGCGCGCCTTGCACATCGCCCGACACCGGGCGCCTGGTCTACCGCAGAAGTATTCAACCACCTTATGAAGACGGAAGCCGCGATCTTGAGGGCAGCTCAGCAGGGAGTCCTTCGGCCGCAGCGGATCGGCCTGCGAGACCGGCTTGGCTACATCTTCATCGAGAAACTCCTCCGCTCCGACCGTAAAGTCAAAGTGCCAGACTCAGCACCGCAAGTGCTGCCAGACCGGGACCCGGAGCTTCAAGCTGTGTCCGTCGAGTGGCAAACGGTCCGGGAGGACCTCCGCCGCTTCTACGAGCAACTTTCACCCGAGCAGCTTCGTGAAGGAATTTTCCGTCATCCCGTGAGTGGCTGGATGAATATGCCTCGAATCCTGGGTTTCTTCTGGGTTCACATGGTCCATCACAGCTTTCAACTAGCTCGACTCAGTACCGCGTCCGAAGATCTTTGATCCAAGCGAGGGAGCTACGCCGCAGAGTCGCGACTGGTGAGTCAAAAACGGCGCTCGCTCGCGAACTGGGCATAAGCCGTCAAACGCTGTATCGGTATGCGAAGGAGCAGGGAAGTGAAAAGGGCTGTTCAGAGAGCGATGCATTGCCGCTGCGGGCACCTCAAGATCCTTGCGCATGGTCTCTGCCCGACGTGCTACACGCTCAAGAGACAGGATGAAGAGTATTTCGGGGGTCTGCGGGAAGCGGTCCTGGAGCGGGGTAGCTATAGGTGCCGCGTGTGCGATGCATCCGGGCGCGACAAGCGGTCCATCACCGTTCATCATCGGGTTCCTGGAAAATCAGTTCTGAACCTGATGATCTCCCTTTGTCCGGGCTGCCATGCGAAGGTCCACCGCACCAAAGCTGTCATGTCCGAGATGGCGCCGCTTTTATTGAAATTATGGCGGGAGCAGCACCCCAACGGTCATGAACAAACGAACCTCACTTTCGATGTGAGGGAGGCAGTGGCCTTGCCGGTTCCGTTGTTCGAGCTGAAGGTACCGTCCTGAATGCCTCGCCCAACACTTCGCCAACTCGGTGCGGTCTTCCTCAGATATGGCAACTGGACCCTTGGCGGAGGTAGCGCAACTGTCTCTGTGCTTCAGACCGAGCTTATCGACCGCAGGAAATGGGTGGATCGCGAGACGTTCTCCCTCTCGTTCGGTCTGGCTCGCCTTGCTCCGGGTTCCAACCTTCTGTCGTTTGGAGCGGGCGTTGGATGGCTGCTGCGCGGTATCAGCGGAGCCATGGTCACACTGCTCGCAGGGTCCATCCCGTGCTCGCTCGTTGCCCTGGTCGTCACGGCCTTAAATGCGAGGAGCAGAACATAACCGAGCTCTCCATGCGAGATGGCTTTCGAAGCGGCGGCAAGGAACTGCTTGACCTGCGCCGGATCGAACCCGGGTAAGTCCAGCTTGCGGAGCCCGGTCATCAAGTCCGCGATGAGCAGCCTACCGCTCACCCGACGGACCATCTCCACCAGGCACCCGCTGCGATCGAGCCGCTCTTCTATTCCAAAACCAGCGGACCGGAGCCAGGTCTCATAACGCTCTGCCGGTTGTGCGTCGCCGATGCAGGCGATCCAGGCCAGCAGGCCATCTAGCTCCGCCGCAACGCCCGCCGCTTTGGTCAGATCGGTAAGCCCCAGTCGTCCTCCCGGAGCGAGCACACGAAAGAACTCCGCGGCCGCAGCGGCCTTGTTCGGGAAAGTGCAAAAAGCACATTCGCAAACGATGGCGGAAAAGCCCGCATCAGAATCCGCATTCGGGAAGGGCAGGTGCTCGGCATCACCAAGTACGAAGGTGACACGAGTCGCGAATCCGCGCTCATCCGCATTAGCCCGGGCGAGGCGGACATTCTCTTCGCTGAAATCAATGCCTACAACTTCACAACCAAATGTCTCTGCGAGGTAAAGCGCACTGGTGCCCTGACCGGAAGCCACGTCCAGCACGCGGGAGTGTGGGCCAAGTCCCAGGCGCTGCCCTAGCTCATGTGTAAGCTGTGTGCCGCCAGGGTGGAAGCTTTCGCCCAGCAGGAAGCGTGCAGCATCACTGCCGTAGAAAGTGGCGCAGCACTGCTTGACGGTGGCGTCTAAGAGTTGCGGCTGAGCTTCGATCATGCCGACACGACCGGCTGGATGGCATGCAGAGCGCTCATTGTGTCCGTGCGCGTCCACTGGGCGTCCTTTACGTCGAAGATGACCGGCTGCGGTGTGAAGGGTACGCCTTCACGCCGCGCCTGGCGACGCGCGGGCTCCATCGCATCGAGCTGTGTTCGCGCCTGCTCGCGATAGCCGATGGTGTTATAGGCGCAGAAGGGGATCTGCTTGCCGCCGGGGATCAGAAATTCTTTACAGCACTTCATGAGGTTCTTCTGGTTGAAGGTGTAAGGGTCCATAAAGTCCTGCAGCATGATCATCAGCATGTTCTTGGCGAGGTCGCCGAGCGTGCCGTCGCCAGGGATGCCGCAGGCCTCGCAGGAGACCTGAAACTGCTCGGCGGACTTCTGTGAGCCCGGGACTGAGGAGGAGGACCACAGGCCTTCAAGCGCCTTGCGGATCTCCAGCGAGAAATCCGGCATGACGCGATTGGTGATGTAGTCCAGGTAGTCATACACATTGACGATGCGCGAAAGCGGCGTCACCTTGTCGCCATCGATCAGAGCGTACGTCACCGAGTTGCAGGTGGGAAAGCAGCAAGGGACGGGGATGAAATCCGACACCATGAACTGTTTTGCGGTCTGCGCCTCAATGAGCTTCAGAATGTCAGGAATCGTCATGCGGTTCATCGGGTCGTGATCCATGTGGCGTCCCGCGTGAAAGGCCGGCTGAAAGTTGATGCCGCGTACAGCGGGGTGCCGGATCGCAAACTCGATGATGCGACCGATCTCGTGCTCGTTGACCCCACGCTCAATCGCGGGAACCAGGGTGCAGTTGATGCCGATGGAGGCGAGTCGGTCGAGAGCTTTCAGCTTTTCCGGCAGAATGCCGGGCTCGCCGCGGATGATGCGGTAGGTTTCTTCCTCGAAGCCGTCGAACTGAAAGTAAATGGAGGCGCGTACCTCGTTGAGTTCGGCGAGGAAGCGGTCGTCTACTGCGATGCGTTTGCCGTTCGTGTTGATCATGACGTGACGGATCCCGCGCGCATGGGCAGCACGTACAAAGTCCAGAATCTGAGGATGGATCGTGGGTTCACCGCCAGAGAACTGGACAACCTCCGGGTTGCCTTCTGTCGCAACCAGGTGATCCAGCATCTCTTCAACCTCTGGCAGAGAGAGCGAGAAGCCGGGGCTTGCATCCGCAAAGCACAGCGGGCATGCCATATTGCAGGCGCTGTTCACCTCAATGATGCCAAGGCAGGCATGTTGCTGGTGGTCGGGACAAAGACCACAGTCGTGCGGACAACCGTCGACAATTTCTGTCGAAAACCGCAGTGGAATGGTTCCCGGCTTGTTGTATTTGCCAAAGGCAACATAGGCCTGCGCGTCTCCGTAGACGAGCCCTTCAAACGGGCCGCAGGTGGGGCAGCGCTTGCTCATGTAGACCTTGTTGTCACGTAGCAGCACCTTGGCGTCGATTACCTTGCGGCACTCTGGGCAAATGCTGCGGGTAAGCTCATAGAAGACGTAATCCGCGTCCTTCTTCTGCACCGATGGGTAGGGCACTTCAAGGTTGAGGATCGACAAGGTGGCCTCTTTTCGCGGGTGGCGCTGGCCGCAGCGCAGTCGCAAGCGTACGCTGAAACAGCCAACTCACCTATGCGACGAACCGATCATACTCCGCCGAAAATACAGCTTCGATGACCGAACAGCGTGGGTCATTGACAGGCACGCTGTCAGCGAATGGACTGCTGCGCGTTGCAGGCAGTGCAAGCGGCACGCTGGTCGGGCTTTACCTCGTGTCGCTGCAGGCGAGCCGCATCGGGTCTGCGGGGGCTGGTACGGCCGGCACGCTCGGTGCAGCAGCATATGCAGCCGAACTCCTGTTTTCGATCCCGCTGGGCGTGCTGGCAGACGCGTGGAAACCGCGCTGGGTGATGGTGGCTGGTGCGCTGCTGGGAGCGGTCGCAGCGCAACTCTTTGGCCTCACACACAACAGCGCGATCCTGTATCTCAGCCGGGTTCTCGAAGGCGTCAGCGTCGCAGCCATCACGCCGCCGCTGCTGGCGTGGCTGGCAGATCGCACGCAAGGCGACCTGCGCGCCCGTGCACGCGCCATGAGCTTCTTCGAACTCTCGCTTCTGGCCGGTCTCGCCCTGGGAGGTGTGGCCGCAACCCAGCTGTGGAGCCACTTTCATAGCACCGCGTTTAGCCTCGTCGCGGCAGGGTACCTGCTTGCAGCGTTGCTGCTCGCGCTCTTTGCAGGTAGTGGCGGAACCGCCCCGGGACACAACGCTCTGGCCGGCCTCCGGCTCGCACTGCGGGATGAGCATGTGCGTCGCCTGGCGCCGGTGTGGCTCTGCGTCAATGCAGTGACGGGTCTGTGGCTGGGACCCACTCTTGCCTTTCTGATGACTGCCCCGTCGCCCCCTAATCGTACCCAGTTCTTCGACGGCCTGTATGCCGCGGACCCCAGACACTTCGGCTGGGTGCTGCTGGTGTATGCGCTGCTGTTCGCAACCGGCGTTACGGGCTGGAGCATGGCCTTGGCGCGTGTGGGTGTTCATCGCACCATGCTGGTTTCTCTCGCGACCATGTTGCCGGTGTGCCTGGGCTTCTATCTTGTAAACCATGCGGGGAATGCGAGCACCGGTTACCGATGGACCGTGGGCATCGCGACGGCGTTGCTGATCCTGGTGGAGACGGGCTTCACCCCGGCAGCGCTCTCATGGCTTGCAGGCTCGCTGCAAGATGGCCTCGGCAAAGGTAGCGCCATGGGAATCTACTCTGTGCTGCTGAGCGTCGGCGCGATTTCCGGTTCGTTGATGGCAGGTTGGCTGGGCAAGCTCTTCCGCTTTGATGGTCTGCTCCTGGGAACGGTGTCCCTGGCATTCGCCGGGCTACTCCTGATGGCGCGCATCCCACATGACGCTGCGGCCGATGCAGGAGAAACAAGCCGATGAGGTACGAATACGATTTCGCGATTATCGGTGCCGGCGCGTCTGGCCTTATTGCCGGGGACTTTGCGCTCAAGCTGGGTGCGCGCGTCGTAATGATTGAGAAGGATCGCATTGGCGGGGACTGTACCTGGTCTGGATGCGTACCCAGCAAGTCGTTGATCAAGGCCGCTTCCGTCGCGCATGCCGTGCAGCAGGCCGCGCGCTTCGGTGTCGGCGCAGAGGCGAAGACCACAGACATGCCGCGGGTGAGGGCGTGGCTGAACTCCACTATTGAACACATCTATGCACCCACCACGCCGGAGGCGCTGCGTGCGAGGGGCATGGAAGTGCTGCTGGGCCCAGCCAGCTTCGCGGACGCACACACAATACAGGTAGGCGAGCAGCGAATTACCGCAGGCAAAGTTATGATCAACACGGGAGCCCAGCCGCGCATCCCCGCCATCGCAGGGCTCAATGATCTGCCCTACCGGACATACAAGCAGATCTTCCAGAACGATCGCTTGCCGCAACGGCTGATCGTGGTTGGAGGCGGACCCGTTGGCTGCGAGATAGCCCAGAGCTACCGCCGGCTGGGTGCGGAGGTGTCGCTGATTGCCGAAGCGCTGTTGCCCACCGAAGAGCCGGAGGCGGCCGCGGTGCTGGCGTCTGTCTTCGCGGCAGAAGGCATCGAGTGGGTGCATGGACGCGCAACTGGAGCCTCCCATTCAGGCGATGTGTTCACCCTCACCACCTCCGCAGGGGAGGTATGTGGCGACATGCTGCTCATCGCCACAGGCCGCGCGCCGGTCGTGCAGGGGCTTGGACTCGAACGCGCGGGAGTCCGCTACACGCAAGAAGGAATCGGAGTCAATGCGCATCTACGCACGTCCGCGCGCAACATCTACGCAGCGGGTGATGTGCTGGGAGGCCCGCAGTACTCGCACCTGGCAGGCTGGCAGGGTTTCCAGGCCACGCGCAACGCTCTACTGCCGGGAAACGCCCCGGGTACGCCACGCGCTATGCCGCGTGTCGCGTTTACGTCTCCGGAAGTGGCCCGGGTTGGGCTGACAGAGCAGCAGGCACGCAGAAGATACGGAGACAAGCTGCAGGCCGGAACGCTTGCCCTCACCCGCGTCGACCGCGCGGTCAGCGAAGATGACACCCAAGGCTTCCTGAAGCTGCTTGCCCTGCCCGACGGTCGAATCCTCGGTGGCACGTTTGTCGGCGAACGCGCCAGTGAAGCGATCACAGAGGTCGTGGTGGCGATCGATCGCGGCATCAGGCTGAAGCACCTCGCGGGGGTGGTGCATCCTTACCCAACTTACGCGATCGGCTTGCAATTCCTGGCCACCAATAGGACTATTCAGCGTACTTTCTCCAGCACCAAGGGCCGCATCCTGCGTGCCGTGTCCCGGCTCTATCGCTAAAGTGTCTTGATCCTCGGGAAGGGCCGTCGTTTCGTGGTCAGGAGAGCCGATGCCGACGGAAACGCTCTTGGCGCCCGGAGATAGGTGCTCTTCTCGTGAATTAGATAATGGGCATAGCGCGGCATTGGCTTATCTGGTCCATCGGTCTGTCAGTGCCGTTAGCCGTGCCGCAGACGGCTTTGTGGAAGCGATCGAAAGCTCCAGGTGCTCGTCTGGGGAGTAGCAACGCCTATAGGGCCTGTAGGTTCGCTGACTTCCCGAGCGGTTCCCCTAGTCGGTGCCACCGCTTTGGTCTGTCACCACCGCCCGCGAAACTCTATGTTCCGAATGCTGTGAGTGGCGGAACGGGGTGTGTGCGGGATCGTTGAACAGTGTTACCGCTTTGTTCCAGACTTGGACTCCGACCTCCCGGCCAACCTTGAGCCCCACGAGATTGCCTTCGTGGAAGTGAATCCCGCCGAACATGCGAGACTCTCCCGCTTGAAGTGCTGCCTCCGTGAAGGTGAGCCATTCAATCGTGACTGCAGGCTTCGGGTTTTCCGGCTCAGGTCAGCAGCTCGGGGGGGTTCTATTCCGTTGCGGGCGTTTGGTCGGGGTTTTCGAAAACCTGGACCTGGCACCCGTTTTCGGCGCGAGTGATTCGCCCTTCTGCGGGTTCGAAGCTGTTGCACGCTTGGCCTTCGCCCCGCGCTTCTTCTTGGCAGCGGAGATGCGGGCCTTTCCTTCCGCAGACATCCCACGCTTCTGTGGCGCTGGGGATCGAGACACTACGCTGGCAACCCCGCCGGCTGTGCCCCTGGGTCTGCCGGGACCGCGGCGCTCTGATGCGCTGCTTGAGACGTCTTCCACCAAGTCGAGCACCTTTTGCAAATGAGGAATCTCTGCTCGAAGGCTTTGGATAATATTCAGCATACTTTCCTCACCTCCTATCGTGGCGCAGGTTCGCTGACGACAAGTGCGTTTCCCATTGCTAATCCGCCGACATCCGAGCATCCCGCTGTCAGATCCACGGTTGAGCGATACCCGTCAGAGTGAAGTCGTCCTCTGAGTAGCCGTATCCCACTCCCGTTCGAGACATCACCTACAGCACTTTGGGTTGCCAGCCGAAGAGAAACGCGAAGCTATGGGAGCGGCGCGACAATAATGTTGAAATCAACAAAAGTACAGCCCACCCGCCTCGCATAGCTCATAAAGGGTTTTGGGCAAAGAAAGGTACGGTGAGGTCGTGTTCGTGAATCCATCCCCACACGATTATGTCCGGGTCAATCGCGACTACTCCAGCAAAGTGCATAATCCACCCGGAGACCCTTGACAGCGCAGGCCAGCAACCTGCTAAGTTTCTGCCGACAGGAGATTCCAGACATGAACGCAGGCTGGCTTGCCTTCATCATCGCCATCGCCGTAGCCCTGGGCGTCTTTGAGACCAGGCGACCCGGAAAATCCACCAACCCAGACAAAAACCCAGACCAGAACCCGGACCAGAACCCAGACTCATCCACCCCGGACGACCAGCCGGCGAAATAATCGTACCCACCCCACCTTCAACCCCCGGCCATCCGTCGTCTCCACCGCAGCAGCGAAGCTGCGCCGTGGAGAGATCCCCGCACTTCATCAACGAACTAGGCCTTCGTCCGAATCGAAGCTTTACGCTCCTCCCTTGCATCGTTCCAGGCCAGCCGCAGACCGCTGGATATCGGCTGCCTCCCTGTGACCCTCACGGCTGCAAGCGCAATGCGAATGTACCCCGGAGCGCGACGGCCCCCCCAAAGTTCGGCCAGCGGTCGCAACTCTCCATGAGCATCTGGATGGAATACCCGCTCATCCCACCTCATCGACCCTGCCGGAAACTCCGGATAATCGTGGACGGCTGCCAGCGTCGACTGCAGTAGCCTGTGCTTCCACGGTTCCGCATATTGCGGCATGAAAAGCACATGACTCTTTCTCTCCTTCCTCACCTCCCGCACGAATTCCGTGAAGCTCGCAGCCTGAGTGAGGTTCAAGTTTGCGTTTGGTTCGACCCCATGCCGGTCCCCCCCGCTTATCACGACCTGGTTCCACTTGCTCGCCAGAGTTACCACCTCTTGGTTCTCCTTCCAACTCCGCAAACCATTCAATTCGAGAGAATGGACGTACTGCCCATTTGCCGCTAGAAAATTGCTTACCTTGGCCATGTGCCGCTCCTTCCCTATCCGGTACAGGTCCCATACCGGATGATTGAAGACGACCAACACCTGCGCCAGTTCTCCAAGTTCTGCCAACAACCCATTCAGCCTTTTGTCGAGCATCGCCGCCTCCCGCCCTGGTACTGCAGGACCCGAATCTGTCGACGCTGTCGCGCTATCGGTAAACTCCTCGAAGCGCCGCATCCATTCCGTCGCGGTAGCCCCCGGCAGATTATGGATACCCAAATGGAAAGCCGTCCCACCAAAAGGCACAGTCCACTCAACCGACACGGGAATATCTCGTGTCGCCGGCAAAACCTGCAGTAGCAGAGGAGCCCTGATGTTGTCGTGATCTGTGAGCGAGACCATACCCGCAATCTGTAGCTTCTCCTCGATCTGTTGCAACTCCAGATCGAACGCCAGCCGAGGTGTCAGCGGCGGAGTCCAAAAACTCCGCACATAGTCCGGCCTGATACCTGACGAACGCAGGCAACGCCGCTCGCACCAGCGTATAACCGGCTGCAGCATCCTCCAGTCCATAGAAAGTTCCGCTATGAAGTCCAGCGTCTCCCGCGACTGGTTCGTGTGGCTATGCAGGGACACACCAGCGCGAAAGGCCCGAGCCGCATTGGGTTCCCGCCACAGGTAAGAGACACTCGACTCGCTCATCTTCCCTCCTCGATCGCACCTGATGAGAGAAGTCTCCCTACGACGTGTGACACTCGGATCATTGCACCACTAAGGATGCATGAAAAATCCTGTTCTCGACTGTTGTAACGACCTCTCAGGTTTGCCTCGCCGACTCCTTGTCCCTTCAGCGTGCTGGGTAACACGCAAAAATAAACAGGTTCGATATCGTTTCCGTTGCAATCAGGTTGGGCGTGAATAGGAAAGATCGGCCGCGCAGGCGGCGCGAATCTGTATAGACTCCACCCTCACGCCGAGCTGCACCTGCCGGACGCTGTAGACGAGATTGCTGTTGCCGCGTGAATGACACAATTGGAGAACACCCTTCGCGGTCTCCGCCTTGGGTGAGGGTCGCAATGGTGGATAGTGCAGGAAAAAGAAGAGGCAAGGGACACCTGTCAGGCTGAGAAGCGGCAGGTGCCACAGGGGCGGTTTAGTAGCGTTCGCGGGCGGGCGACCAGCGGAGGCCGCCACCGAAGGTTTGTTTGTAGAACTCACGCTGGATGGGGTAGATGGGACTTCCCTGGTAGAAGCCGAAGACCTCGTTGTTGAGGTTAAGGCCGTAGGCAACGGCAGTGAATCCCTTGGGGAGCTTGTAGGTTCCCTGGAGATCGAGTTGAAGATGGCTGTAGAGGTACTGGTCACCGTTAGGACCCTGCAGGCCGCCGCCGACGCTGCCTTGGGTGATGGGGCCGGCGTTGCTGCCGGTGTAGTTGTAGGCGAAGATCTCGGCCTGGTTGTAGGCCATGCCAAGGCGGACAGAGAGGTCGCGCTTGTCGTAGGTGGGAGAGAAGTTGAAGGTGTTGGGTGACTGGCGGAGGAGGGGTGCAGTGGAGCCTCCAGGGCCCCGGTCTGGGCCGCTGATGGTTCCGACCGCGGGAGACGGCGTGGTTTTGAGGTCGATGAAGGGCGGAAGCTTGGCCTGGGAGTTGGTGTAACCGTAGTTGGTGGAGACGCCGAAGCCGTTGAGGAGGCCGGGGAGGTAGGTGAAGTGCTGCTGGAAGGAAATCTCGAAGCCGTAGACGTAGGCGCTGCCGGCGTTGATGGTCTGGTTGAGAAAGTAGGGGCCAGCGGAGACGATGGGGTCGGCGGCATGGTAGGTGGAGGTGGCGACGATGGGGTTGGAGAAGTTCTTGTAGAAGAACCCGCCCTGAAGGAGGCCAGCGTGAGGGAGGGAGTTTTCGTAAAGGAGGTCGAAGTTGTCGGCGTACTCGGATTTGAGATTTGGGTTGCCGAGAGAGACGTTGGAGCGTGCCGCGCCGCCGCTTGGTGCGCTCTGAAAGGGGACGAGATCGCTGAAGTTGGGACGGGAGAGGCCGCTACCGTAGACGACGCGGAGGCCCTGTGTGGGGGTCAGGGCGTAGCGGAGGGAAGCGCTGGGAAGGAGATCCACGTAGGAGCCCTGCGCAAGGACAGGGGTAGTACCGACGTTGGTGGCTCGGCTGGCACCGATGGTGCCGCGGTTGTTTTCGTTGGTGCCCTCGATGCGCAGGCCGAGGACGAGACGGAAGCGGCCGAGGTCGGAGGTGTTCATGATGTAGCCGGCGGAGACCTTCTCAAGCTGGTTGAAGGCGTTGCCGATAGAGTCGCCGATGCCGCGATCCGATTGGGCAGAGAAGGCGCGGATCTTGTCGTACTCGGCGGCAGGGCCGAAGCTGTAGTCGCCGCCGTAGTAGCTGGGATCGGAGGAGTCGTTGAGGAAGTTGGAGAGGGCGAGGGACGGGTCTTCAACGTATTGCGGCTTGTTCTTGGAGTTGAAGGCGACGAGGTTGGGGTAGTAGTTGCGTGTGTTCTGGTTGACGAACTTGTGTTCGTTGCGGAAGCGGCCGCCGAACTCGAAGGTGCTGGAGTGGCCGACGACGGTGTACGGGATGGAGAGGGACGCGCCGAAGCCGAGGTCTACCTCCGGGTTGTAGAAATACTGGACCTGCTGGAACTGGTAGAAGTACTTGCTCGCGTCGAAGATATTGACGCCGTTCTGGACGTTGAGGTGGGGTTCGAGGGGATTGGCGAGGTTGAGATTGTAGGTGACGTTATTGAGGGGGTTGGAGCTGCTGATGGGGGCGAAGTGGGCGGTGGAGTAGCCATCGTCGCGGGTGCGAGCAACGGAGGCATCGAGGTCCCAGTTGAAGAGGGCACGGCGGATGACGTGGTGGCCGCCGAACTGCATGCCGCCGATGTCCTGGATAGGGCGGCGGCGGAGAGCGGAGAAGCTGGTGGAGCCGTCAGTGTCGCCCTGGGTAAGGCTTGTGCCGACGAAGGTGTTGATCGATGGGGAGTAGATCCAGTCGTCGCCGAAGTTGTTGAAGTGGGAGTAGAGGCTCTTAAGGTAGAGGCTAGAGGTGTCGGAGATGCGGTAGTCGAGAGTGCCGGCAAAGCCGCGGCGGTCGCGGAAGTAGCGGTAGTCGCGGAGGTCATAGGTTCCGGAGAGCGCAGGACCGGGCTCGATGTCATTGATGCCGCGGCCGTTCCAGTCGTAGGAGGCAGAGACGATGGCGCCTAGCTTCTTGCCTTCAAGGAAGCGCTGTCCGACGGTGCCGTCGAACTGATAGACGGGGCGTCCCCCGATAATGGGGGTGTAGCCGCCCAGGGCTTCCAGGTTGAGGGTAGGACGGTCGCCGGCACTTTTGGTGCGGAGGTCGACGGATCCACCGATGCCGTCGCCTTCCATATTGGCCTGAAGGGTTTTGTTGATCTGTACGGATTCGACGAGGTCTGCGGGGATGAGGTCAAGTTTGATCTGGCGGACGGTCTCGGGGGAGGCGATGGTGACGCCATCGAGGGTGGTGTGGGTGAGGCGGGGCTCGGTACCGCGGACCTGGACGTACTTGCCTTCGCCCTCATCGCGCTCCAGGGTGACCGAGGGGAGACGGCCAATGGCGTCGGCGACGTTGGCATTGGGTAGGCTGGTGATAACGTCGGCCGGGAGCACGTTGATGATGTTGTCGGCGTTAAAGGTGCGATTGATGGCCTCGAGTTCGCCGCCCTGACGGGGGGCGTAGACCTGGACTTCCTGGACATTTGTGGCTACAGTCAGGGTGCTGTCGAGGCGGACGGACTGGTTGGAGAGGACGGTAACGGGCCTGGTAACGGGAGCGAAACCGGAGTAAGACACGGTAGCCGTGTACTGGCCCGCCGCGATACTTGGCAGCGTGAACTGGCCTGTGGCGTCGGTTATGGCGAGGATGCCGCCGGGGTCCAGGGCGACCCGAACGCCCTGAAGAACGCCGCCCTGAACGTCCGCAATAGTTCCGATGAGGGTTCCGCGGCCGGTCTGGGTGAATGCGGCTTGCGGGAGAAGGGACGCCGCGACGACGAGCAGAACGATGAGCAGCTTGCGGGACATGAAACCTCTGAAGATATGGGCCTAGGCTCTCAACAGCGCAGCCAAAGCCTTGTCATAGTTCGGAACGTAGCATGACGGAGATATCTTGCAACTGAATCTATGCAACGAGCATGACGCTGCGGTTACACCTGTGTAACGAGCATGTAAAGGCTCGGCGTCGCTTTCATCGGATTCAAATGATGCGTTCTCCGCAATACGACGGCCTAGATCTGAAAGCCGTAGAGATCGAGCGAGTGGGAAACTATCGATGAGTTCACCCGGGAGTGCCTGATGATCAGTGCAGAAAGACAGGTCACCACCTGCTCAGGCTGATACTTCTTCCCTCGTCCAATATGCTCTCCTTGTCCAGTTCTCTCTTCGCCACTGGTACAAAGCAAGCCGGGCACTCCAAATTCGCAACCAGGAACGTGGAGACAACGCGCTGTAATCCACGAAGGGAAGAGTGTGTGACCCGCGCGACCCGCCAGTCCTATTACAAGCTGGAGGGTCTCGTGTTTTTGTTCAGAGATATGCGTCCTGGGCGAGTTGTGGCTGGTATCGCGAATTGAGCGACGTTCTGAGCGAGCCGGTTTTGCTAGCATTGGCGCTGTGGGCGGGCACGAGAACACCAGCGAATGCGGTCCTATCCTTTGCGCGCATCTCCTGCGCGAAGTGATAAAAGGTGCTTGATCTTCTGCGCTCGCTCGGCGCAGACGAATGGAATCAGCAGACAGTTGCGCCACGATGGAAGGTTCGCGACGTAGCGGCTCACCTATAAGATACGGCTTTGCGGAAGCTGACGCTGGTTCGCGATTCATGGGGTGTGGAGGTTCCGAATATTCGGTCGACCCAGGACCTGATTGATCTGGATAATCGACTGAATGAAGAGGGTGTCACTGTTTACCGCAGGCTCAGCCCGGCCGTCTTGATCGAGATGATGTCGGTGGCCTGCGATCAGTCGGCTAGCTTTCATGAGTCGCTTGACCCGTTTGCGGTTGCCACGTTCAGTGTCAGCTGGGCTGGCGAGGAGAGATCGTTCAACTGGTTCGATACTGCCCGCGAACTGACGGAGCGGTGGCATCATCAGCAGCAGATACGCCTCGCGACGGGGCGTCCCGGCATCATGATCCCGGAGCTATACCATCCAGTGCTGGACTGCTTTGTCCGGGGTCTTCCTTACGCGTATCGTGACGTGAAGCTCCCCACCAGGACGAGCGTGCAATTGGAAATCTCTGGCGAATGCGGTGGTGCGTGGGTTTTGTCGAAAGGAAAAGACGAATGGACCTTTCTGGAAGGCGTCCCGGAAGAGATTGCGTGCAAGGTGACGCTGAGGCAGGAGATTGCCTGGCGCGTATTTACGAAAGGAATTGACCCGAGTTCAGCTCGCGAGCAGGTTGAGATCGCGGGAGACCACGAACTGGCAGCCGAAATTCTTAGTCTCACAGCAATCATCGGCTGATTTCCGGGGCGAATCCCAGCTTGTAGTTTCACTGTTTGCACAACCTGCTCATTTGCGTCAACGTAAACTGCGCGGTACTTCGTGCTAAAGCACTGTATCTGCTTAAGAGGTCTCGTGGTATTCTCCCGCTATCCTTTCAACTCATCAAAGCGTGCCAGAACTCAAACCGGGTCAGCTTTGCCTTTCCATCTCTCAGGGCCGAATTAGCGGCGCGGACAGAGAGTCTGAAACGGGCCATTTCTTCGAAACCTCGTTCTTTACCAGGAGCCGCACGATGCGCCGACTGAATACCTTTCTTCCCTTGATTATGGTCTTTTTTTGCGTCCCGAGCGCTCGGGTTAGCGCGCAGGTGCAGGCGCAGAACGGTAGCATCCAGGGCGATATCAGCGATACTAATGGCGGCGTGATCCCTGGAGCCGGCGTAGAAGCAGACGAGACGGGCACCGGCTCGGTGCATAGCGCGGTCACCGATAATAACGGCCACTTCTCTTTCCCGTCGCTTCAGCCTGGCGCTTATGTTGTGAAGGTCACGAAGCAGGGTTTTGCGACCGCGATCCAGGAGAACCTGGCGCTTACGGTCGGGCGGACCATCTCTCTTAAGCTAACGCTGCCGCTTGCGAGCTCGAGTGAGACCGTCGTTGTGAATTCGGCGCCGCTCATCGATGAGATCTCCACGTCGTCCACTTCGACGCTGAACGAAGCGACCATTGCGACGACGCCGGTGCTTGGCCGCAAGTTCGAAGACCTGCTTACTTTGACCCCCGGGGTGAGCATCGTGCAGGGACCGGACGGCGACGAGATCAACATCAACGGCCAACGCGGCATCTTCAACAACATTTCGCTTGATGGCGGCGATTACAACAATGGGTTTTTCGGGGAGCAATCCGGTGGACAGCGCGCCGCGGTGGACATCACTCTCGAGGCCGTCAAGGAGTTCCAGGTGGTCGCATCGGGCGCGAATGCGGAGTTTGGGCGCACGGGCGGCGGCGTCATTAATGTAATCACGAAATCCGGGGGGAACCAGTTTCACGGCAGTCTCTTCGAGTATCAGAGGCTAGCGGCGCTTACGGGTGGCACGTCGGACGGAACTCCCCTGACCAACTTCCACCGGGAGCAGTTCGGCGGATCTCTTGGCGGCGCGATCATCAAGGACAAGCTCTTCTACTTTGGCGCGGCGGAGGGGATCGACGAGAATCTTCTGCGCGCGAATCTGAGCCAGTACAACGCGTCCGCACTCGGGTCTGCGGCGTGCAGTGTAAGCAATCCGGCTTTCGGCGTTAATATCAGCGACGCGCAGATCAATGCGAGCGGCGACTGCCAACGGCTGGTCCTGATCAATTTTTACAAGTCGAACTTCAATGAGGATGAGAGCAAGCCTGTCGATCACGTTGTCCACAATGGCGCGTTCTTCGGCCGCATGGACTGGAATATCAGTCGCAAGAATCTCTTCTATACGTCGTACAACTTTGACTACTCGAACAATCCCAATCAAACCTTCGACGTGGTGACCTACGGGACCACGGCAAACGGTACGGAGGGCCCGGCGGACATTTCGACGCTGAACGCTAACCTGATCACCACTGTCAACGATCATGCACTGAACGAGGCGCACGCGACGTACGGGTACGAGACGCGTCCACGCACACCGATCAGCTCAACGGCAGTGCCGGACACTGGTGTCGGCTTCTTTCCATCCTTTCGGTTCGGTCAACCCTTCTTTCTCGGACCGGGCTCGAGCGAGACGTTCTACCACCTCGACTCCAAAGACAATATCACTCTGACCAGGGGCAAACACACGTTCAAGTTTGGCGGGGAGCTCCTGTACAGCCACAATACGCAGGTCTTCGACGGGTTCGCGCTGGGCCGCTACATCTTTGGTGGCACTGCTGGATTTCTGCACTACGCTACTGCCGCCAGCAAGGGCAACGGCTACGGCCCGAATGTCTCGGAGTGCTCGAACGGGACCTTCGTTTCCACCACGTCCTGCCCGGAAGGATCCACGAACAACGGCAGTCCGCTGCTGCTCTATCTACAGGATGCAGGGACGCAGGCTGGTGAGACGGTGCAGCAGGCCGGCTACTCCAACATCGCCAATAAGGAGCCCGGCTTCTATGTGCAGGACACCTGGAAGGCGAGCAAGCGGCTGACGCTCAATTATGGTCTGCGCTGGGAGGCCCAGTTCTTTCCCCAGATGACGATCGCTCCCTCGGCGACCTTCTACGGGCAGTACCTGAGCAATCCGGCGTTCCCCTCAACGGGCTATCTTCCGAACCAGACGAAGGAGTTCCAGCCCCGGTTCGGTTTTGTTTTCGACTTGCTCGGCAACGGGAATTCCAGCCTGCGCGGAAGCGCCGGTCTCTTCAACGCGCGGCAGAACCAGCTCACGCAGGTGGGCGCCATTACGACGAATGGAGTGCAGCAGCAGACCATTACCGAGTTCTCGGGACTTGGGAACCCTACGTACGCGGGGATTCTGCCGCCGTCGAACTGTCCGAAGACGGGTTGCGTGGGGGCCGGCGTGACCGTGTTCGATAAGAACTACCATAACCCGCGCATCTACACCTACAACGTTGGCTACGACCAGCAGGTCGGCGGCCAGTATGTGGTGTTCGTGGACGCGACCCTTTCAAAGGGTGTGTATCTCACCACCTTTCGCGATCCCAACGTCGGACCGGTGGTGCTCCCCGGGCAGGTGATTCCGGAGACCGGCAAGGTGTACTCACCTAATGCAGACACCGGGTGCTACCGCTCCGGCAGCACGAATACGTGCCCGGGCATCTTCGCCCCTGGTCCCTTCGCCAACCTCGGCTCCATTACGGACACGGTAAGCGGAGCCAAGAGCCTGTATCGCGGCGTTACGTTCGGTGTTCGCAAGCCGATGAGCCATCGATTCCAGTTTGAGGCGGAGTACACCTACTCTGTTGACAAGGACAGCGATTCGAATGAACGTGATCCGTTCACATTTCGCTATGCCAATCTGTATAACCTTAAGGCGGAGTACGCGAACTCCGATCGGGACGAGCGCCACAAGTTCAACGCGTACGGGTTGAGCGATCTGCCTTTCGGCTTTAATGCAAATGTCCGGATCCAGGCGCACTCGGCTGAGCCCCAAACGGACAACGTGAACAGCACAGGAACTGGCGCCCCGTGCAGCTTCACGGATTCCGGGACTCGCTTCGTCAACGGCATGGACTGCGGGCGAAACCACCTGCGCAAGAATAACAACTACTTCACGCTGGACTTCGGTGTCGCCCGGCCCTTCCACTTCGGGGATGGAAAGTTCGCTCTGATTCCGCGGGTCGAGATCTTCAACGCAACCAATGCGGCAAACTTCCTGAACCCGCTCAGTTCACCGGCGCTCTTTGACTTCAATGGATTCTTGAGGGTCGGAGTGGGCGATCCGCGGCAGGCTCAACTCGCATTGCGCTTTGAGTTCTAAAGGGCCTGGGTTCTCGGGGGGGTGAGTTAGTTCCTGCGCCCAGCTTGAGCCATGCCGAGATCAAGCCGCAGATGAGCCTAGCGAAGGCCTCGGGAGAGTTCGGCAGTATGGGCTTGCATCCGTCGAGGGGCCCGCGTCTAATGGTGGCGTTTCGCGGGACACAGGATTGGTACCAGAACGCAGTAGCTGTTTGCCGCAACGGCAATGCAGCGAGCGTTGGAGCAGACGCTTCATTGATCGGTTCCCTTCCTTGCAAACATTCCCAGTTCTATGTCCCTTCGGATCCAGCTTCTCTTCCAAGAGTCTCCAAGGGTCCGATCGAACGGAAGCTCATAATTTCGTGCGAGTTCTCCCGTCCCAAAGAGGCTGGATTCGGTAGCGTCTGAGTCAGTGCTGCAATCAAAAGGGGAACTAGTGAGGCACCGTCCAGAGGCAGTAAGCTCTCGATCTGCCTCCTGCCATCCAGCTTGCCAGCAAGCCGTTGCGGTCCAGGACTCAGAGGAGCCAGCGATGCGAGCTTGGTAGCCAGCCTCGTACTCACCTGCAAACCAGACGTTCAGTCTTGAAGATCCGGAAGAACTATCGAGATGGTCGTTGGATTGAAGCATCGCGCACCTCGTAGCCCTCAAAGGGTCAGATTAAACTACTTCGAAAGCGAATTCTAGGCGAATCTTCTCGGGTGCGATATGTGTCGGTAAAGCTTTCAATCGCTCCACCCAGCTGTCCATCGAAGCACACCTGTTTGTTTGAGCGTCTCAATGGCTTCGCGGGTGCTGTTCAAATCCATGCTCGGCTTGAGCTGGGGGCAAGGGGATGCCTGTTTGACAAATAGGTTCCTTTCTCTCGCACCATCCGCATGAACATGCAATTCGGTAGGTCATGGCACCCAGCCTGTAGTGCAGGAAGGCGCAGATGGAGAAGCAGATCACCGCAGCCAACGAAGAGGTCACTCATTATCCCTAGAATCCGTTGGTGCTTCCGGCGCCGAACGGCGAACGATTCCTAAGCTTGCAGGCGTGCACGTGTCGCAATACAACCAGTTGTATGTGGAGCCTACTCCTACGCCCTACAATCTCGGTAAGCTCTTGGCTACCGGGAGCTTGGCTACCGGAAGCGGCGAAGGCGTGGATCTGGTAATACAGGCTCGGTTACGAGGCGCTTAGTCGGAAAACCGGAAATGGCAATCCAGTTCAACGACGCATCCGGTCGTTCCGGGGCGGAACGCATCCGTCTGACGCCGCTTGATCTCTGTGACCTGATTATCGACAATTTCACCTTGCGACCGGAGAACTGCCATTAATCCGCGCTTAAGGAACTCAGGCGAGAGTTTTTGCTCCCGATCCCAACTACGACATGCGAATCAACTGCCATGACAGCCCCAAGGGATCGCCACCTATCGCCGATAAACGACCCGTGATTGGCAGCTGTGCCATGTCGATCATCCCGCGACACCACTCCCTTCTTAGGAGAGGTTAGGCCGCCCAGAAACCACAGCCGCAGCCATTGATCTTCCTCGAAAGCTTGTGACGTTTAGATAAGGCGGCGACGTGATTGCGCAGCGGATTGGGGCATTCAGTGGCGCGTCGATAATCCGCGGCAGATTGCGCATGTCAGTATGCAAAACAACCGAATTACCTCTTGGCAACTTTGAAACATAGCGATATTTCGCCATTTCACCCAGGAGCTTAGAAGCATCGCGCTCCGGCACAGCTTTCACTGCGTTTCGTCTCCTAGCAAGTGTTCCGCACTGAGCCTCTCAGGAAAGAATCCAGAGCCATGGCAGGTCTGCTCTCTATGCCAGGGCGGCGATTTCCCGGAAAACGGCTGCGCCAATTCATCGCCTCTCTGAACCGCCGTCCACGCACGTGAGCCGTCCTTCTGTAACAAGCCGATGCTTTGAATGTTGTGCGCGCACCTAGAAGGAGCGTCGCTGGCGTTCAAGCTGTCCTTTACATGATGAAGTGTAATAGGTCGTTCTGACGGTAAGAGCCCGGAGCAACGCTCCAGGCTCTTGCTTAGCCTGCAGTTGAGACTCTACGTCTAGAACAAGGCTCGCAGGGAGAGCTGGATCTGACGGTTAGCCCCGATGCCCACCTGATTTCCCACGGTGGAGGTTAGAGCTCCGAAGGCGCCGGCGTTGCTGAGGGTGAATGGGGATCCGGGCTGGACACCGTTTCCGGGCGCGGTCGAGAGTGTCTGATTCAATCGCACCGTTCCGGGGTTGGCGTAGTTGGGGTGGTTGAGGACATTGTAGACGTCGCCGTGGAACTCGAAGGAGAGCCGCTCGGCAGCACGTACCGACTTGCTCAACGTGAGGTCGAACTGCGCGAGATTGGGGCCGCTGTAGTCGTTGCGACGCGAATTGCCAAAGGTGCCCGGAGCGGGGGTGGAGAAGGCAGCCGGGTTGAGAAACTGTCTGCCCTGCTTCAGGTAGGGGTTGATACCGGCGACGATGTTCGGGCGACGGATGTTGCGTGAGTTGCCGCCGCCTGGAACGTTCGCAACTCCGGTGGTCTGGACGACGCCGTTCAGCAGAACTGGCGACGAGAACGTCTGGCCTGCGTACGGCGTTCCCGCATTTCCGACGTAGGCGAGGTCAGGACGCGTGATGAGCACGTCAACGGGGACGCCGCTGCGGAAGTTCACAATGCTGCCTATCTGCCAGCCGCCCGCGAGGAGATCCAGAGGGCCGCTGAGCGAGTAGGCTCTGCTGCGGCCGAACGGGAGATCGTAGAGCACGGTGGCATTGAGGCTGTGGCGGATGTCGAAGGTGCCGCGACCGTACTCTGTGCGGAAGTCGTACGGATTCTGGGCCGTCGTTGCCTCATTAGAGCCGCTGGAGGTGCCGAGTTCTTTCGCCCAGGTGTACTGCGCGCCAAGCGACAGGCCGTGAGCAAAACGGCGCTGCAGGCTGGACTGGAGCGAGTGATACTGATCCGTGCCGCCCGAGGTCTTGTAGTCGACCTCGGCGAAACGGCGGCCGAACTGTCGCACAGCGGTGCCGACGCCGGTGGTCGGGTTCGTGGTCACATCTGTGATGAGATTGGTGATCGAACGCAGGAAGAGGTTGCGACCCGTCGAGCCGACGTAGGCGACCAACCCCTGCATGTGCCCGGGCAACTCCTGCTGTATCGAAGCCGTGTAGGTTGTGACGCGCTCGGGGATGGAGTACTTGGGAGCGTAGGCCCGTGGCTGGTAGCCGAGAGTGGGGCTATTGACGTCGTAGCTCGCGTAGACGTCGGTGGCAGGCACGATGGGGTAGACCTTGCCCGAGGTAAACGTCCGGGTAACGCGGTCGTTGGCCTCCGGCTGGATCTGATCTTCGGTCTGGCCGGGGCCGTAGAAGACTCCGCCACCGACGCGGAAGATGGTGTTGTTGTTCAGTGTGCGGGGAGCCCAGGTCAATGCGAGGCGCGGCCCGAGGTTGGTTTTCTTGCTGGTGTACCAGTCCCCTGAGAATTTCGGAATAATGGTGCCTGCGGCCATGTCGAAGAAGACATTCTTATTTCGCACCTCGTGCAGAGGCGAGAAATACTCGTAACGCAGGCCGTAGCTGAGGGTGACGTTGGGACGGAGCTTCCATTCGTCCTGAGCGTAGCCGATGTAGTAGACCTGCTTCACGAGTGCATTGCCGCTAAGGCCGGTGAAGGGGCTCGTATCAGAGAGATCTCCGTAGAACTGGATCTGGTTGGGACTATTGCTGACGAACGCGTCGATCGAGTTATACGTGTAGGTGGTTCCCCCTATCTGGTTGTTGTAGAGCGAAACGGGCCGAACCTCCGCGCCGAACTTCAGGTTGTGATTTCCGCGAACGAGAGAGAGGTTGTCGATATAGGAGAAGGTCTGCCCAGTGTAGGGTGCGCCCACGCCGTTGAATGAGCTGGAGAGGCTGATGAGAGATCCGACGTTGGTAAGGCCCGCAACTGCGATGCGGGCACGGCTGAGGTCAGCATTCGGGCTTGGACCTGCGACGCCGAGCACACGCATCTTGATGCCGTTGTAACCGAACTTGCTCTCGTTGAAGAGGTGACCGGACCAGACCTGATTTAGCGCAAGAACTCCGTTCTGAGGGACTTCGACCTGGCCAAACTGGCTCAGCGAGGCATCCTGCACCTGCACGGAGTTGCCCTGGTCGCGGTTGTAGCGCGCATACATCTGGAAGCGATCACTGAGGTGGTAATCGAAGCGGATCGCGCCGAAGTTTTCATTGATGCCGTTGGATCCGATTGAGGTAATGGTCTGCTGTGGCGTGCCGCAGGCTGTGACCGCGCCGGCCACGTTGCGGACCGGGCCTTCGCTTGCGAGCGGGGTGGGGTCCGTGGGGAAGGCTCCGAGAAGCGGAGCGACTGGCGAGTTGCTGGCGACGCGGGCGCGCGAGCAGTTGCTCAGAGTCGCCTGCGAGTAAGGTGCGGCCCAGTGCTGGCGAAGACCCTCGTAGTTGGCGAAGCCGAAGAGCTTGTCCCGGAGGATGGGGCCGCCGATGGAGCCGCCGAACTGATTGAGCCGAAACTTGGCCGCATTATTCGGGACGCCGCGGCGATTGAAGGTGTTGCGCGCGTCGAAGAAATCATTGCGGAGGTACTCGAAGACCGAGCCGTGGAGCTGGTTTGTGCCGGACTTGGTGATAAATGAGATCTGGCCGCCGGTTCCGGTGCCCATCTCTGCGGGATAGCTGGAGGAGTCGACGCGAAACTCCTGGACGGACTCGAGCGACTGTTGCAGACGGAAGGTGGAGGTTAGCTCGCCGTTCAGGTTACCCGGGGAGGTGTCGATGATGGAGGTTGATTCGATTCCGTCGAGCCGGATAATGTTCTGCTCGACCGCACGTCCCGAGAAGCGGATGTTGTCGAAGGTGCCGGATCCCGAGTTGGTCGCGCCCGGAACGAGGAGGTACAGTTGGGAGATCTGCCGACCATTGATGGGCAGATTCTCAATCTCGCGGCTCGCGATGTTTGCACCGATCTTGGCGGACGATGTGTCGAGCGCGACGGAAGCGCCAGCATCGACCGAAACCGTCGACGCAGTACCGGCGGGCTGAAGGGCAAAGTCGTGCGTCAGCTCCTCGCCAACGGCGAGTACAACGTCCTTGAGCTCCACAGTCGAGAAGCCAGTAGCGCTGGCCTTCAGATCGTACTCAGAAGGCGGTAAGGAGACTGCTGTAAAGAGGCCGTCAGGACCCGTATGCAGGACACGCTGTGCTCCGGTGTGTTCGTTGGTGATGACCACATCGGCATTGCTGATGGCGGCACCCGAAGCGTCCGAGACAGCGCCGGCCAGTCGACCGGTTGTGGACTGCGCGTGAACCAGACAAGGGGCGGCGCTGAGCAGGGTGGCCCCGACAAAGACTCGTATAGTTTTCATGATTAGTCAGGAGCATGTACTCGGGGTGTTGCAGGAGAGTTACCCGTTTGTGAACTCTTCGTGAATCACAGGGCTTTGCGCGCTGTGCACCAGTCATTTGCCTTTCTCGGGTGAAGCTCCTCGTGACACAGTCGGTTCTGGCTCTCAGCGCCTCGCCCACGCAGAAGATGCTCGAGGTGCAGTGCAGACCTAGTGCGATTCGGATCTGGTTGCGCTTCGATTTCACGGTTCCTCCAGCACATTGTGAACAAACGATGTCATTCACATGCCTGCAAAGGAGCCCTTGTATGAAGGGTCCTGTTCGGCGGGCGACCTATGCGTTCGGAAAACAAAGGAATCGCGGGAAGGCCTGGAACTCACCGCTGCAGCCCCTCGATGTGCACTGAGCGATCGCTCGATCGGCTCTCAGTGTTGTGCCCACACCCAAAGCCTAAGCTCTAGGCGGTCCTGAAAGGATCCTCATGGCAAAGTTAGTTACAGCGTTGCTCAGCACCATCACCCTGTGCGTCTCGGCGAACCCAAGTGCCTTGCAAGCAGCTCAGCCCGGTAAAGAACAGGCTTCTAAGCAGAGAAATCTGCTCATCTTCGTAGCCGACGGTCTCCGGTATGGATCGGTGAATGGCACCGACTCCCCGACCATGCTGGCGCTGCGCGAGGCTGGCGTCAACTTCACGAACAGTCACTCTGTTTTTCCCACATTTACGACGCCCAACGCGTCGGCCATTGCGACCGGTCATTATCTCGGCGACACCGGCGACTTCAGCAACACGATCTACGCGGGGTATCCCGTATTCGACTCCGGCAACTTTGGGAACGCGCCGGGAACGGTCACGCCCTTCGTGGAGAACAACCAGGTTCTGGCGGATCTGGACACTCACTTCGGCGGCAACTACTTGAACGAAGAGAGTCTGCTGGAACTGGCTCGCCTGAACGGCTACAACACGGCTTCGGTGGGTAAGGTCGGCCCGGTGGCCATCCAGGACGTCTCTCAGCTTCTGCCTTCAGGCAGGGCATTCCTGGTTCCTCAAACCGTGTTCATCGACGATGCTACGGGATCGGTAGCGGGTATTCCGTTGCGGGCTGACATCGCAACCGCACTGACAGCCGCAGGACTTGCTTTGACTGCTCCCAACCGAAGCAATGGCTGTGCCGCGACAGCACAATGCAGCAACGGCTTCTCGGGGAATAACGCGGCCCCAGGAACCACTTCGCCCAATGTTCAGCAGCAGCAGTACTTCGTCGATACGCTTACAAAGGCTGTCCTTCCGAAGTTCGCGAGGAGCGGGAAGCCATTTGCAGTGGTCTACTGGTCGCGCGATCCGGATGGCACACAACACAACCAAGGCGATAGTCTGAACAAGCTCTCGCCCGGGATCAATGGCCCGACGTCCAAAGCCGCCATCGCGAACGCCGATGCGAATCTTAAGCAGATCCTTGAGTTTCTTCTTGCTCATCCAAAGCTGGCTGAGAATACGGACATTTTTATTACTGCCGATCATGGCTTCGCCACCATCAGCAAGCATGAGATCGATGCAAGCGGAACGTCTACGGCGGCATATGCCGCAACCCTCACCTATAAGGACGTCTCAGGCCGTGTCGAGGTCAATCCTGGCTTCCTGCCCGTGGGCTTCCTGGCCATCGACATCGCACACGCACTCGGTCTTCCGTTGTACGATCCGGACAGTCAGATCACCGACGCGACATCTCACAAGGTCTACGAACCTGTGGATCCGCGCGCGTTGCAGCAGACGGCGCTCGTGCGACAGCGTCCTGCTTCCGGCAATGGCCTCATCGGAGCGAGCGGGGCGATTCTTGAGACGACCGACGCCAAGGTCGTCGTTGCGGCGAACGGCGGCTCGGATCTCATCTATGTGCCCGATGGCAACTACCAGCGCGTCAAGCAGGTTGTGAGCTTTCTGGCAAAGCAGGATTACGTTGGTGGAATCTTTGTCGACGACACCTATGGTGATTTTGCTGGAGCGTTGCCGCTGAGCTCGATCAAGCTACTGGGAACCTCGGTGACACCCCGTCCAACCGTCGTCGTCAACTTCAAAAGCTTCTACCTGAAAAAGGGGGATCTCCTCTCGGCAGTGCAGATCGCGGACAGTGGGCTTCAGGAAGGGCAGGGTATGCACGGGACCTTGGCACGCGACAACACCAGAAACAACATGGCCGCGTTCGGTCCCGACTTCAAGAACTTCTACGTCGATGGGGCGCCCGTCTCGAATGCAGATATTGCACTCACGATGGCTCATATCTTAGGTCTGAAGCTGGAGAACTCCGGAGGTCTCCGAGGCCGCATTCTCAAGGAGGCTTTGCGCGGCGGCCCGCGCTCCATCGACTTCGAGCGCAAGCAAATTCGGTCGAGCGAGATCAAGGGCGGTCTGAGCACTGTCCTCTTGTACCAGCGTGTGGGCCAGCATACCTATTTTGACGAGGCGTGCCTGACCGACAGTCGATTGAACGACTCTAACCCTTGTCGTTGAGGGAGAGGTGGACACCAAAGGGCAGGGGAAAGCTTCCCCTGCCTTTCCGCTTAATCGGGGCATTGTTTCGATGCTGAGAGTTTAGGTCAGCGGCGCTAAGAACAAGCATTGCTCTCGAGGCCACAAAGAATGCGTGGTGGTTTGCTCTGCGCATGAAGATGATTGGAAGCAGCGAAGTGGCGGCGACCGCGCAGAGGGGAGGCTCCCAGGTACATGGGAGCCTTGATTTGAAGGGATTCGAATTGCAGGAAATCGGTGTAGCGGATGGGGGAAGCCGGAAGGAGGGGACGGATGCTCCGGCGGCTGTTCTGCAAGCCAGTATGACCTGCCGCGCCTTGATCTGGATTACAAGGTAGTGAAATCTTCGGAGCCGCTATGTGCCTGCCTTAAGGCAAAGGATGTTGGTCTCACCATCGATCTTCTTCACCGAGCGTTCACGATTCTGTAAACCGACCGTTCTAGGATCGGTTTTGGGCAAGCGAAGGTCGTTTACCAACGACGGAGTAGAGCGCGGTCTTCGTGAGTCCGGCCCAGAACAGAGGGGGAATGTGGAGCGAAATGTGACGAGACGAAGACACGGAAACCTTGCCTGGGTCCCTTTCATCTTATTTGGATTCACGTTAGCTGCCGTTACCACCGACGTGGCCGCAAAGACACATCACGACAACGCTGACGATCGGACCCGGTACGCGATTGGACTCTGGGGCGATCTCCCCTACTCCAGTGTGCAGGCAACGGTCGGCGTACCCAATCTGATCGCGGACATGAACAGCCAGGACCTGGCCTTCACTGCGCACGACGGCGACCTGAAGAGTGGATCGAGCGAATGTACGGATGAAGTCTATAGGCAGGGTCTCGCCTACTTCAATGCTCTCGTAGCCCCGGCCGTCTTCACCCCAGGTGACAACGATTGGGTTGACTGTGACCGCACTCCCGGTTACTCCTCGCTGGCGCAACTTGATAAAGAGCGCAAGCTCTTCTTCAGCAAACCTTACACCTTGGGACAGTATCGGCTACGACAGGAGGTGCAGACAACGCCGCTGTGTGTCGGCATCAACGGTAATGTACCGTGCGTGGAGAACCGCCGCTGGACACTGGGCGGAGTTACGTATGCGACTCTGAACGTGCAGGGCTCCTGCAACAATCTTTGCGACACCGCGCCAGATCCCGCTGAATACGCCGCCCGCAACAGAGCGAACATCGTGTGGATGCAGGAGACGTTCACCAAAGCGAGAGAACGCCGGTCCTCGGCGGTCATGCTGATCTCCCAAGCAGACCCAGGGTTTGATTTGACTGATGCGACCCGCGCACCAACCCGCAATCCCAAGTCGCTTGCGGAGACGGACGGGCAACCGGATGGCTTCCAGGACTTTCTTCTGGCTCTTCGGACAGAAGTCATTGCCTTCGCTAGGCCCGTGCATTACGTGCATGGCGATTCGCACTACTTCCGTATCGACAAGCCCTTTCTAAGTTCAACGGGGCAGCGCCTTGAGAACTTCACCCGGGTTGAAACATCTGGGGATCATCAAGAGAACGGGAACAACGACGTCCATTGGCTCAAGGTGTTGGTAGATGCGCGCAGCCGAGAAGTTTTTGCTTACCAGGAGCAAATCGTTCCCGCAAATCGCACTGCTGTTCCGGCTATTTAGGTTGCAGCGTAAGACCACTACCCGTCGAAAGCACAAGGAGCAAGATGGCTCATCACAGGACCGTCACTACTACTGAGAGAACGCACCACGTGATCGTGGAACCTACAGAGGATGGTCGCTTTCTCGCCGCATGTCCCAAGTCCCCGCAATTTGTGGCACTCGGGGCTAGCGAAGATGAGGCACTGCGGTCACTCAAGGACGCACTCAATGCAGCGTGCAGCCACTCGAACCGGCAGGATAGAACATGACATGTGCCGAACCAGGGAAGTACGTGCCTCGCCACCGAACCTCCAGCGGCTTGGCGGCGTAGTCAAACAGATCGACGTACTGTCCTGAGAGGGCTCGCCCGATCTGGGTCATCACTTGGCCGCTCTTAGTGTCTGGCGCACCACCCGGAACACGGAGTGCTTTTCCGAGTAGAACGCAACAGGGCAGCCGTGGTCGTTCAGGTGCCGCGCAGAGCAGCGACGTATGAGTCCGTGCTCTGGCTGGGCAGAAATCCGCAGATGTATGAGCTTGCTGGTGGCATCATCCACAAACACCAGCAGAGTACAGGGCTCGGCACGGTCCTCGAATCAGCGGTGCTCGCCACCGTCGATCTGGACCAACTCGCCATACGACTCGCGCCGGAGACGAGGTTGATTTAGTAGAAGGTGCAAGGGCTCTGTTGCATTAACTAAATGGAGCGCAGCTCGGCTGCATCGGGCGAGCGATCAAGCGGCAACTTGGAAGAGTTGAGTTACAAAGCGGATCTCATTGCGGACGCCACGCTTGCACGTGAGGCAGTGTCCCCGCCGGATCATTCGCATGATCTCGAATCCCTTGATTGTGGCTGTCGCTGTCCGCATGGTGTGAAAGCCGCGTGTGGGTCGTATCACCCTTTTGAGCGCGCCATGGTCTGCCTCGATGATGTTGTTCAGGTACTTCGAAGTTCGATGTCTCGTGTCGTTCGATAGCTGGCCGTCCCGCTTGAGCCGGGCGATCGCCTCAGGATAGGAGGGGAGCTTATCTGTTGTGATCGATGTCGGAGGCCAGTTCTGCATGGTGATCACCGCTTTACTCAGGAACCGGTGTGCAGCGCGGGTGTTTCGTCGTTCCAGGAGCATGAAGTCGATCAACCGGCCGTGCTTGTCAACGGCACGGAACAGGTACTTCCATCGGCCGCCCACCTTGACGTACGTCTCATCGACTCGCCAGGAAGTCGAGCCGGAGGCCTGGTAAGCCCGCACGCGCTTCTCGAGCTCGGGCGCATAGCGATGAACCCAGCGCATGATCGTCGACGGGTCCACCTCCACGCCTCGCTCCTGCATCATCTCGGTCAGGTCCCGGTAGGAGATCCCGTACTTGCAATACCAGCGCAGACAAACCAGGATGATCTCGATCGGGAAGCGACGACGCTTGAACATGAACCATGCTAGGCCCGGAACCCCTGATCCCGTTACTGCAACAGTGCCCCCTATTCTACCCCTACATTTAGGGCGTCGTTCCCAAATTGTTGTCAAGGTCTCGGTCAACCAAGAGGGGCCATACGACTTCATGGTCGACACAGGGTCGCAGTTGACGTCTGTTTCTCCGGGCCTAGCCGCGGAACTCCGGCTGCAGATGCAAGGTACGACGGAAGTCGTGGGCGTCGGTCACTCACCTGCCTCATTCGCTCGCCCGAACTCGATCCAGGCAGGTTCCCACGAGGTCCGCAACCTCTTGGTCACAGTTCAGAATCTCGAGCACCTCCAGGAAGACGATCTTTCCATTCGCGGGATATTAGGCGGCAATTTCCTCGAACACTTCGATGTGCTCATCGACTACACCCAGCGTGTTCTCTGCCTCGATGAGGCGAAGGTAATGCGGAACCAAATCAAAGGAGAGCACAACGTACTCGTTCATGGGCCTCATTCATCCGAAGAGGGTGAATTACCGAACCATTGATTATTCAGGCTCAACTTTCCGGCAAGGAGAAGCGGCAAATGCTCCTTCTGCTAGACTCTGGCACTAATGCCCCGTACCTCTATGAGGCTGGCTCGGCCGTCATGCGTGTTAGTGCACCGCTGAGTGGTCGGGGCATCGATGGAAGAGAACACACAGTAGCTCTCTTGATGCCACAGGATCTTCGGATTGGTAGTAAATCTTTACACGAGATCTGTTTTGTTGTGGCAGTAAGCACTGGAGACGCAATCCGAACGGGGGAGTTTGATGGTTTGCTTCCGACTGTGCTCTTTCAGCGCGTATTCCTTGATTATAAGGATCGGTTTGCCGTCTTTGACCCACGATGAACGTAAGTCTTCGCATCATTCCTGGGGACACGGAAGCCTCGACAAACCGAGTAGAACCAGGACTCACCTGTACCGGCATCCTCAACTCGGACGGTGACTGATCAAAGCAGCAAGTCATAATGAAATACACTATGGCAACTCGTGAATACTACGGCGTTGACGCACCCGGGGTCGTACGCACTCTGGGTTTGTTCGGTATTGTCTTTCTTGCTTGCGGGTTTCTTCCGAACAGCATCCCTGGTGCAGGGATCGCTCATAACATCTGGCCGACCGGCGTGAGCATGCTCGTAGCATGCGCTTGGATGCTCGCTTCAAGTCTGTGGATCAAGAAAAGGGTGATGCTTTCCTTGCTCAACCAGCGGCGTTGGCGTGGCGATGAGACGGTTCTCGATATCGGCTGCGGGCGCGGTCTGGTTGCTGTCGAGGCGGCGCGGCGTGTTCCTTACGGCAGGGTTCACGGTGTGGACATCTGGCAAGCGGAAGATCTCAGTGGCAATGGACCAGACGGAATCCGCGCAAACGCGGCCGTAGCGGGCGTAGGCGATCGCCTTGCAGTTGAAACCGGAGATGCCCGCGACCTGCCATATCCCGATGCCAGTTTTGATGTCGTCTCCTCGATGACGGCCATCCACAATATCGGGGACGCAGAGGGAAGGCTAAAGGCTATCTCGGAAGCGTGGCGAGTGCTCCGACCTGGAGGTCAAATCCTCATCTTCGATATACGGCACGCAAAATCATATCTCCAGCACCTACGCGATCTCGGCGCTGTCAACACCGTGTTGGCGGGTCCCGTCATGCTCTGGGGACCGCTCGGCTGGCGCTTCAGCGCAACCAAGCCACCCGAGCTGTAGGACCTGTGGAACGCACTTCAGTGTACTGGCTATATTGCATGAACTGAGATAACGCAGCCTTGCTCTTCTGCGATTCGAATCAGGCGCCAACAGAGAAGATGTCGAAGAGCTTATTGACGAATCGGACCTCGTTTTGGACCGGGGGTTTACAGCTGAGACAGTGTCCTCGACGGATCATACGCATCACCTCGAAGCCCTAGATCGTAGCAGTCTCTGTCTTCATTGTCTGAAAGCCTCGGGTGGGACGAATAACTAGCTTGAGTGCGCCATGGTCGGCTTCGATAGTGTCGTTCAGGTATCTACGTATCCGGTGTTTCGTCAGCCGATAACTTGTCCTCCCGCTGCAGCCTGCCGATCCCTTTCGGATAGGAGCCGAGTTGATCGTCGTGATGAAGGACGGCGGCCAATGGCGCATGGTCGTCAGTGCTTTTCCCAGGAAGCGATGCGCCGCCCGGGTGTCGCGACGCTTCGACAACAGGACGTCGATCAGCCGACTATGCTTGTCAACGGCCCGGCTCTCGGATCCGAGCGCAGTCAAATCGTTTGCTCGATTGCGCCGGTGGCTCACTCATCGAGCCGGATCTATCGAGTTCTAGTAAGTAAGGTAGCCAGCCATCCAGTACCAGTTGCCAACCATGTACGGTAGCTCGATGCATTCCCAACTAAAGCTACGAACTGGCTTGCACCTCAGCGGGCGCTCCGCTCCCTAGCGGCGGAAGGTCGGAGATCGGAGACTTCGTGAGAGACTTCTTCCCTGCAGCTTTCTTTGCTGGTGCAGGTGAAGCGTTCTTCTTGGTCTGCTGGGGCGGAACCTTAGAGCTTAGTCTCTTCACAGTCATCACTTTTGCAGCCGTTTCCCTCACCACAGCCGACTTCTTCACGGCAAAAGACTTAGGCGGATTTCTCGTCGTGCCCTTCTTGATTGAGGCGGAAGCGGTCTTCCCTGCTGCTTTCGCGGCTTCCCTCTGGGCCGGAGAGGCGTTGCTCTTCTTAGCAACAGCACTTCCCTTCTGTTTAGCCCATCGCGCCCGTTGCGCGGCAGCGATCCGCTCCTTCCCAGCGGGGCTCAAAATCCGTCGCTTCGCAGCGGACTCCTCAGGGTTCAAGCCGATTGTCTTGTTCTTGGAGCCTTTGGGCCGGCCTCGCCGCTTTGGTTCAGCCGACTTCCCCGAGGTAGAAGCTTTCTGAATAGAGGAGACCTTCGGACGGGAGTTACTAGGTGAGCTTTCGCCGATTCCATCGAGCAGGGTACGAACTTCGGTCAAGCGAGAGATCTCAGCATCGATGGCAGAAAGAAGATCGGTCGTATTCATGGTCTGAACCAGAATACGGCAAATACGGCGGCAACAAGCATCGGCACATGATCTCCTGATCCAAGCTCGTCAAGCGATACCAAGTAGCCCGTGGGCGATGTGCAGCGAAGAAGCAGGATTTGCGAACATCTGCATCGTTTCTTGAGGAAGCTGCCTTGATTGGAAATCGAGTAGAGTTTCTCGTGTCCTGTCGGATGCTGCTCCCGCCAGAGCTCAACCAGCAGAGAGCTTATGCCCGTTCGCATCACCTTGATGCGATGCACCTTCGAGTGACATCCTGGGCAGAGTGAAATCATGAGCGGCAACAGGGATCTTCCAGGAACGCGATGATGGACAATGATTGATCGCTTCCGTCTTCCCGGCGCACCGCAGACTCGGCAACGGTAGCCGTCCCGCTCAGCACTGCTTCGCGCATACCACCGAAGCACGTCTCATCCTGCCGTCGCAGCGTGTAGCAGGTGGGACACAAGCCGTGCGCAAGGATACGCTGATTGCCGCAGCGGCAGTGCAGCGAGCGCTGGAGCAGACGCTTCACTGATTGGTGTCCTTCCGTGCAAACATTCCCAGTCGTATGTCCCTTCGGATCCAGCTTCTCTTCCAAGGGTCTCCAAGGGTCTGATCGAACGGAAGCTTATAGTCTCGTGCGAGCTCTCCCGTCCCAAAGAGGCTGGATTCGGTTGGGTCTGAGTCAGTGCTGCAATCAAAAGGGGAACTGGTAGGGCCCCGTCCAGAGGCAGTAAGCTCTCGATCTGCCTCCTGCCATCCCGCTTGCCAGCAAGCCGTTGCGGTCCAGGACTCAGAGTAGTCAGCGAAGCGAGCCTGGTAGCCAGCTTCGTACTCACCTGGAACCAGATATTCAGTCTTGAAGCTCCGGGAAGAACCATCGAGATGGTCGTCGGAAGGAAGCATCGCGCGCCCTCGTAGCCCTCAAGGTCAGATTAAACTACTTCGAGAGCGAATCCTAGGCGAATCTGCAATTAGCTGGAAGGAGGTGGGGCCTACCGCGGCAATCCCGCGACTGACCTTCGACGCGTCACCCTTATCCATGTAGAAGAATGCGACATCGACGGTTTTACGGCTTTGATTCTAGGGCCATCGAAGTTCATTGTGACCGTGCCGTGAAAGTCCTTGAGGGATAGGCTATCGCAGTATTCGAGAACGTCGTTATGCGTCGTCATTCCTTTGTCGATGAACTCGCGGAGGTTCTGACAGATACCCTCCCGCCCGTGCTAATCAGCTACGCCCAGGTTGCAGACCGCGTCGTCGACAAAACAATCGAAGCCATCACCGAAGATCTTGTCGTCTATCGCTTTCCACATCGCTAGCAGCCATTCAGGTGGTGCGATTTGTGTGAAGGTCACGCTGTTCTCTTTCGTCGGCACATAATCTTCCCAGGTGCAAAGGGTAGCGGTCTGCTATTCTCGGTGCCGCTGCATCCACGATACGAGCAAAAACTCACATGGGCTACTCGAATACGAACGAAACTACTGCATCGCTTGGGCATTTAGCTCTCGCTTCTGCATGGTCGATGGACCGCACCCTGCAGGTACGAAGCTTTGGTTCCCGCCTTACCTCTCCCGGGCTGAAAACATAGATGGTGGAATTGCATCTAGAGCAGTGCCCCAGGATGTGTTCGGGGTAGCCCCCATGTTCAGCACAAGGACTGCGCCATCCTTGATGTCAGCCTGACGGAACCATGTTCTGGTCCACGGCTTTCCGTTGAGCGTGGCCGACTGAATGTACATGTTCTTTGGCGAGTTGTTACGCGCGACGACCTCCAGCTTCGTCCCGTTTGTCATTGCGAGGGTCACTTTATCGAACAGGGGTGTGCCGATGATGTACTCGTCGCTCGAGGGATCGACCGGATAGAAGCCCATGGCGCTGAAGATGTACCAGGAAGAGGTTGCGCCCTGATCATCCATGCCTGGATATCCATAGCCGGACGCGTCGCTGCCGTACATCTCTGCGAGTATCTGGCGAATGAGCTTCTGCGTTTTCCAGGGCTGTCCACTCCAGTCGTAGTAGTACGGGGATTGCTGGTCGGGCTGATTGCCTTGTACATACTGACCGATCATGCCGGTGCAATCGCGACAAATGCCCTTAGGGTTGTAGGGCGTCGAGAAGAACTGGTCAAGTTTCCGGTTGAACGCGTCGCGTCCTCCGAGAAGATTGATGAGGCCTTGCACGTCATGCGGCTCGAGCCAGAGCGTCGACCAGCCCGATGCTTCCTTCATCATGAAGTTGTAATAAGGTTCCTGCGGATCGAAAGGGGAGATCCAAGCGCCATCTTCGGTGCGTCCGCGAATGAAACCAGCGGATGCATCGAAGACATTCCTGTAGTTGTTCGCACGCTTCAGGAACAGCTGCTCGTCATCTTTCTTGCCGAGCCGTGCCGCATACTGTGCCATGGCGTGATCGTCCCACGCGTATTCGAGCGTAGTAGCGGCGCCTGCCTTGCCCCCGGCATACGGCGGGCTCGGATTGTTCTTCGGAACGATGTCCGAGATCCAGCCGTTCTTGTTGTACTCGGCGAGATAGGGCCGGGGACCAGCTGGGTCCGTTACGTTCTTTCTGAGGTACTCATAGGCGGCGGCGTAGTCGAAGAGAATGTCGCGTTTCCACGAGCCTAGGAACATAAACACGGCGTTGTCTCCGTGGAAGGAGGTGTTCATGTATCCCTTCTCGCGCGCCATGTCGAATTCGGAGGCCATGATGTTGCGCATCCGCTCGGGATCCAACAGCTCAAGGAGCACGATCTGATTGCGTCCGGTGTCCCAGAAAGGCACCGCGCTGTAACGATCGTGTTTCGCGGTCTGCACCTTGCCGTTGGTGTCGGTGAACGG